>Ga0181536_10004488_pt1 | contig 14735 bp, 13 predicted proteins | sample PEATcosm2014_Bin_41_FD_121105 | JGI IMG/M metagenome (GOLD analysis project Ga0181536, IMG submission 121105) | Peatland microbial communities from MTU Mesocosm Facility, Houghton, MI, USA - PEATcosm2014_Bin17_60_metaG | ecosystem: Environmental > Terrestrial > Soil > Wetlands > Peat | place... | reverse complement strand
CGGCACTTACGGGCACTCGCGAGAGCATGTCGGTCAAGTCCAGATCACCACTCAGCTCCATAGTGGTCGTGACTTGACTCACGAGTGATAGGGGCCATCCCTTTGTGTCTCACCGACCCGGCGAAATGGGATATTTATCCTGGCCTGTTCCGGGACTGAACACGATGTGGGCGCCTAAGTCACCTGGAACGAATCGACAAAGTGCTCCAACGCACCAGTCATTGGTGCCTTGCTGACGACCTGAACGATGTACAAGCTGCTGCCAGCACCGAACATCAATGAGGACGCATACAGCCGCGTGGCTTTGGTCACGTTGAGCTGCTGATTGAGCTTCAGCTCCACATTGACCGGGGCAGTTTCCCCCCTTGCTCTGATGGCCTGGTGGTCTCCGAACGTCGTACGCGTCACTTTCAGAGTGTTCGGGGACTTCAGCCAGACCGTCATCGGATAATTTTGACCTTGAATCAAAACGTTCCGCGTGACACTCATCGTCTCAGCCGTCTTGCCGGGCACTACCACCTTTTCGTACGAGTCTATGGAAAGGATTATGGACAAGAAATCCGCGGCTGCGACAGCTGGGGGATTACGTCAGGCAGGACAAGGCGCGTGGTCAACGCTGTAGAGCCAGTAGTCCTCGGTCGGATTAATTGCGCCCGTGAAGGCGCGACAAAGCGTGGTGCGGGGAACCCGATTCTGTAGTGGAAAATCAAGCAGGAGATATGTCGGGCCGGCTCTGGCGAAGCTCATCGCGTGCTTGATGGCTTGCGGTGCAAGCACGTTGTACAGGCACTGTGTGCGTATACAGATTATCTTGTTGTTCCAGACCGTATAGGTGCCGAAACGCGCTGTTTGGGCCATGTAGAGAGGTCGATTGGCGTACACGCTGACGGGTGTCGCGCTGTAGTCGGGCGAGGCAACAACAGTACCTGGCAGATCCCGGACCACAGCAGCCACATTCTTGGCTTCGGAGAACGGATGCGAGGAGGAGATCGCCAAAGCGACGATTCCTCCGGGTATCTGCAACACCAGGACGACTGTCAGGATGACCATGAGGGCACTTTGGGGTCTCGCAAGTCGAACGTCAGGATGAATCCAGAAGGCGGCGACGACGCCGACGAAGATGGTGCCAACGAATCGACTGGAGGTTTCGCTTCCGGCGTCCAGGAAGCCCACCGTCATGACGACGGTCACCAACCAGAGAACCTGGGCCGAGCGATCACTCCTCAGTGCCCAGGCAATTGCTGCGACCGCAGTCAGGCTGAGGATGATGACCAAGCCACTCGCCAGGTTGTCCACGACGAAGGTGTTCCAGAATTGCACGTCGAAGTTCGGCAACGGAAAGAGCGCATTGAAAGGCTGCTCTAGGGCCTGATGGCCTTGGACGCTGTATAGATGCAAAAGGTGCGTCAGTTGCAGCGTCGGACCCCCGTAGTTGGCAGGAGCTTTCGACAGGGCCAGCACGAAGATCTGTGCCAAGACAGCGGCCACCGCTGCTCCGACTACCTGCTTGCGCTCGGCCTCAGCTGCGGGATCTCGGGATACGCGTACAAAGGACGCGGTGATCAACGCGACTGCGATGATGGTCCCGAACGCATCGTCGAAGAGGACGAGTCCGACCAGGGTAAGGGCAAACCAGCTTGAGAACCGCCGACGTCTGACGAACTCGGCCCCAATGACGCCGAGCAAGAAGTTGAGGATGTAGGGCCTACCAATCGTCGAATACTCGAAGAGGAGGAAATAGCCGAAGAGCAAGCAGAATCTCAACGGAATCGGAAACGGCGCGACCCAGACGACGTAGATGACCGTGACCACCACCAGCACGAACAGCAGCACCTGCACGGCCTCCGGTGACGAAGTGAACCTTGAAACCACCCACAGGAGCACGTACCAACCCGGCGAATGCTGCTCATAGCGCACTCGGCTGATCAACTGTCCGAGCGATGAGCTCGAACGAGCGAGGGACCACGGCTGCAGCTCGTCGCGCCACATCTGGTGGTGCGCGATCTTCAGCGCCGACCATGCCAGATACCCGGCCGTAAAGACGACCATCCAGACGGTCCGGCCGTGGCGTACCCGAGAGAGGGGCGGCGCCATTTGTTCCGTGACACTTGCCCGAGTCGCCTCGGCGACCGGAGGACTCGCAGTTCGCTCAGGCACGATCTGACCCGTTGCGTTCCAGGGGGACGCTAAAGCACTCGCGGCGATGGAAATCGCGGGGCTGTGGTGGATCTCAGGGACGTCACTACCAGCGAAAGTGCCTCCATCAGCTGCAACCCCTGTGCCGACCGGCCCGGACCTGTTGATGAATCATGGGGATTATCGGGAGAGGCGACCGCAGACTTGATGACCTCCCCGGCAAGGGGTGGATGGACCTATCTCCGATCGCAATGAAGAGGCAGCTCGGCGCAACGGTGATGGTCGGCCAGAATCCTTGAGCCGACCGCCCGTGTCGGCCACGTCGAGCGCCGCCACGTTCACCCAGACCTGCCTCTGATACCCAACGTGACATGTTCGGTCTTGGTGTTTCTGGCTCAGCCCGCTTGGGCCGTCATCTCAAGCGGGCTGAGCCTCGCCTGGTTGCCATATTGAAATGCACGGAATCAGTGCCGAGCGCTTTGTTGAAGGATCGCCTCTTCACCCCAGGGGAGGTGCTTCGCAACTATCAGCTCTCACCCGGTGACGGGGCTTGAGCAAGATCCAGATAGCGGCCACGATCTTGCCCGTGCTCGGACGCCGCCAGACGGCACGTCATCCACCACCTTCGGCACGAGGTGCTCATGGCCTGGACACGTGGGCCACACGCCCATACCCGGCTCAAGTCGGGCCTCGCTGACTTCATCTCGGAATGGTGCTGGGCATGGCTGGCAGGCAAATCATTCGACATCTGCGGCAATGCTACGTAATGTGGGTTGCAGAGCGGAATCCCACCGCTCAGTGGAGGTCCGAGTGAGCAGCTTTCGAACGTTCTCGATGGCCGCGGTCTGCGCGCTGGTTGTGCTGACCGTAGGATTTGTTGAGTCCCCTCAGGCGTCTGCCGAGAACCCGGTCGGGGCTACGAGTTGGTCCAATGCCAACGCGGCGCCGGCGTCGGGCCCTGCCCAGTTGAACGGTGTCTATTGCGCGACGTCGACCTTCTGCGTGGCAGTCGGAACACAGAACATCGGTGTGGGACTCGGCGCGCTCATCGAGCAGTGGAATGGCACGTCGTGGTCAGTCGTGCCCAACGTACCCGGCGGTGGTACGGGCAATGGGCTTTCTTCGGTGTCATGTGCAGGACCCGACTTCTGCATGGCAGTGGGAACGATCGCCGAGATGTGGAACGGGACGGCTTGGAGCCTTTCCACGGGTGGGAGTGGTACTTCGGTCTCCTGCGTGTCGACGACGGTGTGCGAAGCGCTCACAACGGTGCTTGTCGGGGGCACCACCCCCGAGGTGGTCGGCGAACAATGGAATGGGACCTCGTGGTCGCCGGTGCCTGCCGCCACTCCGGCCGCAACCGGAGCTCCCCCGGTGATTGAGGTGACGGCCATGTACTGCGTGGACGCGGACTGGTGCATTGCCGTCGGCGACACCGATGTCCAAACCCCGTCGGGCACTCCCTTCGCCGAGGTGTGGAACGGTTCGTCGTGGAATCTGAGCACAGTCGTCGTCCCTGGTGGCGTGACCGGCAGTCTCCTGCGCTCCGTCTCTTGCGCGGGTCCTTCGTTCTGCGAGGCCGTAGGCCAGATCGACGGCACAAGCCATCAGAACCTAATAGAGACCTGGAATGGCTCGCAGTGGACGATTCCCGCCAATGTGCCCGACACGTCGTCGACCGAGGACCAAGGACTCAGCGGTGTCGATTGCTTCAGCCAGACGACATGCAGCGCGGTGGGCCAGGTCGGGCCGATCGTGGGACCCTCCTCTGCCACTTTGGCCCTCGAATGGAACGGCAGCTCGTGGTCGATCGTGAGTAACACCCCCAACGAAGGTACCGGAAGCAATCTCAACGGCGAGTCGTGCATCACGGACTGGGCCTGCGTCGCGGTCGGCTTCTACACGACTAGCGGCGAGCCGGATGGGGCCCCATTCGCCATGATGGCCCCGATCGCCCGTTCCGGCTACTACCTCGTCGGCGCTGACGGCGGGATCTTTAGCTTCGACGCCCAGTTCTACGGCTCGACGGGCGGCCAGCACCTCAACGAGCCCATCGTGGGCATGGCCGTCATGCCCGGCGGCGACGGCTACTACCTCGTCGCCTCCGACGGTGGGGTCTTCAACTACGGCTCCGCCCGGTTCTACGGCTCGCTCGGCTCGCTGCACCTCAACAAGCCGATCGTGGGCATGGCGCTGACGGCGGACGGGGCGGGCTACTGGCTCGTGGCTTCAGATGGAGGCGTGTTCTCCTTCGGCGACGCCATCTTCTACGGCTCGACGGGGGGCATGCGCATCAATGCGCCCGTCGTCGGCATGGCGGCTACCCCCGATGGCAAGGGCTACTACCTCGTCGGCGCCGACGGCGGGATCTACAACTACGGCGCAGCCCCCTTCTACGGCTCGGCCGGCAATCTGGTGCTGAACAAGCCCATTGTCGGCATGGCCGTGCCCACAGAGGGGGGCTACTACTTGGTGGGCTCCGACGGGGGTGTCTTCTCATACCCCGTCACAGACGGCCCGCCATTCTACGGCTCGACGGGGTCGATCACCCTCAACAAACCGATCGTGGGGATGCTCGCCGTTCAAGGCGGCTACTACCTCGCGGCTTCCGACGGTGGGGTGTTCGCCTTCCCCAACACGCTGCCGTTCTGGGGCTCGATGGGATCGACCACTCTCAACGCGCCGATCGTGGGGATCGCTGGATAGGGGTCGGCGCGCGGCCAAAAACCCGGCCGTCGAGAGAGTGCCGATCCTCACGATTTTGACATCGGACGGGAAGTGGGAGGTATTCCCGTCATGCGTACCCTCGATATGGTCGAGCCAGCGGGTCAGAAGGTCCCCGAAGGTCTCCTTGGCCAAGGGGATCCGTCTGTGGTCGTCGGCCTCGCTCATAAGACTCGCTGCGGCCCGCCGGGCGTCGCGCTCGGCCCCTCGCACCGTCGCCGCCGCATACCGGTAGCGACGCGTCGCCGGGTCACGCCCGAGTGACACCCTGAGCTGCCAAACGCCCGGCAAGGGTTCACGTAGGCTTCCTGGACGGAGCCAGTCGGCGACTATGGCCGGATTATGGACAACGGCGCTGGTCAAATGACGAAACTCCTGTTGGAGAGGTGCGAGAGCGGCCGAATCGGACTCACTGCTAACCCGCCTCAGGCAGTCCAACGCGTCGTACCGGATCCATTGAGGACGCTCCGACCTGGCACATGATCCGTGCCGTCCGACGCCGTCCAACCGGTTCCGTCCGCGTGTATGGACAGGATTATGGACAAAGGGGACTCGGCCCATTTTTCGCTCGAAATCTCCGCGGCATCGCGATTCGTCCTGGTGAGGTAGCCAGATCGGACTCAACGCAAATGAGTTTGTGACTCTGGAGGCCGAACGGGCCCGGCCGACCAATTCGGTCCGCCTGATCTGCTTTGCGATCGCCGCGTACGGCAACGTGCAGCCCTGCCATGACTCGCAGCACCATCCGGATCTGCGCTGGCACGCTCGTGCTCTCATGCCAGGCCGGATCACGGTTCCAAGGGATGATGAATCCCGGTACGATCGATGTGCGGCGGCAAGATCAGGAGCAGGGTGATGAGCACGGCAACGAAATGCAACAATCCGATGTGCTCGTGTGATCCATGCACATGTGCTGAGTGTGCTTGCGGGGTCGTGACGCTCGGAGATCTCGAACGTCGGGTGCTGGGCATCGTGTGGGACCTGCCCGATCCCGAGCCGACGGGACGCGACGTGGCGGATGCGCTTCCCGCCCATGCGTATACAACTATCGCGACGGTCCTGGACCGCCTCGTCAACAAGGGACTGCTGAGTCGTCGCCGGGACGGTCGTACCATCCGGTTCTCTCCCATTGGAGTTCGCGGCGCCCACACCGCCGTCGTCATGCATCAGGCTCTGGCGGCCGACGGCAACCCGAGCGCGGCCCTTGCTTGCTTCGCGGACACGCTGTCGTCCTCGGAGGTGGCCGTCCTCCTCGATGCCCTGGCCCAGCGCTCCTCCGCCGACTGAGTCTCACGTTCGGCCTCGAGCCGATGAGAACGGACTTGTTGGTGCGCCGCCCGTCCGGCAGGGTCATTCTGCACTCCGGCTCTGACCGTTAGATCATCAGAATCAACATGAAGCCCATTCCGACGCACATGACGACATGGCTGGCGTCCTCGAGCCATGGAGCGGCGATCAGCCCCATGGCGCCACCAGCGGCCGCCGCCGGAGCCGGCCCGCTTGGAGCTTCCACTGCCCCGCCGGCCGACCCACTCATCGCGTAGGCCCGGGAGTGCCTGCCGTGATGGGAGGCACCCTTGATCGGTGAGGCCAGCGTGAAGATGGCGGACGCGAAGAACACGACCGCGAGGAGCAAGCTCAGCCCCGGATCGATTCTCGCACTCGACGAAGACGACGCCATCGACATTGACACGGCTCCGGAACTGGCTCCGGCGGGGAACACATACATCAAGAGCATGGCGAAGCTCATCGCGGCGTGGATCAGATAGTGAGTCAGGTGGATGCCGAACGCGATCACCGACTGAACGCTCTGCACCAGGAACCAGACGAGCAGGACCGCGAAGATGAGCTCCCAGATCGCGCTCGGGCCGAAGGCCCAGCCGGTCACGAACATGCCGGCCATGGACACCCCCATGAAGAGGTGGGCGATGTCGACGTCCCACCCAGCGCTCCTACGAACTCTGACGGACACAGCCAGCAGCACGAGCCCGTAGGCGGCCACGGCCAGCATCGCCACCGCGAAGAGGTAGTACAGCCAAGCCGGGGCGGGCGTCATGGGACGAGAGCCTCCCTCGACTCGGCCGTCGAGCTCGACGGCCGGCTGGTCGCGGTATTTCGAGCCAACGTCAAGGGCCAGTAGGTCAAGGTCAGGATGATGACCAGGGGTCCGGAGTTGGGATCGGTCGCCCCACCGGCGAGGATTCCGCCAAAATTCTCTGTGGCCACCCAGATGAAGACGAAGGTCACGATCCCGAGGACGAGCGTGACCTTGGTGAATTGCGAAGGAAGGAAGACCCCGACCGCGACGACCGCACAGACCGCGGCGAGGAGGATCGCGGCCGTCGTGCCGTGATGGAGGAACATCGATGCAGTGGCCCGATCGATGTGGGCCAGCCATCCGGGTTGCCCGGTGTAGGCGGCCACCAGGTCGTGCAGCGCCTGGGGCGACCGACCCGAGCCGACGACGGCCAAGAGGGCCAGCACGCCCCACACCACCGCCCAGATCGCCTTGGCGGCCATGACCCCGACGGTCCGAGCAGCAACGAACGGCAGGTCTGAACCCTCGCTCGGCCACAGCAGGACCGCCAGGAGGGCGTAGAAGAGCACTGCACCTGGGCCGCCCCCGAACGGCGTGGCGCCCCCGTGGGCGATGTTTCCGAGACCCTCCCCGAACCACCAGACACCCAGGGACCAAACGATGGAGAGCGCCAGCGCGGGTTTGAGGGATCGCTTCCAGACGATCCCGAAGCCGATGAGGAACTGCACGAGCGCGAAGACGGTGTTGCTGACGACGGGGTTGTGGTACACGTTCGATGCGTTCCAGGTGATCGAGTGCGCCACCCAGCCGGGGTTGCCCGCAGCGAGATTGTTGAGCATGCCGCTGAACCCGTTCGACCCCCGGGTGAACATGAACGGTTGGAGCTGCAGGACAGCATCGAGAAGCCAGACCGTTGCCAGGACGAGCTGGAAGGTCCGTTGGACGTCCCTCGGTTGCTCAACGGGACTGCTCGTGACCCCCCTGGCATCGATCACCGGGGCTGGCGCAGCTCCGGCCCTCACCTCGGTCACGCTCATCGCTCACCACCCTTGGGTCGGGGCTCACTACTACGATCCGTAGTTATTACTACTACTCGTAGTATTGGCGCAACTGATTCGGGATTGGTCCTCCGTGAGGCGTCCAGCGAGGAGGCCGGACCGGCCGGGCCGACACCCGGGCCCACCTCTCATGAAGGGCGGCTGCAGACCTTCCGGACCGGCGAGGCCCATCTCAGGCCGCCTGCCTCATGACGGGACACGCGCAATATCATGGCGGGGTGACCTCGTCAGGAACCCCAGACACGCCCGCTGCTCAGATTGCCGTCGCCCAGCTCACGGTTGAGGGCATGCATTGTGGTTCGTGCGTCGCGCTCATCGAGGAGACGCTCAACGAGCGCGACGGCGTGACGGCAGCCTTGGTCGACCTCGACTCTGCCCGCGCCGTGGTCGAGTACGACCCGTCCACGCTCGACGTGGGGGAGATCCGTGCCGCCATCGCCGAAGTCGGGTACTCCGCCACCCCAGTGAGCTAGCGGCCGATGCTCACGGCGGGCTCGGAGGCGACCTCCCTCCTCGAGCAGGATGGGCCTTCGGTCGCAACCGCCGAGCTCGAATTGGGCGGCATGCACTGCAGCGCCTGTGCAACGCGCATCCAGCGAGCGCTCGGGCGCCTGCCTGCAGTAGCGAGCGCCTCGGTCAATCTGGCCACCACCCGGGCCTATGTCGCCTACGACCCCGCCCGGCTCGATCCCGAAGCCTTGTGCCACGCCGTCAGCGATACGGGCTACACCGCGACGCCCGTGGTCCACGGCCATTCCGCTGAATCGGATCGGGATCCGGACCATTGGGATCTCCGGGTACTCATCTCGTGGCCTCTGTCCGTACTGGCCCTGCTGGTCGCGTTGGCCGGTCCCGAGTCGGCGACGGCCGGATGGACCGTCCTGGTTCTCGCCATCGCCGTCGAGATCGTCGGTGGCTGGCCATTCTTGAGGGACAGTGCCCGCTTGCTTCGGCACGGGGCGACCAGCATGGACACGCTCATCGCACTGGGCACGCTGGCCGCGTTGGGAGTCAGTGCGGTCGAGGCCATTGCGCTCGGCGGTCGGCACGTGCATCTCGGTGGCGGAGGCGCTTTCGCGGCCCGGTTGCACGGAGTGATGGCCCCGTTGATCGTGTCCGTCCTGGCGACGGGACGGGCCATCGAAATGCGGGCGCGAGCGCGGGCGGCGGACGCGATGCACTCCCTGCTCTCGCTCCGGCCACCCACGGCGCGGGTGGTCCTGAACATCGAGGACGAGGAAGGGGTGTTGGTACCGCCGGAGAGTCTTCCCGTGGGAGCCCTCATCCGGGTGCGGCCGGGCGAGGCCATCCCGCTCGACGGCACGGTTCTTTCCGGATGGTCGCCCGTCGACGAGTCGATGCTCACCGGGGAGCCGCTCCCGGTCGACCGGGGCCCCGGGAGCTTCGTGACGGGGGGAACCCGGAACGGGAACGGCATCTTGGTCGTCACCGTCGCGTCCGTCGCCGACGAATCCGTGCTGGCACACCTGCAGCGCCTGGTGGAGGATGCGCAGAGGGACAAGGCTCCGTTGCAGCGGATCGCCGACCGGATCAGCAGCGTCTTCGTTCCCGCGGTCCTCATCGGTGCCGTCGTGACCTTTTTCACCTGGTGGCTGGTTGTCGGCGACGCCGGACGGGCCGTGCTCAGCAGCCTGGCCGTCCTCCTGGTCGCCTGTCCGTGTGCCATGGGCCTCGCTGCTCCGGTCGCCATGATGGTGGGTTGTGGGCGGGCCGCCGCCCTCGGGATCTTCATACGTAACGGAGACGTTCTCGAGCGGCTGGCCAAGATCAATGGGGTGGTGTTCGACAAGACCGGCACCCTCACCGAACGACACGCTGAAGTGACCACTGTCGCCGCGGTGCCTCCGTACTCGAACGAGCAGGTGCTCTTGTTGGCGGCGGCGGTCGAGGCGGAGAGCCAACACCCGATCGCCCTCGCCATCATGGCCGCGACGGGATCAGAGATCCGAGCCACCGACGTCCGCTCTTTGCCTGGGATCGGCGTGACCGGGACACTCGACGGCCACGAGATCCAGGTGAGCAGACTGGTGCTGTCGGGACTGCCGGAGCCGATCACCGACGATGTGACCGAGCGCTATCTGAGCGGCGAGACCGTGGTGGTGGTCGAGCACGATGGTGACATCGTCGGAGCGATCGCCGTGACGACCCCCCTGCGACCCGAGGCGCTGCCGGCGGTCACCCACCTCCGTGCACTCGGACTCTCCTCCTCCATCCTCAGCGGCGACAGCGACCCAGCAGTGCAGACGGTGGCCGCGGAGCTCGGCATCTCGTCGGCCATGAGCAACCTGAGTCCCGCGGACAAGGTCGATGCCCTCACCTCCATGCGTGAGGGCCACCGACGGCTCCTCATGGTGGGTGACGGCATCAACGACGCCCCAGCTCTCGCCGCGGCTGACGTGGGCTGCGCCATCGGCAGCGGGTCGGAGGCGGCGCTTGCCAACAGCGACATCGCCCTGCTCGGCAACGACCTCCAGGGAGTGCCGGCGGCCGTCGGCGTCGCCAGATCGACCTACTCGGTCATTCTGCAGAACTTCGGGTGGGCCATGGGCTACAACGTCTCGGCGCTGCCCCTCGCGGCGTTCGGACTTCTCGACCCGCTGGTCGCTGCGATCGCCATGGGTCTCTCCAGTCTGCTCGTGGTCCTCAACAGCCTGCGATTGACGCGGTTGGGTCGATCGGGGCTGTCGAACATCCAAGGGCCCCACTTCATGCAGGGCCGGCGCGGCGTCGTCGTATCGGTGCTGCTTCCGATCGTCCTGTTCGCCAGCCTCACCGTGGTCAGTGAGGCGGTCTCTCCCGCCCGGGGCCAGTCCCTCCTTCCCGAGCTGCCATCGATCACTACTGTCGCGTTGCCGCATGGTGGTTCGGTGGAGATGTACCTCGACCCCGGGGCGACTGGAATCAACCAGTTCCACATCATTTTCAGTGGGTCAGAGGCGGATGTGGCCACCGTGAAGCCTCTGGTGGTCGCAAGTGTCGCCGGTGGTGCGCCTCAGAATCTCAGGCAGCTACGTGTTGCCGCCGGTCACTACACCGACTTCGTGCTGTTGCAACCGGGTCGGTCGACGCTCCACGTGGCGGCCACGTTCGGGGGCACCCCGGTATCCATCGACTTCAGCCGCACCCTGCCCTGAGTGCAATCCGGTCAAGTCTCAGTTGCCCCGGCTCAGTTCAGTCACCGTTCCAACATCCGAGAATGACGTCTGCGACTGACTGCGCGACAGCCTGCGAGCTCGTGAGCGGCTGGCCAAACTTTGGGGGAAGGCCCGCGGAGTTGACCAGGAGGACTTTCCAGTCCTTGCGCACGATGATCGATCCGTCAGTGGTCTCAACCGCCGCCTGTCCGAGCCCGTTGATCACTTGGGACGTGCCCATTTGCTTCGCCAGCGTCCGGAAATAGCTCTTCGTCTGCGCCCAGCTCGAGAGCTCCTTCACCGAGAGCACCATCGAACCGGCCGGATAGCTGTATTGGCAGGAGTAGAGGTGATTCACCCAGGTTGGATGCGAGACCGTAGCGATCTGACCGAGCACTGACGCAATCTCTTGTCTCGCCTTCGGCCTGCAGATCATCGTGGCGATGGTCGACGGCGTCCGGCCGGCGGGCAGAGGCGCCTCGGATGCCGCCTCGCCAGCTGGGAGCGCGAAGCAGATGGCCACCACCAATGAAAGGGTGAGCAGGGCCGGGCGGATCACGGTGTCGTACCTCGCTCGAGCAGCAGATTTCTCCGCTGCCCGGCGCAGCGTCCGGTGTCGTGAACGTCGTGAACGTCGTGGGCGCGCCTCGAGCACCGCGTCAGGGTACCGCTCTGGTCCCCGGCCAGAAGGTCGGGCTGCTGGACCTCCTCGGCTCAGCATGTCGCTCAGGCACTCATGCACGGCGTGTGCGTATCTGCACGATCTCCATCACGTTCCTGCCGACATGACCGCCGCCTCGACGATCTGGATGTCCGGCGGTTGAATGGCCAGTGGACCTCCGGCTACCGGCACCTGCCACACCATGGTTATGAACGGTGTGGACTGCTGCACGCTCCCCGCCGAGCAGGGGGGGGCGCCGGAGATCTGCAGTGGGTTTGAGGCGGACTCGCTACTCGGGCCACAGACATCGGTGCGCTGATGCCACTGGACCAAGGCGCCATAGGGCATGGGCGGGGTCACGGTCGACGGCAAGAGGAACATCGCGGCCACTAGCACCTCCTGGCCCGACGGTGTCTGAGCAAAGACGAGCCCGTCTACGTACTGCGGGTCGAGCGTCCTTCCTGCAGCGGCGTTCGCCGCCACGATGGTCGGATTGACGTAGTAGACGACGGGGTAATTGGTCGGAGATACCGGGACGTACCCTGCGGCAGTCGCTGCGCTGGGGGATGTATAGCGCGCCACTGCCTGACTGGTGCTCTGGACGTACTGGACGGCACTGATCTGCTCGGAGAACGTCGGCTCCGTCGCGCAGCCACTCGCGTACATGTGGATATCGCTGGGCCCGTTCGCTCCTTGAGTCAAGAGCTCCTGTGCCTCCGCCGTTGGCAATGCGGGACCGGTGTAGTGCCAGTTGGCCTTGGTGGTGTTGAGGCCGGCCGCGGCGCTGGCGTCGGCGCCGTTCATGTTCATGCCCGTGCCCGGCCCCGCCATGACCATGTTCGGGGTGTTGTTGATGTCCAGCCCCGCTCTCGGAGCGCCGTTGTTGCCTCTCGTGCACGTGGCCGTTGCGGCAGTCTGCCCGGCAGTCCCGGCCATCGAGGCCCCGGACATGCCGGTCATGCCTGACATCGCCATACTCGACGACTCCTGGGCGGCTACCGGGTAGACGGCACTGAGAAACAGGGCAACCACGAGACCCACCGCACCTCCGGCAACCAGCACGGGACAGCGAGAGAGCGCAATCGCGAACGGGGAGCGCCACGTCGCCCGATCCGGCAACACGGCGGGCACCATGGCCAGAGCCAGGAGGATGATCAGAGGGCCAGTGTTCGGATCTGTCCCGGAGCCAGTGAAGATGCCGCCGAGACCCTGACCGCTGACCCAGAAGAAGGCGGCAAGGAGGCCTCCTCCGGCGAGGAACGGCGTCGGTCGCCGGAACAGGAGCGGCCCGAATCCGACGATCAGGGAGGCGATCGCGAACAGCCACGTGGTCCAGACGCCGCCGCTGCCGAACTGATTGCCGAAGCTGTTAAGGAAATGGGAGTAGGCACTCGGCTCACCCGACGACATGCCGGTGATGGCGCTCGACACCGAGGTTGACGTCCGATTGTTCGGAAGCAGGAACAGGACCGCCGCCAAGGACCAGTACCCCACCCAGACCAAGAGCGGTGTGGTCGCTCCCCCGATGCCCTGGCCCGCCGCCGAGGAAGCCATTCCGACCGGTTGCGCTGGGCCTTGACGTGTGCGCGATCGAGGCCACGCCATTACGCCGATCAGTCCGTAGATGAAGACCGACCCCGGCGCACCCGTCAGGGCAGAAGCGGATCCGGTGAAGATCAGCCCGAGGCCCTCCCCGAAGAACCAGACGCCGAAAGCCCAGAAGAACGACACTGCGAGAGCTGGGCGTACGGTGCGCCGAAAGAGCAACCCGACGCCGATGGCCACCTGGATGAGGGCGAAGAACGTGTTCCACACGGCGACGTGGGGTCCGACGAAATGGCCCACATTCGTGATGATCCATCGGATCACGTCGGGCTGGTTCTGGGCATTGTTCAGCAGATATGTCGTCGTGAAGCTGCTGCGGAACATGAACGGCTGAAACTGCAGACCGGCGTCGAGGAGCCAGAACAGACCCAGAATTATCTGGAGCGTCCGTTGTGTCCTGACCAACGAAAAGGATCGACGGGGCGGATCGAGTGGTGGGCTCTGCTCGACTTCCACGGCGGTCACGGAGCACCCTCCAGTAGTCCGGATTTCGAGGACGGGGCGTCGTCTTGCTGGCCAACCGTGCCCCGACTCTTATGGTTGGGCAAGCGCAAGCGGGCGGAGCGCCCGCTGCGAACGATTCGGAGTTTCACGACTGCCATCCGTCACGCACGAGTGACACCAGGTCACGCGACTCCTGTGGGACCGTTATCTCCGCAGGAAACTCCAGGTGAGCCTTGTCACCCGTGTAGACCAGGATGTACCCCGCATGGACGATCTCGTAGTTCGATCCCGGCGAGGGTGACTTCTCGGCGAAGGACAGCGGCATACCGATCGCAGCCTCGGCGCTCCGGATCTGCGCGATGGTGCCCGTGAGCCCGGTGAAGGTCGGGCTGAAATGACCCAGCCAGGTCTGAATGACACTGGGTGTGTCCCGGGCCGGGTCGGTCGTCACGAAGACCATTTTCACCTGACCGCGGTCCGCTGCGGGCATCGCCCTGATGGCTGATGCGGCCGTGAACATGTTCAGTGGGCAGAGGTCGGGACAATGGGTGTAGCCGAAATAGACCAGTGTGACTTTGCTGTCGGTATCAGACGCGATGTCGAAGGGCTGGTTGTCGGTGTCGGTGAGACTGACGTTCGGCTTCACGTACGCCTTGGGGAAGACGAGGGCGCCGGGGTAGTGAGAGTTGGTCTCCGCCGGGCCGCCGACCTGGGAGATGGTCGCCCCCGAGCCACTCGATCCCGAGCACGCTGAGAGTCCGAGGGCACCCACGAGTACCCCGGCGGTCACCACCAGACAGGTGACAAGGCTGCAATGCTTCCGTGAGGTGTCCGTCACGGTGCACCTTGAGTCGCGGTCGCGGTCGCGGTCGCGGTCGCGGTCGCGGTCGCGGTCGCGGTCGCGGTCGCGGTCG
>Ga0181536_10004486_pt1 | contig 14743 bp, 9 predicted proteins | sample PEATcosm2014_Bin_41_FD_121105 | JGI IMG/M metagenome (GOLD analysis project Ga0181536, IMG submission 121105) | Peatland microbial communities from MTU Mesocosm Facility, Houghton, MI, USA - PEATcosm2014_Bin17_60_metaG | ecosystem: Environmental > Terrestrial > Soil > Wetlands > Peat | place... | reverse complement strand
GCAATGGGTGATGGAATCCGCGATGCAGGGTCGCGGATGTGCGGGAGTCTGCTGAGGTCAGCGCGGGCCGCTTTTCACCTTTTCACGTTCCAGTGCCTGGAAGATTTCCGTATAAACCACGACAATCTCAGCCGCCAAATTAGTCTGCTGCTCCTCATCGGCGCCGGGTTCGCGAAGACTCTCCATAATGTATTCCGTAGAGCGGCGCATCGATTCCGGAAGGGTATCGGGACGAACGTGCATGATGAATTCCACCCAGGCATGGCGCAGGCGCTGACTCAAGTCACCGTGTCCCGCGGCGAGTGAACGGATAGCGCCACTGTATTGCTGGAAGGCGTAAGCTAACGCGTCCAGCCTGCCGGATCCGGTATCTTCCGCTCCAGCGCGCCAGGCAACTTCCGGCGATGGCTTTGAACCTCGTCGAATCAGATTTCCTCCCGCACTACCGGCACGCTACGCCGAGCACACTTTATCGCAGGCGGCCATGAACTTATCCATCTCGCCCTGCGTTCCGACGCTCACGCGAACCTTAGTCGGCCATACCGGCCAGACGCGGCCGATCATCACTTTCTCCCTCGCCATGGCTTTAGCGAAATCCGCGCCGGGCCGGTTCACTTCCATCATGAAGAAGTTGGTTTCGCTCCTGATGTATCTGATATTTTTCTTTTCGAGATACGCGAAAGTATTCTCGCGGATGCGCTTGTTAATGATGCGACGCTCCGGAACCACGGTCTTCGATGCGCGCAGGCTCGCGGCAGCGCAGGCGAGGCCGGTGACAGGCAGGGCCCCCGCGCCGTAGGGACGAAGTTTCGCCAGCAGATCGGGCCGGCCCATGGCGAATCCAGCCCGGATGCCGGCCATGCCGTAGACCTTCGAGAACGTCCGCAGAACGATCACGTCCTTGTCGGCCGCTACCAGATCGCCCGACATCGTGGCGTTCTCGGAGAAATGGATATACGCTTCGTCGATCAGTACGATGGCGTCCTTCTTCTTGTTGGCCAGCAAGTACTCGATATCCTTGCGCGGTGTGAGCGTACCAGTGGGATTATTCGGATTGCAGACATAGTAAACGCCGGCATTGGGATCGGCTTTGACCATGGCCTCGACGTCGTGGGAATAGTCCGGCCGCAAAGGGACGCGCACGAGTTTGGAGCCGATGAATTCGGGTGCGCCTCCGCCATAGCCGGGCGTCGCCATGCAATAACTCCGCGTGGGCGAAGTAAAGGCGCAACTGACCCGAAGCAGCGGATCGCTCGAACCCGCGTAAGGCGCGATGTATTCGGGTCCGACGCATTCGGTCTCGACCACGGTCCGGATGAAATCCTCCATTTCGCCGAATGGCTGGTAGCGTCCGCCGTACGGCGCTACTTTGATGAGGGCCTCAAGGCCCTCCCTGCAGGGTCCCAGGGGATTCTCATTGCTGCTGATGCGAACGATGGAGGGATCGGTTCCGAGGCGAAGTCCGGCGGCGCGCGCTATGCGCTGTTCCTCCTCCTGCGCCATGGCGAATTCGTTGTAAAAAGGAAGCGACGCGCCCGCGGTCAGGACGGTGGCAATACGCCCCAGTTGACGGCGCGAGAAGCCTTTCTGCAGAATCGATTGAATATCATCCTGGGACAGCTGCATAGCAAGAGATTCTCTTGTGTTATCCGGAACCTTGACTCCTGAAGGCGCACCTCAACCTCCAAAGTGCGCGGGACGCGCAACGCGGAAGAACATGGCCTCTGGCTCGGATCGGAGAGCGGGGTTAACGCGGCCTGCATAGCACGGCAGTCCGCAGACAGATTCACCTAACACTAGCCCCTGGATAAAGGCCTTGTCAAGCGGAATACACCCCTGCAACTTGACATGTGGTGTGCAGGATCGCTATCATCTTCAGCTAGACATTGATTTAAAACGGGCCGCCATGCTGCGTACCGTTTTCTCCCAGGCTCCCGGTCGGCAGCCTTCGTTTTCCTGCGCTGCAAGTGCACCGGCGCTTCCCCCTAAACAAAATCAGACTTCCAACAGGAGTGGTACCGCTCCAAGGAGTTTTCAGTTCATGACGCTTTCACGCAAAACAGAAGAATCGCTGCTCGAAAGAGGATACTCGCGCCGGCAAATCGCCCGCATCGCCATGGGGGCAGCTGCCGCCATTCCGTTCTTCAGCGAATTCGCGCTGGCACAGAACGACGAACCGGCGCCCCGCCGAGCGGGCGGCGGACGCCCGGTTTACGATCCGGATGTCGTCCGCATCTCCTCAAATGAGAATCCGATGGGACCCACGCCGGAAGGCATCGCGGCTATGGCGAAGGTGGGACCTTTGGGATGGCGCTATACGCCCCAGGGTGAAAACCTCGAATTCAACGACCTGCTGCACAGCATCGAGAATGTTAAGCAGGGCTATGTAAACGGATATGCGGGCTCCAGCCAGCCGCTGGCGCAATGCGCGCCGGCGTTCACCTCGCCCACCAGAAGCTGGGTGATGGGCAGTCCCGGTTACGGCAGCGGCGCCGGCAAATTTGTCGGCAATAAAGTCCACAAGGTACCGTTGCGCAAGGACTACACGCACGACGTGGAAGCGATGATTAAAGCCGACCCGAATGCGGGCGCTTTCTACATCTGCAACCCCAACAACCCAACCGGCACGCTCACCCCGATGAAGGATTTTGAGTACATTCTGGCCAACAAGCCGAAGGATGCCGTCCTGATCATCGATGAAGCGTATGTCCACTTCTCCGGTCCCGAGAACTATTCGACCGAGCTGGTCCGGCAGGAGAAGGACGTGGTTGTGCTTCGGACGTTCTCGAAGATCTACGGAATGGCGGGGCTCCGCGCCGGCGCGCTCTATGGCCGCCCGGACCTGCTGGCCAAAGTTGCCGAGTACGGTCGGGGCGGTAATTTGCCGGTCACGGCGACCGCGTGCGCTGCGGCGAGCATGAAGATTGCCAAGACCATGTTGCCCGAGCGGCTGGCGATCAACAAGAAGAACCGCGACTACACGTTCGAGTATCTCGATAAGGTGGGCGTGTCCTATATTCCGGCGCAGACCAACTTCTTCATGATGTCGGTGAAGGGGATGACGGGCGCACAAGTCGGGACCGCCATGATGAAAAAGAAGATTCAGCTTGCCGGCGCCAACCGGTGGCCCGAATGGCCCCAGCAGATCCGCGTAACCGTCGGCACGATGGACGAGATGGTGAAATTCACCACCGCTCTCGGTCAGGTGCTGAAGGAAGGACCCGTCAACGCGAAAGCGTAAGCTGTTTGTGGTTTGAATGCCGGAGCGCGTCACCCTGGCGCGCTTCGGGCTTTTTTATTTGGTGAATGAATATTACTTGCTTGACATGGGCTTCACCCCTGGTTATCATCCCAGCTAGTTCTCGATTTTAAACGGACCTCCCAGCATAAGGTCTGTTCTCAGCGGGCTCCCGGTCAGCAGCCTTCGGTTTTCTTGCGCTGCTAGTCTACCGCGCTTCCCATTAAACAAATTTCTAACCGGAGTGGACCACTCCAGGAGATATCGCATAATGTCACTCACCGCCAAAGTTCAAAACGAGTTACTCGACAGGGGATTTTCACGGCGTCAGGTCGCGCGCATTGCCTTAGGCGCCGCCGCCGTGCTTCCTTACTTCCATGAATTTGCCTTTGCACAGGACGACTCCGACGCGCCCGCACGCGGTCGCGGAGGCCAGCGCCCCGCTTTCGATCCGGATGTTATCCGGATCACTTCCAATGAGAACCCGATGGGTCCTTCGAAAGAAGGTATCGAGGCTATCTCCAGGGTTTCGCCGAAGGCTTGGCGCTACGGACCTCAGGGCGACAACCAGGACTTCAACGCCTTGCTGGCCAGCACCGAGAACGTTCCGCTGGACCATGTGACGCCGTATCCGGGCTCAGGTACTCCGCTGGCCAACTTAGTGCCCGCGTTCTGTTCGCCGACCCGAAGCTGGGTGATGGCTTCGCCGGGCTACGGCAGCGGCGCCAGCAAAGGGATCGGTAACAAGGTGGTCAAGGTTCCGCTGCGGAAGGATTATACGCACGATGTGGAAGCGATGATTAAGGCCGACCCGAATGCGGGCGCGTATTACATCTGCAATCCCAACAATCCGACGGGCACCCTCACGCCGCGGAAAGACATTGAGTACATTTTGGCCAACAAGAAGAAGGACGCTGTCCTGGTCATCGACGAGGCGTACGTCCATTTTTCCGGTCGCGACAACATGTCCACCGATCTGGTCAAGGCGGACAAGGACGTCGTTGTGCTCCGAACCTTCTCGAAAATCTATGGGATGGCCGGTCTCCGCGCCGGCATGGCCTATGGACGCCCGGACCTGCTGGCTCAACTCGCTAAGTTCGGCAGGACTGCCAATTTGTCCGTTGCGACGATGGCGTGTGCTGCCGCGAGCATGAAGGTCGAGGCTTCTCTGTTGAAAGAACGGGTTCCGATCAACAAGAAGAATCGCGAGCTGGCCTTCGAACACCTCGAGAAAATCGGCGTGTCTTACATTCCGTCCGAGACGAACTTCTTCATGATGTCGGTGAAGGGCATGACGGGGCCGGAGGTTGGCAAGGCCATGGCGGCGAAGAAGATCATGCTGGCGGGGAACCGGTGGCCGGAATGGCCCCAGCATATCCGTGTGACCGTCGGCACTTACGAAGAGATGGGCAAGTTCAACGCCGCTCTCGATCAGGTGGTCAAGGAAGGACCGACGCAGGCAAAAGGCTGAGTCATTTATTAAAATCGAAGGCCCGGAGTGCGTCGAAGAAGACGTGCTCCGGGCCTTTGTGTCTCTATTGACATTTTCAGCATTTCTAATATACTGAGGCATTCCGTACCGCAGTGCCAGTTCGCCTCGTGGAGCGAGCCATTTCTTATCCGAGGTTCCAGGTTTGCGAGCCTTGTCTTTCCAGAGCGTCCCGTCCTGACGCGCTTTCCCGGCAATAAATCAAAGGTGTTTTCGCCGCCAATCAAATTTTTTGGGCGCTCATGCGCCGAGGAGATAGAACAGACATGTCACTTACTCAGGAAACCACCGCTTCACTTCTGGAGAGAGGCTTCACCCGCCGCCATCTCGGACGCATCTCACGCGTCATGGCTGCCGGCGTGGCAGGCCTGCCCCTGTTCTCCGAGTTTGCGCAGGCCCAGCAGGCCGAGAACCGCGCGAACCGCCGGGCTGGCGGCGCCAGGGATATGAACGATCCCGAAGCGGTGAGAATTACGTCCAATGAAAATCCGCTGGGACCCTGCAAAGAGGGACTGGAAGCGCTCTACAAAGTCGCGCCGATGGGCGGCCGTTACTCGCCGACCGGGGAGAATCAGGACTTTGTCAACATGATCGCTCAAACCGAGAACGTCAAGCCCGAGTATGTATCGGCTTACCCCGGCTCCAGCATTCCTTTGTTCAACTCCGCGTGCGCATTCACCTCACCTTCCCGAAGCTGGACCATGGGTAATCCTGGTTACAGCAGCGGTGCGCCGAAGTGGCTCGGGTCGAAGACGGTACAGGTTCCGCTTCGGCCGGATATGACGCATGACGTCGAAGCCATGATTAAGGCAGATCCCAACGCCGGTGCTTATTACGTCTGCAATCCGAATAATCCGACCGGTACAGTGACGTCGCGCAAGGACATCGAGTATTTGCTCGCGCACAAGGCTAAGGATGCGGTTGTCGTTGTGGACGAGGCTTACGTCCACTTCTCCGACACGGCGCAAATGTGTACGGACCTGGTCGCCCAGGACAAAGACATTGTGGTCCTCCGCACCTTCTCGAAAGCCTATGGAATGGCGGGCCTTCGCGCCGGCGCTGCGATTGGCCGCCCGGATCTGCTCGCTAAGATTCGCGCCTACGGCGGCGGCGGCTTTATGCCAATCACTGCAACGGCCTGCGCCGCGGCCAGCATGAGAGTCAAGGGACTGATGAAGGAGCGGCACGATATCAACAAGGCCGCGCGCGAAATGACGTTTGCGCACCTCGAAAAGAAGGGCGTAACGTACATCCCGTCCGAGACCAACTTCTTCATGATCACCGTGAAAGGGATGACTGGCGCCCAGGTCAATGAGGCCATGGCGAAGTACAAGGTCTATATCGGGCGCACGTGGCCGGTGTGGCCGGAAAAGGTCCGTGTCACCGTCGGAACCATGGACGAGATGAAGAAATTCAACGACGCGCTGGACAAGGTCCTGAGCTCATAGTCGATTTCCAGCGTCCGTAATCCTGCAACCGCCTGGCTACCCTGCCCGAAGTGTGTCGTAAGTGCATGGCAGACAGGCGGTTTTGACGTTATGGGAAAACATAGAATTTTCTGCCGCACTATTAAAAAATCGAATAAATAAAATAAGTGCGCCTGATAAAAAAAACGAGCGCGCCGAACGTTGACTTCATCCGAACTTCGACGCTACTCTGAAAAACAACCCGTTTGTCGAATGGGTTTTTGATTCTCCTGCCCCGTAAGCTCCTCGCTCTACGAACAGAGCGCTCTTGATCGCTTAGCTGCGATTCCAGTTTGTCGACGTGGACTGCCTCCTGTCTGAGGCGACTCACGAATAAATATCTCTCTGCGAGGAAGCAAAATGCGTACGTTCAAAAAAGCGGCTGTTTCATCCATTTGCATTGTTCTCGGCGCGGTGGCCCTTTGGGCGCAGTCATTTCACGGAGGCATCCGCGGTACCGTCACCGATTCGTCCGGGGCCGCTATCGGAGGTGCCAGGCTTACGCTTACCGAGACGGCTACCGGCATTGCTCGTTCCTCTGTTACCGAAGCGAATGGTGGGTATAACCTTCCCGACCTGAACCCGTCCACCTACTCCATCACCGTGGAAAAGCCCGGCTTTAAAAAACTGGATCAAACGAACATCATTGTCAGCACCCAGGAATTTTTGACCGTCGACCTCAAGCTCGATGTCGGCGAAGTGACCCAAAGCGTCGAAGTGACCGCCACCGACGTGCCGCTGCTCGAAACCGAGAACGCTTCCACCGGCCAGGTGATCGACAACCAGAAACTGGCGGACCTTCCGAATATGGGCCGCAATCCGTTTTATGAGGGTGTGAAAATCTCCCAGAACGTCGTCCCGGCCGGCGATCCGAAGTTCAATCGCATGGAAGATCAGACCGGGTCATCGACGATATCCATTGCCGGCGGACCCATTGCCGGCAATAACTACCTGCTGGACGGCATTGCGATTTCGAACTCGATGAACCAGGCCGTGATTATCCCGACCATCGAAGCCGTACAGGAAGTCAAGCTTCAGATCAACACCTACGATGCCGAAGTTGGGCGTACCGGTGGCGGAACATTCAACCTGTTCCTGAAGTCCGGCACCAACCAGCTGCATGGCGACGGATTCGGCTACACCTGGCTCCAGCCCTGGCTGGCCAATACCTTCTTCGCCGACGCCGCGGGCCGCAACGCGAGCGGTGCGCTGAACCAGCCGGTTGCCAATCAGCCCTTCTACAACTACGGTGCCGCCATCGGTGGTCCTGTTGTTATCCCCAAGCTCTACAACGGCAAAAACAAGACCTTCTTCTGGCTCGCCGGCGAAGGCTATCGTCAGACGGAAGCTAACACTACCACGCTGGCAGTTCCCACGGCACTGGAGCGGCAGGGTAACTTCTCGCAAAGCTTCACCAAATCGGGAGCGCTGCAGCAGATGTATTACCCGAATGCGGATGGCACGCGCACTCCGTTCACGAATAACATCATTCCGCAAAGCGAGTTGAGCCAGGTCGGATTGAATCTCGCCTCCTACTATCCGCTGCCCAATTTGCCCACGGCTTATTACGGCGCGGGGAATTTCGCTACCACCGGGATCATTTACGATCGGGCCGATCAGTTGACTGGCAAGCTGGATCAGGAAATCACTTCGTGGTGGCGCGCGAGCGTCTCCTATCTGCACTATGGCAGCCGCGAGGAATCGAACGCTTACTTCGGCTACAGCGATCCCGGCAGCCCGGGTCAGAGTATGCTGGTCCGGCACGTGGACGCCACGCAGGCCAACACCACGCTGACCCCGTCGCCGACAACGGTTGTTTCTCTTCGCTGGGGCTTCAACCGCTATCCCAACAGAACTTACCAGCTGGCCAGCCAGGGAATGAACTTGGGACCAACGGGGCTCGGGCTCCCGTCAGCGTATGTGAATGCGCTGCAATACGACGCGTTCCCGGTTATCACCATGTCGAGCGATATGACGACCTATGGCGCAGGCGGGCTTTCGACTTCGTCCTATTACTCGCATAGCTTCTCCGGAAGCGTCTCGAAGTTCCTCGGCAAACACAGTCTGAAGAGCGGCGTTGATTTCCGCGCCATCCATGTATCCGGAGTTCCTACGCCGACGCCTGGCGCCTTCACATTTACATCCGGATTCACCAGCGCTTCCTCAACCTCCACGGTTGCTGGAACCGGTGGCAGTCTGGCCAGTATGCTGCTGGGCTTTCCCTCGGCGGGCAGCGTCACGACTTCTCAGCCCGTCGGAACGCAGGTTGATTACACGGGACTCTGGGTTCAGGACGACTTCCGCATGACCAAGAAGCTGACGATCAACTTCGGCGTTCGCTACGACTACGAAACCGGGGTACACTCGAATCTCAACGCGCTGGTTTGCTTCAATCCGACCGCGGTGAATCCCATTCAGTCCTCTGTAACGGGCATTACCACCCTCGGAGTCGTGGAATATGCGGGTCAGAACGGCTGCAGCACGGCAACTCATCCCAACTCGGATAAATTCGCGCCTCGCGCCGGCTTTGCGTATGCCCTCAATTCCAAGACCAGCATCCGCGGCGGCTATGGACTGCTTTGGGCGCCTTACCTCTTCTCTCTGTTCACGCCGATCGGTTATTCCAATGCTACGGCCTACGTCGCATCCACCAACGGAAATGTAAGCCCGGCGAACTCTCTCTCTAACCCCTTCCCCACGGGATTCGCCCCGCCGGAAGGCAACCAGGGGGCGGGTCTCGCCTACGGAGGCGCGGCCGCCTTCAGCTTCTACGATCCCAATTCTCACTCAACCAGAATCCATCAGTATTCGCTCGATATTGAGCGGGAACTTGGCAAGGGCTTCGTATTAGACTTTGGCTACTCCGGCTCGATCACACACAACCTAATCCAGGGTTCACCGGCCGTCAACATCAACCAGTTGCCCGATGCGGACCTGGCGCTGGGATCCGCCTACCTGAATGCTAAAGTGCCCAACCCGTTCTATGGCACGGCCGCAGGCGTCGGAGTTTTGAATTCCACGACAGTCCCCAGGTCTCAGCTATTACTCCCCTTCCCGGAGTTCAGCACCCTCAGCATGACGGGATCGGACCAGAATCACGCGCTATACAACTCGCTGTACGTCAAAGTTCAGAAGCGGCTTGGCTGGGGTTTGAACTTCCTGAACACGATAACCTGGTCGCGTAACATGGATGAATCGAACGGGGCCAGTGTTACGTTCAACGCTCAGCAAACAACCTCGCAGGATAACTACAATCGCGGTGCGGAGTGGTCGCTTGCCACCATCAATGTACCCTGGCGCTGGACGACCGCGATCAATTACGAGTTGCCCTTCGGCACAGGAAAGAAGTTCCTGAACGGCAGCAAACTGCTCGATCTCGCGGTTGGAGGATGGGCTATCAATGTTACAACCGCCATGCAGACCGGCTTCCCGCTGGCCATGTACCAGACCAATCAGAACGCGTCGATTGGTACCAGCGTGCAGAGACCGAATGGCACCGGCGCTCCGGAAGCTACCAGCGGCTCGCTCGAGCAGCGTCTCGGCGACTACATCAATGCTGCCGCTTTCAGTACGGCGCCTCTGTACACCTACGGAAATCTGGGACGCACCAGCCCGATGCGTGGTCCCGGTCAGGCGAATACCGATTTCTCGATGTTCAAGACCTGGGCTTACCGCGAGCGGTACAGAGCCCAGTTCCGTATGGAGGTATTCAACCTGACTAACACGCCGCAATTCTATGCGCCGGGAGCCGACAGCTCGAATTCAGGCACTAACATCAATAACTCGCAGTTCGGGCAAATCACCGCGCAGGCAAACTTCCCGCGCGTATTCCAGGTCGGCGTGCGGTTCATGTTCTGAGGTATTAGACAGTCGTAACTCTTCCCCGGGGCGGACTTCCCGGTCCGCCCCTTTTTTCTATTTATGAAGCGGCGTGGTGTTTATTCCCGGATAACACGGGAACCAGTTGTCCGTCGCGGATGTAATAGTCAGCGCCGCGCCAGCGTATCGTGTCACGAGTAAAGCTGACTAGCCAGATGGCAAACGCTGTGGCATCCCAGACCGGAATGAGCGGCATCTGTCTCCAAAGGATCGACTGACGCAGACCGTGGATCCCGATCATCCAGGTCATCGCCATTCGCAAACCCAGATAGCCGCCCAAATAACCAAGCGCGACTATGGCCGTGGGATGAATGGCCACCGCTGCGATCGACCACGGCAATCCCAGGGTCAGCAACAGGCCAAGATGTCCCTTCGGGCGCATGTGGCGCATTCCGACCATCCACCGCAGGCGCTTATAGAGCAGATCGCGGATCGAGGCGTAATCGCAAACCGTGTCGATGGCATAGCGGATCAACACCACCTCGTGGCCTCGCTCGTCGATGAGGCGTCCGACCATAAGGTCATCGCCCGGGCGGTTCTCAAGCTCCGGATATCCGCCAAATTCATTCAGGCGCGAACGGGTAGTGGCGATGGTGGGTCCCAGCGCGAATTTCATTCCCTCCAGTTGCCAGTCCACCAGCACGCCGGCATAGAAATCGGACATCATGCCGACGTTCTGCAGATGGTCGGTCAAGGTAGTGATCGCGACGGGGATGTATAAACAGGTTATAGCACCCACCTTCGGATCGCGCAGCGGAGCGGTGACATGCCGGAGATAGTCCGTACGCACGCGCACGTCGCTGTCGCTGATGACGAGTACTTCGTGCGCGGCTTCACTAACGAGCCGCGCGAGTTTGGCGACTTTGTCGTTTACGGCCACACGTCCCGATCCATACAGAATGCGGATTTTACGCTTTGGGAAATCGGCGGTCAGTTTTGCGAGTACGGACTGAATGACTTCGTCGTCCGGGTCGATGCAGCAAACAATTTCATATTCCGGATAATCCAGGCGGCAGAAACTGGCGAGATTTTCGTAAGCGTCCGGATCGACTCCGCGAAACGGCTTCAGGATGCTGACAGGCGGCGTGAAGGCCGCGTCGGGCGCGCTCGGCGGCTGCCGAAAATAGCGCCACGAGCTGTAGATCGAGATGATGTAGTAAACGAATGGTATCGCCGCCACTGCAAGGAACACGTCTCTGGCATGTGACATCCTATTCGATCTCAAGCCCCATAGGAGATAGCCTAGCAGTTCACTGAAAAAAACCGGGGAGCGCGTGTAACCGGAGAGGCACTGAAATCGCCTGGTAGATATGCGACCGGCGATCTCCACCGTCAGCGCCGATAATCTTCATGATCCTTTCACTTCACGTCCCCAAAGCCGCCGGCAATTCGTTTCGCGAATTATTGCAGCCGAAGTTCGGGGAGCGCCTGATGCTGGACTATGGCGACTGGGCGGGGTTCAATGTTCCCGAGGCCATCGAACGCTGTAACATCCGGATGCTGAAGATGCGCTGCCGCCGCGTCGAGCTCCTGGAAAAGTATGACGCCATTCATGGCCACTTCGTCGCAGACAAGTATGCAGGGCTGTTTCCGTGCGAGAAGTTTGTCGCATTCTTTCGAGACCCGTATCAACAGGCCTTATCGCATTATTACTTCCTGCTGCGCAATCCGCAGCGGGATCACCTGGAAGAGAAGATATTCCACGAAGCCAAAATGACGCTGCACGATTATTTGCGCTGGGATGCTTTTCACAATCACCAGCTGCAATATCTCGGCAGCATCTCCATCGACGACTTTGCCATGGTCGGCCTTTCAGAAGAGTTCTACAGAAGTGTGGATCTCTTCAATTCGCTGTTCGGCTGCGAACTGCGAGGTGACAGTTTTCTCAACGTCAATCCGGATCATCAGGGAGCGGCCTATCCGATCGATCCGGAGGTTCGGAAAGCGGTGGAGAAGTACCGGGCAGCCGATGTCGACCTTTACCGCCGTGCAAAGGAAATATTCGCGCGGCAAACCTCCCGGGCAGGGTTGTAACTACGAAGCCCTCCCGTATTCTTCCAGAAAGTGCGCTATCGTACGGATGCCATCGAAGTAATTGCGGATATTGTACTTCTCATTGGGCGAATGTAACCCATCGTCCGGCAGTCCGAATCCCATCAGGATCGTGGGAATTCCGAGGTAAGTGGCGAAGTCCCCTACGATCGGTATCGAACCGCCCGAGCGCGTGAACACCGTCGCCTTGCTGAAGATATCGCTGAAGGCTTTCGCCGCGACGCGGATCGCGGGATGATCCGGATTCACCATCAGTCCGGGGCCGGCGCTGAGCACACGGAGTGAGCATTGAATACCCTTCGGAGAGTTTTGCTTAAGAAACTGCTCCACGGCCCGAATGACTTTATCCGGGTCCTGCCGCGGCACAAGGCGAATACTCACCTTGGCGACCGCCTTCGCCGGGATAACTGTCTTCGCGCCGGCGCCGGTGAATCCGCCGGCAATACCATGTACTTCGAAAGTCGGCCGGGCCCATGTGCGTTCGAAAACAGAATACTGTTTCTCGCCCGTTAACTCGGTCGATCCAACCTCGGTCTTGAGATACTCCCGCTCGTCAAAAGGTAAGTGCTCCCAGCTCTTCTTCTCATCGGGCGCCGGCGGCTCTACATCGTCATAAATGCCCGGAATCTGAATACGTCCGTCGGCATCCTTGGCTTTCGCGAGCAGCTCGATCAGCCCGAAGACCGCGTTCGGCGCCGCGCCGCCATAAAGACCTGAATGCAGATCGCGCATCGGGCCGGTGGCTTCGATCTCCATGTAAACCAGCCCGCGCAGCCCGATATTCAAGGTGGGCAGTCCCGGCGCGTACATCTCGGTGTCGCAGACCAGTGCCACGTCCGCCTTGAGCCTGGCCGGGTTTTCCTTCACATATTCCGCAACCGAAAGCCCGCCGACTTCCTCTTCGCCCTCGATAAGAAACTTGATGTTGACCGGGGGCTTGCCATAGACAGCCTTGATCGCCTCCATGGCCTTGATCTGGGAATACATTTGACCCTTGTCGTCGGCGGCGCCGCGCGCGTAGAGATTTCCGTTGCGCTCGGTTGGTTCAAACGGCGGCGACTCCCAGAGTTCCAGCGGGTCCGGCGGCTGGACGTCGAAGTGCCCGTAGCAAAGGACGGTGGGCTTGCCAGGCGCGTGCAGCCAGTCGGCATAGACGAGCGGGTGACGGTCGGTTTCAATCAACTCGACGTGCTCGAGACCGGCATCCCACAGATGATCGACGACAAACTCAGCGGCGCGGTGGGTGGCCTCGTTGTTTTCCGGCAGGGTGGAGATGCTGGGAATGCGCAGCAGATCTTTCAATTCTTCGAGAAACCGCGGCTCATTCTCGCGCACATAGGAATCGATCGCTTCGGACATATTGATTCCAGTTTAGTGGGGCGGACGCCCTCGTCCGCGCCGGACCCCCCGGTCCGGCTTTCGGTCTGCCTGCGAAGAGGCCGACGGGGGCGTCGGCCCGCGGACCAGGGGGTCCGCCCCACACAAACTACTGGAACAGTAGTACGGCCATACTTCCGTCGGTCCGGAGCGAATCGCCCGTGGCGTTGGTCGCGTTCTGCGGAACGTCGGGCCGCTCGACCAGCGCGATCGAGCGGATCGCACCGGTGAAGATCAGGTCGTTGACGACCTTCGCCCGCTCCTTGTCGACCTGCGAATCGACCTTATGGATGAACGTGTGATCGCGCTCGGAAAAATCGATGCCGATGTCGTGGGTCGATGAGCAGACCCAGATGGGTTTCCCGTCGAACGTTCCCGGGCGGCGGAAGATACGCAGGTGATGCCTCTGCGCGAAGGTGTTGTTTCCCTTCTGATAAGCCAGATCCGGCGGCTGGCCGTCCAGCAGAAGCACGGACATGGGGCCTTCTTTGTACCCGCGCGCTTCAATCAGCGCTCTCGCGGTTTCGAGCTTCGACTGTGTGCTCAGGCGCGCGGCGGTCGACCAGCCGGCCTTCTCGAACGCCGCGCGCAGCTCCTCTTCAGTAGCGAGGAACATGAGGTTCGTTACGTCCGACGGGCGCGGCGGATCCTCCGCCACGGTCCGAAACGGCTGGCGGTTCACGAGATCGGCCAGCGCATCCTGATTGGGAAACGGCAACAGCTTCGCGACGGCGCCCTGATCCGCCGCGCGCCAATCGAGCGGCTGCGTCAGGCGGAGAGTGAACTCGACGCCAGGATCGTAATCGATATTGGGATTGGCATCCTCAATCTTCAGGGCTTGTCTCGCGCCCTGAATCAATCCGGCAAGTCCGGCAAGCTTGTCGTTAGTCTGGAGTTTCCCGATGCCCTGGTTGAGGCGCGCGCTCAGCGTGTCGGATGGCGAGATGCCGTTGATAACGCCCTTGTCGTCGACCGATTCCCGCGCGTTATCGAGCCCCGTCATCACGGCCGAAAGATTCGCCCGGACCGCGCCGTCGCGAATTTCGGTGAAGGCGAGATCGAGCTGCGCCGCGTCCTGGCCGGTCGCCGCTTTCACCTGTTTGATTGTGCCGCTGAGTTGAGCGCCGGCCGGAATCGCAATCGCCCCCTCAACGATCACCGGGACGATCACCGTTGCATGAATCGGCGTGGAGGGTTTCGTTGTCCCGGTGGCTACTTTGTCGACAAGCCGCACGCTCAGAT
>Ga0181536_10004485_pt1 | contig 14743 bp, 10 predicted proteins | sample PEATcosm2014_Bin_41_FD_121105 | JGI IMG/M metagenome (GOLD analysis project Ga0181536, IMG submission 121105) | Peatland microbial communities from MTU Mesocosm Facility, Houghton, MI, USA - PEATcosm2014_Bin17_60_metaG | ecosystem: Environmental > Terrestrial > Soil > Wetlands > Peat | place... | reverse complement strand
TATTCCCGCCCGGCGAGCGAAACATGTTCGTCCCGATCTTCTTGAACTCCGCGATGATATCCGCGCGAAAGCCGTTCAGGTTGTCCGCCGGCATCAGCGACACGGCGCCGATGTGGAACGACCCCTTGCCGGTCCCCACGATCTCCAGCCGCGCATCGTCGCTGTCCGCCCCGGCCGTGAAGCTCAAGGGAAACTTCGCGTACTCTTTTCGAAGCGCTTGGATGGGGATGGTCTGCCGGTCGCCGGGGCCGGCCCCCCAGACCAGGGCGACCTTCACCTCGGCTCCGGGTTCCGCCGCCAGCACGGCGCGGCCGGTGTACTTCCTCCCTTTTCGAACCGCCATGCCCGCCTGCTGAATGCCGTGCGGCGTGGCGGCCTCCAGCTTGACCATGGGGCTGTGCTCGCCCACGTAGGCGCGCTCGCGGTCCATCTTGACGAACTCGTCCGGACCCACGGGCCTCCACCGGGCCACGAACCTCCTGCTATTGGGGGGCGTTTGTTCCTTGCTGGAATCCACCGGATAGAAAAACTTCCGGTCGCCGAGCATCTCCGACCACATGCCGCCCTCGTAACAGTTGCTCAACAGTTCCGTGAAAAACCCGTACATGTACTTGGTGATGGGCGCACCCGGCTTGCCCGCGTCCACCGTCATGGTCACTGACACTGGTTGTGCGCTCGCACTCAGCGCCAGGCCGCCGGCGATCGTCGCCGCCAGCACGCCTTTGATGAATCCCCGTACCCTCATCGGCTGCCTCATGTTGGTTCCTGTGCCAGTGTACACCCGCTGGTCTTCAGTGGTCGATTGCGCCCGCCGGGCCGGGCAACTACGCCGGAGGCGCACGCTACAGGTTCACACTGACCGCTTCTTCGAATATGTTGTGAGGCACCTGAATGCCGCTCACGCGCAGGCGCTCCAGAATCCTGGGCGAAACGCCGGTGGCCCGGAAACGTCCCTGCACCTTGCCCGCGTCAGTCACGCCCACGCGGTCGAAGGTGAAAATCTCCTGCATCTGCAATCTCTCGTCGCGCACGCCCAGCACCTCGGAAATGCTGACCATCTTGCGCGTGCCGTCTTGCAGGCGCGAAAGCTGCACCACCATCTTGATGGCGCTGGCGAGCTGTTGCAGAATCACCCGCGTGGGGATTTCCAGGTCGGCCATCATCACCATGGTCTCCAGGCGCGAAAAGGCGTCCCGCGGGCTGTTGGCGTGCACCGTGCTCATCGATCCCTCCACGCCCGTATTCATCGCTTGCAGCATGTCCAGCGCTTCGGCGCCGCGGCATTCACCCACAATGATGCGGTCCGGCCGCATGCGCAGCGCCGTCCGCAGCAACTGGCGCTGGTTGATGCCGCCTTCTTTGTTGAGGTTCGGCGGGCGCGTTTCGAACTTCACCACGTGCCGCTGCTGAAGCTGCAATTCCGCCGTGTCTTCGATGGTGATGATGCGTTCTTCCTCGGGAATGAAGCGGGAGAGGGCGTTCAGCATGGTGGTCTTCCCCGAGCCCGTGCCTCCCGAGATCAATATGGTGGTCTTCGACTGCACGCAGGCCGCCAGGAATCGCAGCATGCCGGGCGTCAGCGTCTTGAACTGCAGCATCTCCTCCTGCGTGATCACGTGGCGGCCGAACCGGCGAATGCTCAGGCACGGCCCGTCCAGCGCCAGCGGAGGAATGATGGCGTTGACGCGCGAGCCGTCTTGCAGGCGCGCGTCGACAATCGGCTGCGCCTCGTCGATGCGCCGCCCCACCTGCGACACGATCTTCTCGATGATGTGCAGCAGGTGCGCATCGTCCTTGAACCGCACCGTGGTCTCCGACAGCTTTCCGTTGCGCTCGATGTAGACCTTGTTGTAGCGGTTCACCAGAATATCGGAAATGCTCGGCTCCTTGAGCAGCGTTTCGAGCGGCCCCAGCCCCAGCACCTCGTCCAGCACCTCCTCCACGATCTTGGTCTGCTCGGCCGTCGTCATGGGCACGCGCTCTTCGTCGAGCAGCCGCTCCACGACGCGGCCGATCTCCGCGCGCACGCGGTCTTTGGGGATGGAAGAAACGCGGTCCAGGTTGAGCACGCCGATCAGCTTGCGGTGAATCTGCGACTTCAGCTCGAAATAGCGGTCGGCGCTTCGCGCGGCCATGGCCGGAGCCGTTCCGCGCGTGGGCAAGGGGCGATTCGGTCCCACCTGGTCTCCCTGGATTTGCTCTTGGTGCGGTTGATGCGACTACAATTATATCCCGTGAACCTGGTCCTCGCCGATCTGGGCCGTGCTCCGTGGAATTCCCGCCCCTCTGTTATAATCGGTTCCGGGGAGGAGATTGTCTGTGTCTAATTCAACTACCCGCAGGTTTTTTCTCGGCGCGGTGACGGCCGCCGCCGCGACGCGCGTTTGGGGCGCCAACGATAAAATCAACGTGGCCATCATAGGACTTGGTGGCCGCGGCACCAGTCACTTGAACACCTACCCGCGCCTGCCGGACGCGCGTGTCGCCGGTCTCTGCGACATCGACCAGGCGGCCCGCGAGAGGGCCCAGGCAACCCTCCAGAAAATCACCAGCGGTGAGAAGGTCAAGGCAGTCGAGGACATGCGCGATCTGTTCGCCGACCCCGGCATCGACGCCGTTTCCATCGCCGCGCCCAACCACTGGCACGCCCTGGCCACCATCTGGGCGTGTCAGGCGGGCAAGGACGTCTACAGCGAAAAGCCGGCCTGCTACAACATCCATGAAGGCCTGCGCATGGCCCAGGTGGCCAATGAAACCAAGCGCATCGTGCAGATCGGTTCGCAGCACCGCAGCATGCCGTTCAAGATCCGGGCGATCGCGGCCATGCAGGGCGGACTCATTGGCAAGGTCTACATGGCCAAGGGGCTGTGCTTCAAGCGCCGCCGGTCGATCGGACACAAGCCGGACAGCGCGGTGCCGCCGGGCGTGAACTGGGACCTGTTCCTGGGGCCGGCGCCGCAGCGTCCCTTCAACGAATTGCGATTCAAGTACAACTGGCACTGGTTCTGGGACACCGGCAACGGCGATATCGGCAACCAGGGCGTGCATGAGATCGGCATCTGCCGGTGGGCGCTGGGCGACCCCGAGTGGCCCAAGAGCGCGTTCGCCAGTGGCGGCAAGTACGTCTATGACGACGATCAGGAGACGCCCAACACCCAGCTCGCCAGCTACGATTACGGCGGGCGAGAGATCCTGTTCGAGGTGCGCGGCATCCTGACCGGCGGCGAAGGCACACCTCTGCGCCCACGCGGTCGCGGTGGTCGCGCGGACACCCCCGCCAGCACCCCGATCAACGTCACCGTCGGCAATCTGTTTTACGGAAGCGAGGGCTGGGCGTCCATGGACGACGCGGGGTTCCAGGCCTACAAGGGCGAGAGCGGCGAGCTGGTCATGGAAGAGCACCCCGAGCGCGGTCCGGGAAGCGACGGCACCAGCCTGCACATGGAAAACTTCCTGGCGGCCTGCCGCTCGCGCAACGTCAAGGATCTGCGCGACCCCATTTCCAACGCGCAGTACAGCGCCGATCTGTGCCACCTGGCCAACATCAGCTACCGCACCGGCCACAAGCTCACTCTGGGGCCCGGCCCGCGCTTCACCGGCGACGCCGAAGCCGGCAAGCAGCTCACGCGGCCCTACCGCAAACCGTTTGTGGTGTGAGGCGGCGGCCTCCACTCACTGGCGGTCGTATACCGCTTTGTACTTCTCCGTGGTGCCCACCGCGCTGCCGGTCTCGGTCAGCATCTTGCCATCGGCCGAGCCGGTATAAGTGCTTTGGTAGGCGAGCCTTCCGCCGATGGTGATATCGGCGCTGAAGGAGTTGACTCCCGCCTTCTTGAAGACCACGCTGGTGTTCGGCGGCAGGTTCGGTCCGCTGCACGGATACGACTTCCCGTCGAGCTTGGCGTCGCACACCAGCTTCTGGTCGGGCATGTTGAATGACAATCCATCGCTGCCCGATGCGCTCAACTCAATCGTGCCCGGCGAACTCATCGTCAGCTTCTTGGTCTTCCATTTTCCGGCCAGGCCGGACGTGCCGGACACCCGCTGGTAGACCACCGAATCCTCAAACGGCGCACCCGCCGGCGAGGTCCCCTTGGACACCAGGCTCAGGCTCTTGCCATCCGCGGATACCTTGTAAGTATCCGTGCTGAGCACTTTGCCGCCCATCTTGTTAGTCACTTCCCACGCGCCGGCCTCGGTCGCCTTCCAGGACATCTTGCTGCCGAACACGCCGTCGTACTCCTTGCCGTCGGTCTTGAAGCTGTAGGTCTGCCCGTCCACGGTCATCTGCATTCCGCCGGACGGCGCTTGCGCGAAGGTTATGGTTGCGTCGCCGAAATCGCTCTTGGCGACGTTCATCTTCCACTTGCCAACATAGGAGCCATCGGCCGCCGCCAGCACGGCCGCCGCGGCCAGTCCGCACAATATCTTCGTAGTCATCGAATTCCCCCTCTCGGATAAGATTACAGCATTTCGGGCCGCTTGTCAGCCACTCCGAAGCGAATCGCACGTTTCTTTAGCCCGTCAGGGCGAAAGATTGTAGCCCATGGCGCAAGCCGTGGGACTGGTGAGCAACCGGACCGCGGTAGCCCCCGTAGGGGGCGGAAGATCGCTCTTTCGCCGGGGCTTGGTCGATTTCGCAATTCTCCCACGGCTTTTGTGTCGCACCCGAAACAGCCGTCCCACCCTGCTTGAAGCCCGTCTTAGCCGTAAGCCCCGCTCTACAGCATCCCCAGCGGCGCGTCGCGCTTGGGCGCGGGGAACGCCCGGTCGAGGGCGCCAATATCTTCGGCCGAAAGTGCCCAGCCCGCCCCGCCCGCATTCTCGCGCGTGTGCTCGGCCCGGCTGGCTTTCGGAATCGTAAAGACATCCGGCGAACGCGTCAGGAAGTTGAGGATGACCTGCCGCACCGTGCGCCGGTTGCGTTCCGCGACTTCCGCCAGCACCCGCCCGCCCGCGGAATCCGGTCGCGGGAGCGCTTCGTGTCCGAAGGGCGAGTAGCCCACCACCGCGATCTGCTGCTCCCGGCAGTAGGGGATCAGCCTGCGCTCGATGCCCCGTCCGCGCAAATGGTAGAGCACCTGGTTGGCAGCCAGCTTATGGTGGCGCAGCGCGGCTTGCGCGGCTTCGACTTGCGGGACGTCGAAGTTGCTGACTCCGGCGAATCGGATCTGGCCCTCATCGGCCAGGCGCTCCATGGCGCGCATGGTATCGCCCAGCGGACATCTGCCCGCCCAGTGCAGAAGGTAGAGGTCCAGGTGGTCCGTGCCAAGCCGCGCGAGGCTCCGCTCGCAAGCGCGCAGCGTCCCCTCGTAGCTGGCGTTGGAGGGCAGCACTTTGCTGACCAGAAACACCTCGTCGCGCCGCCCGGCGATAGCTTCGCCGGTAAGTTCCTCGGCGCGCCCGTTGCCATACATTTCGGCGGTGTCGATGTGCGTGAGCCCGAGGTCGATGCCCGCGCGCAGCGCCTCCACGCCGCGCCGCTCGCTCGCCCCGGAGCCTTCGATCATCCAGGTGCCTTGTCCGATGACCGGGACCTTCACGCCGGTCCAGCCGAATGCGCGTTCCGTCACGACGCCATTATCGCGCAGTGGTGCCTGACCATTCTGGGGAAGCCGGTCCCCGGCCCGGGTGCCCACGGCGCGGGCCATGTGGCGCAGGCACTCCTGCCTGCCGCGCCACGCCGGCGGCTGAAAAGTTATCCTTGCGCGGTCCCTAAGTCGAATCTGACCAGATTGTCTGGCCAGACTAGCGCCAGTCCTGGCTCGCCAATCGTGGGTTGCGGCGGAGCGGCAAAATCAGCAGCGCATCATGCAGATCCTGCCTCTCAGGTGCAGTGTGCGATCCGGTGCGCAGCCCTCCAGCCAGGCCCTCGGGGTGCGGCCCTCATCGCGCCGATGCCTGACGTCGCAGTGGTTACCTGTTTACCGGCACATCAAGTCCTGCATTGGCAATCCGCAAGTTGACTCCATACAGCCGATCGAGAATCAGCAGGCTTTCGTCCACCTTGACGTCCAGCTTGGGAATATAAGCGGAGTGAAAATTGAGTGTAGGATACCCCGAGCGCTGCGGTGCGGTCCTGCCTGCGGGCTGCAAGAGTAGCGGTCCGCCAGCATGGCAGCCGCACCCCCCCTGCTGCTCCGCAAAACGCCGGTCGCCGGGCTGCTGAAGGCGTCGCGCATCGCCCTTAGTACCTCCACGACAAATGGCAGTCGAGATTCCCGGTACGGTCCGTACCGCGAGGGCTGAATTTCGGTGGCAGGATGCTGAAAAAGGCCGAAAACATCCTGCCTTCGGCGGCCCAGCTAAGTCGATTTGACTAATACCAATTAGCAGTTGACAGGGCTGGTGTCTGAGCATACGATATCTTTGGCTATTAGTGTCTGATTCAATGTGACGTCGGCATGCTAGTGCCAACCGGCACGCGAGGCGTCCGGAAAGCGGTCAAGGAGGAGTCATGCAACTGCGCACTCGTTATCTGGCGCTGGTCGCTGTCCCTCTAGTTCTGGCCGTGCTGCCGGCCCAGGCGCAGACCAGCGGCTTCGTTCTCGCCGAAGGTCCCGGCAACCTGGTCGACGCTCTGATCGCCGCGGGCTACGGGAACCTCAACCTCTACCAAGCCCTAGTGGAGATCGACAATAACGCCAATCCCAGCGTCGCCGGCGTGCTCACGCCCTTCATGATCACGCTGACGGCTTGCCCCGTGAACAGCACGATCTTCACGGTCCCGCTTAGCAGCTACGCCGGGAGCGGAGTGGTGGTCTACGCGGACTGCACGGCGCAAGCCACCAGTCTCAACGCCAGCGGATTCAACGGGCTCGCCGGGACCACTACGGTGTCCGAGGCCATCGCAGGCGTCAATAAGCCCGCCGCAATCATCTCTTTGAGCCCGGCCTACGCGTTGGATCCGACACACAGCGTGTTCGGCATCCTCTACGCGCCGCAGGGGACCAGCCAGACCTTCGTTCTCAGCGACGAAGCTCCCGGCCACCTGATCGCGAATTTGGTGGCCGCCGGCTATGGGAACTTCAACCTCTACGAAACTCTGGTGGCGATCCAGCAGAATACAAATCCCTCCCTAGCTGGTGTGATCACGCCGGCTTTCCTCGCCAGCCTGGGAAGCTGTCCTGCCGGGGACCCGCTCTTCACCCTCCAATTGAAAAACATCAGTTACAGCGGCAGCGCGATCGCTGTGAGCGACGATTGTTCGGTGCAGATCAGAAGCGTCCAGGGCAGCTCGTTCAACGGCCAGCCGGGAACCACGTCGCTGGCCGTCACTATTTCGGGTGTTGGCCCGGCAACCGCCGTCTATTCCACGTCCTCGACCCCGCTGACTTCGTGGGAGGCGGCCCCGTTCGGCGGCGGCCCGGGGAGCGTCACCTATAACGTCTTCGCCATCTTATACGCGCCGGGGAGCCCGCCCCTGGCCCCGATCACATCAACGTTCGATGCCGCGTTCCAGGTCTCGTATGCGGCCAATCCGTCGGCGGGTGAATCGTATATCAACATGATCAACACCGGCGCCAATGGAGATCCTCTTCTGGGTCCCGGATTCGGCGGCGCTGCGGGAAATACCTGCGTCAACGTATACACCTTCGACCCGGCTGAGGAACTGATTGCGTGCTGCTCTTGCCTGCTCACACCAAATCAGGTCGCCAACCTGGGGGTTAACGCCAACCTCACTATCAACACTCAGAGCGGCGTTGTTCCGGCCTCAGTCACAATCAAGCTGCTCAACACGCTGGCCGGATCTACAGGCACGTCGACCAACTGCACCAACTCCGCCGCCTCAGCGGGAGGGGCCGGCTTCCCTATCGTATCCGGACTGGTTGCCTACGGCACCACCCCGCAGCAGCTCGGAAGCGGCGCGTATAACATCGTGGAACACCCGTTCATCCCGGCAACTCTGAGCGCTGACGAACTTTCCAGCATCACCGCCCGCTGCGCCATCCTTGCCAACGCTAGCGGTTACGGCATTTGCACTCAGTGCCGTCCGGGCGCTCTGGGCGCTGGAAAGCGGTAGCTACCGCACCCCGATACGCGGCAGTCTGGATGTTGCGGGCGTTTGCCGCCTCGGTGCGGCATTACTTGTAGTCCGGGCCGAATGGTCGCGTCTGGAAATGGCGTGTGTCGGGAGCAGTCGGGGCGAGCATCCCGCGTAGCTGGACAAAAGTAGGCTAGACCATCCGGGCCGAGTCCATTAACCTCTTCAACACGGCGCAGTTCGCCGCGCCGTCCATACCGCCCCGCACGCCGATCCTGCAACGTCCGGCTCTCATGGGCGAAGGACGGGCTGGCCGGCGGTGTTGGCGGGAGGGCGGTTGATGCGCCACACCAGGATGGCGCCGACGCTGTAGTTCCAGACCGAAGCGATGAGAATGCCGGCCAGCGAGGCCAGCATCCAGCGCACGCCCATTGCGGAGAGACCGCTGGCCACGCGCAGGTTCAGATACAGGCCCAGCGAGCACGCCAGCGCGAACCAGGCCAGGCCGGAGAGCCAGTGCCAGCCGCGCAGGCGCCGGCGGCGGAAAGTGATCCGGTTGTCGCCGGCGTAGTTGAGTCCGATCACCAGCAGGCTGGAGGTCACCTGGGCGGTATCGAACGTCAGACGGCCGAAATAGAGCAAGAACCCCATGAGCACCAACTGGGCGACGACGCCGATGGCGCCGATCATGCCGAACAGAGCGTAGCGGACCGGAATCCATTCGCCAACCAGCTTGTGCAACAGCAGCTCCAGGTATTCGAGCCCCACGACGAGGTCGAGCTTGCTTTGCCCGTGGAGGCGCTTGCGAAACGTGTAACCAACTTCCTGGATGCGAACCGGGCGTTTGGAGGAGGCCAGCAGGTCGACCAGGATTTTGAAGCCCACGCAACTGAGGTTGCGGACCACTTCATCGAGGTAGTCGCGGCGCAAAGCGAAGAAGCCGCTCATGGGGTCGGAGACATCGGCGTGGCAGACCAGGGCGCTTAAGCGCCGTCCCAACTGGCTCAAAGCTCCGCGAGCCCGCGAGAGCTCTCCCGTGCTGCCGCCCTCCCGGTGGCGCGTGCCGGCGACCAGGTCGACGTCGCCGGTCCGTAGGCGTTGCAGCATGTCGGGCAGGACGGTCTCGTCGTGCTGCATGTCGCCGTCCATCACCGCCAGGTAGGGCGCGTTGCTGGCCATCATGCCCTCGACGACGGCCGAAGAGAGGCCGCGGCGATTGATGCGGTGCACCAGGCGCACGCGGGGGTTGGCGCGAGATAGCTCGAGCACCCGGCGGGCAGTGCCGTCGGGGGAATCGTCGTCCACGAAGATCAGCTCCAAGTCGATGCCTTGGAGGGCGGAGAATACCGCGTCGGCGACGGGCTGAACGTTCTCGATCTCGTTGAATGTCGGGATCACGACGGCGAGTTCGGGCATGGTTACTTGGATCCGCCGACGCGGCAGACCCTGAGCGAGTCGTTCTGATAGGGACAGTCGAGACCCAAGACTCCCGGCTGCTCCAACACCAGCCAGTCGACTCCAAATCGTGCGTGCAGCCGCTGGAAATCCCGCGCCCCGAAGTGCTCCCATCCCGACTGCGCCTGCACCTGCTCCAGCCACAGCGGCGCCAGACGGGGCACTTGGGTGACGACCGAGGCGTCCTTGGTGACGTCCGCCAGACTGCTGCGTTCGGCCAGCGCGCGAAAGCTGTGAAAGTCCTCGCCGGGCCGTTCCATGTAGGCCGGGCCGATGGCGAAGAAGCTGGTGACGGGCGTGTTCTCGCGAATCCAATCGAAGGCTTGCAACCACGGGTTGGAAGGGACTGTATCGGGAAACTCGAGATGAGCGGAGGCGGAATAGGTCTGACGCTGCGCCAAAAACATCGCCGCGGCAAGCGGCAGCACCAGAACCGCCCAGCGCAGCCGGCCGGTGCGCTGCAGCTTCTGCCCCAGCAGTCCACCCGCGAGCAGCACGAACAGCAGATAGAGCAAGTGCAGAAAGCGCATGGGTTGAAAGGACTCCAGGCGGGCGAGGTTCGGGGGAGCCAGCAGCACGATGGCCACGCCAAGCTGGAAGACCCCGTAGACGGCCAGGCGTGTCGCCAGATGCGCCAGCACGGGATTGCGGTCGCGTATCCCGATGCGGCGAAACCACCAAAGGAAGGCCAGCGGAGCAAAGACGCCCAGCCACTCGTACCACTCCCAGCGCGAGAGAAAGTAGTACGCTCGCGTGTCGGCGGCTACATACCAGGCTTTCGATTCGGGGCCGAAGACCCAGCTCAAAGGCATCAGCGCGAAAGCGGCGGAGCCGGCCGGCGCCGCGCCTGGTTTCCATGCCAGGAGAAGACAGAAAGAGATTCCGTAACAAGCCATCATGGGGTGAAACGCCACCGCGAGGACCAGCAACGCGCCGGCCGGCAGCCATTTCCGATCGAGCACGGCAAGGATGGCGGCCAGGATGGCAGCCGTCGCCATAGCGCGGGGATGAAGATTTTGATCCACCAGGTAGAGGGCCGTTCCCGCGACGGGCAGGGTCAGCAACACCGCTACCAGCGTGACCCCGGACCACTGCGCCCAGGTCTCGTGGAACGAGCGGCGCCCGATCCGCAAACATCCCCAGAGTATGAAGAAGATGGTCAGGGCATGCAGAGCCAGGATGACGATCCCGGCGGGCACATGCGACAGGTGGATCAAACCGGCTACCGCTTTGTCGAATACGGTGGCCTGCAACTGGAGCGCGAAGAAGTCCGCGTCGTGAGGGTACAGCGCGGGCGCCAGATCGTGTTTGATGGCGCTGAGATACACGCCGTCGTCCTCGCACCCCGGATGGTAGCCCGCGATCGCCAGGCCGAGCGCCGTAAGCAACAGGAGCGCGAAAACGTCGCGCAGCAACGGATGGTTTTTCGCCCCGGTTTTCATTTCCCCCTCCTGGCTGGCGACAACCGCACACCTCCACACCAACTGCATCCATTGTACCCGTTTGTCTCGCTTCTGCACCCCATGCGACTCCCGGCGGCTCGATGCCATAAAATAATAGAAATAGAGGAGCCGTGCGCGCCCTTGGACGCCGCAACTCAGGCTGCACCTTCCCATGCGGGATTATTTCACCAGACGCGAAGCTCTCCAGTGCGTGGCGGCGCTGTGCGGCATCCGGTTTGCCCGTGGTCAAGACGCGCCGGTTTTTTCCGCGGAAGTGAAAGTGGTAAATGTCCTGGCGACGGTGCGGAACAAGACCGGATCGCTCGCCGGCAACCTCAACCAGGACGATTTTTCGTTGTCTGAAGACGGCCGCCCGCAGACCATTCGCTATTTCGCGCGCGAGAGCGACTTGCCGCTGACGCTCGGCCTGCTGGTGGACACCAGCGGCAGCCAGCGGCGCGTGCTGGACGCCGAGCGCGGCGCCAGTCTGCGCTTCCTGGACCAGGTGGTCCGGGAAAAGAAGGACCGGGTTTTCATCATGCAGTTCGCGAGCGCTGTCCAGATGCGCCAGGCGCTCACTTCCTCGGTCGCCAAATTGGACGATGCGCTGGCCTACGTGGACACGGAGACCAATCGCCAGTTGCGCATGCAGCATGGCGGCGGCACTATGCTTTACGATGCCGTGGCCCAGGCGTCCGATGAGGTCATGAAGAAGCTGAGCGGCCGGAAAGCTCTGATCGTGCTCTCCGATGGCGTGGACCTCGGCAGCTACGGCACTCTGCAAGATGCGGTGGAGGCTGCCGAGCGCGCCGACACACTCATCTATTCGATTCTGTACTCCGACCCGGGCGCCTATGGCGTTTTCGGAGGCCGCGACGGCAAGCGCGTCTTGCAGCGCATGTCGAACGAAAGCGGCGGCAGCTTTTTCGAAGTTTCGAGGGAGCAAACCGTGGATCGGATGTTCGATATTCTGCAGGAAGAACTGCGCAACCAGTACAACCTGGGCTACGTGTCGGACAAGCCCATCACGATCTCGGAGTTTCGGACCATCCAACTGACGGTCAGGCAAAAGGGCCTGGTAGTGCAAGCCCGCCATCGGTATTGGGCGCACCGCTAGGCGCGGGCTGGAACCCGCTTCACTCGACGTTCTTTTTCGTAATCGGGTCGCCGTTCTTGACCGTGAGCTTCAAACCTGACAGGTCCACGTTGCGCACGTTTTCGATCACGAAGCCCTTGTCGGCCGTGATGTTGCACTTCTCGAACTTCACGTTCCGAATCGGGCTGCCGGTCAACCCGTGCATGATGCCCACGGTTTTCACCGTCCCCGTGACGTTCCGAATGGTCACGTTGCGCACGATCGGCAGCACCTTCGAGGGCGGCGCGATGGGCGGCACCATGCGCCACTCCATGTTGAACTCAAACGCCACGCGAGTATCCTTGAGCACGATATCGCTGTAGGTGATGTTCTCCACCACGCCGCCGCGGCTGGGCTGCGTCTTAAACCGGATGGGCGCCCAGTTGTCGGAATCCATCACGCAATGCCGCGTCGTCACGTTGCGGATGCCGCCCGATGTCTCGCTGCCCATGGCCACCCCGCCGTGCCCATAGTGCATGCGGCTGTTCTCGACGATGATGTCCTCCGACGGCCGGTTGACGCGCAGGCCGTCCGCGTCCTTGCCGGACTTAATCGTGATGCAGTCGTCGTCCACGTCGATATCCACGTTGCGCACGCGCACCTTGCTGGAAGAATCGATGTCGATGCCATCCGAGCTGGGAATGTTGTGGTCGGCCCGAATGTCGACGCCATCCACGATCACGTCGTGGGAATACAGAATGTGCAGGCACCAGATAGCCTCCTGCTTCAATCGCAAGCGGGTAATCCGCACGCGTTTGCAATTCTGGAAGCAGATCATGCGCGGCCGTCCAAACCGCGGACCACCCTGCGGTGGGGCGCCGCGCCCCGCGGCGGGCTGCAGCGGTGGCTGCTGACCCTGACCCCGCGCCGCCGGCGCTCCGCGTCCACGCCCAAACCCGCTCCGCGCCAACCACAGGTCGCCCGACCCATCCACGGTGCCTTCGCCGCTGACATCCACGCCGTTCATGTCGGTGAAGTTCAGCAGCGCCGAGGTCCACTCCCGCTCGATGCCTTCCCAACGCGTCTTCACCTGCGGATAATCGCTCTGCTCGATGGATCCCTTCAACGTGCCATTCTTCTCGATGTACAGGTTCACTCCCTGTTTGAAGAACAGGGCGCCGGTGATGAAGGTCCCTTCAGGCACCACCACGGTGCCTCCGCCCTCTTTCGCCACCTTGTCGATCAACGCTTGGAGGGCCGTCGTATTGGATGTCTTGCCGTCGCCCACGGCGCCAAAACTGGTAACCGTGAAACGCTTGGCCCCGCTAGCCGGCGCTGCGGCTCCGATGACGAGCAACACCGCCACCAGAATCTGCCAACGAATGTTCTTCATAAGGTTGTCGCTCATCGCGGCTCCAAAAACCGCGGACAAAACGGATACGGCACTTCCACCGGGCTCCCCACGGGCGTCAGTTTCCCGGTAGCCTGGTCGATGCGAAATACCATTGCAACATTATTTCCATGGTTCGTCACCACCATCCAGCGCCCCGCCCGGTCCAGGTCGAAATTGCGCGGCGTCTTTCCGCCCGAGGGAACATACTCGACCGGCGTCAGCCGTCCGCTTGTGGCGTCGATGGCGAACACCGCGATGCTGTCGTGCCCCCGGTTCGACGCGTACAAGAACTTGCCGTTGGGGTGTATGGTGATCTCGGAGCACGCGCTGTCGCCGTGGAAATCCGCGGGCAGCGTCGAAACCGTCTGCGCCTCTTTGAGCGTGCCGCGCGTCGAGTCCCACTCGAACTGAATGATGGTGCTCCCCATCTCGGTGATCAGGTACACCCAATGCCCGTTGGCGTGGAACACCATGTGCCGCGCTCCCGACCCGGGCTTCACCGTCGCAAAGGGCGGATCGTTGGGAGTGACCGACCCGGTCTTGACGTCGAACTTGTACACGAACAGCTTGTCCAGCCCCAGGTCGGCCACCAGGACGAAGCGGTTGGTGAGATCCACGTGGATGGAGTGCGCGAACGCGTGCGCTTGCCGCTGCGGATTCACGCCATGTCCGGTGTGCTGCACAAACGCCGTGCGCTCGCCGATGCCGCCATCCGGCCGGAGCCTCCAGGCGGCGAAGTTCCCGCCGTCGTAATTCGCCGCGAAGACGTATTGCCCGGTGCGGTCGAGGCTGATGTAACTCGGATCGCCGCCGCCGGACGGCACCTGATTGAGCAGCGTCAGGCGCGCGTTGGCATCATCGATGGCGTAGGCGCTCACAAACCCCGTCGAGTTGCAGGTATAGAGATGCTTCGCATCGGGCGCGATGATGAAATACGCCGGCGCCGGCGCTTCCAGCAGGAACTCCGGCTTGCTCAGCGCTCCGTTGGTGGTATCGAAATGCGCCAGCGAAAATCCTTTGCCCGGACCCGCCGTGTGCGTCCCGAAATAGACAAACAGGTTTTCGCCGCGGGCCGCGTGTAACAACGCGAAAGAGAGTACTGCGATTCGAAAGAAGCTCTTCATGACCGTGTAGTCCTAATCTCGCACAACAGCGACCGCGCCGGGCAGCGGCCCCACCACCACGACTTTGGCTTCGTAGGGTCCGAGCACCAGGGGAAAGCGCACCGAATCGCCCTCCGCCGTGGCGGCGGAGATAGCATGAATCTCGCCCGTTCCCAGGTCCCAGGCCTGCGCCTGTCCGCGGCCGGCGATAGTTGCCATGCGCGATTCCGCCTTATTGCTCTCATTGAAGAAGAAGTACATCTCCGCGTCGCGCCAGGTACGGCGCGTGTA
>Ga0181536_10004483_pt1 | contig 14744 bp, 12 predicted proteins | sample PEATcosm2014_Bin_41_FD_121105 | JGI IMG/M metagenome (GOLD analysis project Ga0181536, IMG submission 121105) | Peatland microbial communities from MTU Mesocosm Facility, Houghton, MI, USA - PEATcosm2014_Bin17_60_metaG | ecosystem: Environmental > Terrestrial > Soil > Wetlands > Peat | place... | reverse complement strand
CGTTCACCCTGCCGAACAGTTCCGGTCCGTGCTCTGCCATGGAATGATGGGCCATGGTGGCGTCATGCTCGAACAAATCGTAGCCCCAGAACGTCTTTGGGAATTCGACGCCACCAAGGTAGTCGATCACGGTCTTCATGCCGACCCCTTTGTAAGCGCCGCATTCGACGAAATCGCCCTCGAGTTGGACGCAGTGATAGCCCGCGCAGGCGAGAATATAACGCCGCCACACGATCGCACGATCCGCGTCGGTTTCGGCATTGGTGTGCCATGCCGCGACGAACTCTTCGTCCTCGAACATCGAATTGTTTCGGCCCCAGGTAAAGAAGTTGTCGGCGAAATGATTGCCGGGCGCCACCTTCGACGCCACCGCCTTGATGGATTGCGCCACGGACTCGCCGTCGGACGTACCCCAGAACACCGGACAAAAATAACTTTTGACGATGTTCAAGTCGGGAATCGACATTTTTGGCAATCTCATTGCATACCTCGGTAGTCAATTCGGCTAATGCCGAGCACGACGTTGCAATTGTTGTGCCGCTCGCACGAATTCCGATAGATGGGCATTGACGTGGACTCGCGTCCCACGTTGGCCGGAAGCCTGGCGGCTTCATGCCGCGGAGCGGCCTTGCGTTGCCGCTGCGGTGCCCGACCGCGGGACAACGGCGGCGGTTCGAGGCTGAGCGAGCGTGGCACGCGTTTTGCAACCGCTACCAACATGAAGGACATCGTCGTGATCCTGCACCTCGAGGCGATCCCCGCCGTGCAACAGATATGTGCGGGTTTGGCCGACTACGAGGTCTATCTGTTCGATCCGGTGCTGGGCGATTCATCCGCCGCTGCACACCTGAGAAATGTGCAGTTGTTCACGCAAATCGGAGGTCCTTCCTATCATTCGATGGACCAGGGCGCTCACGCTGCCGCGTTCGCGCTGGAAGCCGAACTCGACGTCGCGCAGCGCGCGCATTCCGGAATCTCGATCGCGGGGTGGCAGCATCTGAATCTGTCCTATCTATTCATCACGCTTCGATGGTACGCGGCGCTTTGGGAGTTGATGGGGCCACGTCTGCGCCAGCGTAGAGTTCACGTATTCATCAACGACAATCCCGCGGAATATTATTTCAACTCGTTCGTACCGTCGCTGTCGCTCGTGTCCTATCTGCAAAAGCACGCGATCGAATACATCGCCTACGATTATGGTTCGAAAGGCGCGACCGTGTACACGGTGCCCGATCTTCCAGGCAAATCCCGCGAGGGCGGCAGGGATTACCTGCTAACCCATCTGCCCACCTGCATTTACGACCACGATCACTTTCGGGAGGAGATGCGCGCGGCCGGCAAAAAATTGATCAATCTGCAAGCCAAATATTGGGACGTCCCGATAGAGGCCGACAAACAGATCGGTCTCCTCGACATGCAGGCAGTGGAGGCACGTCTGGCGCCGGCGTTACAGAAGCGTCTCACCGCGTTCACTCGATCGCTCAGCGAGGCATTGCAGCGATTGCTCGCGCCGCACATCGGGCTGCCCGCCTATTGCGAGCGTCAGGTCAGCCATCTTGCGAATCTGTATCGCTCGCAGTTCGTGACTCTCGTCGAATTGCAGCGATACTTCCGTGATCTCGCGCCGGCAAAATTCGTGTTGTCGGAGCATGACACGTGTTTTCACGGACCCCTCATCTCGTTCGCGGAACAGCGGGCGCTGCCGGTCGTGCTCCTGCCGCATAGCAAAATCATGGGCAACCTGGAATTCACTTACGGCAACATCCTGGCACTAACCCATCCGATGCAGGGCACATCGATACATGACGGCGAGGACAAACCCGTACGAAGCCAGCCCATCATTTATCCGGAGCAATTCGCCGGCACCAGCGTGGTGGGTCGGGGCTTGCGCACGATATCGCTCATGCTCAACTCGCAATCGTTGAACGGCGTTCCGTTTGCGCCTGCCGACACCTATCTGGAGGGCATCAAGCGGATCATCGACTGGTGCCGCGCTCGAGACGTGAACTTCAAAATCCGCTGCAAGCCGGGCTACACCATCTTCGGGCTGTTGCGCGCATATGTCGGCGTCGACCCTGACGCGTTGGCGCGAAACGTGAATGAGTCGATGGATGAGCATGTACGGGATTGCGACCTATCCCTGATGTACGACATGCCCACCAGCGGGTCCCTGTATTTTCTGCGCAATTCGCTTCCAATCCTCAATCCGGTCGTCACCGTGCTGACCAAGCATCAATCGGCGCTCGTGCATCCGGACCTGATCGTGCCGGAATCCGTGGATGTCACGCTGGATCGTTTGGAGGGCTTCAGATCCGACCCGCTGAGCCTCCACACCTTCCGCGCGGACCAGTTCAGGGCTTATCTGTCGCAGTTCCAGGACGCCCGACCGCTGCGTACCTACCTGTGAACGAGACGCTTTCAATGATGGAACCGGCCTCGTCCGCCGCTCATGCCGGGTATCCCGCCGGCCGGCCTCACTCATCGGACGAACCCAGCGACCTTGCAGCGCAGTGGCGCAAGGCGCTGCTTCCGACCGACGCGACCTTGCAACAGGCGGTTCATTGTCTGAACGAGTCCGCGCTCCAAATTGCGCTGATCGTCACCAGCGGCGGCTCGTTGGTCGGCACGCTGACCGACGGAGATATTCGTCGCGGATTGTTGAGGGGTCTGCACTTGCAAAGCCCGATCGATACGATCGTTCAACGCGATCCGTTGGTCGTACCGCCCGAGCTGGGACGCGCCATGGTATTGCAGATCATGAAAGCCAATAGGATTCGTCAGCTTCCGATCATAGATGAAGATCGACTCGTCGTCGGTCTGCATCTTTGGGATGAATTGATGGCGCCGAAGCAGCGTTCGAACATGATGATCATCATGGCCGGCGGGCGCGGGCGTCGATTGTACCCTCACACCGATAAATGCCCCAAACCGATGTTGCCGGTTGCGGGGCGGCCCATGCTTGAGCACATCATCGAACGGGCTCGCGCGGAAGGCTTCCAGCACTTCGTGCTGGCGGTTCATTACCTGGGCCACATGATTCAGGAGTACTTCGGCGACGGCAACCGCTGGCAAGTCAATATCGAATACATCCGGGAAGAAACGCCGCTGGGAACCGCCGGCGCCATCGGTCTGTTGGGATCGCGGCCCGATTCTGCGTTCGTGGTTTCCAACGGTGACGTATTGACGGACATCCGATACGGCGAACTGCTCGACTTCCACTCTCGACACGAAGCCGTGGCGACGATGGCCGTGCGCATGCATGAGTTCCAGCATCCCTTTGGCGTGGTGCGTTTGAACGGCGTCGATATCGAGGGCTTCGAAGAAAAGCCCATATCACGCAGCCACATCAATGCCGGTATCTATGTATTGGAGCCGGTAGCGCTCGAATTGCTGAATTCGCGCACGCCGTGCGATATGCCCACGCTGTTCAGCCGGCTGCAGCAACGCTCGCTGCGCACGATCGCCTACCCGATGTACGAGCCTTGGCTGGACGTGGGTCGGCCGGTCGATTATACATCAGCGCAAGCGACCATTCGCGGGGTATCGGAGTGAGAGTACTCGCCGTGATCGCAGCACGGGGAGGGTCCAAGCGGCTGCCTGGAAAGAACATCCGTATTCTCGGGGGGAAGCCGCTGATCGCATGGAGCGTCGAGGTCGCGAAGGGAGTCCCTGAACTCTGCGACGTCCTAGTCTCGACCGATGACGTCGAGATCGCCCGTGTAGCACGAACTGCGGGCGCCATCGTTCCATGGCTACGGCCGGAGGCACTGGCAACCGACACGGCTTCTTCACTGGACGTCTGCATGCATTCGTTGGATCGGTACGAGGCGGAGAAGGGCGGGGTCGATGGAATTCTCTTGTTGCAGCCGACTTCCCCGTTTCGACGCCGGGAAACGATTTTGAAGGGCATTGAGCTGTTCAAACGCAATCCGCGTCGTCCGGTGATCGGTGTGTCGCCCGCGGAGTCCCATCCGCTATGGTGTTTTCGGCTGGAGCAAAACGCGCTGCGGCCGTTTCTAAGCACGGGCGGCCTTGAGGTGAGGTCGCAGGATCTCCCGCCCGCTTACGTGATCAATGGCGCGTTCTACCTGATTGCCCCCGATATCCTGCGGCAACGCAGGTCATTCTTCAGCGACGATATGGCGCCGCTCATCATGGAAGCGCCGGAAGAACGAATCGACATCGACTCCGAGTGGGATTGGATATTGGCCGAAACCATGTTGGCCGCCCGCCGTAAGGCGGGTGAGTTCATGAGGAACGTCGATTGAGGAAGATACTGGTTACCGGAGCGGATGGGTTCATCGGTTCGCATCTGACAGAGGCCTTGGTGCGAGCCGGCTACGACGTGCGCGCCTTCGTTCTTTACAACTCGTTCAATTCCCGCGGCTGGCTCGACGGGTGCGCGCCGGATGTGCGAGGCAAGTTCGACGTCTTCGCCGGCGACGTGCGCGATCCAAACGGGGTCCGCGCCGCCATGAAGGGCTGTGATGCCGTCCTGCATTTGGCCGCATTGATCGCGATTCCCTATTCGTATCATTCGCCGGACACTTACGTCGACACGAACATCAAGGGCACGCTCAACATCGTCCAGGCGGCGCGCGATTTGGGCGTGATGCGGGTCATCCACACGTCCACCAGCGAAGTCTACGGCACCGCGCGCTTCGTGCCGATCACCGAAGATCACCCACTGCAGGGCCAATCGCCTTATTCGGCCAGCAAAATCGGAGCCGATCAGATAGCAATGTCGTTCTACCTGTCGTTCGGCACTCCCGTGGTCGTGCTCCGGCCATTCAATACGTATGGGCCGCGTCAGTCGGCGCGCGCCGTCATTCCGACCATCATCACGCAAATAGCAACCGGCGCGCGGACAATAAAGCTCGGGGCTACTCGCCCGACCCGTGATTTCAACTACGTCGACGACACGGTGGCAGCGTTTTTAGCCGCGCTGCGCTCGTCCCATGGTATCGGCGAAGTCATCAACATCGGCAGCAATTTCGAGATCTCGATCGGCGACGCGGCCGCCGCCGTCGCGCGGATCATGGGCACCGAAATTGAAATCGTCACCGACGCACAGAGGCTTCGCCCGGAAAAAAGCGAGGTGGAACGGCTTTGGGCGGGAAACGGCAAAGCACGCGAACTGCTGGATTGGGGACCGCTATACGGCGGAGCCGACGGCTTCAACCGCGGTTTGGTCCGGACGGTCGAGTGGTTCGCCGACCCGGAGAATTTGCGCACTTACCGCCCGGATACCTACACCATATGATCGATGTCGTCGACGCGCCGGCTTTGGCGCAGGAGATCGTCGGTGCGATTCGCAGGGTGGTGGGTCCGGCGCCGGTTGCGCTGCACGAGCCAAGGTTCTGCGGCAACGAATGGCGCTACGTGAAGGCGTGTCTCGATTCTTCCGTTGTTTCGTCCGTGGGATCATTCGTGGATAGATTCGAGGCAGACCTGGCTGAGTACACGGGCGCGAAGTTCGCGGTCGCCGTGGTCAATGGAACTGCGGCGTTGCATGTCGCTCTGCGACTCGCCGGCGTACGGCCGGGCGATGAGGTTCTGCTCCCGGCGCTTACCTTTGCGGCCACCGCCAACGCCGTAATCTACTGTGGAGCGATTCCTCATTTCGTCGACAGCGAGGAACGTACGCTGGGAATGGATCCGGCCGCCTTGCGGGATTACTTGCGCACCGTTACCGACGTCGGCCGCGATCATTGCGTGAACCGTTCTACGGGGAGAATCATTCGAGCCGTCGTTCCGATGCATACCTTCGGCCATCCCGTGGATATCGAAGCGATCGTCGCGACGGCCAGGGACTTTCATCTGGCGGTGGTCGAAGATGCGGCGGAGTCCCTCGGTAGTACGGTGTGCGGGCAACACACCGGAACGTTTGGAGCCCTGGGTACTCTCAGCTTCAACGGCAACAAGACAATCACGACCGGCGGCGGCGGAGCCATCCTGACGAATGACCGCGACATTGCCAGACGTGCGAAGCATCTGACGACGACCGCAAAAGTTCCTCATCGGTGGGAATATCGGCACGACGAAATCGGATTCAACTACCGAATGCCGAACCTCAATGCGGCTTTGGGTTGCGCACAACTTGAACAACTTCCCGGCTTCCTGAGTGCGCAGCGTCGGCTATTCAGGCGATACAGCGATGCATTTGCAAACTTCCGTGAGATGCATGTGATGGCCGAGCCGCCGGGGTGCACCAGCAACTATTGGCTGCAAACCCTGGTGCTCGATGCGACCGTCGCCGGCGAACGCGACACGGTGCTTGCCGTCAGCAACGACGCGGGCATCATGACTCGGCCGGCCTGGGTGCTGATGCATCGGCTTCGGCAGTTCGAGGGCTGCCCGAGAATGGACCTTCGCGTTGCCGAATCGCTCGAGTCTCGATTGATCAATTTACCGAGCAGCCCGCACCTCGTAGCGATGGATTCATGAGCATGAGCTTGGAGAACCTGGCATCGGAAAACCTTGCGCGGTGGGATGCGGTGCATGAAGCTCGCGCTTGGGGCCGCTATCCGCCGGAGGAATTGGTACGATTCGTCGGTCGCACTTTTTTTGCGGCCAACGCTAGACCATCGTTGCGCTTTCTGGAAATGGGATGTGGCCAGGGTGCGAATCTTTGGTTTCTGATGCGGGAGGAGTTCACCGTCGCAGGTATCGACGGATCGGCTGCGGCCATCCGCAGGTGTCGAGAAAGGCTTCGCGCCGAAGGTCTGCGGACCGAGCCCCCGCATTGCGATCTGCGGGTGGGCGACTTTGCCAGGCTACCGTGGCCGGATGGCAGCTTCGATGCAGTGATCGACATCGAGAGCATCTATGCGAATGCGATGGAAACGATCCGTGCCAGCGTGGCCGAAGCGCTTCGGGTGCTGAAACCCGGCGCGATATTGTTTGCCAAGATGTTCGGCACGCGGACTAGCGGTGCCGGAACCGGCAAGATGATCGAGTTCGGCACGACGCGCGATCCCAGCATCGGCCCGCTATCGGGCCACGGAATTGCTCATTTCTTTACTGATTCGGAAATCCGAGATCTTTTCGTATCGTTCGCTTCACTGCAGATCGACTGGTCGCGACGTGGAGATTGCTCAGGCACGGAGATTTTCGAATGGGTCATCCAGGCGCGCAAACAGCCATGAATAGGCGGCGCATATGCGTAGTCACGGGTACACGCGCAGATTACGGCATTCTATACTGGCTGATGCGCGAGATGCGCACCGATCCTCGGTTCAACTTGCAAATTCTGGCCACGGGGGCGCACTTATCCCCGGAGTTCGGACTCACTTACAAGGCTATCGAAGCCGACGGTTTCGTCATCGATCGTAAAATAGAAGTATTGCTGTCCAGCGATACGCCGGTCGGGACGAGTAAAGGGGTGGGGCTTGGCGTGATCGGGTTCGCCGATGCATTGGCCGACCTGAATCCCGATATCGTCGTCGTGCTCGGCGACCGATACGAAATCTTTGCGGCGGCGCAGGCGGCTTTCTTCGCGGGCATCGCGGTTGCCCATATTTCGGGCGGAGAGGTGACGGAGGGTGCATTGGATGATGCCGTCCGCCACGCCATCACCAAGATGTCGCGCTACCACTTCGTGGCGGCGGAGGTCTATCGACGACGTGTGATTCAGTTGGGCGAGCCGCCGGGTACGGTCTTCAACGTCGGTGATCCTGGGCTCGACAATATTGCCCGGCTCGAACTTCTGGGCCGAGATGAACTCGCCGAGTCTCTCGATTTTGATTTGAGCACGCCGTTTTTCTTGACGACCTATCATCCTGTCACGGCCGGCGTCTGCGACCCCGTGGCCGGTATGCAAGCCCTGCTGAATGCGTTGGATTCGTTCCCGGCACACAAGGTTTTGTTCACCAAACCAAATGCCGACGCCGGCGGCCGCGCCCTCGCCGGGATGATGGATGAGTACGCTGCGAAGCGAGGCGATCGAGTCAAGACGTTTACCTCCTTGGGCCAATTGCGCTACCTCAGCGCGATGAGGCATTGCGCCGCCGTCGTGGGAAATTCCTCCTCTGGGATCGTCGAAGCGCCGGCCATGGGCAAGCCGACGGTCAATGTCGGATCACGGCAACAGGGTCGTTTGAAGGCCACTTCAATCGTGGATGCGGATGAGACGAGCGGGAGCATCGTCGCTGCATTGTCCAAAGCGATCTCAGACGCGTTCGGCACTTTCGCCGCAAAGACCGATTCGCTGTACGGAAACTGCGATGCGTCCCGGAACATATGCGAGATCCTGGCATCCGTCGGCCATGGCCGGCGCTACGCCAAGCGGTTTCATGATTTGCATGACTGACACGATGCGAATGGGAGGCGAATTCGAACTCAACCCCGCACTCTTTTGCCGAGCGCCGGATCAAGCCGCGCCGACTTTGCCCACACCCTTCAGCTGCTGGACGGACACCGGTCGCTCGGCCTTGCTCATTGCGGGAAAGGACATACTGCGAAGCGGCGGTAAACCCGTCGTTTGGCTACCGGCGTTTTGCTGCGTGTCCGTGGCAAAGGCGTTTCAGCAGAGCGGATTTACCTTGAACTATTACACGTCGTCCGAACTGCACGGTGAGGCATCCGTCGAGCCGTCGCCGCAGCCAGGGGAGACGCTCTTATTCGTGCATTACTTTGGTCACCGTAATCACCAGCGTGTCATGCAGGCAGACCGATGCCGACGCGACGGCGTCCATGTGGTCGCGGATTGCGCCCAGGCGGAGCTTACCGAAGGCGTCGGCGCAACGGGACACTACGCGGTTACGAGTCTGCGCAAGTTCCTGCCGCAGCCCGACGGAGCTCTACTCGGCGCGCAGAACGCACTGCCCGTCGATCTGGCGGATGCGGACGAGGCTTTTGTCAGTGCACGAGCGCTGGCCAAGCTGTTGCGCGGCACAAACGTTGCGGACGAGTGTTTCTTGTCGCTGTTCGAGGAGAGCGAAGCGCGCCTGGACGAGTCAAGCATCGTTCCCAGGGAGATCTCCTGGCTGAGCCGCCAACTGATGTCACGAACGGACCTGGCCGACATCGCCATGCGGAGGCGCAGAAACCATCAGTCCTTATTCCGCGCGCTCTTGGACCATCTGCCATCAGTTCTAAATGCCGTCCTCGCAGACGTCGACCGGGGAGAGGTACCGTTGGGCTTGCCGGTGCGTGTGACGAATGGCCGGCGGGATGCATTGCGTGGGTTCCTCGCGAGCCAATCGGTTTTCTGTCCGATTCACTGGAACCTACCCCATCTACCGCGTACCGCCGAGTCAGCGGCTGATCATCTTCTGGCCTCAGAAATCTTGACTCTTCCGATTGACCAGCGCATGGGCGACCTGCATATTCAGCGCCTCATCCGGTTGCTCCAGAAATTTTTCGCGGATAATTCGTGAATACGACCACATTCATCATTGCCGAAGCAGGCGTCAACCACAACGGATCCGTCGACATCGCCCTGCGGTTGATCGAGGCCGCTCACGCCGCCGGTGCCGATGCGGTCAAATTCCAGACCTTCAAATCAGAACTGGTCGTCAGCCGTCATGCGGCCAAGGCAAACTATCAGCTATCCGCCACCGGCGGCGACGAGAGCCAGCTGGATATGGTGAGAAAGCTGGAGTTCGATCTCGGCGTACATCGCCGACTCGCGAATTACTGCGCGGAAATCGGCATCCAATTTCTTTCCACGCCTTTTGACGAGCCCAGCGTCGATTTGCTGGTGAAAGATCTTCATATCTTGCGACTCAAGATTCCGTCCGGAGAAATCACCAATGCGCTTCTCCTGATGAAGGTGGCGCACACCGGAAGGCCGGCGATTCTCTCCACGGGTATGAGCAATCTCGGCGACATTGAGTCCGCGCTCGGCGTTCTGGCCTTCGGCTACATCGGAGGGTCCCGCGCGCCCGGTCTGCAGGCATTTTCGGATGCCTACCGATCGGCAGAGGGGCAGTCGATACTCAAGAAGAAGTTGACTCTCTTGCACTGCACGACCGAGTACCCTGCGCCATTCTGCGAAGTCAACTTGAGAGTGATGGACACGTTGCGAACGGCGTTCGAATTGCCGGTCGGATATTCGGATCACACGCCGGGCATCGCCGTCCCGATTGCCGCGGTGGCTCGCGGCGCCACCGTCATCGAAAAGCATTTCACGCTGGATCGTACTCTTCCGGGACCCGATCACCTTGCGTCATTGGAGCCGGATGAGCTGCAGGCGATGGTGCGCGGAATTCGGCACACCGAAGCGGCACTGGGGACCGGGATAAAGTCGGCGATGCCGTCCGAAATGAAAAACCAATCGATCGCGCGGAAGAGTCTGGTCGCGGCCTGCGACATCGCCTGCGGGGAGGTTTTCACGCGGGAGAATCTCACCGCCAAACGGCCCGGGAGCGGCGTCAGTCCGATGCATTTTTGGCGGTACCTGGGGCAACGCGCGACGCGTGACTATGCGATCGACGAGCTGATCGACGGCAATGAAGATTGACGTTGCGGCCGCACGCGCGCTCTTCAGCCGGCTTCCCGCAGCACTTCGATTAGCAAGTCTCAGTCCGGACTATGTGGAATCGGACGCGTCGCGCTCGCCGGCGTTGCAGCCGGCCTACTGGCGATACGAGGAGGCGGAATCATTTTGGTACCATGGCTTTCATCTGACGCCTCTGCCCGGAGTCGAGGGGTTCGATATTCAGTCCCCTTACGGCTACGGCGGACCATTGGCCAACTCGAGCGATCCGCACTTTCTCGCGCGAGCCTGGCAGGCGTACGAGGAGACTGCGAGGGCCGCCGGGGTGGCGGCCGAATTCATACGTTTTCATCCGCTTGCCGACAACACCCGCTTCTATGGCGGTCGGATCGAGGCAAATCGTGAGACGGTGTGGGTGAACTTACAGGCCGATGACCTATTGGCCGAATACCAGCCCCGGGTGCGTTCCGCGATTCGCAAGGCCGATCTAGCCGGAGTCGAATTCGCTTGGTTCGGCAGTGAGTTTATTACTCCCCGTTTTGCGGAGTTCTACCGCTGCGGCATGGCGGCTATCGGCGCTTCGCCGTTTTATTCCTTCGGCGACGCCTATTTTGAAGCACTCGCGGCATGGCCGGCGGTCAGGTTGGGAGTTTGCTCCCTAAACGGAGTATGGCTGGCGGCCGGGCTCTTTCTGCATCATGGAGACTGTGTCGAGTACCACTTGGCGGCGAGCAGCGGCGCCGGAAGGCAGTACAACGCCAGCAACTTGCTTTTGCACCGAGTTGCATCATCGGCGAAGGCGGAGGGCTACGGTCGTTTATACCTGGGTGGCGGAACCGACGGCAGCCGGAACAATTCTCTGTATTTCTTCAAAAGCGGCTATTCGAAATGCCGGGCGACCTTCAGCGTCGGCACGTTTTGCCATGACGGCGTGCGTTACGAAGAATTGAAGCGGCGATGGCCGGATCTGCATCGGGCAAACGCCGCTCGGCTATTGTTTTACCGGTAACGAAGCGGCAAAGGATTCAGCGGGCGATCCTGCGCACCATCGGCGCCACATGTGGCGCAGTGCCGCCTCGAAGTGGGTAGCGATGAGTTCCGGCTGTCCGCCGGGCGATTGCAGCAACCGCGTGCGCAATCCGGCGCGGAGGTCGGCGAGTTCGGCGAGATGCTCGGCCCAATAGCGAGCTTTCTCGATGAAGTCGGCCGTGTTCGCTGCAATGAACTGGTCGAGTCCGACGTTGGCGAGAATGCCGGCGCCGGCGCGCGCCTGCGGGGTGGCGCCCACGACGGTCAAGGTGGGCACGCCCATCGAGAGCGAGTGCATGGTGGTGGTGGCTCCGGCGTAAGTGAGAGTGTCCAGTCCGATATCGACCTGATTATGAAATGCCAGGTAGATGTCCATCGTGCAGCGGCCATGCAACGTCAGTCGCTGAGGCTCGACGCCGTGCGCGGCGAATTGCTCGAGTAGATGTTTTTCCGGACCGTCGACGGGGATCCCGAGCACCAGCAGCGTGGCCTGCGGTACGGCGAGCAACAGCTGTGACCACAGCTGGATGGTGGCGGAATTGATTTTTCCCAAGCGATGGAAGCTGCCGAAGGTCAGGCGGCCGGTCTCGAGCGCGGGCAACGGGCCCACCGCCGGCGCGCCGGCGTGTGGCTTGAAGGCCCATCGGTCCGGTAAATACGCCAGCTTTTCGGCGAACATCCGGTCGAACTGACCCGGCGGCAGCCAGTTCTTATCGGCCAGGTAGTAATCCATGGCCTGCAGTCCCGTGGTCCCGGGGTAGCCGAGCCAGCTGACCTGAACCGGGGCGGGTTTGCGCGCGAACACCGGCAATCGATTGTGCCCCGTGTGACCGGACAGATCGATCAGCACATCGATTTGATCATCCATGATCTTGCTCGCCATCGCGCTGTCCGAGAGTTCGTCGATCGGATTCCAGCTCTCGAAGTGAGCTTGCAGGCGACGGCTGAGCGCATCCGACTGTGAGTTGGCGCAGTACGCATGCAGTTCCACACCCGGACGGTTCGTGAGGTGCGCGACGATGGGCTCGAGGAACTGGCCGACCGAGTGTTCGTAGAGATCACCCGAGACGAATCCGACCGTGAGGCATCGATCGGGATTCCGATCGTTCGCGTGCCGCGGCCAGGATGCGCGCAGCCGGGTTTCGACGTGCTTGCCGTAGCGACGGTGCTCGGCAAGCAATTCCTCGCCATCGATGGAGGGATTATGACTCATGAGAAAGAGAAGATGCGAGTAGCTGAGTTCATCGTCGCCCGCAACGTTGCCGGTCCGCAGCTCCATGGCGCGTCCGCGTCGCAGACTCGCCTCCGCGTCGGCGTATCGTCCCTGCAGCTCGAGGGTCATCCCAAGTCGGAAGTGTGCGGCTGCCAATTCGGGATTGAGTTCCAAGGCCCTATGCAAGTGAAATTCGGCTTCCGCGAAGCGCTGCACCTTGGCCAGCGTGACTCCTAGATTGACATGCGCTTCTGCATCCTCCGGCATGAGCCGGACGGCGGTTTGCATTACCCCAAGCGCTTTCTCGTAACCGCCCTCCGTCGACATGAAGGCGCCAAGAATTTTCCAACCCAAACCGCGTTGTGGAAAGCGTTCCGTCATGCTGCGCGCGAGCGTGAGGGCTGCGGCATTCTTATGCTGTCCAACCAACGACAGCAGGGTGGCCTCCTGCTTATGGAACAGGAGATCCTCATTGCGGCGGCTCTTTCGCGTCGACTTTCGCGACTTGGTTACGTTGGGTGCCGCCGCTGCTGGCACTGTTGCCAGCGGTTTTGTGGGCCGTGGCGCCTCCGTCGTAGACTTACCTTCGGCAGCGCGCGTTGATTGGGCCTCCAGCCGCTTCGCGAAATCCTCCACCGCAGCGCCCGCAAGGCCGTGCTGCAACCCGAGCGCCAATATGTTCCGTGCGGCGGTAGTTCGATCGACCAGGATCAATGCCTCCAAGTACCCGAGCCAGTAGTCCGGAACTTCGAGCTGTGCCAGCAGCGCGGCTTTCAGGTACGGCACACCGTCGGCCGGGCGGCGCGACTGCACGTGCAGCATGCCTAGGCAATAATTCGCCGCTGCGTGTTGCGGCGCTGCCTGCAAAATCGCGCGGTAGAGCTGCCCTGCGAGATCGAGCTGGCCGGCGAGCTGGAGCTCCATGCCCTTGGCGCATGCCGCATCCAGCTTCGATACATCCGAGGGTTGCAAGGTGTCTACGTGCGTCATCGATTCATCCCCACAAGTGTGTCGGTCAAGAAAGATTCTGCATCCAATCCTGCGCACCATCGGCGCCACATGTGGCGCAGCGCGGCCTCGAAGTGGCTAGCGATGAGTTCCGGCTGTCCGCCGGGAGATTGCAGCAACCGCGCGCGCAATCCGGCGCGTAGGTCGGCGAGTTCGGCGAGATGCTCGGCCCAGTAGCGAGCTTTCTCGATGAAGTCGGCTGTGTTCGCTGCAATGAACCGGTCAAGTCCCAGTTGTCCGAGGATTCCCGCGCCGGCGCGCGCCTGCGAGGTGGCGCCGGCGACGGTCAAGGTGGGAACGCCCATCGAGAGTGAGTGCATGGTGGTGGTGGCTCCGGCGTAAGTGAGGGTGTCGAGTCCGATATCCACCTGATTGTGAAATGCCAGATAGACGTCCATGGTGCTGCGGCCATGGATGGTCAGCCGCCCCGGGTCGACGCCGTGGGCGGCGAACTGCGCGAGCAGATTTTTATCCGGACCGTCCACGGGGACCCCGAGCACCAGCATCGTGGTCTGCGGTACGGCGAGCAACAGCTGCGACCACAGCTGGATGGTGGCGGAATTGATTTTTCCCAATCGATGAAAGCTGCCGAAGGTCAGACGGCCGGTCGCGAGCGCGGGCAACGGGCCCACCGCCGGCGCGCCGGCGTGCGGCTTGAAGGCCCATCGATCCGGTAGATACGCGAGCTTTTCGGTGAACAACCGGTCGAACTGGCCGGCTGGCAGCCAGTGCCGATCGGCCAGGTAGTAATCGATTGCCTTAAGTCCCGTGGTGCCCGGGTAGCCGAGCCAGCTGACCTGAACCGGGGCGGGTTTGCGCGCGAACACCGGCAAGCGGTTGTGCCCCGTGTGGCCGGACAGATCGATCAGCACATCGATCCGATCCTCCATGATCTTGGCGGCCAACGGGATGTCCGAGAGTTCCCCGACCGGATTCCAGCTCTTGAAGTGAGCGTGCAGGCGACGGCTGAGCGCATCCGACTGTGAGTTGGCACAGTACGCATGCAGTTCCACACCCGGACGCTGCTTCAGTTGCGCCACGATGGGCTCGAGG
>Ga0181536_10004482_pt1 | contig 14746 bp, 7 predicted proteins | sample PEATcosm2014_Bin_41_FD_121105 | JGI IMG/M metagenome (GOLD analysis project Ga0181536, IMG submission 121105) | Peatland microbial communities from MTU Mesocosm Facility, Houghton, MI, USA - PEATcosm2014_Bin17_60_metaG | ecosystem: Environmental > Terrestrial > Soil > Wetlands > Peat | place... | reverse complement strand
TGCGTTGTGCCCTTCAAGGCAATCGCTGGGAGGAATGCTGGGATCGACTCCATGAATCCGACCGCCTCAAAATCCGCGCCGTCGCCTAATGGTTTCAGGTTACTTTCCGGTCACACACCCCAAACCAGAGCCCCCAACGTCAAAGCCTGCATGGTGAAAAACAACAAAAAGACCCAGTGGCAGAACCAGAGCCGACATCAGGCAAAGCGCCGAGCCAACCGTTTCCGTCCGTTGATCCCGCCCCAACAAAAGCCCGACAAAATACGCGGCGGCACCCGTGCCGAGAGTGGCCAAGGCTTGTGTGGCAAAACTGAGCGTGGACCAATTTTGCGCCAGCAAAATGACAATACCTATAAACACGACTACTCCGCCGATGAAGGATAAAATTCCAGCGATGCTGTGCTCTTTGGTTGGAACGCGGTCTCTTTTGATCCCGCTCCCGGCTTCAAAAGCCAGGTCGAGTTCCACTTTGGTGATGAGTTTCTGCTCGGCGAGGATTTTAACAGACTGCAAAACTTCTTCTTTTGTTGTCATATAATCCTATTTTAGGTGGATTGCATGTTTGAAGCGTAAGGCTCGCCCGCGGTGGCAGCAAATTGATAAAACTGGAGCCAACATCAGTCTAATCAATGTGCCCTCACGACCGGAGAACGGGCCGTCAATTATTCATGCGCCAACGGCTCCCAAATGCCTTCACGAAGTCCGGCTTCCGCCGCGGAACTTCGCGATTTTTTCTTTTGTTTGGGCGCGGCTTGGGTATTTTATTGATATGGCCGAAATCACCCGCATTCTTGAGGCCGTTCAGCAGGGGGACTCCACGGCGGCTGCCGAACTGTTCCCACTGGTCTATGAAGAACTGCGCAAAGTGGCCGGCCAAAAGATGGCGCACGAAGGGCCCTATGCCACGATCCAACCCACGGAACTGGTCAATGAAGCCTGGCTGCGGCTGGCGGGCAACCAGAGCCAGGAGTGGCAGAACCGGGCTCACTTCTTTGGCGCCGCCGCCGAAGCCATGCGCCACATCCTGGTGGAGCGGGCACGACGCCGGAACCGTCTCAAACGCGGCGGCCAGTGGGAGCGGGTGGACATGGAAGAGGCGGATATTCCCTCGCCGATGCCGGATGACGATTTGCTGGCTTTGGACGAAGCGCTGGCGCGGTTGGCCGAGTTCGACTCCCGCGCCGCCGAAGTGGTAAAGCTCTGCTTCTTCGTGGGCTTGACGCATGAGCAAGCGGCCAAGGAGTTAGGCGTATCTCTCAGCACCATCGAGCGCACTTGGACGTTCGCGCGGGCTTGGCTGTTTCAGGAAATCGAGAAGGACTGCAGTCCAGCGCGCCAGATTCCCCAGGATTCTGTGAAGGGAACCGCCAGCCAACAGCGCATGCAAGGTTAAGGCATGACCTATCATTGAAACCAGTAGAACACATCCGTGAGTTATTCTCGCAGGCGCTGGAGAAAACGCCAGCCGGCCGCGGGCAATTCCTCGATGAAGCCTGCCAGGGCGACCCGGAGTTGCGTTCCCAAGTGGAGTCGCTTCTTCGCGCCCACGAACGAGCCGGCGACTTTCTACAGAGGACGCCCCAATTGCCGCCGCCTGACGCCGGGCCGGAGCGCGCCGGCGTCGGTCACGAGAAGGGTCAAGAAACGGGAGTGATTTCCGAGGCCGCATTCACGCCAGCGCCGGCCGGGGCCAAAGCTCGCTGTTTCGCTGACTACGAGTTGCTCGGGGAAATTGCCCGGGGCGGCATGGGTGTGGTCTATAAGGCCCGGCAGATCAGCCTCAATCGTGTGGTGGCTCTGAAGATGATCCTCGCCGGCCGGTTCGCCGGCGAAGCGGACGTCAAACGCTTCCGCGCCGAAGCGGAGGCGGCCGCCAATCTGGACCATCGCCACATCGTGGCGATCTATCAAGTCGGCTTCTCTGAAGGGCAACATTACTTCAGCATGCAGTTTGTCCAGGGCCACAGTTTGGCCCAACTGGTCGCCGAGGAGCCTTGGCGGGCAGGCGCAGGCAAACAGGCGGCGCAATTAGTCGCCAAGGTGGCTCGCGCGGTGCAGTACGCGCACGACCAGGGCATCCTCCACCGCGATCTCAAGCCGGCCAATATTCTCATTGATGCCGCCGGCGAGCCGCACGTTTTGGATTTTGGCCTGTCCCGGCGGATCGGGGCCGACAGCAGCCTCACGTTGGAGGGAGCCGTCCTGGGCACGCCGAGCTTTATGGCGCCGGAGCAAGCAGCAGGCAAGACCAAGGAACTCGGCGCCGCGGCTGATATCTACAGCCTGGGCGCCATCCTCTATTATCTGCTTACCGGACGGCCCCCCTTCGTGGCGGCCTCGCCATTGGACACCTTGGTGCAGGTGCTGGAGGGTGAGGTGGTCGTACCGCGGACGATCAATCCCCGGGTTGGCCGCGACTTGGAGCGAATCTGCCTGCGTTGCCTGGAGAAGTCGCCGGAGCGGCGCTATCCGGCAGCCGCCAATCTGGCGAAGGATTTGGAGCGGTTCATTCGGGGTGAGCCGGTGCATGTCCGGCCACCGGGGTTGCAGTCCTTCCTTCTCCATTGGCTGCGATGTCAGCCTGCTCTTGTGTCACGCCTGCTCGGCTTGGGAATCTGCCTGGCCATCACGCAGGTGACTTATTACTACCACCCGACCCTGACCCAGTATGCGCGGATCATGTGCGTGCTGGGAATCTGGGCCTTGTTGTCCGTCCTCTGCCAACGAGCCTTGGAACGGGAGCGCTGGAGGAACCTTGTGCCTTTCATCTGGGTGGCGGTGGACACAATATGTCTGACAGCAACTTTATGGCTTGACGAAGCCTTGCCCGGAGGAGGAAAGGCTTCAACCCCGGTGTCTGAGTTCCCTCTCATCGCCACTTTCCCAGCCCTGGTGGCCCTGTCGGGACTCTGGTTTCGAGCACCGCTGGTTGGCCTGACGACCCTCCTGGCCGTGCTGGGCTACAGCTTTCTGGTTTGGGATGACTTCTCCCGCCACGGTCGGCTGGACCATTTGGACTGGCACGTCGTTTTCCTGGTGCTGCTGGTCTTCACGGGCGGCGCCGTGGCGTACCAGGTTCATCGCGTGCGGGCCTTGAGCCGTTTCTACAATCGCCGCCCCTAAGCCCGGATGGCTGAAGGCCGCCCAAACCCACTATGAATCCCAACCAATGCGAACCTGAGTTTGGAGGTTTCTTTGAAGGGAATGGCCGGCTGATGGCGCATGCCAGGATGAAGGCGGGCCTTGGACCGCGAAAGCCATGACTGTGAAACACTACGTTCAGGCAGGGTCGGGACGATTAAAGGCCGCACCCGCATGAAAGAGAAACAACATCTGATCGGTCCGCTGGCCTATTGGCTCGCCGCCGGAAAACTGGACGCACGTTCGGTGCTTCCTGCGATTGAAAAGCTCGCGGAAGACAACCCCAAATCGCTGCCGGCCCTCCTCGAAGCTCTCGAAGGCGAGACGGATGAGGTGCTGATCTCATTGGCCCGACACCTCCGACAAACTCTCCGCAAGGAGGCCTTGAACCTGTATCAGGCCAGGAGACAGGGGCTTCCCGCGGGCGACACAGAAAGCATGAGCGGTCTGGCGGTGGAAACGGTCGAGGAATGGCGGTTTGCCGCTGATCCGAAGAAGGCGGTGGAAACCGCCATGAAAATGTCCCGAGATCTGGCTTTCTTCGCCGCCAACCAGGACAAGGCACCGCGCCTGTTCCGGGAAATCCAGCAGCGAACCGCCAAAGCTTTGGCCGACGCGTGCGCGGTGATCACTGACTTAGTCGAGCGCGTCCCCAAGCCGTTGCTAGACCGGCTTGCCAGCGCGTGGGCGGACGACATGCCCGGGCGGGAGCAGGTGTTGGCCCAACTGGAGGAAAGGCGAGGAGTTTTTCTGCGGAAATGGCTTGAGCAGGCGCGCCGGGTTGTCAAGAACCCGCCGGAGCCGGGCGAACTGGAGTCCGCGCCCGCCGCGTTGGCGGCCCGGTTCGCGGCGGCCGAGAGCCGCGATGAAAAAGCCGCGCTGTTGGATTTGGCCTGCTGCTGGATGACGCCCGCCATCGCGCCCGCGCTGGAGGCGATGGGCCACGAATCCTGGGCCGCGGACCGTGCGCAATGGAATCTGACGCTGCGGTTTGGCAAGCCGGAGAACCAAACCTGGGAGGACTGGCGGCGCTGGCTGGCCCGCCAAGAGCGCCTTTGGCAATCGGAGCAGGATACTTTTGGCAGGCTCATTGACAATCAAGCCCCGGGTCTTCTGTTGGTTTTGTATTCCCAACTGCCAGACCCCGATCCGGCCGTGCTCGACGCGCTGGTCGGGGCGGTCGCCAAATCGGGCAAACCCGTGGAGCCTTCGGAGGTGTTCGCTTCGTGGTCCAACTGGGCGCCGCGGCAAGAGCTTCGGGCGTTGACGGGATTGGCTGAACTGGCGCCGCCGGTGATCCCCCCGGCTGGCCTGGCGGAGCAGACGTCTGGCGTTGCCGCACGCGGAAGCTCTCAGCCGCCCCCGCTCCCCGCGCACCTGACTGCTCAGCCGCCTGTTCAGACCTGCGCGGTTCCCCTCCAACCCGTGGCTGCCGAGGTCGCGCCGCCCGTCCCGGCGAAACCCTCCGTCTGGGAGGTTCACATCCAGCCGTTTTTCCAGGAGAACTGGTATATCGTCGCGGGCATCGCCATGGTGATCCTGGGCAGCTCGCTGCTGGCCTATTACACCTGGGACAAGCACTGGCTGGTGCGTTACACGCTCATGCCGCTGCTGCTGGCGGGCTTCATCTGGTCGCTCGCCTGGGTGGGCGACTGGATCGAGAAGAAGAGCGCCGAATTCAAAGGCACCGCCGCCATCCTGCGCGGGGCGGCCATCGGGCTGCTGCCGATCAACTTCATGGCGATGGCTTTGCTGTCGTCCGATGAGAAGGTCCCCGAAAAAACGCTCCCTCTTCTGGCCATGGCGCTGATCTACCTGTCGGTGTTCGGATGGGGGTTGAGAAAATGGTGCATGGCGGTTGACAAGACACTTGGAACCGTGTTGGGCGGCACTTTGCTCCTGCTCAACGCCCTGGTGGCGGTCGGACCGCTGGCCCGGACGGTGGGCCACCTGGAAGGGCAGTCCCTGTTCCTCTGCGTGGGCGCCGGATTCTACGCCGGATTTGCCGCCACAGTCGGGGCGATCGTCTTCTTTACAAAGAAGATCCTCACGCGCCAAATGGCCGACGAGAAGCGCGTGCCCTGGTTTGTGGCCGGCACACTGGCCATCACGTTTTTGGAAGTGTTCATCTGGGTGCATGGATTCATGCGGCACATGCCGCAGGCACCGACCTACGCGTTGATGGTGATCCTGACCGGCTGGCTGATCCTGTATGCGGAGGGGCGCGCGCTGCAATTGAAAGAAAGCCCGCATCTCCACGGCGGCGAATCGTTCCTCGGCTTCGGCGCGATTTTGCTGGGCCTGCTGATGGGGTTCGGCGAACCGGCGGTGCGCGTCGCCTCCTTTCTGACGGCGGGCGGTGTTTGGATGTACCAGGGGCTGCGGCGGGCCCACCCGCTGCACGATTGGATCGCGCTCACGCTCTTGGGACTGGGCGGCGCGGCGGTGGGGCTTCTGCCGCAATACCCCGGGCCGTGGCTGCCGCTGCTGGGGGTGGCGCTGGCGCTGGGATTCGGGCTGGGGGGTTGGATCTGTGGGAAGCTCGGCCTGGAAGCTCCGGTTCCCTCCGCTTCCGAGCCGGACGCTGCGACACCGGAAAACACGGTGCCCGCCGCGAGGTCCGAGTTGGCTCATGCTTGCCAGGGCATGCAGTTGGTCGCGCTGATGATTACGGCGCTGATCGCCCCGCTGGTCCAATGGCATTATCAGTGCGAGCCGCTGGGCACCGCCGGCTGGCTGCTTCTTGTGGCGGCGCTGATAGGTTGGCGCGCGTTCCGGGATCAACAGGTTCAATGGCTGCACGCAAGCATGGCGATCCTGGCGCTGGCGCTGCCCTATGCCGGGTTCATGGATGTGGCCGGCCACAGCGCCCATCACAACAACATGGTGTTCGGCCTGGCGATCCTCTCCTGGCTCTGGCTGGGCGCGAACTGGATCGCGCGAAAACCACTGCTTTTGCAGGCCCGCTCCACTGTATTGTGGCTTTACGGCATTCTGGCGGTGGCGGCCATGCTGCTGCGGGTCGCCTTGGGCGACAACGCGCCGGAGCCGCTCTGGTACCGCGACTACATGGATTACAGCGGGCCGCTCCTGATGATGCTCGCCTTGATACCAACCACTTATTATTCCCGATCACTGGTACCGTCGGGCATGGCGGTGGTCATCATGGCCGTCCTGTTCCCGGAACTGAAAACCAACCTGCAGCTTACCGCCCCAAGACTACTCTGGGGTACTGGATTGGGCAGCGCTCTCTGTGGGCTGGCGCTATCGTGGCTCTGTTTCGCGCTGCGTCCCTGGGCGTTCCTGAAAGACCTGCCCGAAGGGGACACTTTTGCAGGTAAGGAGTTTTTCCCCGTCCGGCGGCACGACCATACTTTGTTCACCTGGCCCGTCATGGCGGCGGCGGTCTGGCTTCTCATCAAGGTTGACACATGGCACATCGCCCGAGATCTGGTCGGCGATGGAATGCCGTTCGAGACGGCGCTGGCTGTGGGAATTACTGGCGTGGCGTGGACGTTCGCCGCGATTTATTTTCGTCGGCGCCGCAGCGCGGTGGTTGGGGTCCACTTGGGCTGGCTCTGCCTGTTTGCCGGGGTGAGTTTCGGATATTGGCAGCAGGTCGCTCAACCGCGCTGGACCTGGCCGGTGCTGGTGACGGGGCTGCTGCTGCAGGGACTCTACTGGTTTTACCGCTTTGGCCTTGAACCGAAGCGCGACTGGGTTCGGACGCTGTTGACGGAGCCGACACGCAAGGTGCTCCTGGCCGGCAGCGCGGCGCTGGCCGTCGTCTGCATCGGCGTTCTGCTCGTCGGAGCGCCTTTGGAATGGACCCTTTACGGCTTCGTGGCCACCCAAGTGATCTGGCACGCCCTGCGCGCGCGACAATGGTTCTGGGGGACAATTCTGTTTTTCCAGATTTGGATTGGCTTGCTGGCTCTCACGGCTCACGGCCTGATTCCGCTTTGGACTCGGATTTCCATTGAAAAGAGTCTGAGTCCGACCCTGTGGTTGCTGGTGGGAACACAGCTTTTATTGGTGGCGCTGGAATTGAGGCAAAAGCCGCGTATTACGGGCGCTGAAGTTTTTCCTGACGCTTCAAATGGTGAACCCGCGCCTGAAGCCGCCGGTGGCGCGCCGGAGGTGATGTTCGGTTTCTTCTCGCCGCTCTTGACGCCGTGGTTTGTGCTGGCCACCGGCTTGGCGGCGTTGCTGGGGCTGTTTGGTTTGGCGGATGGCGTTCACGGGTTGGGCTTGTCAAGTCCGCAACAAGTCTTGCTGCTGTGCGCGCTGCTGCTGACCGCGCGGGCGCAGGCCTCCAGCTTCCTCCTGCTGCCGGCCCTGCTGTTGGCTTACGTGATGATCCATCGCGACTCACTGGCCGCGCTCGCCCACTTGGACAGCCAGCTTGAACTTCTGGCAGCGCCCTGGCGGCTCGGTCTCCTGGGCCTGGCCATCGCGCTGTTGACCCAGGCTGGCCGTTGGGCGCGTCAACGCTACCCCGGGCTGCTGGCTGGAGCCTTCGCTCTGCCGGTCTTGAGCGCTCCTTCGTGCGTCTGGCTCTTCGGGCCGGCGATAACTCTCTCTGGCGCGGCCGCCCTTTACCAGACGGCCGATCCGGTGCTGCGGGAGAGCCAGGCCCAGCTTTGGACGCCCTACCTGGGAACACTCACGTTCGCGCTGGTCGGCTTGTTTTTGCGGCGGGCGGCGCTTTATGGGGGAGCCGGTTTTCTGCTGCTCCTGGGCAACATTCACCTGGTCCGGGTGTTCGGCGGTGGATTTTTGCGCGGCTACGGGCTTTCGGAACTGCACCTCATCTGCCTCGGCCTGGGTATCACCCTGCTGCAAGCTTCGGTGCTGCGGCGGATGATTCGTTCCGCAGCGGCCATCTCCGCCGTCAACCGGGCCAGCCTCGGTCTGGCCGGTTTCATCTTGGTGCTGCTGTCGGCCAACTACTTTACCGCGCCCAATCTGGCGGCCATGACCTCCCTGCGCTTTGTTGTCTCCGGCGCGCTGGCCTGGCTGGCGGGCTGGTATTTCCGGAGGGCGGCGCGCCATCCCGGCCCGGGGGAGGAGGCGCACACGGACTTGTGCGAAGCGCTGTATCACTTTGGAGTGGTGGTGGCGTTCTGGTGCGCGGCCTTGCTGGTGCCGTGGCTGCGCCGACCGCTCTTTGCGCTGGTCGCCCTCGGTCTGCCAGTCCTCTACTTCTACGTCAGGGCCGAACTCGGAACGCGCCAGGGTCGGACCGAAGCCCGGCGTTACCGCAATTCCGCCGCCGTGCTCGGTTTTGCGGTGCTGGGACTTTACGTTTTCAACGGGATTTTCCAACTTGTGATGTTTCCCGGCACGCCGATCAGCCCCGAACATTATCACTACAACGCCCCGCTCATCCTGCTGCTGGGTCTGGTGCTGCTGCGCTTGCACGGATTGGGCGGCACCGGCTGGCTGGCGTTCTACGGCGGCCTGGCCCTGATGACGGGCAGCTATTTTCTGCTGACGGCTCTGCCGGGATACAGCCCGTTTGACCACCCTATGCCCGGCACCTGGTGCGCGCTCGCGCTGGGGCATTTCTGGATTCTCCTCAGCTACGCGCGCTCGCCAGTACGAACCTTCATCCAACGTCTGGCCGGGCTGGACGGCGCGTCCTGGCTTTCACTCCGCCGCTCCTGGGGCCGGTGCCTGCTGGCCGCCACCCAAGGGGCGACGCTCTGGGGCCTGATGGATTACAGGGCCAACACTTTGATGGTGGCCCCGTTGCTGGCGGGCGCCGCCACCATTTTCATCCATCAAGGAATTCTGCGGCGCGATTCCCTCTACCAGATTGTGGCCGGCTTGGAATTGGCGGCGGCCTTGCACATGGACTTTCTCATCCCAAGTTACCTGCCCAAGGGCGACATCCTCTGGGTCCTCCTGGCCATCTGGCTGGGGCTGCTGGCCGCGTTTGAAATCCTGCGCGGCAAGCTCCAGCCCGGCATGGTGGGCAGGATCGCGGTGATATTGGGCGCATTCGTGCTGGCGCATGTGCTCTATCACCGGCCCTGGTCGGCAGTCGGGCTTTGGGCAATGGGACTCGGTGCTCTTTTGGCGGCGTGGAGTCCAATTGGCGCGTCGCGCGCCGCGAATGAGGTTCCCACGCCTCCGAGTCCGAACTGTTCAGGCGCCTTGGAGGTGGAAAAGGTCTTGGCGGCGTTACTGCTTTTGGTTCCAGTCTGGCTGGTCTATTTCAGCCAGGCCCGGTTCGAGGAGCGCGGATTGGAGGCGGCCCTGGAGTCGTGGCCCATTCTGGCAAGCACGGTGATGGTGTTCCTCATCGGCCTGGGTGGCCGGTTGTTCCCGGCTTATTGGGCGGCCGGTTACCACTCCTGGCCCCGGAGTCAGTTCCGTTTGTTTGACGTGATGCTGAGCGAGCTGGAAACGGCTGGACGCCAGCTTCATCAAATCACCGTATGGATCGCCACAGTGGTTGTTGTCGCGCTCCAGGTGTTGCATTATCGCGCGGCCTTCGCGGGGTGGGAATGCAGCCTGCTGGTCCTTTTGGAGGCCGCGCTGGCCGTGGCGTGGTTCTTCGAGGGCAGGGACCGCGACTCCATGATGGTCCATTACCTGATGCAACTCTGCGCGGCGGCCTGCCTCGTATCCATCCGCCGCCAGATCATGCTGACGACGACCGGTTGGTGGAATTATGAATATGATGTCTGGGCGAGCCTGGCTTTTTCGTTGGGGCTTGCCGGGGCCAAACAAGCCCTGGACCTGCAACCGCGCGCGCTGCGGGTGCCGATGCTCACGACTCTCTGCGCGCTGCCGGTGGTCGCGCTGGCCTGGGTGTGGGTTCATGGCCTGGGCGTCAACCTGGCGTTGATGGTGGTGGGACTGCACAGCGTCCTGTTCACCTTTCTGGGCAAAGACAACCGGGAATCGCCCTACAACATTCTGGCGCTGGGCGGGTTTGTGGGGTTCATCCTGCTGATGTTCTATTCCAAACTGCAACTGCGCGTGCTCCATGCTTACATCATTCCCGTCGGCATGGGTGTGCTGGTGCTTCAGGAACTCTTCAAGAACCGGATTCGGCCGGAGGCGCAGAACTGGATCCGGCTGGCCACCTTGATGGCGATGCTGGGCAGCGCCGGCTACTACGCGCTGGCCGACACCCGCCACGCCATCACGTTTAACATGACCATGATTCTCCTTTGCCTGCTGTCCATGGGATTGGGAAGCGTGCTGAGGATTCGGCTCTATCTGGCCCTCGGCTTCGCCGGGTTGGTGGTGGACCTGGTGTCACTGCTCTACAAAGTCCTGGTGCTCATGGAGCGCAGTGCGCGAATGACCGTCGTAGGCAGCTTGGTGCTGTTGATTGGCGCTGGCTTGGTCTTTGGCGCCATCTATTACAAGACCAGCAAAGCGCGCATTGACGCCATGGCCAGCCGATGGCGGCTCAAGCTGGCCCAGTGGCAGTAAGAACTTCGGATGCTGTTCAGAAACGGCGGCCATGACGCAAAGGCTGCTGAGTAGTATGAGTTCCAAATTGGCCTGGGCTCACTTGGCGAAGGCGAGTCGAAAAAGTTGATATCCAAATGTGCCGAACAGCTTGGCTTGGCCTTCAATCATCAATCCTTGCCGCGCTGTTTCAATTTTGGCACCGACATATTCCCTTGGGAGAGCTTCAACCACGCTCGCCACGGCTGGCAGTAGTCTCATCTCCCAACGTCGTCTTCCCCTCCGCTCTCGCCTTCGCCCATCTGCGTGTCACTGCTGGCTGGACGGGACGGGGATCAACGCCCGCAGAATTGGTTCGATCCATGCGTCGCGTCTCACGTCGTAGAGGATGAAATCGCTGTCGAACTGCCAATAGCTCCAACTCCAGTCGCGCAGTTCCGCCGCGCGGGCCACGCTGCCAGTGTAACGCGCGCGGGCATCCATGGCCCCCTTGTCGTAGGCGCCGAACTCGCCCAGATACACGGGCCGGTTGTGCTCCTTGGCCCAGGCCGCCGCCCTGTCGAAGTCGTGCCCGATCCTGGCCACTTCCTCGGGTGTGCCCCAGTCCACGCCCACCTTGTCCCGCTGGGCCGCCACCCACGCCGCGCCTTGGTGCGTGAATTCCATCGGCGTGTAATAATGCACCGTGACGATCAGGTGGCGGTCCTGCTCCGGCAGTTTCAGTTCGGCCAGGTGGTCAATCGAGTTCCAAAACGCCGGGCCGACGATGACCGCGCGGGTAGGGTTTTTCTCCCGGATGATGGCCAGCGCCTGGCTAAAGTAGTCATTCCAAAGCGAGGGGGTGAGTTCCCCGTTCGGTTCGTTGAGAACCTCAAAAAAGACGTCGTCAGGGGCGTTTTGATAACGGGTGGAAATCTGCCGCCAGAAGGCGAGGAATCTCTCCCTGTTGGTTTCGGGATTATCGGCAAGGGTAGTGTATTCATGCAGGTCGAGAATGACCGCCAGACCTTGCTGCCGCGCGCCATTCGTGGCCCAATTGAGGACGTCATACCACGAGTCAGGCAACGCCCAGCCGTTGGTCGCGTTCATGTACCGGAACGGCTGCAGGTTGATGCGCAGGGAGCTGAAGCCGGCCTCTTTGAGGAGCCGAAAGTATTTCTCCTGAAACCGCGCCTGGTCCCTGGAGCTCCAGATCGGATCGTAACCCAGGGTGTTCACGCCGCGGCCCAATTTCCGGTTCTGCTCGAAGGCATCCGGCGCTTTCGACTGTGCGTGGGTTGATGCGGAGACAAGGCACAGAATGACGGTGAAGAGGCGAAGCGTCGTTTTCATAACCGGGAGCCAGATTAGACCGGCAGCACAGGATTGTGCAAGAGGGGAAATTCCAACGGCTAGCGCCGCTCCTGTTTGGGACAGCCGCTTGGGGCGAGGTCTGCGGTCTTTGCTTGCGCCGTGGTTTGGGGACGGCGTCAGTCTGTGCGAGATGATGTGATTACAATGATTGTTCGATATGACATAAAAAGCGTAAGAAGAACCTGCGATTCCGTTCGCAGTAGCCTATCGGCGCTGGCGGGATTGGCAACGATCCTGTCAGAAGCTGCCGAGACAATATCCTTCCTTCGTTTGGAGGAGGAGCCGTCCGTGAGGCGGTTTCTGCGACTGCGAGCATCAATGCGGTCGGAGGATGGCTGGATGAAACACCCAACACATGTGAACTGCTTTGGGCATCGTCACGTCCTTGAGCCAAAGATGCTGACAGGCTCCGGCCAAAAGGCACGCAGTTGGTTGCTCCAGCGGACTCTTGGAGCAAACGGACACAAACAACTGCCGGTGTGAGAAGCAGGGGTTAATTCATCCGTGTCATTGCAATCAAACATCGTAAACCCGACATTTCGCCTCCCACTGGAGGCAGGCGCGTCCGCAAGGAACGCTGAGGGAGTGGCGGGCAGAGGATGCTGGAAAAAGCCAAGGCCGTTCTGTAATGGAGCGGATAGGAGTTCTACTTCGCCGCGAAAGCGGGCTGACTTCCAGCGGGTCGTTCGTGACGAGAAAGTGTGTAGAACCTTCACAGGAGGAAATTGCAAATGAACGCAGAGCAATCCGCGTGTGCATCCTCCGGCAAGACGGAAGCATGGGAACAGCTAGACTGGTCTCCATGTGAACGCCAAGTCAGAAGGCTGCAAGCGCGTATCGTCAAGGCAACACGGGAGGGACGCCACGGCAAAGCGAAAGCTCTGCAATGGTTGCTCACCCACTCGTTCGCGGCAAAAGCCTTGGCCGTGAAACGAGTGACGGAAAATCAAGGCAAGAATACGCCCGGGGTGGACGGGAGGATATGGAGCACTCCGGCGGCCAAATCCAAAGCCATCGAATCGCTACAGCGTCGCGGATACAAACCGCAGCCCTTGCGGCGGGTTTATATTCCGAAAGCCAATGGAAAACTACGACCGCTTGGCATTCCGACGATGAAAGACCGCGCCATGCAGGCATTGCACTTGCAAGCGTTGGAACCCGTCGCCGAAACCACGGCGGACAAAAACTCCTACGGCTTCCGACCGGAACGCTCCACTGCCGACGCTATTGAACAGTGCTTCAAAGCATTGGCCAAAGGTAAATCGCCGCAGTGGGTACTGGAAGGAGACATCAAAGGCTGTTTCGATAATATCAGCCACGACTGGATGCTCCAAAACATCCCAATGGATGGAAGGGTGCTTCAGCAATGGCTGCGCTCTGGCTACATCGAGAATCAAACCCTGTTTCCCACTGAGGCGGGCACACCGCAAGGCGGTATTATCTCGCCTACATTGGCGAACATGGTTTTGGATGGATTGGAAGCACTCCTAAAGCAACGGTTCCGACCGAAGCATGACAAGGGGGTGGCCATTCCTAAAATCAACCTGATTCGGTATGCGGATGACTTCATCATCACCGGTGCGACCAAGGACGTGCTGGAAAACGAAGTCCTCCCCCTCGTCGAGCAGTTTATGAACGAACGGGGTCTGCAACTCTCGCCTGAGAAAACTTGCATCACGCATATTGACCAGGGGTTTGACTTCCTCGGACAAAATCTCCGCAAGTTCAACGGCAAATTGCTCGTAAGGCCGTCGAAAAAGAACACGCACGCGTTCTTGGAGAAAGTCCGAAATCTCGTCAAGGCGAACAAATCCGTCAGCCAACTGCATCTGATACGACAACTCAACCCGGTCATCCGAGGTTGGGCGAACTACCATCGGGGCATTGTGGCGACGGCGGTGTTCCAGCGGGTGGACTCTGAGATTTGGTACAGGCTCTGGCGTTGGGCCAAACGCAGACACTCAGGTAAACCGCCTCGATGGGTGAAAAAGCGATATTTTCACCCCATTGATGCACGAAACTGGACGTTTGCGGTGGATACTGGAAAACGAACACCGGAGGGGAAACCCATTTGGTTGAAACTGGCTCGCGCCAGCGACACCAAAATCCGGCGACATCTGAAAATCCGGGCGGATGCCAATCCGTTTGATCCTCGTTGGCGGGACTATTTTGCAGACCGTGCGTTCTACAAAATTTTCGGAATCCATCGCCATGAAGCTGGGATTAAACCGTCGTGAGAAACGGCTCCGGTCACACGGGGCTTTGTAACGGCTTGAGCCGGATGAAGGGAAACTTTCACGTCCGGTTTTTAGGGGAGGGGGTAGTGGCGACACCGCTCCCTTACCCGACCCAATAAAACAAAAGTGGCTGAACTGCGGCCCGTCCAACCGTGCGTTTATTGCCAAGATGGGTCAAACCGGATCATCCTGAACCGCTCCGGCGCAGGCCCCGTCTGTTCCTCTGTGTGCCCAACCCCGTCGCCAAGCCTTGAGGAATTGGGCAAATGGTCAGGCGTGATTGGCCACTTCGTTGAGGGAGAGGGGGTCTCAGGAGAATCGCGGCGTGAGATGGCGGGGAAAGAGTCGGCCTTCGGGCGGGCTCTTTTTTTACCTATTGAGTGAGCAGGCAGGAAAAAAGCGCAACCCAGTGTCAGCAAAAGAAACCCCACAACCCCCAATTTTGGAACGGGAATATGTAGGGTGTGTGACCGGAAAGTAACCTGAATTCAAAAAGACCGTTTGGCCGGTGTTTTTTGCTTGCATTGTTGTATCTATAGGGATACAACTAGCCCATGCCAAATGCCATTGATCAACTCGCC
>Ga0181536_10004477_pt1 | contig 14762 bp, 10 predicted proteins | sample PEATcosm2014_Bin_41_FD_121105 | JGI IMG/M metagenome (GOLD analysis project Ga0181536, IMG submission 121105) | Peatland microbial communities from MTU Mesocosm Facility, Houghton, MI, USA - PEATcosm2014_Bin17_60_metaG | ecosystem: Environmental > Terrestrial > Soil > Wetlands > Peat | place... | reverse complement strand
GATGTAGACGAGGTTGAACAGGAACGTCGCGCTTACGACGGCGAAGATCGAAGTGAGAAAGCCGCTCTCCAGCGCGATCGGAATCAGAAATACGATCGGGTAGTACAGATATCGCTCATGCATTCGGGGCGCGAACATGAAGAAACCGAATAGCGCGACGAAAATCGCGAGCATCGCGCCGCCGGCGGACCGTGCGCGCCAGATCAGATACGACGCGATCAGGTAAACGGCGCACGTCAGCGAAAGGCCCAGCGCGCTGTATGAAACGCCGCCGAAGATTTTGTCGGTGTCGGGCGTGCCCATCCCGCCGGCCAACCCCATGAAATTGAACGCGCCCACCGAAGCTTCGCTGAATCGCGTGCCGAGATCCTTATATACGTTGATTATCCAATCCCACGAATGTCCGAGTTGATACGGCATGATTCCAATCGCAACCGTGCCGAAGAATGCGCCCGCAGACCATCCGCATTCGCCGACTCCCGCGTTGAACAGCGTCCACAGTCCCAGCGGCGGCGTGAATGCGATCGCTTGCGGCTTGGCCAGGATCGCGATCGCGGCCGCGCTCCATCCCAGCCGATAGCGGCCGGTGAGGATCAGGATCGCGGCGGCGATCATCGGCAGCGCGACTATCGAATCGCTCTGGCCCCATACCACCGTATCGAAGATGAGCGCCGGGTTAAGCGCGAACAGCATCATTATAATGATGGCGCGCAAGCCGCGTCCGTCGCGCCACGCCGCAAAGTACAGCGTCAGACCGATAAAAAGATCGGCAATCAGCGGCGGCGTCTCGACGATCACGCGGAAACCGTTTGCGGTCGGCTCGATCAACCTGCCGATCCATCCTGAGAGCCACAGCAGGTACAGCGACCCGGGCGGATAGGCGTCAACCGGCAGACCGGGATCGTAAATTCGTGAGGGGCCCACAACGGTGGCCAGCAACGCGCGATTGGTCTTCGCCCAGATGTCCCAGTAGAAGCCGGTGAAATGAAATAGCGCGGCAAACTTGACCGCGCTGATCGCCAGCATGAGGCCAGCAGGGAGCATCCACGCCGATCGCCCTGCCCCAAGCCCCGGCCGCCATATTACGGCGAGCGCCCATCCCAGCATCCCCAGCAGAATCAGGCCGGATACAACGCCCGTCGCACGGATCGAGACTCTGCTATCCGGCTGATGTACCTGGTCCTTGCGGTGTTCGCGAATTGCGGCGAGATCGAATCCGCGCGCGCTGCGCGACGCCGGACTCGCAACGGCGATCGCTTTGATATTGCGAAATGACGCGCGGCCCGTGTCCGGGAAATCCGCCACACCGAGCTGGCAGAGCAATTCAGTCGAATCGCCCCATCGATCTTCCTTCAGAAAGAACGAGAGTTTCTGCCAGCCCGTCGTGCCGTGCAGATGCGTCGAGATGAGTCTGATTCCGTCGTAGGTGCTGACGGCTATATTCGCCCCGCCTGCGTGCGGCTGCGCACCCTCGACGCTCACTTCGGCGCTGATTTCGTAAATCCCCGGCCGTAGTATCAGCGCCTGATGCCAGCTCGCATAGTTCGGATTCAGATTGGAGATTCCAAGCGCGCCGCCCACGGCCGGCGTATAGGTCCATGAAAACTTGCTCAGCTTCTTGTCGGAAGACAGCGCGTACCAATCCGCCGGCGCGCCGTCGAAGCCGGCGGTGAGGTCGCCGTTCTTTACGAGATTAGTTTCAGCGAAGGCGCAAACCGGCCTCCAGAGCCATGATACGCACATTGCGAGCGCCGCAACCGCGATGAATCGCCACATTGCTCGATCGAATCCGATGCCGTCAGCGGTACCGATCCCCGCGCATCCAATCAAGTCTCCATACGCATATGCAAGACCTGATGCGTTTCACGCGCCCGCCGACTAGGATGTGCCACAACCAGCTCGAAAGCCAAGGGGGTGCCACAATGGAAGAGAAATCACGCGGCTCCGCTCTCACAATCTTCGCGCTTCTGTTCGCACTTCTCGCGATATCTGACTTCCTCAAACCGTTTCATCTCTTACCCACCGAGGGTTTCGTTTTTCTGGGAACCAAGCTGACCGGTACTCCCAACGCCGTGATGGGTTCGCTGTTCGGGATATTTCTCCTCATTTACGCCTACGGAATCTGGACGATGCGCAAGTTCGCGCAGCAAGCCGCGTACATTTTTGTGCTCTGGGTGCTCCTGAACATGGCTATGTTCGCTACCAAGACCCGCGAGCCACAGCCGCTTCTTGCCAGCCTTGTCTCCGTGGTAGTTGGGATTGGCGTTCCGCTCGCATCGGCGATCGTCCTGCGTCGCCGCAGCGCCGACCTCACCTGATAGATAGAGGAATCCACGATGCCAAATAAGTCACGCGGTATGACTCTGACGATCTTCGCGCTGCTGTTCGCACTGATGGCGATCTCCAATTTCGGCAAGCCGTTCTCGCATAACCCCGGCGTCGGCTTCGTTTTCTTCGGCACGCGGCTTTCGGGCGTGCCCAACATGATCGTCGCTCCGATTTTCGGGATCATCCTCGCCGTGTACGTGTACGGAATTCTGGCGATGCGCAAGTTTGCGCTGCCGATCGGAATCTTTTATGCCGCGTACGTGATCGTCAACATGCCGCTGTTCCTCCTGAAGTACCACGGCACCGCGGTGATGCAGGAGCATTCGTGGGCCTACCTTCTACCCTACCCGTTCGTCGCGATTGGCGTGTCGTCGGGCGCAGCCTGGCTGCTGTACCGCCGCAAGGCCGATCTCGCTTGAGCGAATGCATCTCGCGTCTGCCGACAGCTTGGCGGTAGAATTGTCCCTGGCCGCGACCGGTCCGTGACGCGGCTCCGCGAGGTGCTCGAATGAAACGATCGCGCGACGGATCGATCATTGGACGACGCGAGTTCCTGAAACGCGGCGTGCTCGCCGGCGTGGGCGTATCGATCCTGCCGCTGGCCGGCGCCGCCGGCGCGTCGGTCGAGGCGGCGCCGCACGTTCGCCGTTACTCGACTCTCGGCCGCACGGGTCTCAAGATTTCCGACATCTCGTTCGGCGCCAGCCGCCTGAGCGCCGGAAATGAAGACCTGGTCCGTCACGCATTCGATTGCGGCGTCAACTACTTTGACTCGGCCGGTACCTACACCGGCGGCGAATCCGAAACCACGATCGGCAACGCGCTCAAGGGGATGCGCGACAAGGTATTCCTGACCTCGAAGACGATGGCGCAAGCGGACGACAGCCGCGCGTCGATGATGAGCGCGCTCGAAGCAAGTCTGCGCCGCCTGCGGACCGATCGCATCGACGTGTACTTCAACCATGCGGTCAACGATCCGGCGCGGCTGAAAAATCCCGAGTGGCACGAATTCGTCGCGCAGGCGCGGAGCCAGGGCAAGATTCGGTTCACCGGGATGTCGGGCCACGCGGGCAATCTGGCCGAATGCCTCGACTACGCGATCGACAGCGGCCACTGCGACGTGATCCTGTGCGCGCACAACTTCGGCCAGGATCCGCGCTTCTTCCAGCGCTTCACGCGCAACTTCGATTTCGTCGCGAGACAACCCGAACTGCCCCGCATCATGGAAAAGGCCAAACGCCACGGCGTCGGCGTGGTGGTGATGAAGACCCTGATGGGCGCGCGCTTGAACGATATGCGCCCGTATGAATCCGGCGGCGCCACCTTCTCGCAGGCGGCGTTTCGATGGGTGCTGTCGAATCCCAACGTGGACGCGCTGATCGTCTCGATGACGAGCCTGCCACTCATCGACGAATACCTGGGCGCGTCGGGCGCGCGCGCGACTGCGGCGGCGGATCTTCCGCTGTTGAATCGCTACGCGACTCTCAACGGCGATTCGCAGTGCCGTCCCGCGTGCAACGAGTGCGCCGATGCATGTCCTTACGGCGTGCCGATCGCCGACGTGATGCGCACCCGGATGTACGCTCGAGACTACGGCGATATCCGCCTTGCGCGCAGCGAATACGCGATGCTCTCAGAGAACGCCGCGGCGTGTCTCAGTTGCGATGCGAAGCCGTGCGCAGGAGCGTGTCCGCACGGGATCGCGACGGAAGTGTTGCTGGCGCCAACGCATCGCATGCTCGCATAGCCACTCGACGGACTCTCAAATGCTTTCGACGGACAAATGCAGCGCTAGCCTTTCTGAATCATGACCTCCGTGGCCTTAATGACGGCGGCCACCTTGTCGCCCTTCTTCAGGCGAAGTTCTTCCGCGCTCCTCCTGGTAATAACGGCCTCGACGATATTGTCTCCGACCTTGAGACAGACGAGCGCGGTAACGGTCCCAAGAACTACCTCGGTAATTTCGCCCTTTAGATGGTTGCGAGCGCTGAGTGCCATAGAAAATTTCCTCCTCGCGTGACTTTTGGCCCCTGCAAATGTGAGCGTGGGGCCTCGATGCATTTGTCGGCCGGGACTCGGACTCTATCGCCGGCGCTCAATCGCTGCAAATCGCTCGGCAATCTGGACGCCGCATGCTCAGAACGGAATCCGCGCGGTCAGGATGACGTTGTGGTTGTATTTTTCATGATACGTCACCGCGACCTGGTAGCCGGCGCCGAACGTCAAGCCGACGCGGTCGTGAATCGGAATCCGCCCGATCAAAATCCCAGGCGTGAGATAGAGCGTGCTGTGCCCGGTGTCGCCGCCATACGACTGCCAGGTGTAGTTGGTTTCAAACTCCGGCCAGAAATATTTGAAGAGGCGATACTGGAAGGCGGTATTCCAGGCCACCGGCATCCCCAACCGGTCGAGAGTGGCGTGACCGCCGTTGGGGAAGGTGACGCCGACCGTCGATTGGACGTCGAAGTCGCCGAAGCCTTTGCCGGCCGCCAGCGTCGGCGTGAAGAGCGCGTGCCCGTTGCCGTTGACCTTCGAGCCGGTCGGCACGCTGAACCCCATGAAGGCGGTGACGATGTAATTGTCGTGCTCCTCGTTGGAGGAGAGCAACCGCACCTTCACCAGGAACGGCCAGTCGCCGAAGCCATCAGTGTTGCGCGGTATGTTGCGCTTCAGGAACGGCGGCATCCCGACTATGATTTCAGTATCTTGAAACGGGATGAGCTCCAGTCCCTTGCCGCCGCCGAAGTTGTCGGTCGCCAGCCCGTTTTTCGACGACTGGAACAACTGGTCGTAGCGCACCTCCTCTTCCAAACGGGGTGTGACGGTCACCAGCGGAGTTACCCAGTGCGGCTGCTCGCTCTGGATTTGAGTGACGCGCGGAAACCAGTTTATGAAGTAGTCCTCTATCGCAGACCCAAACGACGCGCTACTTTGCGCTCGGCACGGCGTCGCCGCGGCGAGCGCGACGGCCAGAACGATTGTTGTACAGACCGCACGCGAGACCGCACGCGGCAGGATGAACGAGGTTGCACGGTTTTTCATAGTGCGGATTTTATGCCATAATAAGAGCAATTTGACAAGTATCATGGCATCGATTGGCAAGGCCCTGGCGCGCGCCCGAATCGCGCGGGATCTCACCCAGACCGAGCTGGCGCGGCGCGCGGGAATCTCGCGGCAGGCGTTGGGCGCGATCGAGTCGGGCGCCTATCATCCGGGCGTGGCGATCGCGATTCGCCTTGCGCGCGAACTCGGCGCAAGCGTGGAATCGCTGTTCGGCGAAATCGACGATGAGACCTCAACCCTCGTCGACGCCGGTTGGTTCGACGACGAGCGACTCCCCCCTGCCCGCTCGCAAGCCCACGTCGCGCTCGCGCGCGTGGGCGGAAAAGTCGTGGCCGTGGCGCAACCTGCCGCGCATCTCACGCTCGTACCCGCGGCTGGCGTGTTGCAGCGCGCGAGGCGCCGTCGCGCGGACATCGCCACCTTTCAACTCCCGGATGAAATTGACTCGACGATTCTGATGTCGGGATGCGATCCGGCGGTCGCGATTCTGGTGGACTGGCTCGCGCGCCGGCGGTCTCCCGTTCACGCGGTGGCCATTTCGTGCTCGAGTCGAGATGCGCTGCGCGCAGTAGTCGATGGCCGCGCGCACGTGGCCGGAGTACATCTCCGGGATCAAAAGAGCGGCGAGTACAACCTGGCGCCAATCAGCCGCGCCTTGGGCCATCGCCGTTCGATAGTCGTGAACTTTGCCCGGTGGGAATTGGGGCTTGCGACAGCGCCCGGCAACCCGCTGGCAATCCGCGGGTTCGCCGACCTGGAGAGATCCGGTCTGCGAATCGTAAACCGCGAAGATGGCTCTGGCGCGCGCTCAGTTCTCGACCAGGCGCTTGGCGAGCTCGGCCTCCAGCCCGAGCGTATCGCAGGATATCAGTTCGAAGTCGGCGGCCATCTCGAAGTCGCGGCTGCAATCGCGGCGGGGCTGGCGGACGTCGGAGTCACTATCAGACTGGGCGCCGATGCCTACGGATTGCATTTTCTTCCCCATCGAGACGAGCGCTACGACCTCGTGATCATGGAGCAAGAGGCCGAATCGACGCCGATCAAGGCGCTGCTCGACGCTCTGAATTCGCGGCGTTTTGCGCGCGAAATCAGCCAGCTATGCGCGTACGACACCGCGCAGATGGGACAGATTATCCGCGCCTGAGCTGAGCACCCCGCATCCCGACAGTCGCCTCGCTCCCCTCCCGAGCTATGAACTTTCGCTAATCTTGGGCCCCTTGCAGCCTTAGAATTCGCGCGTTCGTAACAATCGACTCATCATGTCGTAACGTCGGCTCTTTAGTTTGCCCCTGCCGTGGAGGATGGACGCCGATTTCCTGCACTGAATGGGCCTTTGGCGTCCTAAAGGTTCTCGCCGTAACCGGTTCGGCCGGCGAGAGTTTTCGCATCGTGGAATAGGAGAGTCCAGGGAGGACGATGATGAGACGAACGATACGAATGGTTGCGCTATCGATGCTTGGCGCGGCGTTGACGCTCGGCGCCGTCGCGATCACACCGATGCCGGCGCGGAGCGCGGATGGGCAGGCGATCACGCTGTACACCGATCCCGCCAGCGGGCAGGTGTTCACCAAGCGATGCAAGCGCTGCGTCAAGCTCGGCCAGTACATCCCCGCCGGATCGACCGAAGAGATCGAGCAAAAGGTCGAGCGGCGAGTCACCCAGCAGACGCAGGCGCAACTGGATCAGGAACGCGCCGCTATGCAGGCCGACGAAGCGGCGAAACAGGCACAGCAGCAGCAGTGGAACGCCGAGATGGCCAAGCAGGTCTCCGAGATTCAGCCGTTCGCGCGCGAGTTCGGCGACCGCTGGTTCAAGAAGATCTCGATCGGCACGACGGTGTTCGCATATTACGGCTTTTGGTCGCACACCGGGTTCGGTCCACAGTTCATGGACGCCAACCAGCAGTGGCCTGGTCCAGGGAACAGTAGCTTCAACGAATTTGCGATCAACCGTACCTATATAGACCTCAAGTTCACGCCGGTTGACGACGTTTCGATGCGCGTTACGCCCGATATGTACGCGATGGTTAACACCGGGACCAAGTGCGCGGCGACCTCGACGTCGACGTCGACATCGACCAAACCAGTCACGACCAAGACCACGACCAAGACCGCGTGCACCGCGAGCAGCGGCGACGCAAGCGGCGTCAACACCGGATGGGCTCAGAGCGCGGATGGAAACCTCGGACTTCGTTTGAAGTACACGTATCTCGACTACAACACCTTCTTCCAGAAAGTGGCGAAGATCGATGCGATGCGCGACGACAAATTCACCTTCGGCCAGCAGCCCAATCCGCTCGTCGATTGGGAAGAGAATCTCTGGGGCTTCCGCTATACCGCCCTGACACCGTGGAACTATACGAGCTTGAGCTCGGCGCAGGTCGGCGCCTCGATGAAGGGCCCGATCAAAGTTAACGAGACGCAGTACGCCGACTACGATTTAGGCGTCTACGACGACGCCAGCTTCCACGCCCTCGAGCAGAGCGCATCCAAGCAGGTGATGGGCCGCGTGACGATCAATCCGTTCGGCGCCAAGTCACGGTACGACAGCTTTGGTCTCACTGGCTTCTACGATTTCGGCTACTCAAACAAGTGCACGCCAGACGATAATTCCATTAGAGGAAACAACACCACGTGCGGGCATTTCGCGCGCGCTGCGGCGCTGGCGCACTACACAGCCGCGACTTGGGGCCTCATCGGCGAGTGGGATTACGGCCACAATGCGTTCAGCAGCAGCAACCTGTTCTCTGGCAGCGGGCCTTCCGACGCAATCGGTATCACCAGCCCGACTTCCGGGACACTGGGGAAGCCGTATTATGACCCGGGTTATGCTCCCTGGTACAAGATGGTCGGCAATATTCTGAACACTCAGGCAGTGCAGATGGGCTGGGATTTTATGGGCCACTACGATATCCCGCACACGCCGTTTACGGCCTTCGGCCTGTTCCAGCAGTTTCTGCCCAACACGCGCGTAGCACACAACCCGCTCGACTTCGAGCGCTACGACCTGGGCGTGCAGTGGCTCATCAACAAGTATCTGCGCGTGGGGTTGGACGCGCAGGCCATCCAGTACTACCAGAAACAGTTCACGTACCCCGAAGTCATGGCGAAGGGGCAGACGACGCAGGCCGCGGTGCTGGACGCGGTGCCGCGCGACACCCACGCATTCTTCCTGCACCTGGAGTTCAAATACTAGTTGCTGATCGTCAGAGCCGGCGCGAGCATACGAAATGCTCGCGCCGGCTCGTGCTTTGGATAACTGCGTCGCCGCGGCCATTGTTGTGACTTCGAGGAATGGCGGCTATCCTTGAAGTCGAAGTGTTGCGAAATTTTCTGAAATTAAGCGGACGAACGATCGCCACGACTCTCCGCGCGGCGGCGTGCATCCTAAGCGTGGCAATGCTCCTTTCCTTCCCCACTGCCAGGGCTCATCAGTTTGGCCAACGCTTTGGCACCACCGAGATCCGGCAGAATATCGTACGTCACACCTTCGTCGCGGGACCTGAGGCCGGTGGCGTAGAGAAGATCGCGCATATCAACGCGCAGCCGGCGATTCCGATGCCGGTGATTATCGAGAACCTCGCGAAAGGCTTCTTCCCTCAGGCAATAGTTTCGGAAGTCCCGGCTTTCCGTCTCCTCCAGCATTTCAAGCTCGGGCCTTCGCGCTCGGGCGCACCCGACCCACTGCTCTAGCCTCCAGATTAGGCGATCGAGTTCCCGTCGCCACGCACGTTTGCGTACAGCCGCCGGGATTGATCCGGAAACATTGCTGAAGTTCGCTCCAGCCCTGATCGCACGAGGTCATTTACAGTGCCTGGTTTTTCATTGCGCAATCCGCATTCCGTAATCGTGGGCGCGCTGCTCACGATAATTCTCGGCGTCGCGGCATTTCTGAGTATGCCCGTCGATGTCTTTCCCGCTCTCGACATCCCGGTCGCGGTGGTCGCCACGTTCTATCCGGGAATGCCGCCGCTGGACATCGAGGCGGACATCACGACCCGCTTCGAACGTTTCTTCACGCTCGGCAGCGACATCGATCACATGGAATCGCGATCGCTTCCGGGAGTCAGCATCATCAAGGTCTTTTTCCAGCCGGGCGTTGACCTGAGTGCCGCGACTGCCACGCTGGGCAACCTCGCAATGGCCGATTTGCGCCATCTGCCTCCCGGCACGTTGCCGCCGCTCATACTGAAATCCGGCGCGTCGTCGTTGCCGGTCACGCTCGTGACGGTGGCAGGCAAGGGATTCACCGAAGCGCAGCTCCGCGACCAGGCGCAGTACAACATCCGCAACTGGATCGCGACCGTGCCCGGCACGTCGGTGCCGCCGCCGTTCGGGGGCAAGTACCGGCAGATCATGGCGTACCTCAATCGCGACGCCCTTCAGGCGCGCGGCCTGACCCTGATGGACGTCGTCCGTTCGCTCGACGATGCCAACCTCATCATTCCGGCGGGTGACGCGAAGATCGGCCCGACTGACTACTTCGTTTACAGCAACAGCATGATCGACGACCCGGCCGACATTAACCGGGTGCCGGTGAAGGTCGGACCCGGTGAAGCTCCGGTGTTTCTGGGCGACGTCGGCCACGTCGAGGATGCGGCGCAGATTCAGCAGAACATCGTGCGCATCAACGGCCAGCGCTCGGTGTACATCCCCGTGATGAAACAGGGCAACGCCAACACGATCGCGGTCGTTGACGGCGTCGGCAATGCGATCAAGAAAATTGCGGGCCTGCCGAGCGGGATAAATGTCGAATCGATCTTCGGGCAGGATTCTTACGTGCGCGCGGCGATCGAAAGCCTCGAGCATGAAGCGGCCTTGGGCGCCGTCCTCGCATCGCTGATGATCCTGATTTTCCTGGGCAGCTTCCGCTCGACGGTCGCGATTTTTTTGTCGATTCCGCTTTCGATTCTTGCCGGCGCGTTCGGCCTTCACATGATGGGCGCCACCATCAACGTGATGACGCTGGGCGGCTTCGCGCTCGCAATCGGCCGTTTGGTTGACGACTCGACGGTCGTGCTCGAAAACATCAACCGTCATCTGGCCGCGGGCAAGGCTCCCCCCGACGCTGCGCGCGACGGCGCCAACGAAGTTGCGCTGGCGGTGCTTGCCTCGACGATCACGACCATCATCGTGTTCTCGCCGGTGATGTTTCTGTTCGGCGTAGCGAAGTCGCTGTTCAGCGCGCTGTCGTTGGCAGTGGTCCTCTCGATGCTGGCGTCGTACGTGGTCGCGATGACGGTGATCCCGGTCTTCTGCGCGCACTTTCTGACGGCAGAGGCGGGTCGAGAGGCGGAAGAAGGCGTCGGCCGTGGGTTTCTGGCCGCGTTCATCCGCAGCTACGACCGCTTCGCGGAACGTTACGAACGTTTACTTGATCGGGTACTAAATCATAAGGGCGCGGTGGTCGCGGCTGCCGCAATTCTCTTTGTGGTGAGCATGGCCGCGTTTCCTCTGCTCGGGACCGAACTGTTTCCCAGGACGGATGCGGGCCAGTTTGTGATCCAGTTCCGCGCGCCGCTCGGAATGCGCATCGAGCTCACCGAGCAACTGGCTGAACGTCTGGAAAACACGATTCGAGAGGTGATACCGCCGACTGACCTCTCGACGGTGGTCTCGAACATAGGACTGGCTCCCGGATTTTCGTCGATTTATTCGTCGAACGCGGCCAGCGATTCGGGCTTCGCGATGGTGGCGCTCAAGCCCGAGCATCGCATCTCGACCTGGGATTACGTCGCGAAGCTCAAAGCGATCTTGCCCGCGCGCATGCCCGAAATTCGCACCTTCTTTTCATCGGGAAGCATCATCGACTCGGTGCTTAATTTCGGGCTGGCGGCGCCGATCGACATACAGGTGAGCGGCCGCCATTACGCCGAGCTGTTCGATCTGTCGCGCCAGGTCGATGCGCGCGTGAAAGGCCTGCCGGAAGTGGCCGGGACGTTCATTCCCGAGGAATCGAACTATCCGACGCTCAAGATCAACGTTGACCGGGTGAAAGCCGCGCGGCTGGGGCTCAACCAGCGCGACGTCGTCACCAACGTGATCACCGCGCTCACCTCGAATCAAATGATCGCGCCGTCAATCTGGATCGATCCGAAATCGGGCAACGATTACTTCCTGACCGCGCAATACGATGAGGATCAGATCAATTCACTAGACACGCTGCGCAACATCCCGGTGCGAAGCAGCGACGGCAACCATTCGCGAGCCGACGCGCTGCTGCTGCGCAACGTCGCCACGATAACCCGCGAGCAACATCCCGCCGAGGCGGACCATTACAACATTCAACGCGTCGTCGATGTGCTGGTTGCGCCGAGCACTGATGACATGGGCGGCGCGCTGACGGCGGTGCAAAAGGCGCTGGCCGATCTGAAATTGCCGGCGGGAACAGGAATCGCGTATCGCGGCTCGGTCGAATCGATGCGACGATCGTTCTCCAGCTTCGGTTACGGCCTCGCGATGGCGGTGGTGCTGCTCTACCTCGTGATGGTGGCGCAGTTCCGCTCGTTCCTCGACCCTTTCATCATAATGTTCGCGGTTCCGATGGGTCTGATCGGGGTCGTGTGGACGCTTTATTTCACCGGCACCACGCTCAATATCGAGTCGTTCATGGGGATTATCGCGATGGTCGGGATCGTGGTGTCCAATGCGATCCTGCTGGTGGATTTCGCCAACCGGCGCTTGCGCGGCGGCGATGAACTGCGCCTGGCAATAGTCGAGTCGGCGAAAATCCGGATGCGCCCGATTCTGATGACGACGCTGGCGACGGTGGTGGGCCTGATGCCGATGGCGCTCAAGCTGGGCGCCGGATCGGAAGCCTCCGCTCCGCTCGCGCGCGCGGCTGCGGGCGGGCTGGCAGTCTCCACACTGCTGACGCTGTTCCTGGTCCCCGCGCTTTACGAAATTTTCTACAGCCGTCATCAGCAGGTGTCGAAATGAACAGGTATCTCGGCCGCACAATGGCGGCGCTTTGCATACTAGTGGCGGCGACTGGATGTTCGCGTCCGCATAGCAATGCGCCGAACGATTCGCGACGAACGGTTGTGGTGATTCGGCCGCAGCGCGGCGACGTAGTCCGTTCGATCACGTTGCCGGGTGATTTGGTCGGCCTATATCAATCGACTCTTTACGCAAAGGTCACTGGCTATTTGAAAAGTATCTCAGTTGATAAGGGCGACTGGGTAAAAGAGGGACAGGTCCTTGCCGTAATCGAGGTACCCGAGCTTGAACAGCGGCTGGCACGCGCCAGGGCCGATCTGGAAGTTCAGCACCTCACCTATCAGCGCCTCGAGCAAGTCTGGAAAAGCGATCCGCGGCTGGTCGCGCGCCAGGATGTCGATATCGCGCAGGGCAAATACCTCGAAGCGAAAGCGCAGATGGATGAGCTCGAAGCGATGGCCTCGTACACCAGAATCGTCGCGCCGTTCGACGGAGTCATTACCGGCCGTTTCGTCGATCCGGGAGCGCTAATCAAGGCCGGCGGAGAGCAGACGGCGTCCGCTCCGGACCAAGGCTCGGCGCATCCGAGCGGCGGCACGTCGCCGGTTCTCAGTCTCGCGTTGATCGACACGATGCGCGCGTATGTGTACGTGCCGCAGGACGCGGTCGCATCGATCAGGCGCGGGATGCCCGCGAAGCTTACGCTGCAGGATCTGCCGGGACGTTTTTTCAGCGGCTCTGTCGCGCGTTATGCCAACGCGCTCGATCTCGGAACGCGCACGATGCTGACCGAGATCGATCTGAAAAATCCCCGGCACGAGCTTTATCCCGGGATGTACGCGAATGTGACGCTCGAACTCGAGCGGCATCGCGACGCACTCAAGCTGCCCGAGTCGGCCATCGGCGATTCGCCCGACGGGAAATACGTAATGATCGCGCAGGAGGGGAAGCTGCGGAAGCAGGACGTAACCGTCGGGATCAATACCGGCAAAAGCGCCGAGATAGTCCGCGGTCTCAGCGGCGGGGAAACGGTGGTGGCGACTCTGGATCCTTCAATAGTTCCGGACGCACCAGTCAATATCGTAGAGCAGAGATCCCAGCCTGATGAACGATCGAACATGGTTACAGAAACCCAGTGAGTATCGGAGACATACTATGCGGAAATCGATTATCAGAACTGCAGTTGTGTTTGCAGGTTGCCTGCTGACTATAGCTACTGCGCAATCGGCTTCGGCGCTCGAAACCTTGCAGCCGGGTGAGAAGCTCACTCTCGAGCGCGCAATCGAGCTGACTATCCGCAACCATCCGCGCGGACTCGAGATGAAATCCGAGGCCCGCGCCGCCAACGAGCGCGTGGGAGAGGCTCGCGCAGCGCTTCTGCCGCAGGTGTACGGCGCCGGCGAATACCTGCGTTCTACAGACAATCCGATCGGAAACACCACGTATCTCAATCCGGGGTTTATTCCGCGCATCACCGGCACCCTGCACGGCGCACCGGCGAATGCGGGGCAAAGCTTTTCGACCACCGACAACTTTCTGGGCGGAGTGGCGGTGCAGCAGTACCTATTCGACTTCGGGCGGGTTCGCGGCCGAATCGAGCAGCGCGATGAAGAAGCGCACGCGGCGTTGTTTCAATCGCAGGCGACGGAACTCGATCTTGTCTTCGAAGCAGCTCAACGCTATTTCGCGTTGCTGGCGGCCGCGCAAAAGGTAAAGGTCTATCAGAAGGCGATCGAGCAGCGCTCCGAGCAGTTGCATGCCGCGCAGGTGAAGGCCAGCGCCAACCTCACTCCCCAAATCGATGTGCTTACAGCGCAGGCTGCGCTGAGACGCGCGCAAACCGACCTGCTGGAAGCCTCCGATCAGCAGGCCATAGCCAGGGTGGCGCTCAACAATGCGATGGCGATAGATCGCAACGCACCGGATTACGAGCTGGCGGACGTGCTTTCTTATAAGCCGGTTTCAGGGAGTCTCGAGTCATTGTTCGCTTCCGCAGTCGCAATCCGGCCGGACCTGCGCGCGCTCGAAGCGCAAGCGCGAGCGGCCGGTGCGCAAGTCCGGCAGGCCCGCAGCGATTATTTTCCTTCGGTGGGAGCGACGGCCGGTTACAGCGCGATGGGCACGGGTTTTCCGGCGGCGAATAACTTCAATGCGGGAATAGTAGTGACGTGGCCAATTTTCAACGGCTTCGCGACGGAGCATCAGGTCGAGGAAGCAAAGGCCCTCCAGAACGCCATTCGCTACTCGATCGAAGATCTCGAGCAGCGCGTGTGGCTCGACGTAAAGAGTGCTTACCTCGAGCTGCAGACGTCGGTGGAGCGAATCCATCAGGCAGAAGCAACGCTGGCTGCGTCTTCGGGGCAGCTCGAACTGGCGGACAAGCGTTACAACGCGGGTCTCGGCAATATAATCGAGCTCACCGACGCGGAGCGT
>Ga0181536_10004473_pt1 | contig 14768 bp, 12 predicted proteins | sample PEATcosm2014_Bin_41_FD_121105 | JGI IMG/M metagenome (GOLD analysis project Ga0181536, IMG submission 121105) | Peatland microbial communities from MTU Mesocosm Facility, Houghton, MI, USA - PEATcosm2014_Bin17_60_metaG | ecosystem: Environmental > Terrestrial > Soil > Wetlands > Peat | place... | reverse complement strand
CTATGTGAGCCGTTGGTTCGACCGCCGGCGTGGTTCGGCGCTGGCGCTGATTTCGAGCGGCGTCTATCTCGCGGGAGCCGTCTGGCCGCCGATCTTCGAGCGTGCGATCGCTCGCGTCGGCTGGCGCCATACGATGCTGTACTACGCGGCGTTCGAGTTTCTTCTCATCGTGCCCGCCGCGGCCATCGTGTTACGGCCGCCGCCGGATACGCCCCATTACGCCTTGCCGACGAGCGCCACGCACGCAACCAAGGCTGTCATGGGCTGGCCGCCCAATCTTGTTTTCGCGCTGCAGATGTGCGCGATCTTCACCTGCTGCGTGCCGATGTCGATGCCGCAAGGTCATCTCGTGGCGTTCTGCAGCGATCTCGGCATCAGCGCCGCGCATGGCGCGGCGATGGTGTCGGTTCTGCTCGGAGCGGCATTCTTCAGCCGGCAGATTTGGGGCGCGATTTCCGATCGGATCGGCGGCCTGTACACGATGCTTGCGGGATCGGCCTGTCAGGCCGCCGGCATGACGGCGTTCCTGCTTACGCAGGACGAGATCGGCCTGTTTACGGTCTCGGCGCTGTTCGGATTCGGGTTCAGCGGTCTCGTTCCAGCCAACGTGCTGGCGTCCCGCGAGCTGTTCCCGGTCGGCGACGCCTACTGGCGCATGCCGACGCTGCTGCTGTGCAGCGGCGCCGGGATGGCGACCGGCGGTTGGGTCGCCGGAATTCTGTATGACCATTTCGGGTATTACGCTCCCGCCTTCGCCGCCGGTCTGGGAGTAAACCTTCTGAACTTCATGATCATCAGCACGCTGGCGTTCCGGCGCAGCAAGACCGCACTTGCGTGAGCGGTTCAGCGCGCAACCGCTTTCGCATTGACAGGGCCGGACCTGGCCGGGCGTTGCACCGGCCGATCGCCGCGCCGGGTCGAGCGCGCCGTACAAAAATCCTCGACCGCGGCCATGACCGCCGCGCTGGTGAGCGAACGGCGCTGCGGGCTCGCTAATTCCAGTTCCTCCCGGCGATTGACGATCGATCCGGCTTCAAGCAGCGCCGCCGGCATGCGGGTTTCGCGCAGCACGACCAATTGGTCGTAGCGGTAGACCCCGGCGTCGGCGTCGACAAGTTCGCGTCGGCGGTTTCCCATCACCGGCAGCGTGTAATGCGGCGTGTACTGCAAACCGCGCGCTTGCAGCGCCTGGCCCAGTAACCTGCCGAACTGCAGGCTACCGGCGCGGTCGGCGTTATCATTCGAGATGAAGATGGCGTAGCCCGGAAAACTGTCGTTGAAATGATTCTGCTGTCCCTCGTACTGCCAGGTCTCGAGGAGATTATCCGGCACTGAATCATGATGGATGGAAATGAAGAGATCGGCCGGCATGCTGTTGGCGCGCAACGCCCGCTCAAGAAGGCCCAGCGGGGGAGCCTTGTCGGTAATCAGCAGGACGGTTTTGTCGAACCCATCGTCGACGAGCGTTTGTTTGACCCCCTGGGCGAGTTGAAGATTGAACGCATATTCGGCAACGCCGCGCGCGCTGATGGCGCCGGGCAGATCCAGGGTGTGGCCGACATCCACGACGACGCGGAATGCCGAGCGCCGGCAGTTCGCCTGCGGCTTCGCGGCCGCGACCGGCTCCGCGCTCCGTGCCGGACGCCGGTCGGCGCACACCAAAAGGATCGAAACAGCAACGAGCAGAGCGGTTGCGGCGTGCCGCGGCTCGATCATGATACGCGCGCCTTCCTTGTCTGGCCGATACCATGACGGCTGACTGCCCCATAACGGGCTTCGTCCCGCTTGTCCACGCGTCCGGTTGGCGAGTTCCGATCGCCGGGTCTGCGGCTCATTCGCACACGCCGAGCGCGCTTGCACTTGTGCGCGGCGCGCTCCTGTCGTACCAAACAAGCCGAGCGCAGGGTCATCGGGTGAAGCGTTTGGGATGGGCAAGTTAATCGGTATCTGCGTCGCGCTGTTCATGCTGGCGGTCGGTATTGTGATCGTGACCGCGGGGCCGGACGTGGCGGCCTTGTTCGGTGCGTTGGGGTCCGCGCCGTTGCTGGAGAAGCTGGCGTGGGCCGTCATCGTGCTGGTGCCGCTGGTGCTGCTGCCCTCGGCGGTGTGGCTCTGCGACACGCTGGTGCGGCAGCGCAACGCGGCCAACGCGCTCGAGCTTCGCCTCAACGGCGTACGGCAGGGCGTCAAGGATCTGGCAAGGTCGCAAGTCGATGCCGAGGCGGCGGTGCACCATCTCGCCCGCAGCGATCCGGAAGACGCGATCGGCGCGGTGCAGCAGCGGCTCACCGAGGCGGAGCGCGTCGCGCAGGTCCAGCAGAAACGCAACGAGATCGCCGATCTGCAGTCCCGCGTTGACGACATCCGCACGCAACAGCAGGGGCTGAAGCAGCGGCTCGCTCCGGTGCTCGAGCAAAGGCGCTTGATCGAGCGACTTTTCATGGAGCTCGATACCGGCCAGAACGACATCGAGCGGGCGCTTGCCGAAATCGCCAGCGGAGATGATGCCGTCGCTCTCGATCTTCGTCTGAAAAACCTGATGGAATTCGTCAGGCTGAGCCATGGACGCTGCGACGAGATCGAGAACGCGTCGAAAACGATTGCAAGCTTGAAGGAAGACTATGCGGCGCTGCACAGCCGCCTTGCCCCGTTCGCCGCCGCCACGGACGGCGTTACGCGCCGGGTCAAGGAACTGAGCGAGGCGCGCGACAGCTTGGCGGCGGACATCGAATCGCTTCATCGCACGCCCCAGGGCACGCTCGCCGAGCGCGTGCAGAGTTTTGTCGATGACAAGGTGCGGCTCGATGACAGCGTGTCGCAACTGAATGTGCAATTCTCCAAGCTCGCGACGCTACGCAAGGACATGGATGGGTTGTTGGAAAAGCTCGATGGCGCCGTGGACATCCTCTCGATCGACACCAACGGGGACGGCAAAGCCGATATCGACTCCCGCGTCGAGGAACTCTCGACCTTCATCGAGACGACGCAAGATCAGATCGAGGATATCGAGGACAGAACGGCGGTCTTCAGCCAGTTGAAGACCAAGCTCGCTGAACTGCAGTCGCGGCTTGTTCCGCTTGAATCCGTAGAGGACGGCGTGGTCAGTCTCGTCGGGCAGGTGCAGGACATTCGCGACAAGCTCGTCGCCAAGATCGGGCGCCTCGAACAGGGTGATAACGGCGACCTCGCCGAGCGTGTAAAAACCTTCACCGAGGCGAAGCGGGAACTCGAAGAGCGCGTATCGGTTGTCACCGAGCACTTTTCGAAATTGGCGACGGTTCGCAAAGATCTCGCCGGCTTGTTCGAGAAGTTGAGCAGCGCCGCCGCCAATACCTCATCGAACTGATCGTCAGCCGTGCGGCGGCATTTGCCGGCGTCACATGCTATCGTCACATGCTGGCGTCACATGCCGGCGTCACATGCCGGCGTTACATGCCATCGTTGCATGCCATCGTTGCATGACATTGTTACATGACATTGTTACATGACTTGGCCGCATGGCGTCACAGCGGTGGTTGCCCCTTGCGGGTGGCCAGGTGGTGGGGCAAAGTCGCGCAAAATCACAACGGTCGGGCCGGCCAAGTCGCCGCGCGCCGATTCATGGGGAGGGTTGCATGAAGCGAGCACTGTATTACGGCGTGGCGGCGGTCGCCGTCGCTGCGTTTCTGGCTGCAACACCGGCGCGATTGAGCGCCCAAACCGTGGCCATCGACGGCAGCGACATCGGCGGTGTGGTCAAAGGGCCGCATGGGCCGGAAGCCGGCGTCTGGGTGATCGCAGAGACGCACGACCTTGCCACGCGTTTTGCCAAGATGGTCGTGACCGACGACCAGGGCCGCTATGTCGTGCCGGACCTGCCGAAAGCCAAATACCAGGTGTGGGTGCGCGGCTATGGCTTGATTGATTCATCCAAAGTCGACGCCGAGCCGGGCAAACACCTGAACCTGACCGCCGTACCGGCGCCGAACGACGCGGCCGCGGCGCAATATTATCCGGCGATTTACTGGTACTCGATGTTGAAAATACCGGGCGAGGACCAGTTCGGCGGCAAGAGCGACATTCCCGACAAGGTCACGCTGGTCGATTGGCTCACTACGATGAAGAACAGGGACTGCATCGGCTGCCATCAGCTCGGTCAGCTCGCAACGCGCACCATCCCGGCGGCATTCGGGACCTTCAAGACCAGCGAAGACGCCTGGGCGCGGCGCATTCAGTCGGGACAGGCGGCACCGCTCATGGTGAACCCGATCGCGGGGAATCTCGGCAGCGTGCCGCTGAAATATTTCGGCGAATGGACCGATCGCATCGCCGCGGGCGAGTTGCCCCATGCCAAGCCGCAGCGGCCGCAGGGCATCGAGCGCAACGTCGTCGTCACGACCTGGGATTGGGGTAATGAGAAGCAATATCTCCACGACCTGATCGCCTCCGACAAGCGCAACCCGACCGTCAATGCCTATGGCAAGCTCTACGGCTCGACGGAATATTCGACCGACCACCTGCCGGTCCTCGATCCGAAGACGGCGAAGGTGACGTATGTCACGCCGCCGGAGGGTGCGGATGTGCCCGAGGCCTTTGGGCCCGGACATGCCGCGATCCAGAAACCGATGGCGGCTTCGGCCTATTGGGGGACGGAGCAAATCTGGGACACCAAGTTCGACAATCACAATGACATGTTCGACAGCCAAGGCAGGCTCTGGCTGACGGGGACCAATCACGCCCCCGGCACGCCGGCATTCTGTCGGAAGGGCTCGGACAACCCGTATGCCAAGGCGTTCCCGATCGACGCCAACGAACGCCAACTGGCGATGTTCGATCCGAAGACGCAGAAGTTTACCTTCATCGATACCTGCTACGGGACGCATCACCTGCAGTTCGGTTTCGACAAGGACAACACATTGTGGACGAGCGGCGGCGGCCCGGTGGTCGGCTGGCTCGACACCAAAGTGTTCGACGAGACCGGCGACGCCCAAAAAGCGCAAGGCTGGGCGCCGTATGTGCTCGACACCAACGGCAACGGCAAGCTTGACGACTACACCGAGCCGGGTCAGCCGATGGACCCCAACAAGGATATGCGGGTGATCGGCGGCTCAGGCAGCTATGCCGTGATGCCGAACCCGGTCGACGGTTCGGTCTGGTATACAATCAACGTCTTCGCCGGCAGAAGCGGCGTGGCACGGTTCGATCCCAAGACCAAGCTTTCCGAGGTGTACTATATCCCGATGCCGGGATTTGCCCCGCGCGGCGGCGATATCGATAGCAAGGGCGTCGTCTGGGTGTCGCTCGCCAGCGGCCATCTCGGCAGCTTCGACCGCAGCAAGTGCAAGGGTCCGCTCAACGGACCGGCGGCGACCGGCGATCATTGTCCGGAGGGCTGGTCGTTCCACAAATATCCCGGCCCGGGCTTCGAAGGCATCGGCGACAACAGCGCCGAGGCGAGCTACTACACTTGGGTCGACCAACACAACGCGGTCGGGCTTGGCAATGACGTGCCGATCTCGACGGCGAATCTGAATGACGGCTTCGCCGCGCTGGTCGACGGCAAGATGGTCTTGCTGCGCGTCCCGTATCCGATCGGCTTCTATGCCAAGGGGCTCGATGCCCGCATCGACGATGCCAGGGCCGGCTGGAAGGGCAGGGGCTTGTGGTCGGCAGAGGGCGACCGGACGCCCTGGCTCAAGGAGGGCGGCAAGGGCATGACACCCATGGCCGTGCACATCCAGGTTCGTCCCGATCCGCTGGCGCATTGAGCGATCGGTATGGGCGCATGATCCCGAAAAAGCCTGCCCCGGACCCGATCCGGGGCGATTACCGGTTTTCCGAAAAGATCATGCTCAAACAGAATTTCCGCCCGGCGCTGAGCAGCGCCGGGCGACTTGCTTTTGGAACCGCTGCCGTTCCGGTATTATCAGATCAGGAGCTTGTTTGAGGAGCAGAACATGGCCACCATTCGCGAGCCCACGTTGACGCCAGTCGCTGTTGACGATCTTCGGCCGACCCAGATCACCGTCGGCATGCGTGAGGTGATGGCCAAGCGCAAGCGCTGGCGCGAGACCGGAACCAAGAAGGGGGGAACATTTCTCGGCAAGCACTTGATCCCGGTGATCCTCGGCCCGAAGCGCCGGCATTACGTCGTCGACCATCATCATCTCGCGCGCGCGCTGCACGACGAAGGAGTCAAAGAGGTCGCCGTGATGGTCATCGCCAATCTGAGCAAGCTCGATAGCGATGCCTTTTGGACCGTCATGGACAATCACAGTTGGATGCATCCGTTCGATGCCAAGGGCCGCCGCCGTGACTACGACGCCATTCCCAAATCGGTGATCGGCCTGGTCGACGATCCATTCCGCTCGCTCGCCGGCGAATTGCGGCGCGCCGGCGGTTTCGCCAAGGATACGACGCCGTTCAGCGAGTTTCTCTGGGCGGATTTCTTGCGGCGGCGCATGAAGCGCAAGGTGGTCGAGAACGACTTCAACCGTGCCGTCGAGAAGGCATTGCAATTGGCCAAGAGCATCGACGCCGATTATCTGCCCGGATGGTGCGGCCCGGCGCCGGAGGATTGATCATTAACTCTTGTCCCGGGCGCAAAGTTCTTTGCTCGAATCCGCATGATGGACGGCGTGTCGCGTGGTATCTTTGCAAAACAACGAGCAGTGACCAGGGATGGATCTTATGCAGTTAGACAACAGCTTAGCACGACGACAAATTGGCAGCTCGGTCACACGGCGCGCGGTGCTCGGCGCGGCGGCGGCTGTGGCAGCCACGCCCGCGCTCGCGGAAGAGTGTCATATCGGTCCGCCGGCGCACGACCAAGGGCCGAGCGTCTGGATGAATCTGGATCAGGTCGAGCTGGATGCCGCCTACGACCAGTCCTTCTATGCGCCGCTCGGGCGCCAAGTCCTCGCGCGACTTGCGAGCAACAGCGAACTGGTGCGCCAGCGACTCGGCCCGCCGCTGCGGGAGGCGTATGGTCCAACCGATGTCGAAAAGCTCGACATTTATCGGACCAAGCGGCCGAAGGCGCCGATCTTCGTCTTTATTCACGGCGGCGCGTGGCTCGGCGGCGAGGCCAAGAACTATGCCTACCCGGCGGAAATGTTCGTCAATGCCGGCGCGCATTACGTCGTTCTGGATTTCACGGCGATCAGTGCAGCAAACGGCGACCTGCGCGTGATGGCGGGCCAGGTGCGGCACGCCATCGCATGGACCTATGAGAACGCCGCGAGTTTCGACGGCGATCCGGAGCGGCTCTATATCGGCGGACATTCCTCGGGCGGCCACCTCTGCGGCGTCGCCCTGGTGACCGATTGGAAGAAAGATTTCGGCCTGCCCGAGACCGTGGTGAAGGGCGGGGCGTGCATGAGCGGCATGTACGACCTGAAAGCGGTCCGGCTTTCCAAGCGCAGCACCTACGTCAAATTCACTGACGACATGGAGCAGGCGATGAGCTCGCAGCGCCATCTCGATTTGCTCCGCGTGCCAATCGTCGTAACCTATGGCACCAATGAGACGCCCGAGTTCCAGCGCCAGAACCGCGACTTTGCCGCCGCGGTCAAGGCTGCCGGCAAACCGGTCGAGCTGATCGAGGCGGCAAACTACAACCATTTCGAAATGGCGGAGTCGGTCGGCAATCCGTATGGCCCGAACGGCCGCGCGGCATTGGCGCTGATGAAGCTATCGTTGGCAGGATGAATCATTCCACTTGTGTTCAGCGATGAAGATTCGTAGCGCCGGCCTGGCGATGTTGCTGGCGTCAATGAGCGTCGCCGGCTGCAGCAGCGCGCCGAAGCCTGAACCGGTCATCGATCCCAACGCCTTGCCGGCGAACTACCGCAATCAGATCGCGACGTTTCTCGTGACGATGTTGACGGACCGCGCGGACTTCCGCAGTTCGCTGATCGCCCCACCGGTACTGAAGCCGGTTGGAGACAGTCAGCATTACGTCGTCTGCGTGCAATTCAACGGGCACAATCAGCACAAGGATAAAGCCGTGATTTACCTGGCCGGCGCCATCAATCAATATGTCGATGCGGCGCCGGGACAATGCGCCGATGCGGCGTATCAGCCGTTCACCGAACTGGCGGGTCTCGCGCCGAGCTAACGCCTACTGCTTTGGATCAATTTGCGATGGACAGCGATGTTCTGATTGTCGGTGCCGGGCCCACGGGGCTGACGCTCGCCATCGACCTCGGCAAGCGCGGCGTGCGCTGCAGCCTTATCGAGCAGAAGGAACGGCCGGCTTTTCTGCCGAAAATGGAGCGCATCAACGCGCGCACCATGGAAATTTACCGCCGCATGGGGCTCGTGCAGCAGATCCGTGCGGCCGGACTGCGGCCCGATTGTCCCATGGACGTCTACATCGTGCTCGCGCTCAACGAGCCGCCGCTGCTGCACCTGCCTTATCCATCCGTCGCACAGGCGCAGGCGGACACGCGTGCGACCAGTGACGGCAGCGTTCCGCTCGAGCCCTACCAGCTCATCTCGCAATACACGCTCGAGCCGCTCTTGAAATCCGTGGCCGAGACAATTCCGGCCGTCACGGTGCGTTTCGGCTGCGAGTTCCTGTCGCTGCGGCAGGACGGCGAAGGCGTCACCGCCCGCGTGCGGACAATCGACGGCGGCACGCAGGACTTGCGCGCCTGCTATCTCGTCGGCTGCGACGGCGGCACCAGCCCGGTGCGCAAGGAGCTCGGCATCAATCTGCGCGGCGAAGGCAATACCCTGGCATTGCGGCAGGCGCTTTACCGTTGCGACGATCTTTTCGACCGGCTGCCGATCGGCAACGGTCCCGCCAAGGGCCGGCACTATCACATCGCCGACGACAAGGCGACGCAACTGATCATGCAGGATTCGACCAAGCACTGGACGCTCCACTCCATCGTCGACACCAACGCGGAGATGAACATCGCGTTCGAGAGGAGCATCGGCGTTCCGATCAAATACGAGATGCTGTCCTGCGATCCATGGCGGCAAAACCTGTTGCTCGCCGATCAGTACGGCAAGGGTCGCGTCTTCCTTGCCGGCGACGCGGTCCATCTCGTCATCCCGACCGGCGGGCTTGGCATGAATTCCGGCATCGGCGACGCCATCGATCTGTCGTGGAAGCTTAGCGCAACGCTTCGCGGCTGGGGTGGGCCGGACCTGCTCAAATCCTACGAGGTCGAGCGCCGGCAGGTCGGCGAGCGCAATGTCGGCGCCTCGCGCTACGCGACGCTCGGCCGGCGCAAGTGGCGCTCGCTGTGGCGCCCGAACATTCGCGACAATACGCCGGCAGGCGCCCAGACCCGCTCCATCCTCAGCACCGTCGCCGACGTCGAGCAGCGCAAGAGCAACGAGATGATCGGTGCGGAACTCGGCTATCGCTATGTCGATTCCCCGATCATCTGCAACATGCCCGGCGGTCCGGAGCATCTGTTTCGCGAATATCAGCCGACCACTTGGCCGGGTGCGCGGTTACCCCATGTCTGGCTCGACGACGGCACGCCGATGCAGGATCGTATTGCGGATGGCTACACGATCCTGAAACTCGGCCGCACCAAGGCGGACGCGAGCGGGCTGGAAAGAGCCATCCGCTCTCGTGGCGCGCCGGTGACCGTGCTCGACGTGGCGGATCGAATCGCGCGCGAAATCTATGGCTACGACCTGATCCTCATACGGCCCGACATGCACGTGGTCTGGCGCGGACACGCGCCGCCCGAAGACGCAGCCGAAGTCGCGGCGATCGCGACCGGAAATTTTTCCGACAGCTTTTGAATCCGGCGCGAAATCACCCTTCGAGATTGCTGCCCTTGGTCTCCGGCGTGCGGATAATCGCGATGATGGCGAACACCGCGTAGCACATCACCAGCAGCCCGATATAGATGTAGGCCTCGTGGATGCCGTAGCGGCTGAGCAGGAGCCCGGCGATAATCGGGATCAATCCGCCGCCATAGACCTGCGCGATTTGATAGCCGGCGCTCGCACCCGAGGCGCGATAACGGGTCGGAAAATTCTCCGTGTAGAAGGTCGGAATCGCGCCGTAGCCGAAACCGAACACGAAGCCGAAACCGATAATCTCGGCGATCGTCGCCAATAGCACGTTGCCGGTATTGACCAAATAGAAATAGGGGATGGCAAACACAAGAAACACGACGGCGGCGATCAACAAGATGGTGCGGCGGTTGATGATGTCGGCGAGCACCGAACCGAGGATCATGAACACCAGCATGAAGCCCGCGGCGATGAGCCCGATCATCTCGGGCTGACTGCCGGTATAGCCGACCGCCTTCATGTAGCCGGTGCCGAACACGAAGTAGAGGAAGAACGCGCCGCCGAACATGGCGTTCACCAGCGAGGTGCGCAGGATGGTCAGCGGCATTTCGCGCCAGACTTGACTCGCGGGATATTTCAGAAGCGTGACCTGCGCCTTGTGCTGCTCGAACACGAAGCTGTCCATGGTGCGCATCCGGATGATCAAGCCGACGATCGCCACCAAAAAGCCGACGATGAAGAAGATACGCCAGCCCCAGGCGACGAAATCCTCCGGCGTCATCAGCGACTTGACGAGAATCACCGAGCCGAAGCCGAGCAAAAGCCCGATCGGAATCGCGAACCCGACCCAAGCCCCCCAGAAGGCGCGAAACTTCGATCGCGCCGCCTGTTCGACCACCCAGGTCGAGGCGGTGCCGAACTCGGCGCCGAAACTGATCCCCTGCATCAGCCGGAACAGGATCAGCAGTGCCGGCGCGGCGACGCCGATGCTGTCGTAGGTCGGCGTAAGCCCGATCAGCAGCGTGCTGACGCCCATCAGCACCAGCGCATAGACCATGGCGTCCCGGCGCCCCTGCCGGTCGGCGATGTGGCCGAAAATGAACGCGCCGACCGGGCGGATGATGATGCCGAGCCCGTAGACGCCGATCGCCGCGGCAACGGCGGCAAGGCCGGGCAGCTTGAAGAAGATGCCGCCCCAGACGGTCGCCGCGATCACGCCGGTGACCAGGTAGTCGTATTGTTCGATCACCGAGCCGACGATGCTCGCCAGCGCGACTTTATAGATCTGATTAACGGTCGGACCTTCGGCCACTTCAGTCATTGTTCTCTCCCCGTTCTACAAATTTCCACGAATTTCTGATCGGCGTGCCGGTCCGCGATCACGCATCGGCGGCCACAGCCGCACTGCGCGATTATGGCAAATTCCGATCGCTCCGGCCAGTATTCAGAATTGCATCCCCAGCAAGCCGATTTCATTCCGGCGCGGATCACGATGCGGCGAACGCCTTCTTAAAGGCTTCGGGGATGGTGACCGCCGCCGGCCGGCCGTTAGTTGCGCGCCCGAGCCAGACGCGCGCCTCGAAGCCCTCGAAGATCGGCCTGTCTGCGCAGAATCCCTTGTACTCAGCACGCAGGCTCGTTTCGCCCCAATGCCGAATCTCTGCTTCGATCCTGAGAATCTCTTCGTGGGTTGCCGATGCGAGGAAGCGGGCATTGGCTTCAACGATCGGGATGCCGACAATGCCATATTCCTCGCGCATCGCCCGCACGCTGTGGCCGGCGTCGCGTAGCAGCGCCTGAAAGGCGCTGTCCATCCAATAGAAATATTTTGGATAAAAGACGATACCTTGTTCGTCGCAGTCGCCCCATACGATCCGCACCTCGAGTTGAGATCCCATGCTTTTCATCCCCCCGCCGGCATTCCCGCGTTCCATTTTGACGGCGCAGCGTCGGCCGGCCTGCGCAATCCACGACATCCTTATCATTCACCGGGCGGAAGCAGAATTTTTGTTCTCTCGCTCGAAAAGTCGACCCCCGATGGAATTTCGTACCAGCGGATGAGAGGTCACTGCATTGACGTGAACCCATAAACCCGTTGCACGGCATGTCAGCGTTCGTTTTGGGTCAACCGCGTCGGATTGAAGCCGTCAGTGAGGAGTCCGGTCCTCCCCCGACTCCGGACCTATCGCCGCGTCGCAACGAACCGTCGCTTCGGGCCATAAGCGAAAATTTAATTCTAGAATATTTGATCTGGCGCAATGTTTTCAATTCGACTTCCGATAAGCTGAAATGTGTTCATGGAATGCCTGAGCCGCGTGGCCCTCGCCGAACGTCTTCAGTACGCTGCGACGGGGGCCACTCGCTCGGTGTGGTAGCTGGGCGCTGACCGCGGAGGTCGGTAAGCCGTGGGACATCCGCCGCGCAAGGACGAGCGACGGTTACGCCCTTGCACGCCCTTGACTGAGATCAAGGTCAAGCCGGTGTTTGTCGACGCCTCCGAGGGCGCATGCGCCAGCGGCATCGGTTCTTCATGATCAATGCGCCGGTCTTGAAGCCGGCAAAGCAGGCATGGGGGCGGTGCGCAATGGCCGGCGATGCGATGAAGCGCCGCGAGTTCATGTTCGCAAGCACGGCAGGTGCGGAGGCCGGCGGCGGTGAGTTATGATGCTTGGCATTGAACTTGGCATTGAATCTGGCAATGCGGCTAATTTGGCATGAACGCAAGCGCCCGGGGACGCGGGCCGCGCCGTGCATCATTCAGGGAGGAGATCGCATGACAAGGGTGAGCCGCACGGCAACGATTGCGGCACTGTTCGTCGCGGCACTCGCAGGCGTGGCGCCGCATTTTGCTCTCGCTCAGGCCGAGTATCCCGCCGGTGTCGTAAAGGTCATCGTGCCGTTCCCGGCCGGCGGCCTGAACGATGTGCTCGCTCGCATCGTCGGCGATAAGCTGCAAGCCAAATGGGGGCAGCCGTTCATCATCGAGAACAAGACCGGGGCGGGCGGCAATATCGGAGCCGAGGCAGCCTATCAAGCGGCCCCCGACGGCTACACGCTGCTCGTCAGCCCGCCGGGGCCGCTCGCGGTCAACCAGAGCCTGTACCGGCAGCTCTCGTTCAAACCCGAGGAATTCGTGCCGATGACCGTGATCGGCTCTGTGCCGAATCTCGTCATCGTGCGCAACGACCTGCCGGTGAATTCGCTCAAGGAGCTCATCGCATACGTCAAGGCCAATCCCGGCAAGGTTACGTTCGGCAGCCAGGGCAACGGCTCGACGCCGCACCTCACCGGCATGATGTTTCAAACGATGATTGGCGGTCAGCTCATCCACGTGCCCTATCGCGGCGAAAATCTGGTGCTAAATGATTTGGTCGGCGAACACGTCGACCTGTTCTTCGGCAATATCGCCGCCGCGCTGCCGTTCTATCGCGACGGTAAAGTGAAACTGTTGGCCGTGGCCGACACCGGCCGCGCGCCCAACCTGCCCGATATTCCGACCACGGTGGAGGCGGGACTGCCAGGCCTCGTCTCCACCAGCTGGTTTGCGCTTGCCGGACCGCCTAAGTTCCCGCCCGCGCTGCAGGCGCAAATCGCGAATGCGGTCAGCGAAATCCTGAAAATGCCCGATGTGGCGGCCAAGCTCCGCGCGATCAGCGTGACGCCCGGCGGGCAGAGCCCGGCCGAAACGGCTGCCTTCATCAGGGAAGAGGCGCAGCGCTGGGGCGCGGTGATCAAGAACAACAATATCGTGGTCGAATAGCAGCGGGCCGATCCGCTCGTGAACCGAAGAGAGCCGCGCCTTATCCCCAAACAATGGAACTGCTGACGCTGTTCGGCAGCTTCTCGCTAAAGCGGCCGTGTCGTGCGTTTGCCGTCAAGTGCGCAAACTGTGCATGACTCATGTGGACGAGCGTCTCGTGATCGCCGGCCTCCATATAGATTTCCGGCTGCACCTCGATGCTGTCGTCGACGACGAGTGGCAGCGCATAACAGCCAAGCGGCGGAACTGCGCCATGCGCGCAATCCGGGAACAGCGGATCGATCTCGGCTTCCGTCGCCATTTCAACATCATCGCCGAGCTGGTTGCGCAAATCCGAAATGCGCAGGTGATGCGACGCCGGCAGGATTGCGAGCATGTAGCCGGCATCGCGCCGCAGCACGATGGCCTTGGCCAAGCAATCCCCCGAAATCCGACAGGCTTCGGCGGTACGCGCCGACGATAGAGTAGGGTCATGCGGGATCACATCGTATTGGATGTTTTCCGCAGTCAAGTAGCGCTGGAGTGTGGGAGCTATGGACATAATGGGCCTCCGGTGCATGCAAGCCACGCATCCGTGCAGACCCCGATGCCGGCCTCACAGAATGCGCGGCGGAGTGGAGCTGAAAGGCAAAATAGTACGTTTAATCGCCGGTTGCAATGCGGCGGGCGGCGGCCGATGTGGTGATGCCACGCCAGTGCGCGCGATCAAGGCGCACAGCTCGGCCGAGGTGCTGAGCCCGCAGGACGTCTAGTGCATTCGGCACATGCCCGTCAGCAAAACCGACGCGGCGGGCCAACGGCGGATATCACTGCGTCAAATCCGCTTAGCGATCAAACACCACGACACCACGCAGGTTCTTCCCGGCATCGAGGTCGGCATAACCGCAATTTATTTCGTCGAGGCGATAAGTTTGCGTGATCAGTTCGCGCAGCTTCAACGCGCCGTTGCGATACAGTGCAAGAAGCTCGGGGATTTGCAGCCGCGGGCTGGCAAAACCGTAAACCGCGCCCATGATTGCCTTCTGGGTCACCAAGAGCTCGAGCGGCGGAATCCTGATCTCCGTCACGGAATCAGGCGTGAGCGCGGTCACCACCACGTTGCCGCCCTTGGTCGTGGCACGAAAGGCCGGGAGCAGCGTCGCCGGCGGATCGATGCAGACGAAGGCGTGATTGACTCCGATCCCATCGGTCAGCTCCAGCACCGCACGGGTTAGCGCTTCGCCCTGGGCGTTGACTCCGTGGGTTGCGCCGAACTGTCTTG
>Ga0181536_10004472_pt1 | contig 14770 bp, 13 predicted proteins | sample PEATcosm2014_Bin_41_FD_121105 | JGI IMG/M metagenome (GOLD analysis project Ga0181536, IMG submission 121105) | Peatland microbial communities from MTU Mesocosm Facility, Houghton, MI, USA - PEATcosm2014_Bin17_60_metaG | ecosystem: Environmental > Terrestrial > Soil > Wetlands > Peat | place... | reverse complement strand
TTGGATCAACTTCTCTGCACACGCCCTGGCCAGGTGGTAGTCGGAGGAGGTAGCGCCCGGCTGCGTCGTCCAGCCGCCCTTCTCCATGTACTCGCCTTGTTCCCAGTGCGAAGAGATCTTTTGCAGGGCTGCTAGAGCATTCCCCACTTAAGGCGAAGCATAACCGGCGTGGGTGAGATAATTGGCGCATTCGTCTGGGGTGAAGGCGGCGAGAACCTGGGCGATTGCATCCCAGAGTGAATCCCTTGTTCGGGCAGCGGCCTTGCGCAGCAGGGCTTTGAGTTTAGCGAAGGCCATCTCGATGGGATTGAGATCGGGCGAATAGGGCGGCAGGTAGAGCAGGATCGCGCCGCTTGCCTCGATCGCGGCGCGGACACCCTCGACCTTGTGAGCCGGCAGATTGTCGATCACGACGATATCGCCTGCCGATAAGCTTGGGGCCAGCAGCTCTTCGACATAGACCAGGAAGGCTTCACCGTTCATTGGGCCGTCCAGCACCCATGGTGCCACAAGCCCGTCGCGGCGCAGACCGGCCGTGAAGGTCGTGGTCTTCCAATGCCCCCATGGCGCCTTACCGATCAGCCGCTGGCCGCGCCGGCAGCGCCCACGGGTGCGGACCATCTTGGTCGAGGTTCCAGTCTCGTCGACGAACACCAGACGCCTCGCATCAAGCAGCGCCTGTGCGGCCTTCCAGCGTTGCCGCGCCTCCGCCACGTCGGGTCGCTCCTGCTCGGCTGCGTGCAGAGTTTTTTTTGAAGCTCACGTTGTGCCGCTTGAAGAACCGATCGACCGAGCTGTCCGTGGTGCGCACCCCCACATCCTGAAACAGCCGCTCCACGATCTCCGCAAGGGTCAAGTCCGGCTCCCGCTCGACCAACTCCAGAAGCCAGGACGCATGCGGCTCCAGCGGCGAGCGGCTTTTTCTGCCCCGCGGTCGGCGGCTGACGCTTCCTGTCTCCTCATGCAATTCGACCCAGCGGATCGCCGATGACGCGCTTACCGCAAACCGCGCCGCCGCCGCGAGCATCCGCCAGCCACCGCCGTGACCACCCGTTCGCGAAGATCATCCGAATAAGGCCGTCGTCCCATGGCTCCCCTCCGAATCAGAAGAGCCATGGATTCACAATTCAAATCAGCCGAGAATCCCCAGATCGATCACAATCGATTCATCGTCGCCGGGGAATGCTCTAGGTTCGCTTTCGCATCACTGTTCTGCACGAATTTCTCCACGCAGATCGGCGTGAGGGCTGCCACGACGGCGATATCAGCCCGCTCAGCCGCAAGTCTGTGAGCGGTGCCGCCAGTCATCCAGCCGCCCCAAGAAAATCCGATAACCATAGACGCGACAGCGCCGATAGCTATTCCTTGTATGAGACGAGTCCCCGACTCGCCCTGCAGCATTGAAGGCACTTGCATGGTATTTCCTTTCGCCCGACATGTTTCGGACCGAGGCCACGGACACGCGCATGGGTTCCGGTTCAGCTTGAATTACAGATCGAACGCTTTGGGATGGCGTATCGATTGTGATTCGCTTACGCCTTTGTCTGTCCGGAATCTGAGCAAAACAGCTCACACCCGCTTGTATTGCTCTGAACTAGGGTCGAGACTCATTAAATCCACCATACAAGCGCGGCAGTCAGGCAGACAGAGGCCAGGTAGTTGCGTGCCAGTCTGTCGTAGCGGGTTGCGATGCGCCTGAAGTCCTTCAACCTGTTGACGTGAATGACCCATCACGTCGATTTGCTGCGAGACTTCGGTGCAGTGCGCTACGGGCATCATGAAGCTATCCCGATTTATAGCCTTACCCCGTAGCGCGCAGGGGGTCGGTGCCATGTCCTCCAAGTTTTCGGATCGCTTCTTTCTGCCCATGAGCGCGCGAAATGGCGCAGCGTATTGGCTGTTGTAATGCAGCAAATCGACCATTCTGCAGCATCCGGGGTGGCTCAACTTAAGGTCAGATAACGCTCCCGGACCTGTTCGGCCGCACGGAACTCTTCGCGGCTTCCGGTATAAACGATGTGGCCCTGTTCCAGCACGTAATGTCGATCGGCGAGGTTCATGCAAACCTTGAGATTTTGTTCGACCAGCAGGACAGCAATGCCGCTCGACCGGATCGTCGCGATCACGCGCTCGACCTCCTCGACGATGACCGGCGCGAGTCCCTCGGTTGGCTCGTCGAGCAAGAGGAGCTTCGGGTGGTTGACCAGAGCGCGGGCAATCGCCAGCATTTGCTGCTCGCCACCAGACAGCATACCGCCGCGATTGCGCCTTCGCTCCTTGAGCCGAGGAAAAGTGCGGTATACGTCTTCAAGTCGCCATACGGAGCCCTTGCGCGCTGCAATAGCGAGGTTCTCCTCGACCGTCAGTAGATGAAAGATGCCGCGATGCTCCGGCGTCAAGGCGATGCCGAGCTGGGCAATCGCATGGGTCTCCATGCCTTGGATTTCCGCGTCCTCGAATAGTATGCGCCCCTCGCGCGGCACCACGACGCCGACTATGCTCTTCAACGTTGTCGTTTTACCGGCGCCATTTCGGCCAAGCAGGCTAACGACTTCACCGCGATTGACCTCAATCGACACCCCGTGAAGAATATGGCTCTTGTCGTAGAAGCTATGGATGCCCTCTACTTTGAGCATCACCCTTCACTCCCGAGATAGGCGGCCTTGACCCGATCATCGCGGCGAACCGCATCGGGCCGACCCTCGACCAGAACTTCGCCTAGGTGCATCACAGTGATCATGTCGCTAATGTCGAGTACCACACGCATATTGTGCTCGATCAGTACAATGGTGTAGTTGCGGGCAAGCGTCGCAATAAGTTCCTTCATCGCGCCGATGTCCTCCACACCCATCCCTGCCGTCGGCTCGTCGAGCAGAAGCAGGCTCGGCCGCACGGCAAGTGCAAGCCCAACTTCGAGTAGCCGTTGCCGGCCATGCGACAACTCACCGGCCTTGGTGTCGCGATAGGGGCCGAGCCCCAGGCGATCGAGCACCAATTCTGCGTCGGCAACGGCGCGGCCGAGCAGCTCCTTGGGCCGAACGAAATCAAGCGCGGCAAGTCCCGTCTGCGCCTGCGCCGCGATCCGAAGGCTCTCGAACACGGTGAGGTTCTGAAACAGGCTGGTGACTTGAAACGACCGACCCATGCCGATCCGGGCTCGGCGATGGGGCGGCAGATGCGTAATGTCGCGCCCCGCGAATATTACGCGGCCGGCCGACGGCTTGAGGGCGCCAGTCAGGCAATTGAACAATGTTGTCTTGCCGGCTCCGTTTGGACCAATCAGCGAGTGTACGCTGTGTTCTCTCACAGTGAACGAGACGTGCTTGACCGCCGCGAAACCATCGAAACGCTTGGTCAGGCCCTCGACGGCAAGCGCTGTCCGCGGTTCCGCGCTCATGCGTCTCCCCCATCTTCTCGTTGCTCGACCGCGCCCGCGACGGGCCAGCGAGCGCGAAGGCGCTGCCACGTCCACTCGACGCCGGACCACAGCCCGCCCCGGAGATAGCCGGCGACAACGATCAGAATAATGCCGAGCACCAGTAGCCATCGCGGCCACACCGATGAGAGCAGATTGCTGACCACGATGTAAAACGTCGCTCCCAGCACCGATCCGAATAGCGAGTTGGCACCGCCGACAATGGTCATGATGATGATACGTTCGCTCATCGATACATCGATATTGCTCAACGGCGCGAAGTTCAGGAAGAGCGCGTAGAGTGCTCCGGCAATTCCGGTCACCCAACTGGAAATCACGAAGGCGATGATCTTGAAGATCCGGGTGTTGTAACCGACCGCGATAGCCCGTTCCTCGTTTTCTCGGATCGCTATCAATGTACTGCCGAACGGCGAGGCGACAACGCGACGCAGGAACGCGAACAGGATCAGAAACACGATCGCCGCCATGGAGTACATGCTCAGCGGCGTTGCCAGCGAAAGCAATGTGACGCCGAACACGGTAAGCGGTGGCCGCGGGACGTTGAGCAGGCCGTTGTCGCCGCCGGTCACGCCGGCCATGGCGTAGGCGATGAAATAGAACATTTGCGAGAAGGCAAACGTCAGCATAACGAAATAGATGCCTCGCTTTTGGATGGACAGCGCGCCGACTACCAAGCCGGCGATCGCGCTACAGATGAGCGCCGCGAACAGACCGCTCCACACCCCAACGTGGAGATGGATCAGCGCCAATCCGCACGCATAAGCGCCGACGCCGAACGAAATTGCCTGCCCGAATGACAGTAACCCGACATAACCGAGCAGCAGATTGCATCCGAGCGTAGCGATAATGAAGACTACTACCTCGGTGGCCATGGCGACAGAGGGCAGGATTAGCGGCAGAACCACGACGGCGGCAATCGAGGCAATCATCGCCGGCGCCGGTAGGAGCCGCAGAAGCATGGTTACGTCCGTCCGAACAGGCCGCGCGGTCGCAGGAGAATGACCAGCGCCATGGCCACGTAAATCATGACGTTGGCGCCTTCTGACCACAGGCTGCTCATGACGCTCTGAACGACACCGACCAACAGGCCGCCCGCGAGGGCGCCGGCGAAGCTGCCCATGCCGCCGACCACGACTACGACGAACGCGATGGTGAGTGCCTCCGGGCCCATGAACGGCTCGGCGCCGCGGATCGGGGCCGCCAGAACGCCGGCAAGCCCGGCAAGGTAGGCGCCGAGCGCGAAGGTCAGCGAAAATAATCGGAAAATGTCGATCCCGAGCAGCGAGACCATTTCGGTCGACTCGGTGCCAGCGCGGAGGATCGCGCCGTATCGGGTGCGCTCAAGCAAAAGCCAAAGCGTCAGAGCGAGCACCGCGGAGAATCCAATGACGAACAGGCGGTATTTCGGATACGCGAAATCGCCATAGGACAGCACCCCTCGAAGCAGCGCAGGCGCCGACACGTGTGTGCCGATCGGACCCCATATCAGCACCACAAGTTCCTGGATCACGAGCGCAAGCCCGAGTGTCACAAGGATCTGATACATGTGCTCCACGCGATAGAGGCGGCACAGAAACCGCGTTTCCGCCGCCCAGGCGAGCGCTCCGATGACAAGAGGTCCCACCGCAAGAGCCAACCAGAAGCTGTCGGTTGCAGCGGCAATCGCGTAGCAAAGATAAGCGCCCAACAGATAGAACGCCCCGTGCGCAAAGTTCACGAAATTCATGATGCCGAAAATGACTGACAGCCCGACCGCGATCAGGAAATAGATCATCCCGATGCCCAGGCCGTTGAGCACTTGGATTAGATAGAGGTTCATGGCCTGCGCCGGAACAGCGCAGGCATGAGAGACCGCCGCGCTCGGCCTTTCACGCCATCTTGCACAGCGATTGCGCCTGGGTCAGGAACGACTTGCCGAAGCTCACGATCTCCACATAGTCGTCACTGGACTTCTTTTGTGCCGCGGACTTGCCCTTGAGTAGATAGTAATTCTTTACGCATTGATGGTCGAACGCTTGTATTTGCTCGTTGCCGGTCGGGCCCTCGTATTTCATGCCTTCAAGTGCCTTGATCACCGCCGCTGGCTCTGCCGACTCAGCCGCCTTCATTCCGCGCATGATGAGATCGACGCAGATATAGCCACCGACCGATGCGTAACTCGGGATGCGGTTAGCGTCCCGCTTGAAAAGCTCGACGATTTTCTTGTTGCCGGGCGAGTCAATTGTCACATCGTACTGGCAGCCAACATAGACCCCGTCGAGAACGTCGGTGCCGATTTCCTGGTACTGCTCCAGCCCAGCGGCCCAGACCATCACGATCTTCATCTTATTTTTCATGCCGAAGTCGGCAGCCTGGCGCAGCGTGTTGGTGCTCTGCGACCCGAAATTCAACAGCAGCAGAACATCGGGCTTGGCTGCCGCCGCGTTGGTGAGATAGCCTGAGAACTCGGTCTCGCTGAGTGAATGGTAACTGTTGCCGACGTGCTCTATGCCTTTTTCCTTGAACACGTCGACGGCATTCCGCAACAGCGAGTCGCCGAACACGTATTTTGGCGTAATGGTGTACCAACGCTTGGCGTCGGGGAACATGGCGATAAGCGGGACCACCGTTTCTTGAATGGCGCCATAAGTCGGCACCGACCAGCGGAACATCGAACGATTGCAGTTGGCGCCGGTGACTTCATCGGCACCGACCGCAGTGAAAAATACCCCGCCGCTCTTATGCACTTCGGCACCGACGGCCAACGCTACCGACGAAAGTATGGCGCCGGCGAAGAACTTGGTGCCGCTTTGTTGGATCTCCGCCAGCACTTTAGCGACGCCACGGCCAGGATTGCCCTCACTGTCGATCGAGACGTACTCGATGTCGAGGCCATAGTCCTTGGCCAGCGCCTGCATGGCCAAATGTGCGCCGACGTCGCCCGGCTTGCCGACGCCAGCAAAAGCGCCCGACAATGGATAAAGACTGCAAAGCTTGACCTTCTCGGCAGCAAATGCTCGTCCGAGCATTGCGGGAGCGCCACCGACCAGCATCGCACCGGCTGCGGCGTCCTTAACGAATTTTCGTCGGCTGAGCTTCATGGTCGTGGTCCTCTGTTGATGTTTTCGCGGGTCGCGCAGGGGATCATCTATGGTCGTGACGAAATGAGACCACACTAATCGGGGTCGGACAAGTAAGCTTTCCCGACTCGCTGCGGCCAGGGCCAAGCTGACCTACCCGAAACAGTTTAGGCGCCGAGTCTCGTATCGTTGATTAAGTCGAGCGGGTAGATCGGCCGGCGCACATTCTTAAAGGTGAGTTGGCTGTAATCGGACGTGCACACGCCGATCCCGGCACATTCGACAATTGCCTTGGCGATCGGTTTGAATCCGGCCCGATAGTGGATGCGGCTCTTGAGCATGATGTAGCGCTTGGCGAGCGGATCGATTTCGATGCTGAGCAGACAGCCGAGATCGTGCGGCTCGACATGGCGTGAGATGACGACGATCTCCACCTTGCCGACCTCAAGCACCGCCGTGAGCCCCATGTCCACCAATACCCCGGTCTGCATGGGACCGCGGTTGCGGAACTTGCCATCGGAAATGAGCTTGACCCTGCCGGTAACAGTGAGGGGTTCGCCCTTGCGGCCGATTGCCGGCATGTCGATCTTGCCGCCGAGGGGCAGAGTGACCGTCGCGCCGATTCCGGCGGCAATCATCTGCCCTACCGCCTCCGGGTCATAGATCGCGAAGGCGGCGACGTCCTCCAAACCTTCGCGCAGAATGCCACCAAGCACGACCATTGTGTCCATCGTGCCTCCGGAGGCGCAATTGTCGTAATGGTCGAGCAGGATGATCGGTCCATCCTGCAACGACTTCGCGCGCCACAGCGAGGTTTCCAGCGGCTCGATCTTGTAGACGAAGGCTTCGCGCTCGCGCCACGCGGTGTCGAGCAATTCATCACGCAGTCGCTTCGCCTTCCTCATGTCGCCGTCAGTGACGACGACGACGCTAAGACCCGCATTGCGGATATCCGCGTGTGGAAATCCGGTGAATAAAGTTGCAAGCAGGGCCTCGCCCGATGCCTCCATCTCCTTGGCTCGCGCCTGCAATGCGCCGTTCGGGTGATCGTCCGTTCCCTGCCGCATGACGTGGGGCAGCATGGGGCGATTGCCCCAAGCCATGGTCGGCTTCAGCTCACCCCTGAGCATTCGAAACAACGATTGGCCGACGCGATGACCGGTCTCGTAAATGTCGATATGCGGGTAGGTCTGATAGCCGGCGACGAAATCCGCATTGGCGATCATTTCCGGGTAAAGATTGGTATGCATGTCGAGAGCGACCCCGATCGGCGCTCTCGGTGCCAGTCGGCGCAGTCTTGCCAACAGGGCGCCTTCGCCGTCTTCAAGGCTCTGGGTAACCATCGCGCCGTGCAGATCGAGCAGGACGGCATCGCAACCGGGCTCGACTGCGGCGCAAATCGCGTCAGTGATATACCGATAGGCATCGTCATGGACCCGCCCGCTGGGCCAGGCGTTGGCGGCGATCGGGGTCACGATCTCGGCTCCGGCAGCCTCGGCCAGATCGATGAAGGCGGCCATGGCGCTGCCGGTTCCCTTGAATGCTTCGTAGGCGTCGCGATCGGCATAAGGCAGCGGCTGACCGGTGGCGAACCGTTCGAGGGGCGTCGGAACCGGCGAGAAGGTATTGGTTTCGTGCTTCATCATCGCAATTACGACACGCATTTCAAACTCCTCTCTAGATCGCAACGTCCATAATAACAGCAAGCCCCAGACCGAGACCACTATATGAGCATCGCGCAACCGCGTGCACGACGTTCGCTCAACTTGCTGAGTATCTCGGGCCGTCGACGGTCTGGTAAATTTTCAATCCAAATCTGATGCTTGGTGGAACTTTGATGAACGTGTGGGCATGGGCGAAAACACGGTTGCTGAAACTATTGTGGTGGGCAGCTCCGCCTCGTGCGCTCTTCCGCCGACCTGGACCATCGATGAGCGCTGAGTGCTTGTCATGGGCGCTCTGAATCCGCCGCTGATGACCCAAAGCGGCCCTCGCTGTGGGGTCAATCAGTGCTGCTCTGTTTGACAAGTCGACGTATTTGCCTCACGGGGCAGAGCCTTACAGAAAGCAATCCACCATAGTTAGGTGAGGTTCGCATGCGTCTCAAGGATAAGATCGCCATCGTAGTAGGCGCCGGTCAGTCGCCGGGCGAGGGCCTGGGCAATGGCCGCGCTACGGTTTTGCGTTTTGCTCAGGAAGGCGCAAAGGTACTTGCCGTCGACAACAATCTTCCCTCCGCCGAGGAAACGGCCGCTATCGCGCGACAGTCGGGTGGAGAATGCGTCGCGTTCGAAGCCGACGTTGCCAACGAGAGGACGCTCGCAGCCATGGTTGAGGCTTCACGACGGCGTTGGGGCCGTGTCGACGTCCTCCACTACAATGTCGGCGTAAGCATCGCCGGCGGGGACGCGCCGCTCGACGAGATCACCGAGGCCGCATTCGACCGCATCGCCACCGTAAACCTGCGCGGCGCCATCATGGCCTGCAAGCACGTTTTGCCGCTGATGCGCGTGCAGCGCGCGGGCGTCATCATCACGATCTCGTCGGTCGCCGCCTGGGAGCAGTATCCCAACGTGGCCTACAAGGCGACCAAGGCCGGAATGATCGCCTTCACTCAGCAGGTCGCGATCCAGAATGCCGCGTTCGGGGTGCGCGCCAATGTTATCTTGCCCGGGTTGATGGACACGCCGATGGCGGTCGATACGCGCGCCCGCGTCAGCGGCAAAAGCCGTGCTGAAGTCATCGCCTCCCGGGACGCTCGCGTGCCGCTGCGCCACAAGATGGGCACCGCTTGGGACGTTGCGAACGCCGCGCTGTTTCTGGCTTCCGACGAGGCGAATTTTATTACCGGCGTTGCGCTACCGGTCGATGGCGGGGCTCTCGTCCACATCAATTGAGCCGCCAACGTGCCCGCTGCCAGCGTTATTCCTAGCCCGGCCGTCGCGTCAGGGTCAGCCAGATGCCGCCACCGATCAGCACTACGCCAGACAACCGGCCCGGCCAGCGCATTGGCGCCCGGCGCACGAAGAACACGCGGCCAGTGCCGGCGACCGCACTCCCAGGATAGTGGATCTCATAACCGCGCAGGCGATGTCTGATTTCGGGGAAAGAGGAGACATCACAAACTGGAGCCGCCACGTCAGCTTTGACCCGTTGCGGAAGTGGAGTGTGCAACGCAGCAGTCGAAACGATGTTGGCTACTCCACACCCCGCCTCGATTCCTGCCGGTGACGCGCCAGTGACAAGGATTGCGTTCGAGCGCCATTTTACCGCCACCCGTGGGTTGAACGGCGTGAACTGAAAATAGTTTGTTGGAGACAAGGGTAGTGCCGTCTTCGTTACCGACCGCCTGCTTAGGCTCATGGGCGACTGACGCGCCGCCGATGCCGCCACCGAGCACATGATATGAGCCGTTGGCTCCTGCCAGTTGTTAACTCCAGAACCCGTCAGGGGCTGGCTCTCGTTTATTTTCCACTTCGGCGACCAATCAGATGTGGTCTGCTTGCATTGATCTTGCTCAAACCGAGGGCGCGAAAACGAAGGGGCCGTCCACCTTCAAACCTTCGCGGGAGTAGTCGCGAACGCGGGCCCCTCTTTCATGCCGAGCTTGCGAAAGATGATGGCCGCCAGGCAAAACCCGGTGAATGCCGCCTGGAAGAGGTTGGCTCCGACAAAGGCGGTGAGCAGTAGCCAATAAGGGCTGACAAGCCAAGTCAGCGCGAGGCTGACCAGCAACATGCTACCGGCCAGCAGAAGCACCGCACGATCGATGTTCACTGCGACCTCCTAATCATGACTGCGCCTCATTCTGTGGCCTGAGCGGACCGAACTTCGCAAACCGAGCGGAGTTCATTTCCGTTCGGGCATTGACTATATACTGTACTATTTCGTATATACGCAAGCATGAAAGTAGGCATCGAAAACATGTTGGCTAGCGCCGACGAGGCCAGCGGCCTCCTGAAAGCCCTCGCCAACCGACACCGCTTGATCATTATCTGCCAGCTTATCGAGCAGGAACGGTCGGTAGGTGAACTCGCCGCGCTACTGAAAATCCGCGTCTCGACCGTGTCCCAGCATTTGGCCCTCTTGCGCAAGGACCGGCTAGTGAGGGCGCGGCGTGACGGGCAGACCATCTGGTATTCGATCGACAGTCCGCAGGCGCGCGAACTCGTAGTTACCCTTTATAGGGTCTATTGCGCGCCGCTCACGAAATCCAACCCGAAGGCGCAAGGTAAGCCCGCGCGGAACCCGCGGCGCCCGGATCTTGCACCAAATCAATGACCGCATCCGAAAACAAGCTAGACTGAAGTCTTTAGAGGACCGAGACAAAGTACCGATGCGTGTCGGAATGCTCATAGCGTTCGCGCTAGCTTTGTTCGCCCCACGAGCGTTCGGTGAGGAAGCTATTATCGTCGCGCCGCAGATGGTTGCCGACGAGAAAGCGGTGTTTGCCACGGTCGAGAGCGCCAATGTCATTCCAGCGCGCGCCCGGATTGGCGGTACTGTCGTCGAGCTTGCTGCGAAGAAGGGCGATCACGTCGCGCAAGACCAGGTGGTGGCGATTGTCGCCGACCAGAAGCTCGTGTTGCAGCTCAAGTCGCTCGATGCGCAGATATCCGGACTTCAAGCGCAGCTTGACAAGGCGAAAATGGATCTCGCCAGGGAGCAAGAGCTATTTGCGCGCGGAACGGCCGCGAAGGCGGCGCTCGATACGGCGCAGACAGCCTTCGATATCGCCACCAACTCGCTGAAATCCCGGGTCGCAGAACGTTCGGTGGTCGAGCAGCAGGTCACGGAAGGTAAAGTGTTCGCGCCGACCGCGGGCCGCGTGCTGACGGTGCCGGTCACGACTGGCACGGTCATCATGGCAGGAGAGCCTGTCGCCACCATAGCCGAACAAAATTTCGTGCTGCGGCTGCGCATTCCGGAGCGGCATGCCCGCTTTCTCAAGGTCGGCGATCCGGTGCGTATCGATGGCGAAGATCTTGGCAAGAGCGGCGTTCAGTTTGGCAGCATAAGGCTCGTTTATCCGCAGATCGAGGACGGCCGTGTGATCGCGGATGCGGCGGTTGCCGGTCTTGGCGATTATTTCGTCGGTCAGCGCATCCGCGTATGGATCCCCGCCGGGGAGCGCACCAGCATCATCGTGCCGGGCTCGTTTATCGAAACCCGGTTCGGCATCGATTATGCCCGCGTCCGTAAGGACGACCAAACCGTGATCGATGTGCCGGTGCAGCGCGGGCGGGAACTGCCACGGCCGGACCTGCCGGATGCGCTTGAAATCCTTTCTGGGCTGACACTCGGCGACGTGCTGGTGCGGCCGTGAAGCTCGGACTATCGGGGCGCCTCACGCAGGCGACCATCCGCTCGCCGCTGACGCCGCTATTCCTCTTTGCAGCGCTGGCCGTCGGCTTGGTCGCGCTGCTTACAATTTCCCGCGAGGAAGAGCCGCAGATCAGCGTGCCCATGGTTGACATCCGGGTCAACGCCGACGGCCTCAAGGCGCCGGACGCGGTGCAACTGGTGACCAAGCCGCTCGAGGCCATCATCAAGGGCATCGATGGCGTCGAGCACGTCTATAGCCAGACGGTCGACGATCGCGTCCTGGTGACGGCGCGGTTCCTCGTCGGCACCAATGCCGACGACGCGATCCTGCGCGTTCATGAAAAGATTCGCGCCAACTTCGATCGCATTCCGGTCGGAATCCCCGAGCCGCTGATCGTAGGCCGCGGCATCAATGACGTTGCCGTCGTAGTGCTCACGCTGTCGCCAAAGCCGGAGGCGGCGGGGCGGTGGACCGACAAAGATCTGTATGAGCTCGGTGAGCAAATGCAGGCCGAGCTGGTCAAGACCGACAACGTGGGATTGACCTATATTTCCGGCGGCAGTCCGCAGCAGATTCGCGTCGAGCCCGATCCGGAGAAGCTCGCGCTGTTCGGTGTCACGCTGCAGCAACTCGTCGACAAGGTGCGCGGCGCCAATCGCTCGTTCCAGTCGGGCGGCGTGCGCGATGTCGGCACCATGCGCAATGTCGCCGCAGGGCAGACGCTCACCGGGATTCCCGACATCGGGCTGCTGCTCGTCACCGCGCGCGACAATCGGCCGGTCTACGTTCGCGACGTAGCGACGGTCGCCATTGGTCCGAGCCCGCTGGAACACCGCGTCTGGATGGAGACTCCGGGGCGCGGCGGCACTTGGAACCGAGTGCCGGCGGTCAGCATCGCGTTCGCCAAGCGCGCCGGCGCCAATGCGGTCGTGGTGGCGGAGGACCTGTTGGCAAGGCTGAAGAGCGTCGCGGGCCGACTCGTGCCCAGCGACGTCAACGTCACAGTCACGCGCGATTACGGCGACACCGCCAACGAAAAGGCCAACGAGCTTCTGTTTCATCTGGCGCTCGCAACGGTGTCGATCGTGGTGCTGATCGCTCTTGCGATCGGCTGGCGCGAGGCGCTGGTCACCCTCGTCGTCATTCCCACCACCATTCTGCTCACGTTGTTCGCGTCCAAGACGATGGGCTACACCATCAACCGGGTCAGCCTGTTCGCGCTGATCTTTGCCATCGGCATCCTGGTCGACGACGCCATTGTGGTGATTGAGAACATCGCCCGCCACTGGGCGATGAAGGACGGCCGCACGCGGACGAACGCCGCGGTCGAGGCCGTGGCGGAGGTCGGCAACCCGACCGTCGTCGCTACTCTGACCGTGGTGGCGGCACTCCTGCCGATGCTGTTCGTGTCCGGCCTTATGGGACCGTATATGGCGCCGATCCCGGCCAACGCCTCGGCGGCGATGCTGTTCTCGTTCTTCGTCGCCATGGTGATCGCGCCGTGGCTGATAGTGCGCCTGCACCCGCAGGGTAACCCATTGCATGAGCATGAAGCCCCCTATGGCGAAGGCTTTCTCGGCCGTCTCTATCGCCGCTTTGCCGCGCCGGTGGTGCGCTCGCGCCGGTCGGCTTGGGTTTTTCTCATTAGCGTCGGCCTGGCGACAGTGCTGGTATGCATGCTCTTCGTGACCAAGAGCGTTACGGTGAAGCTCTTGCCGTTCGACAACAAGTCGGAAATGTCTGTGGTGATCGATCTGCCAAAGGGGGCGACCCTCGAAGATACCGAACGGACTCTGTTTTCCATCGCCGACGTGGCGCGGCAGCTGCCGGAAATTCGTTCAATCGACACCTATGCCGGCACGCCCGCGCCATTCAACTTCAACGGCCTGGTCCGGCATTATTACATTCGCGAAGCGCCCGAACTTGGCGAGCTGCATCTCAATCTGGCGCCGACCGCCGAGCGCAAGCGCGCCAGCCACGCGATCGCTCTCGACCTGCGCGTGCGACTGAAGTCGCTGGCGTTGCCCCCAGGCACCGTGGCGCGTGTGGTGGAGGTACCGCCCGGTCCGCCGGTGCTGGCCACGCTTCTTGCCGAGGTCTACGGGCCGGACTCGACGACCCGCCGCGCCGTCGCTGCCGCGGTGAAAAAAATCTTCGCTTCCGTTCCCTATCTTGTCGATATCGACGACTCGATCGGCAAGCCGCAGCCGTGGCTTCGCATTTCCATAGACCAGGATCGGCTCGAATTCTTCGGCGTCGAACAGCGCGACGTTTACGATACCATCCAAGCGTTGTTCGGCGGCACCGCGGTCGGCTATTCCTATCGCGGCGAAGGCCGCGATCCGATCGAGATTTTCGTGCGGCTGCCCAGGCGCGATCTGTCCTGGAGCGAGCTTCTGGCCTCGACGCCAGTGCCCGCCAACAGCGTGCCCGGCAACAAAACGGTCGTCGAGCTCGGCGATGTCGTTCACGTGACCCACGAAGTGGGCTCGCCTACCATCTTCCGCCGCGACGGACGTTTCACCGACATGGTCATGGCGGAGCTGGCCGGCGCCTATGAGGCGCCCATTTACGGCATTCTCGACGTCGACAAGCGTATCGCGGCAAACGCCTGGGGCGCGCTCGAACGCCCAACTATCCGCTTCCACGGTCAGCCGGAGGACGAAAGCAAACCGACGATATTATGGGACGGCGAATGGGAGATCACGTACGTGACCTTCCGCGACATGGGCGCCGCGTTCATGGTGGCAATTGTCGGGATCTATATCCTGGTCGTGGCGCAATTCGGCAGCTTCAAGTTGCCGCTCGTGATCCTCACGCCGATCCCCCTCACACTGATCGGCATTGTGCTCGGTCACTGGCTGTTCGGCGCACCGTTCACCGCTACCTCGATGATCGGCTTCATCGCGCTCGCCGGTATCATCGTGCGCAACTCGATTCTTTTAGTTG
>Ga0181536_10004471_pt1 | contig 14770 bp, 13 predicted proteins | sample PEATcosm2014_Bin_41_FD_121105 | JGI IMG/M metagenome (GOLD analysis project Ga0181536, IMG submission 121105) | Peatland microbial communities from MTU Mesocosm Facility, Houghton, MI, USA - PEATcosm2014_Bin17_60_metaG | ecosystem: Environmental > Terrestrial > Soil > Wetlands > Peat | place... | reverse complement strand
GCGCAGGTAAATCGTCTTGCGCGGGATGATGGGACGGCTGGATTTTTCAAGGCGCACAGAAATCATGCAAGCCGCCGCCGCAGGGCAGGCGCGCTTCAAATCGTTCCGCAATTTCCTGCTCGCCAATCGCGCTGTTTTCACCGATTTTAAGGTGAATTGATTATGTTCACCGGCACTTACACCGCGATTGTCACCCCGTTCAAAAACGGCGAGGTGGACGAAACCGCACTCAACCGCCTGATTCAATTGCAAATCAAGGGCGGCGTGGACGGCATCGTGCCCGTCGGCACCACCGGCGAATCGCCGACCGTGGATTACGAGGAACACATTCGCATCATTGAACGTTCGGTGAAATTTGCCGCCGGCAAAATCAAAGTCATCGCCGGTACCGGTGCGAACTCAACAAAAGAGGCGATTTATCTGACCCAACGGGCCGAGGATGTCGGCGCCGATGGTTCGCTCCAGGTTGCGCCGTATTACAACAAACCGTCGCAGGAAGGGTTGTTCCAGCATTTCTGCGCCATTGCGCATGCGACGAGATTGCCCATCGTGCTTTACAGCATCCCGGGGCGCTGCGGCGTTGAAATCGGCGTCGAGACGGTCAGCCGTCTGGCGGGTGGGTGCAAAAACATCATTGGCATCAAGGAAGCCGGCGGCAGTTGCGACCGGGTTTCGCAATTGCGCGCGGCGCTCGGTCCGAAATTTGAGATTTTGTCCGGCGACGATTCGCTGACGCTGCCGTTCATGGCCGTCGGCGCACAGGGAGTCATCAGCGTGGCATCCAATGTCATTCCGCGCGAAGTCGCGCAGATGGTGAAGGCGTTCGTCCGCGGCCAGATCCGGAAAGCCTCGCAGCTTCACGCGAAATTTTATCCGCTGTTCAAGGATTTGTTCATTGAGACCAACCCGGTTCCGGTCAAGGCCGCGCTGGTCATGATGGGTTTGATTGCCGAAGAATATCGTTTGCCGCTCGTGCCGATGAGCGGGATCAATCGCGCGAAATTGCGCGCGACGTTGGAGGCGTGTGGAATTTTAAAATGATCGTTGAAACGTGATGCATGAAACGTGAATCACGCATCGGCATCACGCTTCACGTTTCACGTTTTACGTATGACCAAAATCATCATCACCGGAGCCAAAGGCCGCATGGGCAAGGCGCTCATCGCCTGCGCGCCGAATTTTCGCGAACTTGAAATTGTCGGCCAGATTGACGTCGGTGACGATCTCGGTGCGGTCATTGCGCGCGGCGACGTGGTGGTTGATTTCAGTTCGCAGACGGCGACGGTCAGCGTTGCCGATCTTTGCGCGCAGCACCAAAAGGCGCTGGTCATCGGCACCACCGGCCATACGGATACGAACACTTTTGAAGTCAGGCTGCGGAAGGCGCAAATCCCGATTGTCTGGGCGTCGAATTTTTCGACCGGTGTGAACACACTGTTCTGGCTCACGCGCAAGGCGGTGGAAATCCTGGGACCGGACTTCGACCTGGAAATCGTCGAAATGCATCATCGCCTGAAAAAGGACGCGCCGAGCGGCACGGCAAAAACGCTGGCGGAAATTCTGGCTGGCGCACGCAAGCTGCACCTTGAAAAGGCGGCGCGGCACGGGCGCGTTGGCATGGTCGGGGAACGCACCCCGACGGAAATCGGCATTCATTCCGTGCGCGGCGGCGATGTGGTGGGCGATCACACGGTCATTTTTGCGAACACTGGCGAGCGGCTCGAACTGACCCACAAGGCGTCGAGCCGCGACACCTTTGCCAACGGCGCATTGCGCGCGGCGCTCTGGGTGGTGAAGCAAAAACCCGGCCTCTACGACATGCAGGACGTGCTGGGCTTAAAGTAGCACAGGCGTCTCGCCTGTGAACGTTGTTTAAGAACGAAATAGCTTTTCATGCAGGCGGGACGCCTGCGCCACATCAATGCAGGCGTTTATTTCTCTCGGTTCCAATCTCGGCGATTGTCGCCAAATCATCCGGAACGCAATGGTGCGGCTGCAAAGTTTCTCCGATCAGCCGATTCTGAAATCTTCGCTCTGGCAATCTTCGCCGGTGGATTGCCCGCCCGACTCGCCGAAGTTTGTGAACGCCGTTGTTAGTTTCGCGCCGAAACAAAGCGAAACGCCGGAATCGTTGCTTCAGAAACTCCGCGCGTTGGAAAAGGAGTTTGGCCGCGCGCCGAAACAAGTTATGAACGAACCGCGTTCGCTGGATTTGGATTTGATTGCATTCGGAGCGGAAACGCGAAGTTCAACCGGGTTGATTTTGCCGCATCCGAGGACGCATTCGCGGCGGTTTGTGCTTCAACCGCTGGGCGAAATCGCGCCGGATTTGATCCTGCCGGGGCAGAGCAAAACTGTTTCCCAACTGTTGAGGGAATTGCCGGCTGGCGAAACGGTCACGCGGCTGGCGTAACGATCTAGGGTGTTTTCTTCGATCCATCCACCGGATGCCACTTCCCGTCACGGGCGACCATCTCAACGACATTTTCGCCCACCGCATGAAATTCCGTTCCGGGCGCAGAGTGTGCCGGGGCGGACAATGAAGTTTGTCCCATCATGGCTGATTTGGTGATTATCGTTGTGGCTTCCTCGTCGTGGATGCGGGCGGCTTCCATGAGCAGGAATTCCCATTGGCCGTGGACGGTGCGTTCAGGCGATTTCTTGAAAGGTTGCAGGCGAAATTCGCCGCCGGTCAGGGACAGCAACCGGTAGAAGGCCTTCTCCCCCGTCAACGCTCCCGCCGTGGCGTGAATAATCGCGCCGGTCTCAATGTATATCTGGCCATGCATGCGCTGGTTCCGAACTTCAAGAATCGAGGAGTTGCGTTTCCAACATTCAATCTGGATGACATCCGGCAATCCCACCTGGCGCAGCATGCCGGAGAAACCCTTGCGCTGCGCCCAAGAAATCAGTTCATTCAACGTGGTGAAAACCGCCCTCATCCCTTCGCTGGAAATCGGTTTTTGAATGAACAATTCCGCTCCATTGGCCAGACAGGCCGCGCGGTCACCGGCGTTGGCACTGCCGGTCAAAATGGCCTTTTTGACGTCAGGATATCGCCGATGAATCAGATTGAGCAACTGCGTGCCATCCAACACCGGCATGCCGATGTCCAGCACCACCAGATCAATCGCCTTTTGTCGCAAAGTGTCCAGCACCTGGTCCGCCGTGGTAGCGCGATGAATCTCCCAGATTTTATCACCCAGAATGTCATACAAGGCCGTGATCGCCTCCAGAAACGCCCGGTCATCATCCACGAAGAGCACCTGATATTTTTGGGCTGGCCGGCCGCCGGATTCCGATGGGGTGCCCGGCTTTGCCGTTGCCGGTGCCGCCGGAATGGAAGATGGCTTGGACGGTGAAGGAACGCCGGGCGTCGGAACCACCGCCCGGGTGGAAGCCTCCAGGCGCAGGTCCACTTGGCCCAATCGCAATATCTGGCCGGGTTTCAGGATGGCTTTGGTAATGCGCTCGCCTTTAATGAAAGTGCCGTTGGTGGAATTGAGGTCGCCAACCACAACTTCGTCGCCGCGCAACAAGATTTCGCAATGCCGGCCGGAGATGGACGTATCGGCGATTTGAAAGGTGTTTCCCTCCGCGCGACCAATCGTGGTCCAGTTCGCACTCAATTCGAGAGACAAACCCGCCAGGCTTCCGGTCAGGACAACAAGTTTGGGCATATCGGGATCAGGATTTACAGATTTTGATATGATTCAGCGGGCCGGAGTCAAAGCAAATCGGCATCCGGGGACAGGCCAGCTGTAATGAACTGGAAGCGCCGGCGCTCCCAAGGAAAAAGTCGCGCCCAAATCAAGCCTTCAGGGTGTTGCCAAAAAGCCGTTGGTATTCGAGCATGACATAGCGGTCGGTCATTCCGGCCAGGTAATCACACACGGCGCGGTGCCGGCCGGTCTGGCGGATGCGGCGGCGCGCGCCTTCGCCGATTTCCCCCGGATGCGCGAGATAATATTTGAAAAGCTGCTCGAGGATTTTCCCTGCGCGCAGGTTTGGCTGATAAACGACGGGGTTGTAATATAAATTTTTGTAAAGGTACTTGCGCAGTTCGAGGTTCAGCTTGCGGCGTTCGGGGCTGTGTTGCACGAGCGCTTTGGGAAAACGCCGCACGTCATCGGCTGAATTGATGCCTGCGGCGCGAATGAGTTGTTCGCTGTTCTCGACGACGTCCCGGATCTGCATGTCAATGATGGTGCGAATCGTGAAGTAACGGCGGCATTCATCCGGCAAATCGCCATGCTCCCTTTTTACGAGCCGCGCGGCATGCGCCCAAACGCGGACGTCGCGGCGCAGATTCTTTTCGGACAACAATCCGGAGTCCAGGCCATCGTCGAGGTCGTGGCTATAGTAGGTGATTTCGTCGGCAAGGTTGGCAATTTGTGCTTCGAGCGAGGAGTTTTTGGTGTCGAAACCGGTTCGTTTGGCGGGGTGATCACAGGCGGTGCGATGCTTGATCAGCCCTTCGCGGACTTCCCAGGACAAATTCAGGCCGGAAAAATCCGGATATTTTTGTTCCAGTTCCTCAACAATGCGCAGGCTGTGCCGATTGTGCTCGAAACCGCCATGACCTTTCATCAAGCGCGCGAGAACCGCTTCGCCCTTGTGCCCGAACGGGGAATGACCGAGGTCGTGCGCGAGCGCAATGGTCTCGGCCAGATCCTCGTTCAACCGCAACGCGCTGGCGATGTTGCGCGAGATGGCGGCGACTTCAATGGTGTGTGTGAGGCGCGTACGAAGGTGATCGCCGGTGCCGTTGAGAAAAACCTGCGTTTTGTATTCGAGCCGGCGAAAAGCGCGCGAATGTATGACCCGGTCGCGGTCGCGCTGGTAATGTGTGCGCCATTCGGGCGGCGGTTCCGGATGTTCCCGGCCGCGCGTGTCCCCGCTGAATTGCGCTTCGGGCGCGAGAATTTGCCGCTCGATTTGTTCCAGTTCCTGGCGGGTGCGGGGCATATCAAATGCAGAATGAGGAATGCCAAATGAAGAATCAGATTCAACTCGCCAGCAATTCCCGCACGGAAATTCCCCGCAGTTCGAAGAGCCGGCGGATGGTGTCCTCGATCAGGTTGTTCGGACAGGACGCGCCGGCGGTGACCCCGACGGTGATTTTGCCGCGCGGCAACCAGTCGCGCGTTTCGATTTCCTTTTTGTCGTGCTGCTCGTAGTGGCGGATGAGTTTGTCCGATTCCATTTTGGCCGCGTTCTTGATGAAGTAGGTCGGGAGTTTGGCTTCGCCCATTTCGGCGAGATGCGAAGTGTTCGATGAATTGTAACCACCGATGACGATGAGCAGGTCAATCGGCTCGCGCAAAAGTTTTTGCAGGGCATCCTGGCGGTCTTGCGTCGCCCCGCAAATCGTGTCGAAGAAGCGGAAGTGTTTGTCAATTTCCGTCGCGCCGAACTTTTTGATCATCGCGGCCTTCAGGCGATTTTGCACTTCCTCGGTCTCGCCCCGCAGCATCGTGGTTTGATTGGCCACACCGATGGCCTGCAAATGTTGGTCGGGGTCAAATCCCTCCGAGTAGGCGCCTTTGAATTTTTCCAGGAATTCCTGTTTATTGCCACCGTTGATGATGTAATTACAGACGTAATCCGTTTCCTCGAGCGTAAAGACGACGAGGTAATGTCCGCTGCCGTAAGCACGCGCCTGCGAACTCGTGGCCTTGGTTTCCTCGTGCCATGACTTGCCATGAATGATGCTGGTAACGCGTTCCTTGGAGTATTGACGGACGCGTTTCCAGACGCTCATCACGTCGCCGCACGTCGTGTCCACCAACACACAGCCCTTTTCCTCGAGCCGCTTGCGGGTGGCGACTTCCGTGCCGAAGGCGGGAATAATGGCCACGTCGCCGGCCTGCAATTGCGCCAGTTCATCCTCGGTCGGCTTGGGCGAAATGATCTGAATGCCCATGTTGCGAATCTGATCGTTGACCTCCGGGTTGTGAATGATTTCGCCGAGTAGATAAATCGGCTTGTCCGACGGAAAAAATTTTCGCGCGGCATACGCGAGGTCAATCGCGCGCTCGACGCCGTAGCAAAAGCCGAATTCCTTGGCGAGCTTGACCGTGAGGTCGCCGGCGGAGAGTACATGGCCATTGGCGCGGATGCGCTCTACGACTTCGCTGCGATAATGCGAGAGGACTTGCGCCTGCACGGCAGCCATGATGTCGGGCCGGCGAAGGTTGACTTTCTGGGTTGCAGGCGCTGGTGTTGGCATGACGGAAGCAATGTAACATGGCGGCTTGCCCCGTCCAGCCGGAAAGGCGGAAGGAGTGGGGCACTGGATTGGTGGAGTTTGGGAGTGTTTGGAGTGTTGGAAGTTGCCGTTCCCGCAACAGCCCATTGCTCCATCACTCCACCACTCCATTACCCCAATTTGTTCCGGCGGATTCTCATTGCGGAACCGGGCGGATGTGTGGATATTTCAGCCCGCACGTCGGAGCGTAGCTCAGCTTGGTAGAGCACCAGCTTTGGGAGCTGGCTGTCGCAGGTTCAAATCCTGTCGCTCCGACCATTTCCATTATTCGATCCCGGCTCCGCAAATTTCTCCACGGATTATTCATAACGCTGGCTGCATTTTTGGTCGCTGGCGCGCTGGCGATAATTTTATCGGCTGAGCAAAAGGAAACAGGAATAGCGGGAGCTTTTCAATGGCATAAAATTACTAATACCAAAAATAAACCATTGTAAACAGGGCGTTTGGGACGTTTTCGCCCGGCGGTTTCCCGGCTGGCATCACCGCTGCTAAACGGGTTGGCACGGTTCAGCCAAACGCAAGTGCAGTTGAATGATTGAACGATACGGTGGAAAAAGCATGAAAAAAATTGAAGCCATCATCAAGCCCTTCAAGCTCGAGGAAGTCAAAGACGCCCTCGGTGAAGTTGGCATCGAAGGGATGACGGTGAGTGAGGTCAAGGGTTTCGGCCGGCAGAAGGGCCACACCGAAATTTATCGTGGCAGTGAATACACCATGGACTTTCTGCCCAAAGTCAAAGTTGAAATCGTCGTTTCGGACGATCGAGCCGACAACGCCATTACGGCCGTGGTCCACAGCGCCAAGACCGGAAAAATCGGCGATGGGAAGATTTTTGTCACAGCAATAGAACAGGCGGTTCGCATCCGCACGGATGAAACCGGAAACGAAGCATTATGACCCGTAACATAGAAACCAAATAAACCAGCAAAGAAGAAACAGTTAAACGAACCAACAAATATGACAAACGAACCAACATCACCAGGTGGCGGGAACAAGCCCACCACCAAAGCAACCCTGGGATTAACCGGGCTCACCATCAACGCCATGGCCTTGATTGCGCCTGGCGCATTTCTCTGGCTGACGTTCCAAGAGCAATGCCTCTACGGCGCGCCGATGGCTGGCTGCGCAATGTGGGTCGGCCTGCTGGCCGCGCTGCTGCTGTGCTTCGCGACGGCCATCAGCTATGCCGAACTCTCCAAACTCTATCCCGGCGCGGGTTCTTCCTACCTTTACGCCGAGCAGGCGTTCTTGTCCAAGACCCATGCGTATAAATTTGCGCGCGTCGCCAAATTTTTCACCGGCTGGGCCAGTCATTTGTATTACTGGGTTTATCCCGGCTTGATGGTCGGGGTAACGGCAGTACTTGGCGGCTATTTGGCCAGCCAGTTTTGGCCGAACACTTTCAGCGGCACTTACAACAGTCCGTTGTTCATGTGGCTGTTCTGCATCGTATTCTCACTGCTCGTGGGTTACATCGCCTACCGCGGCGTGAATGGCACCACGGCGGTCAACATGGGGATTAACATCATTCAGATCAGCGCGCTGGTGGTTTTCGCGGTCATGGCCATCGCCTATCGTTCCAACCATCCGCAAGGATCAGTGGGCTGGCATCTGTCGAACGGAACTCCGGTAAGCTACAATGTTGATCAAGTCAACGTGCTGGACGACAAGAATCAGCCCGTGCAAGACACTTGGGCCGATAATTCTCCGAAATTCGCCCAAGATGCGAATGGCAAGGATTTGATCGGCAAAGACGGCAAACCCGTTCCTGCCATCAAACAACAAGACCGGCAAGTCACGGCTGACGACTTGGACAAGACCAAGAACACCGACGCCGTGGTGTTGGGCACCTTGACCGCGATGGGACTCGCCGTGGGCGACCCGTATCCGGTCTTTCAAAAGGATGATGCCGGCAAGCTCAAACTGGACAAGGACAGTCACGCGATATCCGACCCGTTCATCTTAAGCTACAAGCCTGAAGACGCCGTCACCGGCAAAGCGGGCGACGCGAAAGATCCGCAAACCTTTAATTTTCACACTTCGGCCAAGTCAGTCATTGTTCCGCATAAAATGAATTTCCTCTTCATTCAGGCATGCATCGCGATTCTCCTGCTCGTGGGTTTCGAGTCGGTGACTTCCATGGGAGAAGAAGCGAAGAATCCCAAGAAGGACATCGGGCGGGCGGTGTTAATGTCCCTGGTGATTCAAGGCGCCATGTGTTACATGTTCGAGTATTTCGCCGCGAATTATTTCCTGAACAGCGGCTACACCGTCTCGAATGCCGGCGCTTCCGGCGCGCCGCTCGGCGACATGATGGTGCTCGTCGGCACGTGGGCCTTCGGCAGTTATGCGGCAGGCCGGGCATTCATGCTCGTGCAGGCCGGCACAGTGTTCCTGGCGTTGATCGGCACGACCCTGGCTTGCATCAACACGGGCGCGCGCGTGACTTATGCGATGGGCCGCGACGAAGAAGTGCCGTCGCACTTCGGCCTGATACACGGCAAACACCTGTCCCCGCACCGGGCCATCTGGACGCTGGTGGTTATCTCGATGGTCATCGGCATCATTACGACAGTGGCCTATCTCGGTGGACAATCCTCGGACTTGGCGGCCTTGGACAAACACAACTTCTGGTATAGCTTCGGCATTTTCTCGCCGCACGCTTATACCTGGCTGCCTAATTCGCTGGTCACCATTACTCTCATCAGCAACTTCGGCACGTTCCTGCTCTACATGACAACTTGCATCGTGGCCATCGTGGCGTTCAAAGAGCACCACAGTTTCCACGGGTTCAAGCACTTCGTGGTGCCGATCTTCGGACTGCTGGCGAACCTGGGCTGCATGTTGTTTTATCTGGTCGGCCCGTTCTCGGTCAGCGGCATGAGCTGGCATGAACCTTACATCGCGCTTGGTTTCGCCGCGGTCTGGGGCATTTACGGCTTCATTTACTTCAAATCGAGGAGCGCCAAACTTGGCCGGTCCGCAATCCTGACCGAGAAACCTTTATTAATCTGAAGCCAGGGAGAACAACGCATAGCCCGGCCACCGTGATGGTGGCCGGGTTTTATTTTCACACGCAGCGGGACAACCTCCGCTCGACTTACGGTCTTTCGCTCCACAAAATTCTCGGATACCCTTGTCCAGCCCATGAAAATAAAATGCTTCCAGCTTTCCAGCATAGGAACCGTTCGCGACCACAACGAAGATTTCATCGCTTTCTGGGAACCGGAAAATTTTCAACAATTGCAGGCGGTCGGCAGCATCGCCGTTCTGGCCGACGGTGTGGGCGGCGAAGGCAACGGTGACATCGCCAGCCGCCTCGCGGCGGAAACCGCGCTGGAGATTTTCAAGGAAGCCAGGCCGGAAACCCCCACCAACGATTCCGTCCGCCGGATTTTCGACGAATCGGCCGCGAGAATTTTTCAGACCGCCCAAAAGCAGGGCCGCATGTCCACCACGCTGCTGACCTCCATTTTTCGCGACGACAAGGTCACCATTGCCCACGTCGGCGATTCCCGCGCCTACCTCATCCGGGCCGGGAAAATCAAGCGGATGACCACCGACCATTCTTACACCTCGTTGCAGGTCAAATTGGGATTGTTGCTGGAACGCAATGCCATGACCAGCCAGCACCGCTCCACGCTGACGCGCAGCGTCGGCTCGGAACCGATTTGTCATTACGACATCAAAACGGAGACCCTGGAGCAGGGAGATTTGATTTTGCATTGCTCGGACGGGCTTTACGGTTTTGTTTTGGACGAGGAAATTCTGGAGGCGGTGATCAAGTATCATCCTGGCGAAGCGTGCAAACGGCTGATTGAGCAGGCGGAACGGCGGCAAGCCAGCGACAACGTTTCCGTCCAGATTATTCAGGTGTGGCAGGTGGAACAGTCATTGCAAGCCCAGACTGCCGCCGTCAAAACCCGCCGCGCACTCGGCAATGACATCGGCGTGGGGCATTTGCTCGATGAGCGGTTTGAAATCACCGATGTGATCGCGAAGAGCGGCATGGCTTCGCTGTTCAAAGCCAACGACCGGCAAACCGGCAGGCCGGTGGCCCTGAAAATTCCCTATTTGCAAATTGAAAGCGACCCGGCGGGATTTGACCGTTTTCGCCGCGAGGAAGAAATCGGGATTAGGCTCAATCATCCGTATATCCTGAATATTCTTCCCGTCGAAAAAAAGAGCCGGCCTTACTTTGCGATGGAATATCTCGAAGGCCAGACCTTGAGCGAATTGCTGCGCAACGTGCGGCCCTTGCCCGAACCGGATGCAGTCAAAATCGCCAGTCGCATCTGCGAGGCGCTGGCTTATATGCATGGGAACGGTGTCGTGCATCGCGATTTGAAGCCGGCCAACGTCATGCTTTGCAACGACGGCTCGATTCGCATCATGGATTTTGGAATTGCCCGGGCGGCCAATGCCCGGCGGCTTACCTTTGTCGGCTTCACGCCCACTATGGGCACGCCCGATTACATGGCGCCGGAGCAGGTCAAAGGCAGCCGGGGCGACGAACGGACGGACATCTACAGCCTAGGGGCGATTCTGTACGAAATGGCCACGGGCGAACCGCCCTTTGCCGGCGACAGCCCGTATGTAATCATGAACGCCCGCGTCACGGGAGACCCGCAGGCGCCGCGAAAAATAAATCCGAATCTGACTCCCGTGCTGGAGGAAATCATCCTGCACGCGATGGAGCGCGATCCGAAACGGCGCTACCAATCCGCCGGCGAGATGAAGCGGGAACTGGATGATTACGAATCCGTGGAGATGACCAGCCGTCATACCCGGCTACAGGCGCCACAGATCTGGAAATCGCGGTTCCGGATGGTGCCCATGATCATCGGCTTCGTCATTTTGCAGGTGGCCGTCTTTTTGCTGCTGCTGTGGCATTTCCGGAAGCATTGACGGCTGCGGCCAATATGAAGTTTCCAACCCGCTGATTTTGAATGGTTAGCTTTCCATTTTTCCTCGTTTCGTTTTTTGCATTTGCAATAATTTTTGTCTGATGGGAATCGGCACACATCGTCCGCGCAATGTCGGCTGGGCCAGGGCGGCTGGATTGCTTTACGGCGACTGGGGAACCAGCAAGGCCTATGTCATCGGGCTTGCCTTTCTCGCCGCTGGCTTTTCCTCTTTTCCAATCATTCTGGCGGTTTGTGCTCTGACCGGGCTGGTCGGCTACAACTACATCATCGTTTGCCGGCATTTTCCGGATGGGGGCGGCGTTTATTCCTCCGCGCGCGAGCAAAGCCGGGTGCTGGCCGTGCTCGGCTCAATGTTGCTGCTGGCGGATTTCATCGTGACCGCCGCCTTGAGCTGCTGGGATGCCATGAGCTATTTTGGCGTGCCCAAAGAATACCTCAAACTGGCCACCATCAGCGCCATTCTGCTCATCGGTTATATCAACTTCTTCGGGCCCAAACACTCCGGCAGTTTTGCCATCACTCTGTCCTTGCCGATGGTGGTGGTCGTCGGCCATCATCGACATTGCCGCGACGCTTGGCGTGGACATGCTGATGCTGGGTGCGCCGCATCGGAGTTCAATGGTCAAGCTTCTCAGAGGCGATATCGTAGCCGAAGTGGCCAGAGACCTTCCCGAAAACATCCAGCTCATCATTCACAGTTGAGGGCTGTACCCGGAATTCTCCGGCGCTGCGGTTTGGAAAACACTCCCGCTGGCGAAATCAGGGACTGTTGAGCAAAAGGCGACAGTCAGTTTCCTCGACTTTGATTTGCCAAAACGCGCAAAGCATTGGCAGCCGCGCAGTTTGACCGGCATTGCCCGCGCGATCCGGCACTGGCAAGGCGCTTGCTAATCGAGTCTCGCGAAAACAAAAAATCAGCATCAACGAAACAGGATGCGGGAAGCAACTGCGGATATCATTTCCAACCGCAGCGAGCAACCGTTGTGGTTGGTTGCTGGGTGAGTGCGGCGGGTGCCGCAAGGTGCCCGCCGCTTTGTAAAGATTACAAACTAAATGAGATAAATTTTCTCTGGACATGTTGGAGTTGCGGTGTTGAAGAATGCTCCGGCTGCGCAAATGGCGACAGCGTCGGAAGTGTTTTGACTTTTGCTGTAAAAAAATGTTCCGTTGCGCATCAAGGTGTTGCGCGAACTGTGGGAAGAATTTGATGTGCTGGCATTACCGTTGCTAAAGGCGCCTCGACCAGGCTCAGTGTGTACTGTTTCACTCACAAGCTGTGCCGCTTGGCTTGGTCGGAACAAACAACTCAACCCAGCATTAAATGAAGAAAATCGAAGCGATCATTAAACCATTCAAGCTCGAAGAAGTCAAAGACGCCCTCGGCGAACTCAGCATCGAAGGCATGACGGTGAGCGAGGTCAAGGGGTTTGGCCGCCAGAAAGGCCACACCGAAATCTATCGCGGCAGTGAATACACAGTGGATTTCCTGCCCAAAATCAAAATCGAACTCGTCTTGGCGGACAATCAGGTCGAAGCCGCCATTGGTGCCATCGTCAAGTCGGCCAGGACCGGCAAGATTGGCGACGGCAAAGTGTTTGTTTCCGGTGTTGAACAGGCCGTCCGTATTCGCACCGAAGAGAAAGGTGACTCGGCCATTTAAGCGATTCACCCCACTTGAACCTCACCCAAATTAAAAAAATGAAACGATATCTTTTGACATTTGCTTTGATTGCAACCACCGCACTTGGCGCGTTCACGTCACGCGCGGACGACACGAATGCTCCGGCAGCGGCCCCGGCGGCCACGAATGTTGCACCAGCCACGCCGCCACCATTACCCGCGGCTTCGCTGGACCAACGCGTCGCGGCATTGGAGGCCTACATCGCCAACAGCGACCCGACAGCTCCGCTTAAGGACACCAATGGCAACCAAGTGGTGTCTGACACAATCATCGGCAATCCCGGTCCCGGTCACAACGCGTGGCTGTTGACCAGCACGGCGTTGGTGTTGTTCATGACGCTGCCCGGTCTGGCGTTGTTCTACGGCGGCCTGGTCCGTCGCAAGAACGTCTTGTCCGTGCTCGCGCAATGCTTCCTGATCGCCGGCCTGGTGACCATTCTCTGGGTGTTTGTTGGCTACGGCATGATCTTCGGGGGTTCGGGCACCGGTTCAGACCCGGCAGCAAGGCATGCTGCCATGGCCAAAGAGGACGTAATCACTGGAGTTGTTGGCAGTCCGACGAAAGATTGGATGCTCAATAACGTTACTTCCGCCCCGAACGCCAACTATTCCTACTGGGTTTCGGAAAACGTGTTTGCGATGTTCCAATTGATGTTCGCCATCATTACTCCGGCGCTGATCATCGGTTCCATCGCCGAGCGCATGAAGTTCAAGGCCATTCTGATATTCATGACCCTGTGGATGTTCATCATCTATTTCACCCAGGGACACATGGTCTGGGGCATCAACGGCATGATGAACGGCGTCTGGAATGCCGGCGCAAAGATTCACGCGATTGACTTCGCTGGCGGCACCGTTGTGCATATGACCTCCGGCTGGTCGGCGCTGATTCTCTGTCTGATTCTCGGCAAACGCACGGGCTTCGGCAAAGTGAACTTCGCGCCGCACAGCATGGTGCTAACTTACATCGGCACGGGCATGCTGTGGGTGGGCTGGTATGGATTCAACTCCGGCAGCGCGGTTGCAGCTGACGTGATTGCGGCCAATGCGTTCACGACCACGACGATTGCCACGGCGGTGGCCTCGTTCGTCTGGCCGATGATGGAATGGTTGACCCGGGGCAGGCCGAGCGTGCTGGGATTCTGTTCCGGCGCGGTGGCCGGTCTGGTGGTGATCACTCCGGCTTGCGGTTTCGTAACGCCGCAGGGTTCAATCTGGATTGGCATTGCCGCCGGCATCATTCCGTGGTTCTTCTGCTACAAGGTCAAGGGCTGGTTTGGCTATGACGACGCGCTTGATACCTTCGGGGTGCATGCCATCGGTGGCACGACCGGTGCCATCATGACCGGCATGCTCGCGCGCAATGCGGTGAATGCCAACCTCGCCACCAACCTCAAGGCGTATGTCACTGACCACTGGTTCCAACCGTTGCTTTGGGAACAGCTCAAGGCGGTCGGCATCACGTTGGTATTGGCTGTCGTGGGCACAATCGTCATCGCATATGTCACCAAGGCGCTGGTTGGTCTCCGGCCGAGCGAGGAAGTTGAAATCTCCGGCTTGGACGTCGCGGAACATGGTGAGGAAGGATACACAGATTAAATTAAACTAAAAAAAACTCGACGCTGCGCCGGTTGTTGGCAAAATCCACCTCCGGCGCAGCATTAGATTTTGACTGTAACAACACGACAAACAACCAATAAATACACACTAACTAATATGGCAACTCCCAAGAGCGTAATTGAAATGGCAAAAAAGGCAGGGGCGAAAATGGTGGACATCAAGTTCGTGGACACCTTCGGGACCTGGCAACACTTCACCATGCCCATCGCCGAACTGTCCGAGGAAACTTTCGCCGAAGGCATCGGTTTCGACGGCTCTTCCATCCGCGGCT
>Ga0181536_10004469_pt1 | contig 14776 bp, 16 predicted proteins | sample PEATcosm2014_Bin_41_FD_121105 | JGI IMG/M metagenome (GOLD analysis project Ga0181536, IMG submission 121105) | Peatland microbial communities from MTU Mesocosm Facility, Houghton, MI, USA - PEATcosm2014_Bin17_60_metaG | ecosystem: Environmental > Terrestrial > Soil > Wetlands > Peat | place... | reverse complement strand
TCAAGGCCCTGAAACACGATTATGGCACTACATTGAAAAACCGCGGGCCACTCGACTATATATCAGGGTTTTTCCGTATTCGTTGCAGAAAGTGACGGGAAAAGTGCTAAAGATGGGTTAAGGATCATCCCGCGCCTGAAGATGCTGATGAGCGGCGCCTTGACTTCGCGGTGCTGGGTGCGCTGGATTCGCCGGTTTTCGAGCCAGACCTCGGGCTCCTTGACGAAGAAGCGCACGTAGATGACCGCCAGCGCGGGCAGCACGCCGATCCACAGCATGCCACGCCAGCCGATCGAATTATAGAACAGGCCGTAGATCGCGAAGGACAACAGAAAGCCGAGGCCCCATGAGCCCTGCAAGACCCCGCTCATGAGGCCGCGCGAGCGTTGCGGCCAGGTTTCCATGGCCAGTGACGCCCCGGAGGGCCATTCGGCGCCCATGAACAGGCCGAGGGTGGCGCGCGCGGTGAACAGGAACAGGAAGGTCGGTGAAAAGCCGGCGGCGAAGTTGCACAGCGAATAGCCGAGGATCGAGATCATCAGCGGCGTCTTGCGGCCAATCCGATCGCCGAGCCAGCCCGCGGCGGTGGCGCCAACCAGCCGCATCCACAGCGTGATGGTGAAAACGAACGTTACTTCGGTCATCGACACGCCGAACGTTTGCGCGATGGGCTGCATGATCAGCAGGAAAACGGTGAAGTCGAACGCGTCGAGCGTCCAGCCCAGCCATGCGGCGATATAGGCGTACCACTGATCCTTGGTCGGTTCCTTCCACCATGGGATCCCATTCGAACTTTCCACGGACGTTGCCATTGGTGTTGCCTCCTGTATTATGTTCTTATTGGAACGATTTTGCGGTGTGGCTTAGCGCGGCGCGCCAGTACGTTATGGTAAGGTAACGTTAGCGGCGCGGCTCCACGGCACCCATGCCTCAACTCCGCGGCGTGGTGTCATGGCCGGCTCTGACCCAGCTGTATCACGCGCCGGGTCGGTCAGACTTCGTTCGACGTTCCACTTCCGGCCGGCGTTTGCCCAGTTGCGGTCCCGCTGCTGGACCGAACGGCCGCCTCGTCGACCGATTGCCTTACATTTCAGGTATCGGACGCCGAAGACGAGGATCGAAGGGCCGATTCGTCCAGTCCAGAACCATTAGCACCGACGCGTCTGCCGCGTAAGGTCAAATATCATGAATAATCGTTTAGTTGACGGAATTGCCGGCTCGCCCGCCGCCGCGGACGGTCTGGTCTGATCTTTGCCAGCAAATCACGGTGCATGCTCAAGATATAATATTGTCGGTGTTATCATTTCCAGAGCGCTGGAACTGCTCGCTCGTTCCCTATCTCGGCAATACCTGGCGAAAGACAAATGGCCGCCGGCGAAGCCGCGGCACCCGTTGAACCCAGTGTTTACCCGCCGCGGCGAAGGCAGGCCGTGTCGGCCGGTAACTCGCCGCATGGATGACGCCCCGCCAGGTACTTTCCCGGTGGGCCCCCGCCAATCAATCTGCGAACTTGACCCGGGCACCTCCGAGGCCGCATGGTCCCCGGCATGGCAAACGCATCCAGGCAGGCGCGAATTACTCGCCCGGCGGCTCATTGAGCGCCGGGAGCCTTGACGCGATCTGACCGCGGCCCAATACGCCGCACTCGTATGCCTGTGATGGATCAGCCATGAACGACGCCCCGGCCGAGGCCCCTCGCGACTACCGCGACACGGTCTTTTTGCCTCAGACATCCTTCCCCATGCGGGGGGATTTGCCGAAGAAGGAACCCGCGATCCTTGCCTGCTGGGAGGCGATGGATCTGTGGGGCAAGTTGCGCGCCGCCGCCAAAGGCCGGCCGGCGTTCATCCTGCATGACGGCCCGCCCTACGCCAACGGCCACCTGCACATCGGCACGGCGCTGAACAAGATCCTGAAGGATGTCATCAACCGCACGCGGCAGATGGCCGGCTACGACGCCAACTACATCCCCGGCTGGGACTGTCACGGCCTGCCGATCGAGTGGAAGATCGAGGAAGAATACCGCGCCAAAAAGCAGGACAAGGACGCCGTCCCGGTGCTCGATTTCCGCGCCGAGTGCCGCGCCTACGCCGCCCATTGGATGACCATCCAGGCCCGCGAATTCCGCCGCCTGGGCGTCGAGGGCGCTTGGCGGGAGCGGTACGCCACCATGGACCTGGCGTCCGAGGGCGCGATCGCCCACGAAATCCTGAAATTCCTGCTGAACGGCGCGCTGTATCGCGGCCTGCGTCCGGTGATGTGGTCGCCGGTGGAAAAAACCGCGTTGGCCGAGGCCGAGATCGAATACCACGACCATACCAGCACCACGATCTGGGTCCGCTTTCCCATCGTCCAGGCACCATCCCAGGCAATGCAGGCCATTGTCCCGGGTGCGATGCTCGATACCGCGTGGGCGAGCGAACTCAGCGATGCCTCGGTCGTCATCTGGACCACCACCCCCTGGACCATCCCCGGCAACCGCGCCCTCGCCGCCGGTCCCGAGATCGACTACGCGCTGGTCCGCGTCGATGGCACGGCGGTGGGCTCGCTGGCCCGCCATCACGAAAAGCTGCTGATCGCGCTGCCGCTGCTGCCCCAGGTGCTGAAGGATGCCGGCATCACCACCCACCACATCCTGCACGTCTACAAGGGCGAAGCGCTGGCGGGAACCATCTGCGCTCACCCGTTGCGCGGCGTTGAGCAAGCTCACGGGGGTTACGACCAGGACACGCCGCTGCTGCTGGCGGATTTCGTGACCACCGACGCCGGCACCGGGTTTGTCCACATCGCGCCCGGCCACGGCGAGGACGATTTTCTGCTTGGCCGCGCCAACAACCTGGACATTCCGGAAACCGTCGGCGACGACGGCACGTTCAATCCCTGGGTGCCGTTGTTCGCCGGTCAGCACGTCTACAAGGTCGCCGACGCGGTGTGCGCGGCGCTGACCGAGGCCGGCGGCCTGCTGGCGCGCGGCAAAATCGTACACTCCTATCCGCATTCCTGGCGGTCGAAAGCACCGTTGATCTTCCGTGCGACACCGCAATGGTTCATCCGCATGGACGGCCCGGAGCACATCCGCGAAAAGGCCCTCCGAGCCATCGACAACACCGTGTTCGTGCCGGATCAGGGGCGCAATCGCATCGGCTCCATGATCGCCGCGCGCCCCGATTGGTGCATCAGCCGGCAGCGCGCCTGGGGCGTGCCGATCCCGATCTTCGTGCATCGCCAGACCGGCGAGCCGTTGCGCGATGAAGCCGTCGTGGCGCGCATCGTCGAGGTGTTCACGGCCGAGGGCGCCGACGCCTGGTATGCCTCGCCGCCGTCACGGTTCCTCGGCAACGATTACAACCCCGACGACTACGAGCAGGTGCGCGACATCGTCGACGTCTGGTTCGAGTCCGGCTCGACCCACGCCTTCGTGCTGGAGTCGCGGAAACTGCCGTGGCCCGCCGATCTGTATCTCGAAGGCTCGGACCAGCATCGCGGCTGGTTCCACTCGTCGTTGCTGGAGTCGGTCGGCACTCGCGGCGTGGCACCGTTCAAGGCCATCCTCACCCACGGCTTCGTCAACGACGAGCACGGCCGCAAAATGTCCAAATCACTGGGCAATGTCGTCGCCCCGGATGAGGTCGCGGACAAGTACGGTGTCGATATCCTCCGGCTCTGGGTGATGATGTCCGACACCACCGAGGACCTCCGGATCGGTCCGGAAATCCTCAGGCAGCAGGCCGAACTTTATCGCCGGCTGCGCAACACGCTGCGCTGGTTACTGGGGTCTTTGGCGGGCTTCACCGCGGCGGAAGCGGTGCCGGTCGCGGACATGCCGGAGCTGGAACGTTACATCTTGCACCGGATGACCGAACTCGACGCCAGGATCCGGGCGGCGGTGGAAAGCTACGACTGGACTGGGGTGTATCCCGAGATCCACAATTTCTGCGCCACCGATTTGTCGGCGTTTTATTTCGACATTCGCAAGGACGCGGTTTACTGCGACCGGGCCGACAGTCTCCGCCGTCGCGCCGCGCGCACCGTGCTGGATCAGTTGCAGCGCTGCCTCTGCGCCTGGCTGGCGCCGGTGCTGTGCTTCACCGCCGAGGAAGCCTGGACCGCCCGCTTCGGCGAACAAGACAGCGTGCATCTGCAATTGTTCCCGCCGCTGCCGCACGAGTGGCGCGACGACGCGCTGGCCGCGAAGTGGGAGCAACTGCGCGCGATCCGCCGCCGCATCACCGTTCCGTTGGAGGAAGCCCGGCGCGCCAACGTTATCGGCGCCTCGTTGCAGGCGGCGGTGACGTTGAAACTCGCGCCGGACGAGGCGGAGCTTTTGAACGCCGACGAATGGGCCGAACTCGCCATCGTGTCGGATGTCCGCATGGTGGCGGGCATTGGTGACGATCTGGCGGAGATCAGCGTCGCGCCGGGCCGCAAATGCGACCGCTGCTGGCGCGTGCTGACCGAGGTTGGGACCCACAAAGCGCACCCCACCCTCTGCCTGCGCTGCACCGGCGCGGTGGAGTCGGCATGACGCCGGGAACCGCCACGCGGCTGGGCTTTGTCTCGGCGCTGGTCGTGCTCGGCGCCGATCAGGGCAGCAAATACTGGATCCTGCACGTGCTCGATTTGCCCGATTTGGGACAGGTCGTGCTGCTGCCGGTGCTGAACCTGACGTTCGTGCGGAACCAAGGCGTGACGTTCGGCCTGCTGAACGGGCTGGGTTCGTGGAGCCATTTCGTGCTGGCGGCGATCGCTCTGCTGGTCGTCGGCGCGCTGTGCGTGTGGCTGCGGCGGGCGGAAAATGCTCTCTCCGCGCTGGCGATCGGCGCGATCGCCGGTGGCGCGGTGGGGAACGTGATCGATCGGTTGCGCTATGGCGCGGTGGTGGATTTCATCCACGCGCATGTCGGGCAATGGTCGTGGTATGTGTTCAATGTGGCCGACGCGGCGATCGTTTGCGGGGTCGCGGTGCTGGTCCTGGAAAGCCAGTTGTTGCACCGCTCGCGACACAAGGTGAAGCATCCGGCGTGACGTCCCACGCATGGCTCGGCCTGGCTATCTGGCGGCGCACACCGGCTGGGGCTCGGCCAAGCCGAGCCACGGGCGCTGCGCGGCACCCGGCGGAATTTGCCGCTTGAAGCGAGGCGCGTAGTCCTGTCTGATCTGGCCACGGTGCGCCTGTAGCTCAATTGGTCAGAGCCGGCGGCTCATAACCGCCTGGTTGTAGGTTCGAGTCCTACCAGGCGCACCAATGGAACCATAATAGTACCGTCGCGGACCACGTCCCGGAGGCCGCTAGCCGTTGGGCGGCTTAGGCCCCGGATAAGTTTCGAGCGCTCTGCGTGGTACTGGGCCGCATGGTTTGGGGTCATCTGGCGTGCCACAGTTCGCGGGGTTCGGCTGGTCAACCTTGTAGCCTGGAGGCGGCCCATTGCCTGGACCGGCATTATAGGTGCCGGCCTTGGTTCCGCTGTCCGATTGCGCGTAGGCAACAGGGAGCGATTGCGTGAGGGCCACAAGCACCGCGATCGTGATCAGATGTCGCATTGCTACCACCTTCGTTAACAGGAACCTGGGTTGTTCGGCCTGGCGCGCGGCTCGCCCTGCTCTGCCACGGCAGGGAAGATGAGTCGGCGGCAATCCGAGACATCCGGGATGTTGGCCCGTTCTTGCCATGTTTGGCAACTACGCGGAACGGAAGCGGCGATCAGCATGAATTCTGAGGGTGGTTTTCCAAGGTTTGCCCGGCGAGGTTCCGTGCGGAACCATGACGTTTTCGGAACATAAGGGGTGCGGCCATTGATAGACAGATCCATCTTCGCCGCTCCTCACGGCACCAGCACCGCCGCGCCTTCGAACCGGCCGGCGCGCAGATCGGCGAGCGCCTCATTCGCCTGATCCAACCGATACCGCGTCGTGCTCGTGACAATGCCGATCTTCGGCGCCTGGGCCAGGAAATCGAGCCCATCCCGCCGCGTCAGGTTGGCGACCGAGACGAGCTGCCGTTCTTCCCACAGCAGCCGATACGGAAAGCTCGGGATATCGCTCATGTGGATGCCGGCGCAGACCACGCGGCCGCCTTTGCGCACCGCCTTCAGCGCCGCCGGCACCAGATCGCCGACCGCGGCGAAAATGATCGCGGCGTCGAGCGGTTCCGGCGGCAGCTCATCGGATCCGCCCGCCCAGACCGCGCCAAGGCTTCGTGCGAAGCCTTGGCCGGCTGCGTCCCCTGGCCGCGTAAAGGCGAACACCGAGCGGCCCTGCCACTTCGCCACCTGCGCCAGGATGTGGGCCGCCGCGCCAAAGCCGTAGAGGCCCAGATTCCGGCCCTCGCCGGCAATCACCAGCGAGCGCCAGCCGATCAGGCCGGCGCACAGCAGCGGCGCGAGCGAAACGTCATCGCCGGCCTCGCCGAGCGGGAAGGCGAAGCGCGCATCGGCGATCGTCGCCGTGGCGAAACCGCCGTCGCGCGTGTAGCCGTTGAACAGCGGGTGATCGCAGAGGTTCTCCTGCCCGCTGGTGCAAAACCGGCAGACGCCGCAGGTGTGGCCGAGCCAGGGGATGCCGACGCGCTGGCCGGGATGCAGACCTTCGACACCGGGGCCAAGCGCGTCGACGCGGCCGACGATTTCGTGGCCGGGGATGATCGGCAGGCGCGGCTCCGGCAGCTCGCCATCGACGACATGCAAATCGGTGCGGCAGACGCCGCAGGCGGCGACCGTCACCCTGATCTCGCCAGGCCCAGGGTGGCGGTCGGGAAGCTCGGTCCATTCCAGGGCGGTGCCGGGCGTCTTTAATACCATCGCTCGCATGGTGTCTGTGGCTCCTCGGCGAAATGGCGCACGGCACGGTGCGCCCAATACGATGGTGGTCTACAACTCAACCACGATGCCGCCCACTGTCCCAGATGCCATTACCCTGACCGGCACGGTCCTCTCGGTTCGCGGCGCCGTCGTGGACGTGCGGTTCGACGGCGGCGCGTTGCCGCCGATCGACAGCGCGCTGATCGTCGCCTGGGACCGGCCCGAACCGCTGGTGCTGGAGGTGCACAGCCACGCCGATGCCACGACCGTTCGGGGCATCGCGCTGCAGGCGACCACCGGGCTCGCGCGCGGCACCGCGGTGCTCGCGACCGGCGCGCCCATTTCGGTCCCGGTCGGCGATGCGGTTCTGGGGCGTCTGCTCGACGTCGTTGGGACGGTGCGGGACCAGGGGCCGCCGCTGCCCGCCGATACCCCGCGGCGCGGCATCCACGCGCCGCCGCCGGCACTGAAGGACGAGACCTCGGCCAGCGCGGTGTTCGAGACGGGGATCAAGGTGATCGACCTGCTGGCGCCGCTGGCGCAGGGCGGCAAGGCGGCGATGTTCGGCGGCGCCGGGGTGGGGAAGACGGTGCTGGTGATGGAGTTGATCCACGCCATGGTCGAGAAATATCAGGGGATTTCGGTGTTCGCCGGCGTCGGCGAGCGGTCCCGCGAGGGCCACGAACTGCTCAACGACATGAAGAGTTCGGGCGTGCTGGCGCGCACGGTGCTGATCTATGGCCAGATGAACGAGCCGCCTGGCGCCCGCTGGCGCGTGCCGCTGACCGCGCTGACCACCGCCGAGTATTTCCGCGATCAGAAACACCAGAACGTGCTGCTGCTGATGGATAATGTCTATCGTTTCGTGCAGGCCGGGGCCGAGCTGTCGAGCCTGCTCGGCCGGCTGCCATCCCGCGTCGGCTACCAGCCGACCCTCGCCACCGAAGTCGCGTTGTTGCAGGAGCGCATCGCGTCCGTCGCCGGCGCGGCGGTCACCGCCATTCAGGCTGTCTATGTTCCGGCGGACGACTTCACCGACCCGGCGGTGACCACCATCTCAAGCCACATGGACAGCATCATCATGCTGTCGCGCACGCTGGCGGCCGAGGCGTTTTATCCGGCCATCGATCCGCTCGCCTCGTCGTCCGTGCTGCTCGATCCGCTGGTGGTGGGCGAGGAGCACTACCGTCTCGCCGAACGCGCCCGTGAGGCACTCGCCCGCTTCAAGGACCTGCAGGACATCATCGCTCTGCTCGGCGTCGAGGAGCTCAGCGCGAGCGACCGGCTGATCGTCAGACGCGCCCGCCGGTTGCAGCGTTTTCTCAGCCAGCCGTTCGTGGTAACGGAGGCGTTCACCGGCACGCCCGGCCGCAGCGTGAGCCGCGCCGACACGCTCGCCGGTTGCCGTGCCATCCTCGACGGCGAGACCGACGATTGGGCCGAAAGCTCGCTTTACATGGTGGGGACTTTGGACGATGCGCGCGCGAAAGAGGCTGCGGCGGTGAAGGCGAATCACCCATCATGAGGCTGCGGATCACTACGCCGCTCTCGGTCGTTGTCGACGCGGATGGGGTCCGCGCGTTGCGCGCCGACGATTCCACGGGAAGTTTTGGGATCATGGCAGGACACGCGGACTTTCTGACCAGCCTGGCGATCGGTGTCGTGAGTTGGCGGGGCGGTGACGGAATCCCGCATTATTGCGCGGTGCGCCGCGGCGTGCTGTCCGTGACCGGCGGCCAGGAGATCGCCATCGCCACGCGGGAGGCGGTGGCAGGCGACCACCTCGCGACACTCGACGAGACGGTGCTTGCCCGGTTTCGTGCCGATACGGAAGCGGAACGGGCGGAACGCGTCGACAGCACGCGGCTGCAACTGAACGCGATCCGGCAGATCGTCAGCCATTTGCGTGCGTCCGGCCGCAGCGGTTCGGCGGACTTCGCGTGAGCCTGATCGTTATGGTCCGTATCGCGCCCGCCACGTCTCCACCGTCATCGCGAGCGAAACCCGTGACATCGCGAGCGCGGCGACTGTCAACGGGAGCACAGCCCCTGTCATTGCGCACACAGCCCCTGTCGTTGCGAGCGCAGCCCCTGTCATTGCGAGCGCAGCGAAGCAATCTCCCGACGTGGGGGCATGGAGATTGCTTCGCCGCGCTCGCGATGACAGGGGGACGCGTTCGGTCCGTCGCGACCCGCCGCCGATGACCACACCGGACGAACAGGACCCGCTGGTGAAGGGCGTCCGGCTGCGTGACCAACGCGCCCGGCGCGGCAAGCGCGAGGGCGATCCTTCGGTGGCACGCCGCCTCGGTCAGATCGGCGTACTGGGCTGGATCATTGTCACCCCCATGCTGATCGGCGTGTTCGCCGGCCGCTGGCTCGACCGCACGTTCAATACGGGACTGTTCTGGACGGCGCCGCTGCTGATGCTCGGCGCGGCGCTGGGGTGCTGGTCCGCCTGGAAATGGATGCAGAGCGCATGACCGTCCCGCCGTTCGACGCCCTGACGTTGCTCACCCTGGGCGCCTGTTTCATCGCCGGGATCCCGGCCGGGCTGCTGTACTTCGCCGGCCTGTGGTGGAATGCGCGCCTGTTCGCGGAACGCGGCCGCACCGGCCTGACCATCCTGCTGATGCTCGGCCGCCTGGCGATGTTAGGCGGCGTGTTGACGTTGGCCGCGAGGCAAGGCGCGATGCCGCTGCTGTCAATGGCGCTTGGCGTCTTCATCGCTCGTTTCGCGGTCATGCGCCGGGTGCGAGCCGCCGCGTCATGAAGTCACCGCTGACCAGCACCGCGCTGTTTCATGCCGGTCCCGTACCAATCACCGAAGCCGTGCTCGTCACCTGGGCGATCATGGTTTTGCTGGTACTGGGCGGCATCCTCATCACCCGCCGTCTGGCCCGCACGCCTTCGACGACGCAGGAGGTTTTCGAACTCATCGTCGATACCGTCGACAGCCAGATCCGCGACACGATGCAGGTCGAGCCCGCTCCGTACCGCGCGTTCATCGGCACGCTGTTCGCCTTCATCTTCGTCGCCAACTGGTCCACGCTGGTCCCCGGCGTCGAACCGCCGACCGCGCATCTCGAAACCGACGCGGCGCTGGCGTTGCTGGTCTTCCTCGCGGTGATCTGGTTCGGCATCCGGGCCGGCGGCGTGCGCGGTTTTCTCCGGACGTTCGCGACGCCCAGTCCGGTGATGATTCCGTTGAATTTCGTCGAGAGCATCACGCGCACGTTTTCGTTGCTCGTCCGGCTGTTCGGCAACGTCATGAGCGGCGTGTTCATGATCGGGATCGTGCTGTCGCTGGCTGGTTTGCTCGTGCCGATTCCATTGATGGCGCTCGATCTGCTGACCGGCGCGGTCCAGGCCTATATCTTCGCGATCCTGGCGATGGTCTTCATATCCGGCGCGCTCGGTGGCGACGGGTCGGCGCGCGATGCGGACCGCGCGAACGGCGGCGGCGATGACACTTCAATCAAAGGGATGGCGCGATGAACTGGTTGGCGTTTTGCAGCATCGTATCGGCGGCCGTCGCGGTTTGTTTCGGTGCGATCGGCCCGGCGCTCGCCGAGGGGCGCGCGGTGGCGGCGGCCATGGACGCGATCGCCCGCCAGCCGGAGGCCGCGGGTACGATCTCCCGCACATTGTTCGTCGGTCTCGCCATGATCGAGACGATGGCGATCTACTGCCTGGTGATCGCGCTGTTGCTGCTGTTCGCCAATCCGTTGCTGAAATAACGGCATGACGATCGACTGGTGGACGCTTGGCATCCAGACTGTCAACGTCGCCCTTCTGGTCTGGTTGCTGCAGCGGTTCTTCTGGCGCCCGGTGGCCGCCATGATCGAGCAACGCCGCGACGCGACCCGCCGTGTGATGGCGGAGGCGGAGGCAACGCGCGCCCAGGCGACGGCCGCTCTGGCGGAGATCGAGGCGACGCGGGCCGGCTTCGCGAAGGAGCGCGATGCGATTCTGGCCGCCGCTCGCGACGCCGCGGAACAGATCCGAGTCGGGCTTCTGGCGGAGGCCAGGACGGAGGCGGCGACGCTTGAGGCGGCCGCGCGGGCGGCGATCGAGAAGGAGAACCTCGCTTCCGTTGATGCGTGGAACGAGCGGTCGGCCCATCTGGCGGTGGCGATCGCGGGACAATTGGCCGCGCGGCTGGATGGTCCGGCGGTGCGCGCGGTGTTCCTCGACTGGCTGCTGCGAGAGATCGCGGCCCTGCCGGACGCCGCGCGGCAGGCTGTGGCGGACAGCGGCGCGGCACTCGAAGTGGTTAGCGCGACGGCGCTCGATCCGGCCGAGCAGGAACGCACGCGCGAATTGATCGGCAAGGCGTTGGGCGGCGAGCTTTCGATTGTCTTCCGTAGCGATCCCGCGCTCATCGCGGGCCTGGAGCTGCACGGCCCGCATTTGCTGGTCAGCAACAGTTGGCGGGCCGATCTCGCGCGGATTTTGGGTTGTCTCGTTCCGGAACGTGGAACGAATGAGGCTGTGTCGTCGCACCATCCTGGCCCGGACCAGCTGGCTCGGTCCGGTGCGGCATTGGGGCCCGTGGACGAACCGCATGCGCACTGACTCGACGATGGTGGTGGCCTGGCATGTTCCGCTCATCGGCATCGTCGGCGCGTGGCGCGGCGGTCCGGCTGTCGTCGGGGGGAGCGGGGCGGCGCGGCGATCGTGCGCACCGGCTGGGAGATTGCTTCGCTTCGCTCGCAATGACAGGGGAAGGTCGCTCGCGATGACAGTGGAGGATGCTTCCGATGACAGGGGAGGACGCGCGCGATGACGGCGGCGGACGCGATGACAGCGGTGAACGCAACGATCGCTGCGGTGCGCCGGCCGTGCGCGACATCGAAGATATGTGCGTGATACCAGCGAGCTTAATGATTGACACACGACGCAGTCGCACCCTCGTCATGGCCCGGCTCGACCGGGCCATCGCTTTCAACGTCGTGTTGATGCAGATGGCCCGGTCGAGCCGGGCCATGACGTGTAGGCCGAAAGTCACGTATTAAGCGCACTGGTATAACCCATGGAAAATGACGACATCGCCTCGGACCAACGAACAACACCCCCCGCGGCGGATGCCTGGCTCGAACGGGCGCGCGCCACACTGGGCGGCGTCGCGCTCGGGCCGCGGGCGGAACAGATCGGCCGGGTCGAGGAGGTCGGCGACGGTGTCGCCCTTGTCTCCGGCCTGCCCGGTGTGCGGCTCGATGAGTTGTTGCGGTTTCAAAATGGACAGTTCGGCTACGCCCAGGTGCTGGAGCCGGATCGGATTGGGTGCGTGGTGTTGGACGATGTGGATGGGGTCCAGGCCGGCGATACGGTGCGCGGCACGGGCGATGTGGTGCGGGTGCCGGTGGGACCGGCGCTGCTCGGTCGGGTGGTCGATCCGCTTGGCCGTCCGCTCGATGGCAAGGGGCCGATCGCGGCCGAAACGAACGAGCCGATCGAGCGACCCGCGCCGGCGATCATCGACCGCGAGCTGGTCAGCCAGCCAGTGCAAACCGGTCTGCTCGTCGTCGATACGCTGTTCGCTCTGGGCCGCGGCCAGCGCGAACTGATCATCGGCGACCGCGCCATCGGCAAGACCACGCTCGGGATCGATACCATCATCAATCAGAAAACCAGCGATATCATCTGCGTCTATATCGCGGTCGGCCAGAAAAGTTCGAGCGTCCGGCGCGCGATCGACGCGATCCACGGCAATGGCGAGGCCAGCCGCATCATCGTCGTCGTGGCCGGGGCGGCGAGTTCGCCCGGCCTGCAATGGATCGCGCCGTTCGCCGGCTTCACCATGGCGGAATATTTTCGCGATCGCGGTCAGCACGCGTTGGTCGTCATCGACGACCTGACGAAGCATGCCGCCAGCCATCGCGAAATCGCGTTGCTGACGCGCCAGTCGCCGGGACGCGAGGCCTATCCCGGCGACGTGTTCTATGTGCATGCGCGGCTGCTGGAACGGGCCGCGAAGCTTTCAAAGGAGAAAGGCAGCGGCTCGCTGACGGCATTGCCGATCGCCGAGACCGACGCCGGCAATCTGAGCGCGTATATCGCGACCAATCTGATCTCGATCACCGACGGGCAGATCGTGTTGGACGCGAAACTCTTCCGTGAAGGACAGAAGCCGGCGGTGGATGTCGGCACCAGTGTCAGCCGGGTCGGCGGCAAGACCCAGGCGCGGGCGCTGCGCGAGGCGGCGGAGACGTTGCGCCTCGACTACGCGCAGTTCCTGGAGATGGAAATGTTCACGCGGTTCGGCGGCATGCCCGACGTACGGGTCCGCGACCAACTGACCCGAGGGGCCCGCATCCGCGCGATCCTCACGCAACCGCGGCACGCGCCGATGCGGCTGGCCGACGAGGTGGCTTTGGTGCTGGCGGTCCAATCCGGACTGTTGGACGCGCTGCCGTTGCCTGGGGTGGCCCAGTACCGGGATGGCCTGAGCGATGCGCTCGACCGCGGCGCGGCGGACGTGGTGGCGTTGATTCAGGCGACCGGCACACTGGATAACGCGCGGAAGAAAACCTTGTTGGAGACACTGAAACACTATGCGGATTCGGTGACATCGGCGATCGCCGCCAGCGCGAATGGGACGCCAACAGCGGGCCGCCCGGCGCGGCACGGTCCCGGATCGGATGGTCCGGTCACGCCGGGCCATGCCGGGGAAGTGGCGTCAGGCCCGGGCGGGGAAGTTAAGCCGGATCATGACGGTGCGTCGTGACCGAACGCCTCGCGGATATCGGTGCGCGCATCGCGGGTGTCCGCCAACTCGGCGCGGTGGTGAATGCCATGCGCGGCATCGCGGCGGCGCGCGTCCAGCAGGCGCGCGGGCAACTCGTCGCGGTTGACCACTACGCGGCGACGATCGCGGCGGCGATCGGACGAGCCGTCGCGCTGGTTCCCGCCACCCGCCCGGAAACCGCGCGCCGATCGAGCCGGCCGGCGCTGGTGCTGTTTTGCGCCGAACAGGGATTCGCCGGGGCGTTCAGCGAGCGCGTGCTCGACGCGGCCGGCGCCGATCTGGCGACCGCCGAACTGTTCCTGATCGGCACACGAGGCAGCGCCGTCGCCGCGGAACGGGGTGTCGTGGCCGATTGGAAAAGCGCCATGCCATCGTATTCGGCGGGCGTGCCCAAACTCGCCGACCGCATCGCCGAAGCGCTCTACGCCCGTATCGCCACCGGAGCGATCGACCGGCTCGACGCCGTTTTTACTCAGGGGCATCTGGGCCGCGGCGCCCATGTTGAACGCAGTCGTCTGTTTCCGCTCGATATGACGCGGTTTCCGCGGCCGGTGGATGGCAACGCGCCGCTGCGGAATCTGGCGCCCGGGGTGCTGCTGAGCGAACTCACCGCCGAATACCTGCATGCGCAACTATGCAACGCCGCGCTGCATTCCTTCGCGGCCGAGAACGAGGCGCGGATGGAAGCGATGGAGGCGGCGCGTCACCAGATCGAGCGACAGCTTGCCTCGCTGCGGGCCACCCAGCGGCACGTGCGGCAGGAGGAGATCACGTCGGAAATCATCGAACTCGCCGCCGGTGAGACCGCGAGCCGGTCGGCTCGCGATTGATCGCGGGCCGCGTTGAGCGTGGGTCTTGCCACGTGATACCAACCGGCGGAATGATTGACCCTCGGTCGTCACGCCTCCCCCGCCATCATCCTCGGGCTCGACCCGAGGATCTGCCGGCACAGGATCCGTATCAACGTTCACGGGCAAGTGCGTTGCGGCACGCGATGCTCGGGTCAGGCTCGAGCATGACGAAATTCAGGCCCGAGCATGACGAAATTCAGACCCGAGGATGACGAAATCGGGTAAAACCAGTGGGTCATTGTTTTCGCCGATTGGTGTGATACCAACCCGCTGAAAGTGTGACTCTCACCCCATCACGTCATGGCCCGGCTCGTCCGGGCCACCTATCGCCGCACCGTGCTTGAACAGGTGGCCCGGACGAGCTGGGCCATGACGTGG
>Ga0181536_10004468_pt1 | contig 14781 bp, 13 predicted proteins | sample PEATcosm2014_Bin_41_FD_121105 | JGI IMG/M metagenome (GOLD analysis project Ga0181536, IMG submission 121105) | Peatland microbial communities from MTU Mesocosm Facility, Houghton, MI, USA - PEATcosm2014_Bin17_60_metaG | ecosystem: Environmental > Terrestrial > Soil > Wetlands > Peat | place... | reverse complement strand
TTCACGGAGACACCATTAGGCCAAATAATTTGCGCACCTTTTAGCCTCTTTGTTCTCGGCGATTTTCGGCGGTCACTGACCAATTCTCCGCGATCACTTTTTCTGCGATCGTCTATTGCGCTGTCGCCGACGGGCTGGGCGCTTGTTGGCGTTTCCATTTGCAATCTCTAGTAACGGTGTGAAAACACTCTAAGGGTAGGTGGGCACCCTTACGAAAAGGTTGAAAACCGGCCCCTGTCTGCGCTCAGATCCCCAGTCCAGTGGGTTTTTCTTGACTCTTTTACGGGCTAGTTCTCTATTCGTTCTCCATGGGAAACGGGTGCTGTCCTAATTCCGAGGGTTTTGTCCTAATTTAAGCCACCGAGTGTCCTAATTTACCGAAGCGCAACGCAGTTTTAACAAATGCTTTAAGGCCCATGCCCTACGATTGGTGGTTATGGGATCAAAAGATGAGTCGATCGCCGCTAAAATCGGCCGCTCCATTCGACAACTGCTGTTTTTCTTTGTTTATGTTACAGTAGCGCTCCTCGCCATCGACGCTATCCTCTTTGGCGGCAAACACCGAGCGAACGTTTGGCAAGGCCTCACATATCAAGGGCAGATATTTAACATAGATGTGCAGCATTGGCTCCGAAAGACTCTTTGGTGATGACGGCCGCCTCAGTTGGCGGCCTCGTCATCGGGCTTTGCCGCAATAACGCGGCGCTTTGCTCCGCGCAAAATAATCTGGAGTCGGTCCTCCAGGTCCTTAAAGCTCTCGGCTGAAAGCTCTGCGGGGTATGAAAGCGTCACTTCCCCCTCATCCAGTGTGGTTCGGCACCGGATCGGGAACCCAGTCGAAATCGAACTATCAAGCTGATTTCTAATCCGAAATACGAGTAGTGGTGGGGTCCCGATCGGCGCCGGTTGGGACCCCATCAGATTTGAGGATCCGCCAACAAAGTCAGACGGATAGAAGAAACGATTAGGGGGTCCCGGTTCGGCGCTTATTCACAGTCGAGCTCGCCAAAGCCATAGGTGACCGCGCGCCCGTCGAAGCTGGCGGTCAGTTTGCCTTCCTCAGGCTCAACGTCCGCCACAAACCCAATGTCGCCGTTGTAGACCCCCTTGTCATAGTCGTTCTCGATCTGCATGACCTTGTCGCCGGGCGCAAAGGTCCAGCCAAATCTCTCGACCTTGCGCTCGCCTGCCGGATTCAATGCCGCCTGCAGCTCAATGTTGAGGGAGCGTGCTCCGACACCGCCGCGGTTCATCGGGCAGAGCACCTGGACATCGCGGATGGGATCGAGACCAAAGCGGCGCGGGATGCGGGTTTTGACCAGCTCGATGATGCGCAGAACCGCGGTCTCGGGATTATCAGCCTCGACAAAATAGAAATCGCTCTCGGCTTCGGGTTTGCGAAGATCGGGCATGACGCCTTGGTTGATGCGGTGGGCATTCACGATGATCTGGCTTTGAGCCGCCTGCCGGAATACTTCGGTGAGGCGCACCACCGGCACCGCACCGGACGAGATGACATCGGCCAGCACTTGGCCGGGCCCAACGGAGGGAAGCTGGTCGATATCGCCGACAATCAAGAGGGCAGCCCTGTCCGGCACCGCCTTCATGAGCGCCTGCATCAGCACGACATCGACCATAGAGGTCTCGTCGACAACCAACAGGTCACAGTCGAGCGGGTTGTCGTCGCCACGCTTGAAGCCCGCCGCCCTTAGGGTCGACCTCCAGTAGACGGTGGATGGTCTTGGCCTCGAAGCCAGTCGCCTCGGTCATACGTTTCGCAGCGCGGCCGGTCGGGGCGCACAGGAGAAGGTTTGTGCCCTTCGCCGCGAGGATGCGCAGAATGGCATTGACGATGGTCGTTTTGCCAACGCCGGGGCCGCCGGTCATGACCAACACCTTGGACATCAGTGCGAGCCGGATTGCAGCGACTTGGCTTTCGGCGAGCGCAAGACCGATACGCCCCGCGACCCACGGCAAGGCCTTGTCCGGATCGATCCAGGGCCAAGGCAGCTTGCCGTTCGCAAGGCGGATCAGGCGCTCGGCGATGGCGCGCTCCGCCCGATACAAGCTGGCCAGAAATACACACGGCGTTTCGCCAACCCGGTCGGCGACCACCGTGCCCTCCTGCAGCTCGAGATCGAGCGCAGTGCGGATGAGCTCCTGCGGGACCTCGAGCAGCTTCTCGGCAAGCGGTATCAACTCTTCCGTCGGTAAGCCGCAATGACCTTCATCCATGGCCTCGGTCAGCGCGTAGGAGATACCGGCGCGGACCCGCACCATGGCGGTCTTCTCGATGCCGAGCTTCATCGCGATGGCGTCGGCGGTCTTGAAGCCGATGCCGCGGATGTCGCCCGCCAAGCGATACGGATTTTCGGTCATGACCTGGATGGCGTCGGGCCCGTAGGTTTTGTAGATGCGCACCGCCCGCGCCGTACCGACACCGTGGCTGTGCAGGAAGACCATGATTTCCCGCACTGCCTTCTGCTCGGCCCAGGCGGCGAGAATGCTGGCAGCGCGGATCGGCCCGATGCCGTCGACCTCGCGTAGCCGGTCCGGCGCCGCCTCGATGACGTCGAACACCTTCTCGCCGAAGGCGCGCAGGAGCTTCTTGGCGTAGGCCGGGCCGATGCCCCGGATCATGCCGGACGAGAGGTATTTCTCGATGCCCTCGGCCGAGGTCGGGGGCGATGTGCGCAGGAACCGCGCCTTGAACTGCTGGCCGTGTGTCCGATCATTGACCCATTCGCCTGACGCCGTGATCCACTCGCCGGCGGCAATGGTTGCGGCGTGGCCGACAACGGTGACGACATCACGATGCCCGCGCGCCTTGGCCCGCAGAACGCAGAAGCCGTTCTCGGCATTATGGTACGTGACGCGCTCGACGAGACCGGCAAGAGCCTCCTGCGGCTTATTCTCGGAGTGGTGTTTCATGGTCGGTGCGGCGGAATTACCAGTTGCACGCATGCCATTCTGGTCAAGCCGGAGACTGGGCGGCAACATCGACACAGTCTGCAGTGTTGTCGAACGTCGCAAGTACACCACATAGCGATCATGTGCGGGAGAGTCATCCAAAGCGGTGGGCCCGTACGTTATGCCATTGTCGACGGCATGAACGTGCGCGACAGCCGCGTGCACAACCGTCCGCCTCGGTGGAACGCCGCGCAAAGCCAGGATCTGCTGGTGATCCGGCGTAATCATCAGACCGGTGAGGTGTCCCTCGAGCCCCTGCGCTGGGGTCTTATCCCCTATTGGTGCCAGGACCCGAAGGGCGGGCGAAAGCCGATCAATGCCAAATGCGAGACCGTGCGCAATCTGCCGACCTTCCGCGACGCCTATCGCCGGCGTCGCTGCATCGTCCCGGTTGATGGCTTCTTCGAGTGGAAGGCAATCAAGGGGCAAAAAGCCAAGCAGCCCTATGCCATCGCCATGAAGGACGGTAGTCCCTTTGGCCTTGGCGGGTTGTGGGAAAATTGGAAAGAACCGGCTTCCGGCGAATGGATTCGCACTTTCGCGGTGATCACTACGGACGCTAACGAGTTGGTTGCCGAAATCCACGATCGCATGCCGCTGATCCTTGCGCCCGGCGACTACGCCCGCTGGCTGAGCGACGAGCCCGATCCGCGTGAAGTGATGCGCCCTTTCCCGGCCGACAGTATGCGGATGTGGCCGATCTCGACCCGGGTCAACAAGCCGGAAAACGACGATCCCTCGATCGTCGAGCCAATCGAGTTGACCACCTCCGCTGCGTAGGCCGAGCGAAGCTCACCGCCTTGGAAATCGATCTTGTTCGCGATGAATTAGCTTACGACGGCCTGCGCATTAAAGCGTATGAGCCGATCACGCGGTCAGGCGCGGACCACCGAGAGAGTCCCGGAATGGTTTCGTCGCTGGAGCTCTCGCGCGCCAAGGTTCGAAATTTCGTATTTTGAACGTATTGATCGGACCGATTTTCGACCGTTATCGAATTTGGTTCTCCTGCTTTCGGTACGCTTCCGGTGAGATTTGGACCGTGCCGTGGCGAGGAGCTACGGGGTACTTCTGCAACAAAGGGGGTTTGCGCAAAATGGCGTAGCCCCTTGGTGTGCGCTCTCGTTTCGATGCCAAATCTCGAGCTGCCAAAAAAAATAAAACCCGGCCGAACCTCGAAAGTTTTTCGTGTTTCCATTTCGGAAGGCCGATAAGGGAGCGCGCCTTCCCCTGAAGCATCGGTCATGTTCTGAAAACATAAAAACCGACCCGAATCCGGAAACTTGCCCGTGCTAATAAAAAATGCGGCGAAATTCATCAAAAAAAATGCCGCATGGGAAGAAGAAGGCCAAGGCAGCATCTCGGCACAGCAACCTGAGCCATGATCGCAGCCTGAAGCAGAACATGACCTCGCCCGTCCGCGCAGGCCGGTGCTCGGGGCGACTTCACTTGAAAAACCGCATCACCTTGTCATGTTCGACAATGTCGTCGTTAAAAGTTGAGAGTAACGGTCGACGGGAAGCTCCAACGATATAGGGAGAGAGCGCTTCCATATATTCGCCGATCGGTTGAGTTATTTGAGCGCGTGAGTCTCGTTTGTCGAAGACATCGATACCCGACGGATCGATTATGAAGATGGTCAAACCGTGTGCCTCTACGGCCTTTCTTATGGTCGTGTTGATGTGCTCATCATTGAAGCTGTAGCCAATGATCATCAATCGGGTTCCGGGCTTCGAGAGATCGGCCGAAAAGATTGAATGATACCACTTCAAAATAGGATGCTTGTCAATATTTGCCGCCTTGTTGCCACCTAGAATGAGTAGGAGGTTGCGCTCGTCATAAACCCAATCGCATGATCCATGGAGTTTGATGTAGGGCAACTTATCTGGAATGAGACGGAAGTTGTCAGGATCAGGAGCTTGCAGAGAAATACTCTTTGCGATACTCCCCACCCCCCATTTTGATGCGGTCTTCTTGATACCAGGGGTGTAACAATCGCCGTATTTTCCACCGATGACATTCCCAAAGTATTTTTGCTCCAAAAGTGTGTCCTGGTTCAGAGTGAAGATTGCATCGAACTGCGACAGGAACGCACCCACCATCATCCCGACGCTTTTGTTCTGCGGCTCGAATTGCCTGCCCGCAAAGCCGATACTCATGTCGAGGAACATTGTATATACCGCAGATGTCAGATTGCGTAGGTTCTGCTCGATCTGGGGGGAGAACTCCGCGTCATAGGCACCTTGAAGCTGGGTCAGGGCATCCTCAAAACCGCCGCCTCGATTTTTGACTTCCCAGAGAAATTGTCTGAGGTCCATGTCCGCCTGCGGACAGCCCAGGAGATACTCGAAAGCTTCATTTGCGAGCAGGCCGCCCCAGTTGCGGCTGAAACCTGCGCCGGTAAGCAGAATGTGTGGCATGGCGCGGTCCCCAAAGGATAAATGACTCCTCTCACCCATTCCGGCCCAGCTGCATACCACCCTGCTTGAAGCCAGGTGGCAAGACAAGCGTGGAAGCAGTGAGCGCCTTTACCGGGTAGAGCAGAATCACAACGTTGAACGTGGTGTCGAATGGTTCCACCACGCACTCATGCCGCTGACCATTCCGATCCAATATCGCGATCGACCTTGGGCGCGTCATCTTGCGATGGATCGGCAGTACTTCCCCAAGAAAGTGGTCGAGCATAATCACTGTATCCGTTGGACGCCCGAATTGCTGCTCAAAGGACGGTGACGGCTCGATGCGCCTCACCACAGCTCGAGCGCCGCTTCCATCGCAATACCCGATCGGCTCACAGATATAGACGAGGCATGGCCGGTGATTGCTCCGGGCAAATTCGCGGCAGGAGGCGTAAATGGACGCCCCGAATTTCTTCGCAAGCTGGCCACTTGGTGACGCGCGGCATGGTGGAGGCGGTGACGGCAACGGACAAGCTTTCCCGCGTGAAATTGAGGCTGCGCTGAAGCTTTACTTCCCGTCCGGGCCAAAACCATGGCATCTGGCTGCGTCGATCCGTTCTAGGCGGCAGCCGATCCGATAATTCGGTCGCGAAGAGCAATCGCCGCATGTCCGCCGCGCGAAACGAGCGTGGCGAGAAGGCCGAGAAACAGCTTTTCGAGGGTCGCGTCGGCCGAGATCGTTTGATGGTGCCGCTCCCAGCACGCGTGCATAAACGCGATCAGATTGTCTTCCAATCCGTCTTTCCAGTCGTAGGAATCATAAGATGGGACCACCGCCGCCAGCCAACGAATGGCGGGCAGCATAAGGCCTGCGGTAGCAGGCTGCACCGCGAAATGGAGGAATCCCGCCGTGACTCGCGGCATTCGAAACCATTGCTGCGCGGCGCGTGCGAATACAGGTTCCATCGCGCCGATCGCGGATGCGAGGGCGGTATTCTTGCCGACCGTGTGCATACCCGAATTAAAGCCAAGAAGTTCAAAGACCATTTGATCGAGGTGAAAGCTGCCGCGGCCGCCTGTCTGCCAGCTCGGACAGGCGAGTGCATGCTCGATCATGGCGCTCCAAAGTGCGGTGAACTGCTCGGCCGATTGGACCGGCCGCAAACCGTCAGTGAACCAATACCAGAAGAAGCGTTCGACCCACTGATGGGCGGGCGTACCCAATTCCAGGATCGGCTTCCACAGCGATCCCGGGTCCTCGGCCGGCGTCAGACACGGAACGGCGCCGGCTACGATGCCGAAGACCCAGCCGTCGAATTCAGATGGGAGGCCGTCGATCTCCTGATTGCGCGGATCGTCAATGTGCGGGACGGACTCAAGGACAAGACCGAGAAACAAGCGAATGAAACCAAGCCATTTCCAACGCTCGTCCCCCGGACGAGCGGATTGAAGATTCAGCCATGCGAACGCCGATGAGATAACGTGAGCATCGAGTCGTAGCTGCCTGGGATAAAATTTCTCAACCGATCCTTCGCGATGACGCAGCCGATCGGCCCGGCGGTGTGAACGCGCGGACTCTGGAAACTGCCGCGCATAAACGGCGTCGCATTCCTCGGCGGCGGCAGCATCGATCTGTCTGATGTCCGGTAGTTCGGCGGGCAGACGCCGTTCGACAAACTCCTCGGCCAACGCGGCCTTGCGCGTCGCCAGTTCGACCGTCAGCGTTTCCTCATGCGCTCGCGTCGCGAGCGCATAGGGCACGCGGAGACCGGCCCATCGCACCGCCATGCCGAGCAGGCGATCGAAATCATCGCCAAGCACCTCTCGGCGCTGCGATGCGCGCAACAGGGTCAGCGCGGTCGTGCTGTAGTGGAAGGAGGTAACACCCAATGCCACGAGCTGGCGGGCCAGCCGGTCCCCGCGATTCCGGGAAAGCAGAAATACACCTGCTTCCGCGGCGAACGCATCCCATTGTCGCTCGCCGGGCGCCCCTTCCGAATCGAACCGGAGAGGCGCTGGCGGCTGCGCCACGATTGTTTCCAACTTGCGATGGCACCACGCCATCCGCTCGGGATTTTCGTTAAGCCAGTCGTGATGGAGAATGACGAGGAGCGCGATCCCGCCGCACAAAATATCCTCGATATGGATCAGCGCCTCGCCATCGTGGCCCCCGAGATCGGGCGGATTGGCGTCGATCTCCTGGAGGAACTGCCAAAGCCACAGAAGCTGCTCCTGCGGCAGCGCGGCACTGGCGTTGAGACGTTCGCGGCATTTGAAGGGGAGAGTCGTAAGAGTCTGGTCTCTGCCGATGCGTTGCCGGTCCTCGGCGTTCTTGCGCGCGATAGCCTCCGGCCACTGGAAATCCACCGGCACCCGCCGGCCATCCCTCACTTCAAAGGTGTAATTGGCGGGATTAAAGCGTTCGATCAAGAGGCGCAGCGTCTCGGGCTCGCCTTCGGCGTTCAGACCGCCCGCCCACTGGACGCGCAATCCGTCGAGGAACGGATAGTTTTCTTCGTCGCCCATCATGGTCTGGATGATGCCGCCTCCCAGCCCGGCGAGCATGTCCCGGCGATGCGGCATGGTGAACCACTCGCGCGCCACAGCGATGATCCGCGGAGACTCCCTTCCCCAAAAGCCTGGAAATAGCGTGTCGTGATGCCTCAGCTGTGTAACCTCCCAGTCCCATTTCACGAGCACCCAACTTTGCAGCAGGGGCTTCAGCGGGCCGGAAAACAGACCGGGAAGCCGCTTGCCGACATCGAAGAGCAGCCCCGCGAAGGCAAGCGATTCGCTTTCCGCCAAAATGCGCGCGATCCGTACATCGACTGCCTCTCCGCGATCGATCTGCTCATAGAGCCATCGCTCCAGCGCCATGAGCGCGCAATGGACGATGGTCCCGTGCATGTGCGGTCCTTCGAAGTGCCAGCGAAAGACATTGGAGTCTCCGAACCATCGCCTCGGCTGATTGCCGACGACGACATCCAGTGCCTCGGCTTGATCGGAGTAACGGCGTGTTGCGAAGTTCACGAGCTTGAGAACGAAGGAGAGTCCCTGATCCGGCCTTTCGCGCAGGAACGGCAGGAAAGGACCACGGGCAAAGAAAGCCGGCTCCCCGGCCTGCCAATAGTCGACGCCGTGTTCGCGCCGCGGATGGCTGGAATAGTCCTCGTGCTGCGGATCTTCGATGCAGACGGCGAGCAGCACTTCAAGGGCCACATCGGGATTGGCGCGCACGAGCGCGATGAAAGCGCCGCTGTCGAGACAAGCCTTCTGAAAGTCGTGGTCCACCCCATCGCGCGGGCCGTCGGGCCACGGATCGCGACGCGGTCCGTGGGGCCATCCGATCGGCGCCGGTGCGCGCTCCCGCTCGGGGTGATCCGCCAGGTATTGGCGGCGTTCTTCCCGCCGGCGTGCGTGGGTCTGTTCGACCCGCTGGCGGATTTCAGGGTTGAGCTCGCGGCGCTTAGCAAGCTCGAGACAAAGTGCGGAAACTTCGTCCGACAAGTCCGGCGCCGCCCACAGCGCGGCTTCGTATGTCGTGTAATCATGGCCGCCGCCGTAGTAGTTGCCTTCCTCATTGAGCGCCTGAACCTCGCGGGCGATGGCGACGGCAAGCTCGGCCGCCTCCCGGCGTAAGGGCATCGGCTCGCCGCCCAGTTCGGTCGGCATCGATCGCAACCACAGCGAAGACACCTTGGCTGCGGTTACCGGGACAAGTTGCGCAACCTCGGCCCGATGCGCATGAAGAAGCCGCAGCACCGGCGCCCAATAGGGCCAGTAGGGAATGCGAAAGAGGTGTTCCCATTGCCCGTCGTCGAAGACGCCTTCGATCAGCGCGACAACCCTCCGGTCGGGCAGCGTGGCAACGAACAAAAATCGATTGAGCAAGCGATTGAGCAAGCGCCCGCCATTGGCCGCGAGCGCCGGCCAGGTCCGCTCCAGCAGATCATCCGCATTCGATGCGAGAAACGCCGATTCGAGCAGGACATCGCTTATGACCTTGCCCTCTTGCGTCTCGTCTTGCAGCGCTTCAATCGCCTGCCGCCACCGGTCGGTGCCATCGGTCGTCTGCTCAAGAAGCCGCTGACCGAACAGCCGCACGGCACGATGCCACCTCGGGAGCGCGGCGCGTTCGCGGTTTGCGGGCGTCGCCAAGGATTGCTCGCCGATGAGGACGCGCAAGCGCGCCCAGTCGCCGAGAAGGTCGTGAGCGAAACGGACGCGTTCGTCGCGAACCCGGATCAAATCCGCGACCGTCATCCCCGGCAGGGCCGATTGTTCGGCGTGTTCGAGCCGCATGCGCGGAACACCGGGGCTCAGCGTCTCGGCTTCCAATATACCGAGATGCATCAGGAGATGAGACCGGCTGGGACCGTCCCGGTCGGCCTCGACCCAGCGTTCCCACAGCGCATCGATCAGCTGCGTAATGCCGGTGAAGGCGGGGGCGTTGATGTTGGCGCCCGCCCGAAGCGCGCTGACCAGCCAGTCCAGGACCTTCAGATTCCTGAGCAAGGGACGGAGTTCCGGACGGAGCGATGCCCACTGAAGTCCCGGTACGGCAGAAACGAGCGATTGCACATCGGTAAGAGACGGCGGCGTTATCGGCACGGGTTCGCGCAGCGACTCGGGCGCGGCGAATTCCACGAACCGACGAACGAGTTGATTGGCCGCTTCGAATTGAGCGGTCAGCAGAAAATGAACATGCGGCGCCGCGCCGTCGGCATGGATGTCCGCGATGAGCCGGCAGGTCAGGCGGATCGCCCGCAAATCAAAGCGCTCGACGCCATCGAAGACGACGAGGCAGCGCTCTGCGGTCGCATTCAAAATATCGCTTAATGGGCGGTTGATCCCAAGGCTGCGCTCGAAGTCGGCTGGTGTTTCGCAGTCAAGGTTATGGGGACCAAGCCAAACAACCCGCGGATAGCTGGCAGCCGCGATTGCTTTGGCGAGCGCTGACTTGCCCGAGCCCGAATCCCCGACCAGAAAGCAGGCCGCATTTTGATCGAGCCGACTTTGAACCCTGGTCCGCTCTCCCGCGCGGGTTAAAGGCGGAAGTCCGGCGATCTCCGTGTGGACATCCGCCATGGCTTCCTGGCTGGCGCAGTCCAGGACTTCGCAATCACGCCGGTAATCGGGATGCTCGCGCAGCTCGAATTCGCCGCGCAGCCTCGCCAGCAATTGCGGAAGGTCGATTGAGCCGCCCGTGCGCTTTTCGTCGGCAATGCCTGTCAGCTTTTGCCAGAGCCGTGCGGCATCGGCGGCATCTCCGGAACGAAGGATGCGCTGACAGTCGTCGAGTGCTCGTGCATGCTCCCGCGACGGCGTCTTATCGTAGTCGAAGTAAAGCAGCCGCACGCGGCGCAAGAGTTCAATCTTCGCGTTGTCGTCGTGCTGGCCTTCACCGCGCAGCGCTTCGGGGCATGCAAAGTTCGCCACAAGCGCGCGCTGCAAGGCGGATGATTGGACGCCCGCGCCGGGGTCCGTTTCCGAGAGACGCGCCGCCATGCGCGCCGGCGTCGTCTTCAAGGCATCGCGCAGGAAACTCGACCATGCATCCTCGACGTCGTGAGCCATACTGCCGACGATGAGAACGATCGAATCATCGCCACCGGATAGTTTGCGGTTCGTTCCTGACCCGAACCACTGCGCCCATGCGATCTCGACAAAATCTTTCGGGAACCCGCCGGCCGTGACTTGCTGCGCGCTTTTGACCGAAACACCGGCTGTCCGTTCGCCATCGGGATGGGCGCAGGTGATGACAAGGTCGTCGGCAAGCCATCCGGTGTCCCGAGCCTGCCAATCGACGCGCGTGACGCGGCCGAATTCGGCGCCGAGAGAATTGGTCCCGCTAAGAAGATCGAGCAGGAAGCGCGCAGCGGCCGAATTCTCATAGCGGAATCCGCCACCGCCGGTGACCTGAACAGGCGCTTTCTTCTTCGGCATTCCCCGCACCCTTCGCTCGCGGACGACGCGCTAACTCCGTTTTCGGACGCGGCGGCGGAAAACCGTCGCAAGGCTCAAGCCGACATTGATCTCAAAGGGAAAATCAGCCCTTCGGGCCAATGTCCACACTAGAACGAAATAAGAACAATTTCAAGATGCATATCCATAGGCGCGCACCCCACCGGATAACCACGGGCAGTCAACGCCGGAATCGGTCTATGTCGGACTTGCACAGGCCAACATGACCCTCATCCGCCCGAGATTTATCGCGCTCGACAGCTCGCAACTTGGCGATCTGGCCCGGGACAGCCAGGCAGGCGACCGGTCGCGGCGCGAAGCGGCGAGCGACTTTCTTGCGTCCTTCGCCGCGAACGACTGTGTCCTGCTCCTGTGCTGGCATCACTTCGAGGAACTGCTGCGCCACCGAGACCCCGACGTGGTCGGCAAGCGCATTTCATTTTTCCGATCGCTCGATTTTGTCGCGTGGATTAAATCGGCGCAGGACGATCCCTCCCCCGGCGGAATCGTGGACATCCTGGCGTTCGAAGCGGATCAGGCCTTTAAAGATGCAAAGGCCGATCCTGCGGCAATCCGCGACCGGGTCCTGCCTAACCTCATCCGTTGTGGCAGAGGTCGGGAGGTTATCGCGCCGTTCGCCGCAAATCTGGATAGGTTGCAGCCGTTGTTCTGGCGACGCGAGCAGCACGAACGGGAAATCATCGCGATCGCGCGCTCATCGACAATCGATTTCGGAAACACGAAGGTCATGGACTGGTGGAAGGGGCGATGGCGTTCGTTGGATGACGCGCATCGCCGGCTTTCAGCTATGGCGCGGTTACTTGGAGAGGACATTCGGCAGCGCGGCGACCGGAGAATTTCAGAACCGGGAACGATCGCTTCAGAATTTCTTGCTGGCGTTCGCGAACGAGCCGAAACGCGCCGGATCGACGGGGATCACCTCAGCGAGGCGGCGCTGTTGCCCGAGCATGTCGAGCGATCGGAGATCGGCCCGGACACGACGCTCAACGAGATGGCGGACTTGTCTGCTTTTCGGAGGCGCCTGCGGCTCGCCAATGAATATGTCGGAGCGCCCTGGCCGGAGCTTAAGCGGCGTGTGACGGAGAAGCGTCTCCCCTCGATGCTGATTGAGTCGATTCTGCGCGACCATGTGCAAGACCCGCCGAGAAGGAAGGGCAGCGAATTGACCGACCGGCACCTCGCCTGCCTCGCGCCCTATGCCGATCGCACCTATGTCGACAAGCGAACCCACGAGGCCGTCGTGCGCGCGCGCCGCAAGTTTCCTGAATTCGAGTCCGTGACGCGCAGTATCGAGAAGGCCGGCGGTTATCCCGAGATCGGCCGGCGAGTGAACGAGGCCTTGCACCGATCCGCCTAGGCAGAGAGAACTTTTTCAAGCTCGGCGACGAGCGACGCACGCTCGTCCGGGGGAAGCTTGTCAAGATTGCGTTGACGCCACTTGATGGCCGGAAGCTGGGCGGCCGAGGGCCATCCGATCAGCAACCAATCCGGCTTGCCGCGCTCAAACGAGAGCAGGAAGCGCTTGTGATCCTCGGGCATATTGCCGACCGCTTCGGTGATCAAAATCTCCCGTTCCTCGACCAGCTCCTTGAGGGTGACGGGCTCTTCGGTCATACCGACAAAGCCGCGTTTATAGTCGAGCGTCATATCCTTGCGCCGGGCGGTCAGAAGTTCGTGCACCGGGCGCCTATGGCATTCCAGATAGACAATGAAAGCGCGGCGCAGGGTGTCATCGATGCCCTCGTTGGCGAACAGTTCGCGCGTGTCGAAGAAATCGCGGGGATGCTGGCGGTCGAGTCCGGCGACGATCTTGCCGGCGTAGAGATCGGCGAACGGCAAGATGGGCATTTCCGCAAACCCGAATGTGCTTTCGACGAGGTCGGTGACGCCTTTAAGCACCGGGTCTTGCAGGCATCCGCGCAGGACCGGCGTCACATCGATCTTGACGGTGACGCCATCGGCGCGAACCAAAAGATGGGTGCGGGCGCCCTTCTCGCCTTCCGCAAGCGTCGATCCCGGGATAGCGCGCTGGACGCGGGCGGCAATCCGGCCCATCGCAGCATCGATGGCGGCCAGCGATTCCGCATAGGGCTGGATCGGCAGATAAGTAAGATCGATGTCGACCGACAAACGCGGCATATCGCGGATGAAGAGATTGACGGCGGTCCCGCCCTTCAGCGCGAAACACTTTTCCTCGGCGACAATCGGCAGCAGGCGGATCAGGAGCGCGACCTGCCGCCGGTAGATCTCAGTGAACGGCATCGGACATCTCTGGCACCGTTATCTGGTAAGTCCGGTCTAAAGTCCCGCCCTTCACCAGCATGCGTTTGCCTTTGCCGAAATTAATGGTTTTCTTGTCGAGCCGCTTGAGCCAGGCGTGGCGATGGCGGTCGGCGAAGTAGAAGAACAGGCGCTTCACTTTCACGCTACGGCAATCTTCGAGAAGCTTTTGTAAGCGCCGCGGGCTGAGCGTGGCGAGTCCGCCCATTAGCATATCGGCTTGATGAAAGCTCTCGCGCGCCGGCAGTTCGTCCAATAGCTCAAGTATGGCGCGCTCGGGCGTTGATAGAGCCAGCGGCCAATCCCATTGTCCCCAGTTCTGAACCAGCCAGTCGGCGTGCTGCACGTCGCCGGCGGGTTTGTTGGTTGTACCTTCGAGGTGTGTAAGGGCTTTCGACGGCAGGCCGGTGCGAAAGAGCTTACGGTCATTGTGGTAGATAAAACGCACGCCGACATTCGCTTTGCCGAGCCAGCGCGGCGGGGCTTCAGGGCCGTAGAGATGGACCTCTTCCAGCTTTTGAGTGAGGTAATGGGCGTAGCCTTGCGCTTCGAGCGCCGTGCGCCCGCCGACCAGCAGAGGATATTCGAGCAGGGCCTGTAGCGATATGACTGCTTGCTGCCACGACAAGGCGCCGCGCGAACGGCAGTAGACGCCGCGCGCCGGCTGTTTGAGCCAACCCGCTGCGACATATTGAGTCCGGAGCGAAGTCGAGTAGCCGTGCCGGGTCAGCCAGCGCGCATCGACCAAAAGTCCTTCGGGAAGATGGCGGTCCAGCCAGTTTAGCCTATTGGTTATTTGCTTAGCCATACTAAGTAAATTAGCATATTTTCAAACCGAATACCAGTTTGAAACTCTTTCGATTCACTAAGCCATACTGCGCAAATCAACGATTTCATAAACCAGCCGCGCGATTCCCGCGGGCGACGCCGCCCCCCGTTTTGCCTGTGTTTTGTGGCTTAAGCTGACATCTGGTAGGTCCCAGGCCGGAATCCCCTCTAGGGCTCGCCGTATTGACTCTCGTTCTTTGTATGTTCTCAATGCGCCATGGGCGTCATTTTGGAGATCAACCGGGACTTCCCCTTCCAGGTGGCCTTGTCGTTCGATGAGGCCGCGATGGACGTGCTCGATTGGCTCGAAGACTGCGATTTC
>Ga0181536_10004466_pt1 | contig 14786 bp, 9 predicted proteins | sample PEATcosm2014_Bin_41_FD_121105 | JGI IMG/M metagenome (GOLD analysis project Ga0181536, IMG submission 121105) | Peatland microbial communities from MTU Mesocosm Facility, Houghton, MI, USA - PEATcosm2014_Bin17_60_metaG | ecosystem: Environmental > Terrestrial > Soil > Wetlands > Peat | place... | reverse complement strand
GGACGGAATATGGGAGCGCCAGTCTTGTATTTCGGTTGCGAAAGGCTCCCGCTATTAATCCAAGGTGTCTTTTGAGTTTTAGCGGTCGTCCTTTGGTCCCATATAAGAGCTGCGATTCGTCAGTCAAAACGCCCGCGGCGGTGTCAATCAATTGTTGGCCACCGTGCTTCTCTAACCCAAAGAGGATGGATTTCGTCTCATGTCCAGGGACATGGCACAATTGCGCAGCATCGTTGATCCGCTCTAAAACGCGCGGGTCGCCATTGGTCAATGCCTCATGAATTGCGTACTCAAAGCATATCCCGCAATCACCATCACCTGCCTTATAAAGTCTCGGAAGCATAAACAACAGGGCGTTTTCGTATCCTCCAGCTTGGTCAACGACCTCCTGTTTCAACGCAAACAATATCCCGCTAAGAATTGGACGAACGATAGCCGTAAGCGCCAAGACTTCATCTGCGACAGGGCTTAGCTGCCGTTCTTCGCTGATACGCATAACTGTTTTCTCCCTCCGCAACCCGAGGGTAGCACAGTTACGGCGAATTGGCTGCGCGCACATAAGTGCTCCGCCTATCCTGACATCCGGTTGCGGAGTGATTCGGCGCTCAGATAGATGCTGTGGCATTTGCTACACCATACCGGGTCCGATTACCTTCTATCAGCTCTTGGGCCGCTTCGGCTCGGCCGAGGCAGTGCTTGCGGCGCTGCCGGAAATCGCGCGGCGCGGCGGACGGGCGCGCCCGCTCGCCATCGCGAGCAAGGCCGCGGCCGAGCGCGAGCTCGCGGCGCTCGCGGCGATCGGCGCCAAGCTCATCGGCTGGTGCGAGCCGCACTATCCCGCGGCGCTCGCCGCCATCGAAGACGCCCCGCCGCTGATCGCGGTCTTGGGGCAGCCGCATCTGCTCGAGCGCCGTGCCATTGCCGTCGTTGGCGCGCGCAACGCATCGGGCAACGGCCGCCGCTTCGCGCGCGACATCGCGCTGCAGCTCGGCCAGCACGGCCTCGTCGTCGTCTCTGGCCTGGCGCGCGGCATCGACGCCGCGGCGCATGAGGGGTCTTTGCCTACCGGCAGCATCGCCGTGCTCGCCGGCGGCATCGATCAGGTCTATCCCGAAGAGAACCGCGCGCTGCACGAGGCGATCGCCGAGCGCGGCGTTCTCATGGCGGAAATGCCTGTCGGCACCGAGCCGCAGGCGCGCCACTTCCCGCGGCGCAACCGCATCATCTCCGGTTGCGCGCTCGGCGTGCTCGTGGTCGAGGCGGCGCAGCGCTCGGGCTCGCTCATCACCGCGCGCTACGCGCTCGATCAAGGGCGCGAGGTCTTTGCCGTGCCCGGCTCGCCCTTGGATCCGCGTTGCCGCGGCACCAATGATCTCATCCGAAAGGGTGCCACTCTGGTCGAGAGCGCCGAGGACATTATGGCCGAGCTCGCGCCGCACTTTGCGACGCCCTTGGCCGAGCGTCGCCGAGAGATGTTCGTGGGCGCGCCGGCGGGGCTGCCGAGCGACGATGACCTCGCCGCCGCCCGTCAACAAGTGGTTAATCTTCTTTCACCATCTCCGCTTGCGGTTGACGAACTCGTCCGGCAATGCCATTTGTCGCCCGCAATCGTCGTGACGGTGCTCCTGGAGCTCGAGCTCGCCGGACGGATAGAGCGGCAGCCCGGGAACCAGGTCTCCTTGCTTTAGCCGCCGCGCGTCGCCATCTGTTGCCGGGTCCAACAGCGACACCATTCCCATGAACGTCGTCGTCGTCGAATCGCCGGCCAAGGCGAAAACCATTAACAAGTACCTGGGCAAGGGCTACACCGTCCTCGCCAGCTACGGCCATGTCCGCGATTTGCCGGCGAAGGACGGCTCGGTGCGTCCCGATGAACATTTCGCGATGTCATGGGAGGTCGACGGCAAGGCGGACAAACGCCTGAAGGACATCGCGCAGGCGGTCAAGGGCGCGGAGCATCTCTATCTCGCGACCGACCCGGACCGCGAAGGCGAGGCGATCTCCTGGCACGTCGAAGAGGTGCTGCGCCAACGCAAAGCGCTCAAAGGCGTCGATGTCAAGCGCGTCGTCTTCAACGAGGTGACGAAGCAGGCGGTGCTCGATGCCTTCCGTCATCCGCGCCGCATCGACCGCGAACTGGTGGACGCTTATCTCGCCCGACGCGCGCTCGATTATCTCGTGGGATTCACGCTCTCGCCGGTGCTGTGGCGCAAGCTGCCGGGCAGCCGCTCCGCCGGCCGCGTGCAGTCAGTGGCGCTGCGTCTCGTCTGCGAGCGCGAGGCCGAGATCGAAGCGTTCAAGCCGCGCGAATACTGGACGGTCGAGGTGGAATTCAGGACCGCGGCAGGCGACACCTTCACGGCGCACCTGACCCATCTCGACGGCAAGCGGCTCGACAAGTTCGATCTCAAGACCGAGGCGGACGCGCGCGCCGCGGCCGACAGGATTCTCGCCGCGCCCGGCTTCGCCGTGACGGCGATCGAGCGCAAGCAAATCCGCCGCAACCCGCCGCCGCCCTTCACCACCTCGACCTTGCAGCAGGAGGCCTCGCGCAAGCTCGGCCTGGGCGCGAGCCGCACCATGCGGATCGCGCAGCGGCTCTATGAGGGCATCGACATCGACGGCGAGACGCAAGGTCTCATTACCTATATGCGCACCGACGGCGTCACGCTGTCGAACGAGGCGATCGACGCCGCCCGCCGCCTCATCGAGCGCCAATACGGCAAGGAGTATCGCCCCGACGAGCCGCGCGTCTATCGCACTCAAGCGAAGAACGCGCAGGAGGCGCATGAGGCGATCCGCCCGACCGACATGTTCCGCCGCCCCGGCGACATCGCGGCGCAGCTCGAAGACGAGCAGCGACGGCTTTACGAGCTCGTCTGGAAGCGCGCGGTCGCGAGCCAGATGTCGTCGGCGCTGATCGATCAGGTCGCGGTCGACATCGCGCCGCCCGACAACAGCGTCACGCTCCGCGCCACCGGCTCGACCATCGCCTTCGACGGCTTCCTCGCGCTCTATCAGGAAGATTCCGACGATTTCGAGGACGACCAGGAAGGCCGCTTGCCGCCGCTCAATGAGCGGGAAGCGCTCGCGCACGGCAAGGTCGAGCCGCACCAGCACTTCACCCAGCCGCCGCCGCGCTACACCGAGGCGAGCCTGGTGAAGAAGCTCGAGGAGCTCGGCATCGGACGCCCCTCGACCTACGCCTCGATCCTGCAGGTGCTGCAGGACCGCGAATATGTGCGGCTCGACAAGAAGCGGTTCATACCGGAGGATCGCGGGCGCCTCGTCACCGCCTTCCTCGCCAGCTTCTTCGAGCGCTACGTCGAATACGGCTTCACCGCCGATCTCGAGAACCGCCTCGACGACATTTCCGGCGGGCGCATCTCCTGGCAAAAGGTGCTCGAGGATTTCTGGCGCGATTTCTCCGCCGCGGCCGCCGGGGCCAAGGATCTCAACATCAAGCAGGTGATCGCCGCGCTCGACGAGGAGCTCGGCCGCCATTTCTTTCCCGATGACGGCAGCGGCAGGGATCCGCGGCTTTGCCCGGCCTGCCAAAGCGGCCGCCTCGGTCTGCAGCTCGGCCGCTTCGGCGCCTTCATCGCCTGCTCGAACTATCCGGAATGCCGCTATACGCGGCCGCTCGGTCTCGAGCAGCGTGGCGAAGGCGAGGGCGCCGAGCTCATTGGGCCGCGCGAGCTCGGCACCGATCCCGCGAGCGGCCTGCCGGTCAGTCTGCGCAAGGGCCCCTATGGCCACTACGTTCAGCTTGGCAATGGCGACGAGCTTGGCGAAGGCGTCAAGCCCAAGCGCTCGTCGCTGCTCAAGGGCATGTCGCCTGCCGACGTCGACCTCGATATGGCGCTGAAGCTCCTGTCGCTGCCGCGCGAGATCGGCCATCATCCCGAGACCGGCGAGGCGATCGTCGCGGCGGTCGGCCGCTTTGGCCCCTACATCCGTCACGGCAAGATTTCCCGGTCGCTGACGGGCGATGACGACGTGCTGTCGATCGGGCTGAACCGCGCCGTGAGCCTGCTCGCCGAGCCGCGCAAGGGCATGCGCGGCGGGCGCACGCCGCTGCGCGTCCTGGGCGACCATCCCGAGGATGGCGCGTCGGTCGCGGTCTATCGCGGCAAGTACGGACCCTATGTCAGTCACGGCGGCGTCAATGCGACGCTGCCGGGCGATCTTGCGCCGGAGAACGTGACCCTCGACCAGGCGGTCGCGCTGCTCGCCGCGAAAGCGGGCGCGGGCAAGCGCAAACGCACAGGCAAGAGCAAGAGCAAAGCCCAACGCAAGGCGAAAGGATCGAGCGGCGGTGCCAAGGAAAGCGCCCAGAAGACGCCCCAGAAACGACCACCGCGGCGCGCCGTCGCCTGAGCGACCGGCGTCGCGCCGGACGCGCCGCAGTCGCGAGCCGGGCCTGCCCAGCCGCGAGCAAATTCTCGACTTCATCGCCGAAAGCCCGACCCCGTTTGCCAAGCGCGACCTTCTGCGCGCCTTCAAGGTCACGCCGGCGGAGCGCCCGGCGCTCAAGGCGATGATCGAGGACGTCGCGCGTTCGGGCGCGGTCGAGCGCGGCCCGAAGCGCCGTCTTGCGCCGCTCGAGAGCCTGCCCGAGATCGGCGTCATCGAGATCAGCGAGATCGACCTCGACGGCGAGATGCACGGCCGTCCCCTGGCGTGGCGCGGCGAGCCGCCGCCGATCATCGTCGTGGCGGAACGGGGCGTGCCGGCGCTCGGGCTGGGCGAACGCGCGGTGGTCCGCTTTCGCCGGCTCGAGGACGGGAGCTACGAGGCCCGCATCGTCCGCGCGCTGGGCGGGGCGCCCGACCGGGTCATCGGCATCTTTCGCCGCGAGCGCGACGACGGCCGGCTCGAGCCTACCGACCGCAAGGTCAAAAGCGCGTTCCGCATCGCGCTCCGCGATGCCGGCGACGCGCAGGACGGCGAGATCGTGCTCGCCGAGGCGCTAGCCGGGCGCCGGCTCGGACTGCCCGAAGCGCGCATCATCGAGCGCATCGGCGACAGCGCCGATCCGCGCGCCTTCAGCCTCATCGCCATTCACAGCCACGGCCTTCCGACCGCATTTTCCGAGGCGGCGCTGGCGCATGCCGCCAAGGCGCAGCCGGTGACGCTCGGCGACCGCGTCGATCTGCGGCACTTGCCCCTGGTCACCATCGACGGCGCCGACGCCCGCGATTTCGACGACGCTGTCTGGGCCGAGCCCGATGCCGAGCGCGAGGGCGGCTGGCACGCGATCGTCGCCATCGCCGATGTCGCCTGGTACGTACGGCCCGGCGACGCGCTCGACCGGGCGGCGCGCGAGCGCGGCAACTCCGCCTATTTTCCTGATCGCGTCGTGCCGATGCTGCCGGAGGCGCTGTCGAACGAGCTGTGCTCGCTCAAGCCGGGGATGGACCGCGCCTGCCTTGCGGCGCATCTCCACATCGACGCCGAGGGCCGCGTCCACCGCCATCGCTTCCAACGCGGCCTCATGCGCTCGGCCGCGCGCCTCACTTACGAGGAGGCGCAAGCGGCGATCGACGGTCATCCCGACGCGACCGCCCGTCCCCTCCTCGATGCCGTGCTGCGCCCGCTTTACGGCACCTATCGCGCCCTCGACCAGGCGCGGCGGCGGCGCGGCACCCTCGACCTCGATCTGCCGGAGCGCCGCATCCTGCTCGATCATGCCGGCCGCGTCGCCCGCATCGAGCCGCGGGCGCGGCTCGACAGCCACAAGCTAATCGAAGAGCTGATGATCGCGACCAATGTTGCCGCCGCCGAGACGCTGGAGCGGCTGCGGCAGCCCTGCATGTACCGCGTCCACGACGTGCCGGATCCGGCGAAGCTCGCGGCGCTGCGCGACTTCCTTGAAAGCCTCGGCCTGCCCGGGCTGGCGCTTGCCAAAGGCCAGGCCATCCGGTCGCGCCAATTCAATGAGATCCTGCGCCGCGCCGCGGGAACGCCCTATGAGACGCTCGTTAACCAACTGGTCCTGCGAAGCCAGGCGCAGGCGGCATATAGCCCGACCAATCTCGGCCATTTCGGGCTGGCCTTGCGCCGCTACGCGCATTTCACCTCGCCGATTCGGCGCTATGCCGATCTTCTGGTGCATCGCGCGCTCATTGCCGGGCAGCACCTCGGCGCGGGCGGGCTCAGCGACGCCGAGGCCAAGGATTTCGCCGCGATCGGCGAGCATGTCTCGATGACCGAGCGCCGGGCCGCCGCGGCCGAGCGCAGCGCCGCCGACCGCTATACCGCCGCCTTCCTGGCGGAGCGCGTCGGCGCCAGCTTTAGCGGGCGGATCGGCGGCGTCACCCGCGTCGGCCTCTTCGTCACGCTGGCCGAGAGCGGGGCCGACGGGCTCGTTCCCATCGGCAGCCTGCCCGGCGATTACTATATCCACGACGAGCCGCGGCACCGCTTGGTCGGCCGCCGCACGCGGCGCAGCTTCACCTTGGGCGATCCCGTGACGGTGCGGCTCAGCGAGGCCAATACGGTAACCGGAAGCCTGGTCTTCGACCTTATCGATGAGGCCGCCCGCGCTGAAACGCCCCTGCGCCGCCCTTCCCGATCTCGCCGCCGGCGCTAGAAATCTGCGCCGATCCCATCGTATTTATCCGCGGCAGCGCATTCCGCTTGCCAGCATCGCCGCAAGCAGGCAAAAAGTCATTTGCATCCTAATACGCGGGCCGGGGGACTATGACCGACGCGGGGGAGACGCCGGGTCAGGGACCTGGTTCCGATGTCTATTGCCAAAGCAGGCGCTGGCGGTCGGCGTGCCGAAGCATTCTCGGCGCCGGAGCCGTGCTCATCTTCACGGCGCTGGCCGCCTGCGCCGGATCGCTGGAGCTCCCTGCCGCCAAGGCGGGCGAGCATTATCTCTTCGGCGAGGTTTATCAGGACATCATCGAGTACCACATCGACGCGACGCAGGCTGACGCGCTGACCCTTTCGGGGTTGAAGGCCCTCGCCGCGATCGACCCGACGGTTTCGATCGCGCGCAGCGGCGATATGGTCGCGGTGCGCCGGGGCGACCGGGTCAAAAGCTTTGCGGCGCCGGCGCCGCAGGACAGCGCCGCTTGGGGCGCGCTCACCGGACAGGCGATCGATTTCGCCCGCGCACAATCCGCGCTTGTCGCCGCGGTTCCGCCCGACCAGGTGGACGAGCAGGTGATCGACGGTGCGCTCGCGACGCTCGATCCCTTCTCGCGCTATGTCCGCCCGGCGGCGGCGCGCGAGCGGCGCGCCGAGCGGGATGGCTTCGACGGCATCGGCATAACCATCGCCTTCCGTCAATCGCAGGTTTGGATCGCTTCGGTTCAGCCGGACACGCCCGCCGCGGCGGCCGGGCTGCTGGCCGACGACCGCATCGTCGCGGTGGACGGGGTCTCCGTCAAAACTCTTACCGCCGACGACCTCGGCCGCCGGCTGCGCGGCAAGCCCGATACGAAGGTCGTTCTAGCCATCGCACGCCGAGGCGAGGCAGAGCCGCTTACCGTCTCGGTGCCGCGCGCGCACATCGTCGAGCCCGCGGTGACGCTGCAGATCCGTGACGGCATCGCCTGGCTGAAGGTGACCAGCTTCAACCAGCAGACCGGGTCGCTCGCGGCCGAGCTGCTGCAGCGGGCACACCGCCAGGAGGGTGCCGCCCTCCGCGGCATCGTGCTCGACCTGCGCGACAACCCGGGCGGACTGCTCGACCAGTCGATTGAGCTTGCCAGCCTCTTCGTCGCGCGCGGACCAATCGCTTCGACCATCGGGCGGCTGCCGGGAAGCTTCCAGAACTTCGCCGCGCCGGAAGACCACCGGGCGGAAACGCTGCCCGTCGTCGTGTTGGTGAACGGCGGCTCCGCTTCGGCCTCGGAGATCGTCGCCTCGGCGCTCCAGGATTCTGGCCGCGCGGTCGTCATTGGCACCGCGTCCTACGGCAAGGGGACGGTGCAGACGGTGATGCGGACCTCGAATGACGCCGAGCTTACCGTCACCTGGGCGCAGCTCATCACGCCGCTCGGCTATCGCCTCAATCATCACGGCGTCGTGCCGAACATCTGCACTGACTCGTTGATCGATATGCCAGCGAGCGCGGCGCAGCTGCTGCAGGCCGCAAGCGAGGCCCCCGACCTCGCCACGCCGCGCGCCAATCTCGACGATTCCGGCTGGACGAACCTGCGCGCGCAATGCCCGCCGCGCCGAGCCGAGCGCGCCATCGATGCGGAGCTAGCGGAGCGCCTGATCGACGATCCTGGGCTTTACCATCGGGCCTTGGCCAGCGTCCCTATCGTCGCCGCCCGCGCCAAGGAGGCGCACTTGCAGCAATGAGCGAGGCCGCGGTTGGCGCGGCGCGCTCACGCGATGCCGGCGCTGCAGAAGTGCCAAGCGCCAGAATGATGGCCGTAAAGCAGCATGTACCGCTTGTCGCCGTTGTGGGTTATCAGCACCGTCAGCCGGTCGCCGAGACACGGGTCCTCGGGCTTTGCCGGCTCGGAGAGCCGTTTGGTCGCGGCACACGCGGCAACGCTCTTCGGCAGGTCCGTCGCCGCCACGGCGGTCAGCGGCTTGTCGTTCATCTGGACGAAATAGCGTTGGGCCACACCGTCCTTGACCGCGGCCTTGACCTGGATCCGGCCGAAGCGGGATTTGTAGAGACCGGCGTCCTGCTCGCCGTCGGTGAGCCCCGACGGCACCGGACGGAAGGCGATCGCGGCGCAGGCCGGCGGCTCCCGCTCCGCCGCGAGCGCTGTCATGGCCGACCAGGCGAGCAAGCCGGCTGCAGCGAGAAGCAGAAATCTTGTCATTCGAACCTCTTTGCGTGGGACGGGACGTCCGCACGAGCCATCGACGGATCGGCCCGCCCGGCGATTATGATTAACGAGGCATGGGCTCCGCAAGCCGCAGCCGCGACGTCGGTTTTGGCCGAGCTCGACCGGCGGCGCCATGAGCGGGGCGCGCCACAATTGAGCCATCGATGCGCCGGTTGATCGCGGCTTCCATGCTGCTGTTCGCGGCGGGCTGCACCGGCAACGGCAGCCCGCTTCCGGCTGCGGGTGGCACCGACATCCAATTGGCCGCGGCGGCAACCAGTTTCGCACCGCTGGCGCCGCTGCCCGACGCCAGGCTCGCGGACGACCGGTTCATCGCGCGCGACGGCACGCAATTGCCGCTGTGGCGCTGGCTGCCGGAGGGCGTGCCGGTCGCTGTCGTCTTGGCGCTGCACGGCTTCAACGACTATTCGAAAGCCTTCGCCGGGCTCGGCCCGGTGCTGGCACGGCGCGGCATCGCTACCTACGCCTATGATCAGCGCGGCTTCGGGGCCGCGCCGGAGCGCGGCCGGTGGGCAGGCGAAAACCGCATGGTCTCGGACGCTGCGACCGCGGTTGCACTCCTGCGCCGCCGCTATCCCGACGTGCCGCTCTATCTGCTCGGCGAGAGCATGGGCGGCGCCGTGGCCATCCTCGCCGCCAGCCGCGCCGGTGCGGCGCGTGCCGATCTCGACGGCGTCATCCTCGTCGCTCCCGCGGTATGGGGCCGCCAGGCCATGAGCCTGGTCGAGCGGGTAGGCTTGTGGCTCGCCGACCTCGTGCCGTCGATGCAATGGTCGGCCGATAACCTGCCGGTCAGGATCCTGGCGTCCGACAATTTGCCGATGCTGCGCGCGCTCGGCGCCGATCCGCTGGTCATCAAAGCGACGCGCTCCGACACGGTCAACGGTCTCGTCGATCTCATGGGCGACGCGCTCGCTGCCGCGCGCCGCTTCGACCTCAGGGCGCTGCTGCTCTATGGCGAGCATGACCAGATCGTGCCGTCGGAGCCCATGCGGCAATTCGTCGAGGAGCTGCCTTCCCAAGCAGCCAGACGGCAGAGGATTGCCTTTTATCCCGAGGGCTACCACATGCTCACGCGCGACCTCGAAGCTCCGCTTGTGATCCGGGACATTGCCGCCTGGATGGCCAACCCTTCGGCGCCGCTGCCTTCGGGCGCCGATGATGAGGGCCGGGCCCGGCTCCTCGGCCGGCCGGCCGCGGACCAGTCAACGCCGGAGCCTGTGCCGCTCGCCGCCGCCAATCCCTGAGCGGTCGCGTAGCAATGGAGTTTTTATGCCGTCGTTCGCCGCCCGCATTCTGTCGGCTGCGCTCGCCTTTGCGCTGTTGCTCGCGGGTTCGGCCGCCGCCCGTGCCGGCGATGTCGATGCGGCGCTGGTGTTCGCTGTCGACGTTTCGGAAAGCGTCGATGCCGAGGAATACCGGCTGCAGCACGAGGGGATCGCCCGCGCCTTCGAGAGCCAGCCCGTGGTTGCGGCGGTCACCGGCGGCGCCCATGGCGCCATCGACGCTTTGGTGCTCGAGTGGTCCGACCGCGACAAGCAGGTGGTGACGGTCGGCTGGACGCGCATCTCGGACGCCAAATCCGCCGCCGCCTTCGCCGCCGAGGTGCGTGCCAGCAAGCGCAGCTCGGCGGGCCTCACCGCAATCGGCGACGCGCTCCTCGCCGCGGCGGCGGCGTTCGAGCATTTGGACGACCACCCCGCCCACCGGATCATTGACCTCTCGGGCGACGGCATGGCGAATATCGGCCCGCCACCCGATCAGGTGCGCGACGCGCTGACGGCTCGGGGGATCGTCATCAACGGGCTCGCCATCCTCAAGACCGAGCCCTGGCTCAACCAGTACTACGACCAGTACGTGGTCGGCGGCGAGGGCTCGTTCCTGCTCGAGGTCAGCGACTTCCAGTCCTTCGCCACGGCCATGCAGCAAAAGCTGCTGACGGAGATCTCCGCTCGCCCCTCTCGCCGCAAGACCGCAGCGCTTCAGATGCAGTAGGTCTTGAGCGGAGCGAAGCCGTTGAAGCCGACCGAGGCGTAGCTCGAGGTGTAGGCGCCGGCCGAGAGGATCTCGACCTTGTCGCCGACCTTGAGATCGAGCGGCAGCCGGTAGTCGGTCTTCTCGTAGAGGATGTCGTAGCTATCGCAAGTCGGGCCGGCGATGACCGTCGGGCCGGTCGGCCCGCCATCCGCCGGGGTCCGGATGCGATACTTGATGCTCTCATCCGCCGTCTCGGCCAGCCCGGTGAACTTGCCGATATCGAGATAGACCCAGCGCTTCTGCTCGGCGAAGGACTTGCGCGAGATGAGCACGACCTCGCTCTGGATCACGCCGGCGTCGCCGACGATCGAGCGGCCGGGCTCGATGATGATCTCCGGCAGGTCATTGCCGAAATGGCTGGTGAAGGCGCCCATCACCGCCGCAGCATAACGCTCCACCGGCTGAACGCGGCCGCGATAGCGCGCGGGAAAGCCGCCACCGATGTTCACCATGCGCAGAGTGATGTCGGACTCCGCCAGGAGCGCAAACAGCCGCGCCGTCTGGCCGATGGCGCCGTCCCACTGCGACAGGTCGGTCTGTTGCGAGCCGACATGGAAGGAGACGCCATAGGGGTCGAGGCCATACTCGCGGGCCCGACGGAGGAGCTCGACCGCCATGTCGGGCGCGCAACCGAATTTGCGCGACAGCGGCCATTCCGCGCCCGAGCACTCGATCAGAATGCGGCAGAAGACGCGCGCGCCTGGGGCCGAACGGGCCAGCTTCTCGAGTTCGGGCGCGCTGTCGAAGGCAAAGAGCCGGACACCCTGCTCGTAGGCGAAGGCGATGTCGCGCTCCTTCTTGATGGTGTTGCCGAGGGACAGGCGCTCCGGGCCGACGCCGCGGTCGAGGCACAGCTCGATCTCGTTGCGGCTTGCCACATCGAAGTTCGAGCCGAGATTGCTCAGATGCGTGATGATCTCCCCCGCCGGATTGGCCTTCACCGCGTAGAAGATTCGGGCAAGCGGCAGCCAGCGGCGCAGCTCCTGGTAGCCATCGGCGACGACGTCGAGATCGACGACGAGGCAGGGCGTCACGGGCTGATGCTCGGCAAGATAGCGAGCGATCTTTTGGTTTACTGTGGCGGTCCTTGCTCGGACCACCTGCGCCGACCGGCGACGCGGACGGGGCAGCGATACGTCCGGCACTTCCGTGGCGGGCGCACGAGCCTCGACGCGAGCGGCGGCGATGACACGAGACACCATTGCTCTTCCCTTTACGAAGGGTGGTGAAACGACACCGCGATCCGGGACGACAGGTAAAGGCCTGCGACCGGAGAACCGCTCAGATCAGACTACTGGGATCGTTTGCCCCTCGGCCGCCACTGCCGCGGGCGACCCTGATGTGCCGGGGAGTGGCATCAAGACAGGGCGCAACGGCCCTGCGTCGGATAGCAACCATATCGTCCTCCCTCTCGGGACCGGTCCACGATGACCGGATCTGCCAAAAAGGACGCGTTACGTCGTTGCATAACCACGATGGGCCATAGGCACGTGCGAGTGCGTCGCGATGTGGATAAATATACGCATCCCCGTGGGATGCAAGGGGAAAAATCGGATTAAGCATAATTTTTTCCAAAATTGTCGCCTATCTCCGGTTGGCGACCAGCCGCTCGGGCGCCGGGAGCGCGAGCTGCGGTCGCTGCGCTGCCACGCGCTCCTGCGCCGCCTCGAGGATGAGCTTCAGCATCTCGGAGTAACGCAGCCCCGCGAAGGTCGCCATCATGTTGAGCTTGCCGTCCCAGCACCAGCCCGGGTTGGGATTGACCTCGAGCAGCTTGATCTCGCCCTCGGCGTCGCTGCGGAAATCGAAGCGCGCGAAGTCCCGGCAGCCCAGCCGCTCGAACAGCACAGTGGAATAGTCCGCCAGCTTCCGCCTGGTGTCCTCGTCGAGCTGCGCCTCGCGGTAGGCGATCTGGCACCAGTAGGGCGAACCCGGGATCCACTTCGATTCATAGGAAAGGAGGCGCGGCAGCTCGCCGTCGAGGCCGGAATAATCGACCTCGAGCGCCGGCAGCACGCGCAGGCCCGCGCCGGGATTGCCGACGATGCCGACCGAGTATTCGGGTCCGGTGAGGAACTCCTGAATGAGGATCGGCCGGCCCGGCATCTGCTCGCGCAGCTGGCCGAGGTAGTTGAGCGCCTGCTCCCAGGTATCGACGACGGCCTCGCTGGTGATGCCGATCGAGCTGTCGCCGTAGTTCGGCTTGATCAGTGCCGGAAAGACCGAGGGAATGGTGGCCGCCTGATCGTCCGAGCTGAAATAGGTCTCGAGCGGCACCGGCACGTCGAGCGCGGCGGCGATCGCCCGGACCAGCGCCTTGTTGTAGCACAGCCCGAGGCAGAGGGGCCCGGCGCCGCTGTAGGCGATGTCGAGCATCTCCAGCAGCGCCGGGACATGCGGCTCCATGAAGGCGTCGTTGTTGTAGCCCTCGTCGCAGAGGTTGAGGACGAAGCGCGGTCGGCTGCCGCGCAGGTCGGACAGCAGCGAGGCATGATTGTCGAGGTAGGTGAAGCGATAGCCCGGGATCTCCGCGAGCGCGCTCTTGAGCCGCTCCACGGTCTCGAAATCCTCGCGGTTGAAATGGCCGCCGCGCTTGACCGGGTCGGGCAGGCGCGGATCGCCGAGCAGCACGGTGACGTCGGCGAAGCGAACTTCGCTGCGCTGCCGCTCCGCCTTGCGCGGCGCGTCGCAGGTCAGGAACATGCGGTACGCCATCATGCCGAGATCCTGGTTGCGCGGCGAATCCGGGGCGAGCACGGCGTGAAAGCGCAAATTGGCGAAGCCGACGCTGGCGAGCAGCGCCTGGATGCGTTCGCGCGAATAGAGCCGCTCGGCATAGAACTGGTCGGCGATGACGCCGCGCTCGGCATGGACCACCACCTCGCGGCTGATGAGCCGCTCGCCGTCGCCGGTGAGCGCGCGCTCGCGGCAGACGAAGTGGTTCTGATCGATCCATTCCCAGGAGCGCGGCTCGAAATGGCCGCGCATCCACGCCCCGTCGGTCAGGTCCATGACCAGCGTGCCGCCCGAGGCGAGCGCGCGCTTGACCGCCTCGAGGACGGCGATGTCGTCCTCTTCGCGGTCGAAATAGCCGAAGGAGTTGCCGAGGATGCAGACGCAGTGGAAGCTGCTCTCGGCAACCTGGAACTTGCGCGCATCGCCCTCATGGAAAGAGACCGGAAACCCCCGCTGGCGGGCGCGCTTGCGGGCGAGCCGTACGAGGTAGCGCGAGCGGTCGATGCCGGTGACGTGCTTGAAGCCGCGCCGGGCGAGCTCGAGCGCATGGCGGCCCTGGCCGCAGCACAGGTCGAGGATCCGGTCGTTGGGCTCGAGGCCGGTCGCCCGGATGAGCGCGTCGATCTCCTGCTCGGTGTTGCGGTCGTTCTCGACCACGTCGCCGTCGGTCTCGAGATAGAGCGCGTTGAAGAGCGTGCGCCACCAGTCGGTCGGCAGATGGCGCTCCAAGTCGGACACCGGTCCCAAGGTGCGCGCCGCTGCGGCTTTGGCGGCAGCTTTGCTGCGCGGTACCGAGGATTTCACCACCGCCCCGACAGGAGCGTCGGGCGGCTCGCTATATTTCTTTGCCATCGTTGAGCGCTTCGGGAAGGAGTGTCAGTTGGTGAAGGAAGAACGCAAGCCTATGCCAGCTTCTTCCGCAAGCGTTAAGATTAACTTTGCGACGCCAACCACCGCCTTGAGTTGGTCGGCCCCGGGTCCACTTCAAGAGTGATGATCACCGATCCCCCTGCCCTTAACGAGGCGAACAAGCAGCTGCGGCAGGTGACGGCGCAGCGTGCCGAGGCCGGCGCGCGTCTCGACCGGCTGCTGGCGGCGCATTTCGCCGACCTTTCGCGGACGCGCATCAAGCACCTCGTCGAGTCGGGACACGTGACTTTGAACGGTGCGGCCGTATCGGACCCG
>Ga0181536_10004465_pt1 | contig 14786 bp, 15 predicted proteins | sample PEATcosm2014_Bin_41_FD_121105 | JGI IMG/M metagenome (GOLD analysis project Ga0181536, IMG submission 121105) | Peatland microbial communities from MTU Mesocosm Facility, Houghton, MI, USA - PEATcosm2014_Bin17_60_metaG | ecosystem: Environmental > Terrestrial > Soil > Wetlands > Peat | place... | reverse complement strand
CGAACTCGAACAAGGTCCGATCAAACGTAACCAGCGTCGCGTCGCATTCCCTGGCATAGGCGAGCAAGTAACCGTCGCCGATCCATTTCGATGCTGACTTGGTTTCATGCGGCGCCGTGGCTTCACGGAACGCGGCCTCCATTCCTAGGGGCTCCGGATAAATTTCAACGCGGGGATCTTCACGCCAGACATCGTAGGCATCCCAGGCCTGCCGCATTGTCATCACTTCGGGGCCCATGACCGATTGATTACTGAGCAGCCGCAGAAGCCCGATCTGCGTGTAGCGTGAAAAAGCCAGCTGGGTATCCCTTCGAGGAGGTTCAGCCACTCCCATGCGCTGGCACCGTGGATGTGAGTTCGGTCCGATAGCGCCAACCAGACGTTGAGATCAGGAAAAAACGAGGTCATGCGGATTTTCGTCGGTCGGGAAGCGCGGCCCGCGCGGCCCTTTGCCCTTGATCATCGGGCCGGTGACGTATTTCCCCTTGCGAGGCTCGCTATACGTTTGCTCGAGGGCCCGAATGATCAACGCGCGCATGGAAGTGCCGCTTCGTTCGGCCCGCTGGCGCAGCCGGTGGTGCAGCGGCTCGGGAATATCTACCGTTGTACGGATCGCCATGACGTAATCATGTCACAGGAGCCATAAGCATGACCGACGCAAATTTGCGTCGACCGGCATCGCTCCGCCCAGTTTCCACGACTCACTCGCAATACAAGTATTAAAGAGAACACCTTAAGTTGCCGATTTGCTATGCGTGCAGATAGCTCAAGTCTCGCCGGAGCTTGCCGATGCGGCGGATGTTCTCAGTGATCAGCTTCGCGTCCACCTGGTAAGACTTGCCGTGCTGCTGGAGCCGCACGCCGATCGGATCGAGCGCAAGTTTATGAGCCGGTTGCGCGCTCTGGAGTTTCAACCGAAGCAACGAAGCGCGCTTGCGGCGATTACTCCCGGCGCCGCGGCACGCATTCTCGCGGCGGGAAAAACACCGCTGCAGTTCATCGAACAGGTGGAATATAACGGCCGCCGCCTGGCGAAAATGAACCTCCCGCCGAGCGCGATCCTCGAAGCGCTGCAGGAATACGACCGCATCCTGAGTCCGGTATTGGCGTCCCTGGCCGAAAACGACGAATCGAATTTTCAATGGGTGCGCGAGCAACTCCATTTCTGCGTCACGCTGACTCTGAACAACGCGTACTATCAAGTTCGCGAAGCCGAAACCCAATCTTTTTACGAGCTTTTTCGCATCGAGCTGGAATCGCGCAATCTGGAAGAACTGCTGCGGCGATTTCTGGACGCGCTGGTACATGTGTGCCGCGCCGACGCCGGGCGCCTGTACATGCTTAGCGAGGATGGTACTTCGTGGATCCTGAGGGCCGGCTCGCCCAAAATGGTCGAACTGGCCGTTCCCAGCCGGCCTGGGCTCACCAAGAGGCTGTCACGGCCCCACTACATGAACGGCGACGAACACCATCACACCGCCGTACTGGACGAGAACTGGCACAAACACTATCCCTCCTGCTGGTCGATTCCTCTGGCTGCCGGAGGGCGTACGGCGGGCGTGATGCAATTCGCGTTTTCGCGTCCCTACGAGTGGCTTCCGCGCGAACAGGAGCTTCTGGCCGCCGCCGCCGAACGTTGTCTGATGGCCGCCGAAAAGGCTCGCCTGATGGAGGATCTCGCCCGCCGCGAAGAGCAGGTCCGGCGTCTGGCGGAGCACATGCTGCACGTGGAAGAAATGGAGCGCCGCCGCATCAGCCGCGAGCTCCACGACGAGGCCGGCCAAAGTTTGCTGTGCATCCGCCTGCAGATCGAACTTCTGGAGCAGTCGCTGCCCGATTCGGAACACGAATGGCGGGCTAAGCTCGGCGAAGCCAGGGACCTAACCGAGCGCACCATTCTCGAAATGCGCCGCCTGATCGCCGCGTTGAGCCCGGCCGTTCTGGAGCAGCTCGGTCTGGGAGCGGCGCTGCGCCAGCTAGTCAACCGTTTCCAGCGCTTGAACCCTTGCCGCATCAAGTTGCAGCTTTCTAAGATGGGGCGCAGACTCCCCCAGCAGACCGAAGTGATCGCGTATCGCCTTGTGCAGGAATGCTTTAACAACATCGGCAAGCACGCCCAGGCGGCTCACGTAAACATTTCCCTGACTTCCACCGATGGAGTCCTAAAGCTCACGGTAGAGGATAACGGCGTGGGTTTCAACATCGATGAAGCGCTCGAAAAACGCGAATCCTTCGGTTTATCGGGCATGCGGGAGCGCGTAGCTCTCCTCGGCGGGAAGTTCCAGGTCGAAAGCCGTACAGAAGGTCCCAAAAGGGGTACAAAGATTTCCATCGAACTGCCGATAGCTAAGTAGTAAGGCGTTCGTCGAAAGTGTGTACGTAGGTTGATACCAAGAGAGAAAGTCGGGCAAAGACGCTTATGGCCAAGATAAGAATTATGCTGGCGGATGATCACACGTTGTTCCGTCAAGGCATTCGAACCCTGATATCCGCCGAACCGGACATGGAAGTGGTCGGCGAAGCGTCCAACGGCGGAGATGCGGTTGACAAAGCCAATGAAGCTCGTCCCGACGTTGTGCTCATGGACATCGGCATGCCAGGTCTCAGCAGCTTCGAGGCGACGCGGCAGATCAAAAAGAACCGTCCCGAAACCAAGGTCCTGTTCCTCACCATGTACGACGACGAAGATTACCTCGTCGAAGGCATGGAGGTCGGGGCGAGCGGCTACGTCCTAAAGGACAGTCCCAGCCAGCAGCTGGTCGCGGCGGTCCGCGATATCTGCCGCGGCGGTAGCTACCTCAGCCCGCGTATGCTCTCCCAATTGGTCGACGATTTCCGTAGCCGCATTAAATCGGCGAACCGCTTGCCTCGTTTCGCGACGCTGACCACGCGCGAACGCGAAGTGCTGAAGATGCTCGCGGAAGGGAATTCGGTCAAGGAAATCGCCTGCGACCTGAACCTCAGCGTGAAGACCGTCGAGGCCCACAAGTTCAACTTGATGCGCAAGCTCGACATTCACAATAAGGCGCAGCTGGTGCAGTACGCGATCCAGAAAAAGATCATCAAGATTCCCAACCTGGTCTAATCAGAATCCGGGTTTGACGATTTAGTGTTCAACGCCATCAAGCCTGGGCCTCCTTCGGAAGGCCCATTTTTGCGCGCAATCGCCGAGCTGGAATACCATACCAGTATGGTAGTATGGTAACGGTATGGCAACGACCAAGGTCACCTTCACTTTCGACCAGGCCACCATCGCACGGCTGAACAATGCCGCGGAACGATTAGCGAAACCCAAAAGCGAGATCGTCCGCGAGGCCATCCACGATTATCACGAGCGGATCGGCAAATTGAGCGAGAGCGAAAGATTGCGAATGCTTCGCGCCTTGGATGAATATGCCAAGCTCCCCCAGACGCGTTCGCAAAGCGACATGGAGGCCGAGCTGAAAGAAATTCGGCGGGCGCGGCGTCACGGCGGACGAAGACATCGGTATGATTCTGCTTGACACCTCCGTACTCATCGCGAGTCTCACATCGCCCAAATCTCTTTTAAATGTCCTTCAAGAAACCCTGTGGTTAGGGGAACGGCTGATCGTTCCGACGATCGTTCTGTATGAGTGGTGGCGGGGGCCGCGGCTCGAACAGGAACTGAGAATGCAAGAAACCGTCTTTCCCACTGAGCTAGCTACTGTATTCGGAGCGGCGGAAGCCAAGATTGCCGCGCAACTCTATCGGCGAATCTCCCGCCCGCGCGGCCGCGAGATGGATCTCGCCATCGCCGCCTGCGCCATCGCGCGCGAAGTTCCGTTGTGGACACTCAACCGCAAGGATTTCGCCGATATCCCCGGCCTGACGCTCGCCCGCATACCCTGATCACTGCCGCTCAATGAAAGCACCCCGCTCGAATAACTGTTGCGGCTCAGTGAGGCGCACTACACTAGGAGCATGAAGAGGTTTCTGTTCGGCTTTATTCTTGGTCTTCTCTTTGCCGGTTTAGCCATCGTCATCCTGGTGTTCGCGGCCGTGCGTTTCGGGGGCGGCCGGAAGCCGGTGGTCGCCGACAATTCCACGCTGGTCCTGCATATGGAAGGCGATCTGCCGGAGCAGGCGCCGGTCGACTACGGCTTGCCGTTTCTCTCCCAACAGCAACCTCTCAGCATCGCGGAAAACTGGCAGTTGCTGCGCAACGCCGCCGCCGATCCGCACATCAAGGCGATTGTGCTGGAGCCCCGCGGCTTGAGCGTCGGATGGGCCAAGCTCGAGGAACTGCGCGGCGATATCGTCAATTTCAAGAAGTCCGGTAAGCCGGTGTACGCCTATCTGCGCGGCCCGGGGATGCGCGAATATTACGTGGCAACGGCGGCCGACCGCATCTATGTTTCGCCCGAGGACGAGCTCGACGTGAAGGGCATGCGCGCCGAACTCACTTTCTTCAAGGGAACGCTGGACAAACTGGGAGTGGAGATGGAATTCGAGCATGTCGGCAAGTACAAGGACGCGCCGGACATGTTCACGAAAACGAGTTCGAGCCCCGAAACCCGCGAAGTGATCAACGGCCTGCTCGACCAGTTCTATGGCGATTTCGTGAATACCGTGGCACAGAGCCGCAAGAAAAAGCCCGAGGAAGTGCGCGCCCTGATCGACAATGGCCCGTTTGTGGGACCGGAAGCGCTGCAGGGCGGCCTGGTCGACGAGCTGGCCTATGAGGATCAGGTCTTCGGCCGGTTGAAGGATAAGCTCAAAATCGGCGACGCGAAGATCAACGAACACGACTACGCAAGGCTTCCGGCTCTGGCGGGCGTCGAAGGCGGCACGCGCATCGCGCTGCTGGTCGGGCAAGGCGATATCGTCCGCGGCGCAACCAACGACGGTCCCAGCCCGAATATGATCACCTCGGCCGGCATGACCAAGCTGATCCGCCAGGTGCGCGACGACGATTCCATCAAGGGCGTCATCCTGCGCATCGATTCCCCGGGCGGCGACGGCATCGCCTCCGACGACATTCTGCACGAAGCGAAACTTCTTAGCCAGAAGAAGCCAACGGTGATCTCGATGTCCGATCTGGCGGCCTCCGGCGGCTACTTCATTGCCATGACGGGCGACCCTCTCGTGGCCTATCGCGCGACGGAAACCGGATCCATAGGGGTCTTCTTCGGCAAACCGAACCTGCGCGGCTTGTACGACAAAATTGGCGTGAAAACGGAGTTGATGACGCGCGGACGCTTTGCCGATATCGATACGGTTACGGCGCCGCTCAACGACGCGCAGCGAGCCAAACTCCGCACCGAAATCGAAGTGTTCTACAAATCTTTCGTGGACAAGGTCGCGGGCGCGCGCAAGCGCGGCTACAACGACGTCGAGCCGCTGGCCCAAGGACGGGTGTGGACCGGCGCGCAGGCTAAGCAAAACGGCTTGGTGGATGAAATCGGCGGCATCGATCGCGCCATCGAAATAGTGAAGCAGCGCGCGAAGATAGCGGTGGCGGAAAAAATCACACTGGTCCCCTATCCGCCGCGGCGCAGCCTGTTCCAGGTTCTGATGGATCGCGATCAGCTGGCGGAACTGGAATCCTACATTTTCGAATCCCGCCTGGATACTCGCATCGAGAGCAAGCTAAGCGGGCTCACTGACGATCCCGCGGTGCGCTCCCTCATTCACTCGCTGGTGCGCGGGGCACTGACGACCGCGGGGACCCAGGGCGGCATCCTGAGCCGCATGCCCTACAGCGTGACCGTCCACTGAGAGTTTGAAAAACGGGACGACAGATCTTCGCCGTATCAGGGCCGTGAAGAATCCGCGATCTCCTAAGCCGAAAAAGGCGTCTCTTCCCGTTTTTCGCGCTGAATCTCCGGATCGTGCGCCGGGGTAGACCCCGCGGGAATGCGCAGACCGCTCCATTCCTCACAGAGCAAAATCGAATTCGCGGGGTTATTCGAGACGTATTTCATGCTGCACGGTCCAATCAGCCGGCTGAGATCCTCGGGAAGCCGGCTGCCGTTCCAACTTACAGAGCCCCGCAGCGCGCTGACGTCCTGCGAAGCCGTGTATTGGACGCCCCGAATCGAATACGAATAATACAGGAGATTCTCTTCCGTTTCGGTAACAAGCGCGTCTCCCAAGCGGCCGGTTGCGTGGATATGGAGCCTGCGGCGCTGCTCGCGCTTTTCGGGCGTTGCACGCCGGCGTACGGCGATCCACACGCCCAGCGCGATGAGCCCGGCCGTAACCAGCGTGAGAACAGTGATCTCAATTTGGATCTGGGACATCTAGCGGTAGGATGCTCTTTTCGGCAAACGGCGTTCCAGGAAATCCGGGCAAACGCGCGATAACGAAGCGCGGAATGCGCGACGACACAATGACGCTCCGCTCGATTATAGCCGATGAGGTTATACTAAAAGCTAGATCGCCCATGACTGCCTGGACTGCCCTTTCTTCCCCTCTCCTGGCCGCCAGCTTCTTACCCGCGTCGGCAAGCAAACTCGTGGACAGCCTGTTGGACGATACGTTCACCGATATTTACCGCCTGCAGCCGTTTGACTACGCGATCCTGGTGCCGTACTTCGCGGTTCTCATCGTTCTTTCCGTTTACGGCTTGCATCGCTATCACATGATCCGCGGGTACTGGAAGTACCGCAAGCAGATGCCCACCGAGGCCCCGCAGCGCTTCGAACATCTGCCGCGCGTCACCATCCAACTGCCGATCTATAACGAGCAATACGTGGTGGAGCGCCTGATCGAGGAAGTCAGCAAGATCGATTATCCTCGCGAGCTATTGGAAATCCAGGTGCTGGACGACTCTACCGATGAGACGCATCGGTTCACGGAAGGTCTGGTCGCGGAGTACAGAGCCACGGGACTCCCCATCGAGTACATCCATCGGACCAACCGTCACGGCTATAAGGCGGGCGCTTTACAGAACGGCCTGCTCACCGCCACCGGAGAAGTTGTCGCGATCTTCGATGCCGATTTCCTTCCGCCCTCCGATTTCCTGCAAAAGACCGTGCATTATTTCGCCGACGCCAAGGTCGGCATGGTGCAGACGCGCTGGGGTTATCTCAACCGGCATTACAACGTGCTGACCGAGGTCCAGGCCATGCTGCTCGACGGGCATTTCGTACTGGAGCACATCGCGCGATCCGGCGCTGGAAAGTTTTTCAATTTCAACGGCACGGCGGGCATCCTGCGGCGCTCCATGATCGACGACGCGGGCGGCTGGCAGCACGACACCCTGACCGAGGATTCCGATCTCAGCTATCGCGCGCAATTGAAGGGCTGGAAATTCGTTTACGTTCCTTCGATCGAGTGCAAGTCGGAGTTGCCCGTCGAGACCTACGGTTTCCAAGTGCAACAATCGCGCTGGGCCAAGGGGCTGACGCAGGTGGCCATGAAGCTCCTGGTCAAGATCCTGAAATCCGACGTTCCTTTCAAAGTGAAAGCCGAGGCGTTCTTCCATCTGACGCCGAACATCTCCTATCCGCTGATGATCGTCGTGAGCGCTTTGATGCTGCCGGTCATGATCGTGCGTTTCTACATGGGCTGGTTCCAGATGGTGGTGCTGGATCTGCCGTTGATTATCGCGTCCTTCTGGTCCATCTCCGCGTTCTATGTGGTCGCCCACAGGGCACTTTTCCCGGACACTTGGAAACGCGCGTTTCTGTTCCTGCCGGCGCTGATGGCCGCGGGCGTCGCGCTCACCATCGTCAACTCGAAGGCCGTGCTCGAAGCTCTGTTCGGGTATGAGACCAGCTTCGCGCGCACACCCAAATACGCCATCGGCAGCTCGCAAAAGGTCAAACTCACGAACGTGCAGTACCGGCGTCGCAGCGGCTGGCTGCCTTATGCGGAGCTCGCCGTCGGCACGGGATTCCTGGCGATGACAGCGTTCGCCGTGGAGAGTTTCAACTATCTGGCGGTTCCCTTTCTCCTGCTGTTTGTGAGCGGCTATTATTGGGCCGGGTTCACGACGCTGTGGGAAGAATACCAGGGCAAGCTGGCCTTTGAACGGCAGCGCGCGTTGGCCGCCGCTCAGCAAGTCGCCGCGCAACAAGTCGCAGAACAATAAGTTAAGGTTTAGCACGCTTCAGCAGTTTCTTGGCCGACGGCTTCCGCGATTTCTTAGGTTGACGCAACTCGGCTTGCGCTTTTTTCGGAAGCTTGGCGAGAACCATTTCGTAGGCGTCCCGTAGCAATTGCTCCAATTCCAGCCGAGGCATGGCGTCCACTGATTCGAGCGCCACCCAATGCGCGCGCGCCATGTACGGAGCCGGTATGCTCCCAGGCCGCTCCACCAATTCTGCGAACGTTTCCGGGGAGCATTTTAGCGACAGGCAATGCGCGAACGGCTCCAGCACCACGACGGCGAACATCTTGCCGCCGATTTTGAACACCAGATCGATTTCCCACTGCACGTGCTCGGTCACGTGCGGGAACGACAGGCAAAGGCTTCGAATCCAGTCCGTCTTCATCTGCGCACTCGCGATTACACCTTCAATTCAACGATCGTCGCTCCGGAGCCGCCCTCTTCCGGCGGCGCGATGTAGAACTTCTCCACGTGCGGATGCGCCGTCAGCAGCTCCGCGACCGCTCTTTTCAGGACGCCCATGCCGTGCCCATGCACGATGCGGATACGCTCCACCTGCGCGAGCGCCGCGCTGTCCAGGAATTTGTCGACGTTTTCGCGAGCCTCTTCCGCGCGCTGGCCGATCAAATTGATTTCGCGATAAGGAACGGCAAAGGCCGGCCCCTGATGAAACGATACATCGCGGCGCGCGGCCAGAGCGGGGCTCGTTTCAGGCAAAACTTCCTCGACATCCGCCGCCGATACCTGCATCTTGAGGAAACCCGCGTCCACTTCGATCAGCCCATTCGCCATTAGGCGGCGGATGGTCGCGGGCTGGCGCACTCCTTTCAGGCGAACGCGCGCGCCCGGTTCCAGACGAAGCGACGGAGTTGCCGCCCCGGCATGAGCGGCACGCGCGGGCGCGGCAACTTTTTCGACCGATTCCTGAAATTCGCGGCTAGTTTTCGCGACCTTTGCGCGAGCCTTCTGGCTTAATTCGCCGATCGTGTCCCGCGCGCGTTGCTCGAATTCTGCGGAAAGCGCCGCGGCCTGCTGCTCGATCTCGCGGATCTTCACCGCGAACTTCTTCTCCCAGCCTTCCTCCAGCGATTTCTCGCGAGCGGCGATTACGAGCTCACGTTCGGCGAGTGCTCGACGCTCGTTGTCGAGTTCCGTCAGACGGCGGTGCATCTCGCTCAGGAAGCCGGCGATGTCGCGTTCGGAGGTGCTCAAATGGCCGCGCGCGTCTTCGATCAGCTTCGGATCGAGGCCCAGCCGGCTCGCAATATCGAGGCCCGCCGACTTGCCTGGCGCGCCCAACTGCAAAACGTACGTCGGATCGAGCGTTGCTTCGTCGAACCCCATCGACCCATTCTCGACGCCTTGTGTCGAAGCCCCATAGACTTTCAACGCCATCAGATGTGTCGACGCGATGGTGAACGCGCCGCGTTTGCGGATCGCATCCAGCACCGCCACGCCCAGCGCGCCGCCCTCTTCAGGATCCGTCGCGCGACCCAGTTCGTCGATCAGCACCAGCGACCCCGCTGTCGCGCGCTCCAGCATGTCGCGAATCGCCACGATGTGCGCGGAAAACGTGCTCAGGCTCTCTTGAATGGATTGATGATCGCCAATATCGGCCAGCACCTCGTCCAGTAGCGGAAATTCGGCCTCGGCGGCAGGCACCGGCAATCCGGCATGCGCCATCAGCGTCAGCAATCCCGCCGTTTTCAGCGCGACTGTTTTGCCTCCCGTATTCGGGCCGCTGATCAACAGGGTGCGACGCTGCTCATCAAGCTCGAACGAAACGGGCACCACGGATTTCTTTTGCTGGCGCAGAATATCCTCAAGCAACGGATGGCGTGCCTCGCGCAAGACGAGGCGGCGCGCGTTTTCGGGGCTGATGCGCGGGACGCAACATCGATAATCGAGCGCAAACTCGGCTTTCGCGAAAATCAAATCCAGACGCGCCAGCGCGCCGATCGATGACGCGATCTGCGCGGCGTGCTCCCGCAATCGCACCGTGAATTCGCGCAGGATGCGATGGACCTCCCGAGCCTCCTCCTCGGCAAGCCGCACCAGTTCGTTATTCAGTCCGATGGTTTCCAGCGGCTCGACGAACAATGTGCGGCCGCTGCCGCTCGCGCCATGGATCACGCCGTCGACGCGCCGCTCCCGGCCGGTGACCACCGGCACCACGAAGCGGTCGTTGCGGATGGTGACGAAGTCCTCCTGCAGCGTTCCATCCTCGTGATGCTCGCGCAGGAATTTTTCGAGCGAACGCTGGATCGCGCCGCGCTGCCGTTCCACCTCGCGGCGGAAGCGTCCCAACGCCACGCTGGCATGATCGGCGAGGGTCCCGTCCGGCAGGATCTTTCCGCTCAGCTCGTTCGCCAGCTCGCGTAGATCGGCGATTTCCGCGGCATGGACGGCTAAGCGCGGGAAGCGCTCGCGCGCGGCGAGCAGGATCGAACGCGCCTCCGCGGCGAGATCGAGCAAGCGCGAAACTTCGGCGATCTCGCGTCCTTCGAGCATCGCGCCTTCGATTCGCAAGCGGGCGATCGCGGGGGCCGGATCGGCCACGCCACCCAGATTCAGCCGGATCACCGAACCCCTCGCCGCGGGCTGCGGCTGCGAGGCCGCGCGCAGATAGGTCACCCCCTCGCCTGCGTCCGCGAGCGCTGCTTCGATGGCCACACGGTCAGGGGATGGCGCGACTTGTTCCAGCGCGGCGCGCCCGAGCGGACTGCGAACGTAGCGGCCAACCAATTCGCGCAACGCTTCGAATTCCAGCGCCCCACGGGGCTCGAATGCAAGCGCCCGAGGCGGTTTCAAGTCAGGTTTCGTGTCGGCGGGCATCGCCATAAGCTCTTTCCACGGCCTCGAGCGTACCGGCCGTGATCTTGTAATCGCCCAGTTTTGCGCGAGGCACCCACTCCACGCGGCTCACGTCGTCGGCCGCGCGCGGCTCGCCGCCGGTAATTCTACACACGTAATCCACCAGCACGTAATGATATTCGGCGCGGCCCTGCTCGTCCCGCATGATGCGTTCGAAGATATCGAAGCGGTAGACCGGCTCCACATCCAAACCGGTTTCCTCCCGCACTTCTCTGCGCACCGCGTCCTCGATCATTTCGCCGGTTTCGAGCAGGCCGCCGGGTAGCGACCAGTAGCCTTTCAAAGGCTCGCGGGCCCGCTCGACGAGCAGAATCGAGTCGCCGTCGAAAATTAACGCGCCGACGCCGAGCAGAGGATACGGAGGATACCGGCGGCTAATAAGGCAGCGCCCCTTTCACGCCCAACCGCACGCGGAACAGCGAAGTTCGCGCGGTGATGTAAAGCGTTTCCAGATCGGCGTCGCCGAACGCGAGGTTCGACGGCGGTTCCGGCAGAGGCACCGTGCCGAGCAGCTTCGCCCCGCCCGCGGCCGGCGGCGAATAAACCAGAACCGCGTTGGCCGCGACGTACAGGTTCCCGTTCACGTCCGTGCGCAATCCGTCGGGCACGCCCGGAATATTTTCGATGACCACGCGTTCGTTCGAAGCGGCTCCTTTCCCGTCCAAATCGTAGGCTCGCACCGTCCGCCGGTCGGAATCGGAAACGTACAATGTGCGGCCGTTCGGCGCGAGAGCGATCCCGTTGGGGCGCGTCTTCCACCGGCCAATCGCTTCGAGCTCGCCCTTCGGAGTGATGCGATACACGCCGTAAAAATCCAGCTCCTTCGCGTCTTCCTGCGATCCGAACGCGGGGTCCGTGAAGTACACATCGCCGTCGCGGCGCACCACGATATCGTTCGGCGCATTCAGGCGCTTGCCTTCGAAACGCGCGGCCAGCACTTCGACCCTGCCCTTCTTGTCCGTGCGCGTCACGCGACGCTGGCGGAACTCGCAGGTGTACAGGCGGCCCTCGGTATCGAAGGCGCGGCCATATGCGCCGCCCGGCTCGGTGCCCGCTTCCGTATCGCCCGCGCCCGGCGTCCATTTATGCATGCGATCCACCGGAACGTCGCTGTAGAGCAGAAATCCTTCATAGGACCACACGGGTCCTTCGGCGAAATGCAGGCCTTTCGCGATGCGTTGAACTTCGACGTGATCGAAATCCTGAGCCTCGAGCCCGGCCGAGGCAACGATCATCGACACGACAACGACAAAGCGCCCTGCCCTCACGTTGAAACTATATCGCACGTCCGGCGTCGCGGACGGGCACATGAGAACCGGTGCCAGCAGTACAATGGAATGCATGGAAGCCAATAAGAAGATCACCTGGGCCATGGTTGGTCTGGCGGCCGCCGCCCGGCTGATTCCGCATCCGTGGAATTTCACGCCGATCGTCGCGCTGGGCTTATATTCGGGCGCACGCTCGGCGAAACTGCGCACCGGCATAGGGATCACGCTCGCGGCGCTGGTACTGAGCGACGCGGTTCTGGGTTTCCATAAAGGAATGTGGTTCGTGTACGCGGCGTCGCTCATTCCGGTGCTGCTCGGTTCCTTGCTGCGGCGTCGCGAAAGCTTGGGAACAGTGGCCGCGGCGGGACTCCTTTCGAACCTTTCGTTCTTCGCCATCACCAATTTCATGGTGTGGGCCATGGGCTCGCTGTACCCGCATACGATGGCCGGGCTGAGCACTTGTTTCGTGGCCGGGATTCCGTTTTACGGGAATCAACTGATGGGCGATGCGCTCTTCGTCGCGGTGCTATTCGGTGTCGACCCGCTGGTACGCCGCTGGGCGCGTCCGGAGTTGCAGACGGCATAGACGCACGCAAACAGGGAGCCAGTTGAGCTGTTTTTGCTCCCGTCCCCTGTCTTCTGCCTCCTCAGTTTTTCGAGTTCTTTCGCCCCCGAATGTTATTCTGATTCAAGTGTCCTCGCCGTTGAATTTCCATCTGGAGCACTATGACGGGCCCCTCGACCTGCTGCTGGACCTGATCCGCAAGCAGCAGATCGACGTTTACGACATCCCGATCGCCCAGATCACGTCCCAATACCTGGATTACATGAAAAAAGCGCTCGCAATGGACATCGAGCTGAGCGCCGAGTTCGTCTACATGGCGGCGACCCTTATCCAGCTCAAGTCCAAGATGCTGCTGCCGAGAGATCCGGAGCTCGAGAAGATGGAGCCTGAGGACGATCCCCGCAAGGAGTTAGTCGACCGGCTCCTGGAGCACGAGCGCTTTAAATCCGCGGCGGAAATGCTCCAGCAGAAGCGGGTGGTGGAAGAGGCGGCGTGGTCGAATCCGCAAATCGAACATTTCCTGTCCGAAGAAGGCATGGAGCCCGGCCTGAAGGTGACGCTTTTCGACCTGGTCAAGACCTTCCAGGACGTGTTGGAGCGCGCGAAACAGCGTCCGGTCTACGAGGTTTCGGGCGAAGAAGTCTCCGTGCCTGACATGATCCGCTATATCGGCAAGCTTTTCGAGAAGGAGCGCCGCGGCGAAATCATCTCCGCGCGCGAATTGTTCGAGCGGCAGAAGAGCCGCCGCGGAATGATCTGCCTGTTCCTGGCGCTGCTTGAACTGGTGAAGCTGCAGGCCATTGGTCTGGCGCAGAGCGAAGCGTTCAGCGAAATTGGATTGAAGCGGTTGCCGGGTTATGAGGCGGTGTTTTCATCCGGCCAGATCGCGCCGGCGATCGACGAAGGATATCATTAGACGGCAATGGAAGAACTGGATGTAACGAAACTCGCCGAGGAGAGGCCCGCGGACAGCAACGACGCGCAACTCAGGGCGATCCTCGAAGCGATTGTGTATGTGACCGACGAGCCTCTTTCCGCGCAGCAGCTGGCGGCGGCGTTGGAGCGCCCCCTCGACGTGGTGAAGCGGCTTCTTGATGACTTGGTCGCGGAGTGGGCGAAGCCGGAGCACGGCCTCGCGATCCGCGAAGTGGCCGGCGGCTATAAGATGTCCACCAAGCCGGAGCATCATGAAGCCGTGCGAGCCTTCGTGAAGAAGCTGACGCCGCCGCTGAAGCTGTCGCTGCCGGCTCTGGAGACCCTGGCGGTGATCGCCTATAAGCAACCGGTGACGGCGCCGGAGATCATGGACATCCGCGGCGTGCAGGGCGCGGGCGTGCTGAAAACGCTGCTCGACCGCAAGTTGATCGCCGAATCCGGACGGAAGAATGTGGTCGGAAAGCCCATCCTGTATAGGACCACCAAGGAATTCCTGGTTCAGTTCGGCCTGAAGGACGTGAACGAATTGCCTACGCTCAAGGAGTTCGAGGAGCTCGGACGCATGGAGATCGTGGAGCCAGGCCAAACGGAGCAGCCGGAGGCGACCCAGGCGCGGTTGCCGCTCGCCGAAAGCGCCGAAGCTTCCATTGGAGCCGCGGTCGAGAATGCCGAAATGCCTCCTGGAATGGAGACGATAAGGGACGCGCAGACGGAACTGGAAACACAGGTTTCCGCCGAAGAGAGAGCAACGGAGAACGATGGCTGAAAAGCGGCCCAAAGCAAAACGTCCGCGCCCGGGAAAGAGAAGTCCTCGCTCGCCGAATCGTCATGGAGTTGTTCCCCGCTCGGCTTCTCCAGAAGATGCTCTGGTAGACGCTGTCATTGAGCCCCATAATGTTGAACCCCGGAATGACGACGAGATTCGGCCGGAATTCGCCGAGTCCGAAGAATCGTCCTCCGGCGCCGAGCGGCTCCAGAAGATTCTTTCGCGGGCGGGCGTAGCCAGCCGCCGCAAAGCCGAGCAGTTGATCCTCGAAGGCCGTGTCACGGTCAATGGAAAGACGAT
>Ga0181536_10004464_pt1 | contig 14789 bp, 11 predicted proteins | sample PEATcosm2014_Bin_41_FD_121105 | JGI IMG/M metagenome (GOLD analysis project Ga0181536, IMG submission 121105) | Peatland microbial communities from MTU Mesocosm Facility, Houghton, MI, USA - PEATcosm2014_Bin17_60_metaG | ecosystem: Environmental > Terrestrial > Soil > Wetlands > Peat | place... | reverse complement strand
TCGGTGAAGCCGATACACAGCCAGTGGCCGTCATCCGACGAACCACGCGTATCTAGATAGGCTCACCGATCCCCTCTAACAGCATAGTGTGGCGGCCCCAGCGCCGACCACGACAGAAGCGTGAGCTCGGCGGCGTGACGACTACTGGGGGACTTGACCTCGTCGGGCCCATTACAGAAGGCCGTGTACTCACAAATCGAGCTCGATGAGCGATGGTTGGTCAATCCGTTTTTGTGCGCCCCACGTGCCGGCACGGCGGGTCTACCCGCATCGAGTGCGGCGCGAAGCTGGTGCGTCGTTCCTTTGGAACGAGCGTAATAACGGCGGCACTGCTTGCCGCCACCTCGACGACGAACTCGGTACCATCGAAATCCCGTGCCTCCTCAAGCACAGGGTCCCAACTGCCATTTTGGTCAACGGCCGCACCGCCCAACGTCACATTGGTGGTGGCATCGATCCCCGGACCTGCGAGCCGCAGTATGCTCGCATTGGCAAAGCGTCCATTTGGATTGACTTTGATACGTTCTCTGCGCCCGACGTTCTTGTTGATGAGGCATAGGCGTAATGATCCGTCATCCGCCCGGACAGCGAACGCACTGAGATTGGGGCGACTCGGCTCAAGGCGGGCTTGCACTAGCACTCCTTTTGCTGCGGCCGCGAACGCCAACATGCCGTAATAGAGCGGCATCGCCCGGTAGCGACCACCCGCAGCCCGTGCAATCGGGCTGTAAGCCTTGTCCTCAGCAGGACGGTGATTGTTGGCGCCGGCATGAAAGTTGATGCCGGCACCGCCAGCCGCCGCGGTCTGGAACATGAGCTCGAGGCCCCAAAGCGCCGCACCAAGCGTGTCGCTTACACAGGGCTGGCCTTCATTGTAGATCGAATTTGCCTCAACAAGGCGGAAGGGCAGCCGGTAGTTGCGGCCGTACTCAGCAAGTTTCTCGAGCACTGGTACCGCTTGTTGATCTGAACGCAAGAGCCTCGGAAGGCTCACGTGCCGGGAGCCGGCAGGACCATCCGCATAATAGTGCTGCGTCAGCAGGATGAGGCCATCGGGCCTCATGGCGGCAAATCTCCCGACCCATTCGGGGTCAAACATGACGTCGGGACCAGCGAAACGCGCGGCAGGAATTCGTGAACGGATCGCTGCGTGGAACCGGCGCCAGTCCGCAAGAAACGCGTCTACGTTATAACCTGGAGAGCGAGCCTTGTTCCAGCGCCCGAACCCTTCTGGCTCATTGCCGATCTGGAAGGCAAGAAGTTGCGGGCCGATCGCCTGTGCGACATAGGCGGCCTCATCGGCGGCCGCTTGCGGCGTTCCGCGTGCCAGATTGAGCCCGTAGATGAGCCGCCATCCCAGGATAGACAGAGTGGCGGCAAGGCGATCAATGCTCGCGGGCGTTATTTCGAAGTCATCGGGGCCAGGCTTGCTTTCGGGCCGCCAGACCGTGCGCTCACTCGTGTTGCCGCCGATGCGAATGATGCCGTTGTCGCCAAGTGACCGGATGAGCCCAACGACCGATGCATTATCCGGCGCGAAATAATCTCCGGATGCAAGAATCGAGGACTCGTAGCTGAGCCCCTTAAAGTCGGGAGGAATGAGGCGTCCAGCATCGTCGTTGTTAATGGTGAGGCTGGCATCGAGTACAATCACTCGGCTGCACCCGGGCTCGAGAAAGCCCAAGGCGGTGCCAACCAGTCCGTTGAGAAAACCGCGTCGATCCATTCTGACCGCGTGTGTTTACAAACGTCGTACAGTATTGTTCGAACGGCGCCGCGCAAGCGCTACCTCGGTGGCCTCGACCTTATGAAGCCTGGGCCATCGGTCTCGGGGCCGCGGTCTGGTCTCTTTGGCTGTCGCCCGTACCGCAAGCCAGGTTCTCGACTAACCTCGTTCGCGATACAGCCGTACCGATTGCGCCGCCATCGTCAATGGCCGTCCGCTCCCATGGGAGGGCACGGACGCAGCCCTTCCCTGACAGACCACCCGCAACTGTAAAGACGGAACCTGGCCGTCGATTTGACAGCGCAGCTATATCGATTGTACGAAAAGATCGCCGGACGAATTGCCGGAAACTAGTCGACGCACTATAGGCCGTAGGCTTCAAAATCCCCGGAATCGGCGCGCTCTAGGTCACGGTATCAACACAGATAAAATCCTTAACGTTGACGAGTTGCTGGTATAGGCGGAAGTTTACTGAGCGTTCGGGCGCCAGGTCCCAACGAGAGAACCGATGACGCTGTCCAGGACCTTCGGACCTTTGCATCAACAGAGAGTTTCGAAAGGCGCCATTGCGCTCTTCAACAACCTTGGGATTTACCATTTTTGCATTGCGTTCGTCGTCATTGATTTCCTGGACGTACTTGACTTGCTAGATACTATCGGACTCAACTATGTAATAAAATACGGTTATACTGCGGTAGTACTTGGGTTTATGGCTGTATATCTTCTAAGATGGAGAACGGTCGATGCGACTACTGCGCCGATCATCTTCTTAGTCTTCTTTGTCGTAACGGGTGTTTCCTTCGCGGTCAGATTTTTTATCTATGATGAGCGGCTAAGCTACATCTCGGCATTCCTATCGCCGTTAGTGTTTTCCCTCGCCATCTTCATTCCTCCAAATACGGTGATGATAGATGTTCGCCGAATTGTAAGAGTGCTGACGTTCCTGTTTTCGGTCGGCAGTGTATTTTATTTGATTGAGGCAATCATCAAGCCGTTCAACATTGTACGTAGCCTGACACCTTTAGGTGAAGTTCAGATACATAAATCGTTGATTTGCGTGTTGGCTTTGTGCCTATGCATACTTTCCGGCCGGAAAACTCTTGGTCTATTCGTGGCTGTAGTGACGGCCATCGCGCTCTCCTTGCGGCCCGTGTCAACCTTGGTGTTAGCCCTAGCTTGTTGTTTGCCGATCGCAATTGCACTTCGGTCTCGTGTTTCGGGGCCACGGCCTGTCTCCGTTTTGACAGCTCGCGTGCTAGCTTTCGCAACACTGCTTGTGGCAATAAGCATTCCATTGCTGCTTTATTGGTTCTTCGACGACGTCGGGTCAATAATATCTTCCTCGGAGAGTTATCTCAAAAGCGATGTGATCGGAGGTCAATCGAACATGGAGTTCAGATTGACAATTTTGAAATACGCTTACACGATGATCGATAAGACGTCTTTCTTGTACGGTAGCGCACTGTCCGGCAACCAGACCGTTCCTCTTGCGATGCTGCCGGGCTGGGGGTGGTGGGGGGCCGTCAAAGGAATTAGCGACGCCTCGATTCATTCCGATTTCGTGGTCGTATTGGTTTTGATGGGGATACTCGGGTATACCGTTTTCAGCATCGCTTTCTATCTCGTGTTAAAGGATCGCTTCCGCGAACTTGGGCGACGCGACTTGCTGGGAGACGGCGTCGTACTGCAGGCGATTTCCATCATCGGGGTAGTCGCCCTCATTGTCTATTGCAGCGATCAGCCTTATCTAAGCTATTACAATCATGCGCACTCGGTCTGGATGTTGCTGTTGATCTCGGAAGTAGCGAGAAAATCCAAAATTATCGGCAAAGCACAGGGTGTCGGCCAAATGATCGTTCCGGCCGTTCCACGGTTGGCTGGCCTCCGTCGATAAATCATTTCGCAGAGGATCAGGATAAAGATGAGGGTGGCCTTCGTAACCACTTACCATTCGTCTGACGTGAGCGCCTGGTCCGGATCGATGTTTAATATGCTGGGAGCTTTTTTGAAATCTGGCGTCGACGTCGAAACGATTGATGCATTGAAAGACCCTTACAGCACGATCTTCAAAGCAAAGCGGTTGGTCAAGAATATCGTGTTCGGAAAGAACTATTTGCGAGACCGGGAGCCGCTGACGCTAAAATGGTACGCTAGGCAGGTTGAGAGTAGGCTTAGCCGGATGAACCCGGATGTTGTCTTTAGCGCAGGAACAATACCCATTGCCTACCTGCGGACGGATAAACCAATAGCCTTCTGGGGGGATGCAACCTTCGACGGAATGATTGATTTCTATCCGGAATTCACAAATCTATGCGACGAAACGATCCGCAATGGACACAGGATGGAGCAGGCGGCCTTGTCAAACTGCCGGCTCGCCGTTTACTCGTCGGAATGGGCTGCACAAACCGCCATTGCCAACTACGTCGTCGATAGCAGAAAGGTTAAGGTTGTTCCGTACGGAGCAAACCTTCCTCGCTTTCCGAGTACCGAGGAGGTACGGCAAGCCATCACCTCCCGGGGATCTGGGCCCTGCAAACTGCTGTTTGTAGGGATCGATTGGTATAGGAAGGGCGGCGACAAAGCCTTGCTGGTCGCGTCCAGACTTAATCAGATGGGGCTTAACACCGAGCTTCATGCGGTTGGCTGCTACCCACCGGCACCACTCCCCGTCTTTGTAAAGACGTACGGGTACCTGTCGAAAAGCAATCGAGAGCACAATGACCTTCTCTCGAGATTATTCAAGACATCGGATTTTTTTATACTTCCATCGAAAGCTGAATGCGCCGCAGTCGTTGTTGCCGAGGCAAACTCGTTTGGATTGCCGGCTCTCACGACAAACGTTGGCGGAATGCGAACTGTCGTCAGGGACGGACAGAATGGTCGGGCGTTTGACCCGCCGGCGTTCGTTCAAGAGTGTGCCGACTACATACTTCAGATGCGGTCTTCAAAGGATCGATATCATCAATTGTGCCAATCTTCCTTCGAGGAATATTCCAACCGACTGAACTGGCGCACAGCCGTGCAATCCGTAGTCGAATTGATGGTATCGGACCTGCTACCGGCCAATCGAGGGTAGGTCTCCGATCGTGCTGCGGACAAGCGCCGGCGCAGCCGGACCATCGTCAGTCAACCAAAGCACTCGAGCTGCTCCGGCGCGATGACGGAATAATCGTCGCCGAAAAAGTCAAGTTCTGACGCGTCATAACGTTAATCCCAGGGTACTGGCTGAAAGCGCTCAAGTATGACATTGCTGCGTTGCATTTTCCTTTTGGTTGGTCGTACGAGTAGGTTACACTCGCTTGCGCAGCACGAGCGTTGAATCTCGAGCGACATTTGCGTTCCTGGAGATGGTATCGCTCGGACGGCTTGGATGCCAATTTGTATTGACGCGCACAACGGCTTGTGGAGCTTTTGTTTGCATATCATTCCTATTCGGTTCTCCGCCGTACCGGTGAGGCATTCGGACCGGAACTCTCCTGCTTCCTAAAGGATTGCAACGTCGTGGATGGCGTTATCGGAAACCGAGCCATGCAAATCGCCCAATTTGGCAAAATTATTGCCATTCCTGTTGTTATTATCTGCAGCGCCTTCCTATTGAATTTGTTGGACGATGGTCTCGGACTTGGTTGGACGCACAACGTTGTTCGAAATTGGCAGGAGTTTGGCTTATTTAATTTGCATGGACAATTAGTCTTCAACGCCGGCGGATTTGAGGCCACAACTCGACCGGAGATCTACAAGGGCATAAGCCCAGTCTTCCTTTATCTGGCTTATTTCTCGACAGAGTTATTTGGTTGGACAGGATTGGGCACACTGTCATTTCACATTTTGCTGGCCTTGGCGGTGTTTTGGGCAACCTGGGAACTGTTGGGACGGAACAACTTTGCTTTCACAACGGCGATAATTACGGTTTTATTGCCGGGCTATTTGCGCTGGCAAAAGATTTTGGATCCATGCGCGATACCGGTTTTGCTGAGCTTGCCATACATTGCAATTATCCTGCCGATCCTTAAAAAGCCGCACTTGAAAATGGCCTCGCTTGCTGGCCTTTTCGCAGTCACTTTATGTTTTACGTCGCTAAATTGGTCGACAGCATGGGTCTGTGGACCTTGCGCGCTTCTGCTGTGGTTTCTGCCAACTGTTGAAAGGCGCAGAACTATATTGTTTGTCGCGCTGCTCGGGGTGAGCTGCGCCCTTTTGGGCGTTGTTTCAGTCATAAGCAAAGCCGGTGCCGGCGGTACAGGGAGCGGAAGTCTGCTTCAGTTCATTCTCAGCTATACCTGGGGCAACACAGGCTACGGACTGAACCTTACAACAGGCACAACGATGCTGCGCCTGGTTTTCGTGAACGGCGTCGGTCTACTGCCTTTACTGGTGATTTTCGGATACGTTGTTGGAGAGCGATTTCGTCGCGGGCAAAGAATCTGGCCGCACATGTGGCCATTGGCGGCGGCGGTGATGGATATGGTTATCATGCGGAATTATTTCGGACATCATCCTTGGCTGGCGGCGCCGTTATTGCTGGTTGGACTGATTTTCTCGCTGATCCTTCTGCGAACTGACAATGTGATCGGCGCTGGACCGGCGGATCTTCAGGCGGCTTTCACGCAGCACACGGCGTTGGGCGTCGTGGCCATTTTTCTTTGTTGCTTTATCTATGGTCTGGGCGTGCTGTTCTTTTTCAGGGCAAACGAAGCAAACATTTTGTCTCTCATCCACTTTGTTCGGCACGAGACCGGTCGTTCCGATCTTATTTTGCTCGTGAAGGATCGTGATCCTCAGACGGCGCAATTTGCCCCGCGTTTCTCGGAAATCTTCGATCGGCGCGTCATGGTCATAAATGAGCTTAGTGACCTTCCAGTGGTAAAGAGCCGCGCTGTTATCCTCTCCGCCGTGCCGCTGACTAGCAAACTGAAATTGCTAGCTCAATCCAATAACGGCGAAACGAAGGCGCTGTCATGGGACACCAAAGTCGCTGACTGGTTTAACAAGTCGATAGCCCGTCGGCAGCCCGGCGATCGGCTGGAGGTGGCGGTCACGTATTTTCTTTATGACGTTGCTGCTGAGAATTAGAGTCGCGGCGCGAAAAGAAGCCTCCGGATGCGGTCGATCGAGGCGCCGTAGTCCGCCCAGATCGGCGTCCAACACGGCCGCGCATCCATTATTCGGCCGCTAGACCATGCGGCGAATCGGGCTTGGCGTTTCGAAAGATTTGTTTATTTATCCAAGCGTAGGTTTTCTCAATGCCGAGAATGAGCTTTTCGCTCGGCGCCCATCCAAGCTTCGCTTTGATAAGCCGGTTATCCGAACGGCGACCGCGAACGCCCATCGGGCCCGGCACATTGGTAATAGATAGACGTTTTCCCGAAATCTTAATCACCATATCCGCCAGCTGATGGATCGTGACCATTTCCTCAGAACCAATGTTGACGGGACCGGTAAAGGAGGAACGCATGAGGCGGACCACCCCTTCCAGGCACTCATCGATATATAGAAACGAGCGCGTCTGTTTGCCGTCGCCCCAGATCTCGATTGTCCCGCCGTCTCGGGCTGATGCAACCTTTCGGCAGATCGCGGCGGGGGCTTTTTCGCGCCCACCGGTCCAGGTACCCTCGGGACCGAAAATATTATGAAATCGAGCAATGCGGCAATTCATTCCGTAATTGCGATTGTAGGCGAGATAGAGTCGCTCGCTAAACAACTTTTCCCATCCATATTCGCTATCCGGATTAGCCGGATAGGCAGAATCTTCGACGCAATTGGGATTATCCGGATCTTCCTGATTGTGGGAGGGATACATGCAGGCCGAAGACGAGTAGAAGATGTTTTTGACATTGCGGCGATGGCAGGCGTCGACTACGTTGAGATTGATAGTCGCAGAATTATGCATGACGTCGGCGTCATGCTCGCCGGTAAAAATATAGCCCGCTCCGCCCATATCCGCGGCTAGCTGGTACACCTCGTCGAATCGACGATCGATGACCTGGCGGCAGATATGTTGATCGCGTAAGTCGCCGATAACGAAATCATCGGCTGCGGTGTCGGAAAACTCCGGATATTTGAGATCCACCCCTCTCACCCAAAAATCGTCCTCCTTCAATCGCCGAACCAAGTGAGCTCCGATAAAACCGCCGGCGCCAAGGACCAAAGCAGTAGGCATTTGTCTTCTCCGCTGCAATACCAGCCCCCGCGAGTATTGTGCGGTCGGCGCTCAGTAAGCAGCCGAAAGGCCTCTTATCCGAGACAGATGGGCTCAGGACGACATGTTAACAGCGACGGTCATGATGTTACAAGGCGCCGAAGCGAGATTTATTGACGGCTTGGTAAAGGCGAATGCCTAACTTGGCATCCCTTGGAGACTTGGCATCCAAGAAAATCTCTGTGGCGCATTTCTCAGCTTCTGTCAGAACGCCGTCATCGTTTCGACAAGAACTGGCTTTCCTGAGATCGGCACGCCGTCAGCCGCGATGGTTCGCAAGTTGCCATCGAGATCGCGGTATTGCCGGAACTCGTCCGGCACTGAGATGTAGCTTGTGGGCGCGGAATCTTTTGCGGAGTTCCATAGGACGACGGCTCGATAGCCGTTTTTGCGGGTCAGCTTGCAAGTCCACACCGCGCGGTCTAACACGCATGGCGCTGTCATAGTCGCGTCCTCCAGCCATTTATGGACTTCGCGGTAGGCGATGCCAGCCTGATGCAGCCCGTTTTCCGGGTCCCAGAGCGTTCCCCACTTGTTGTTGTCATAAGCATACCAATAGAATCGTTCGACGCCGGTGGACCAGTGCAGCAGGTAGAATTTCGCCAGGAAGGCCGCCTGCAGATCTGGGTCCAATAGCCACGAGTTCTCTCCCCAGCCTGCTTCCGTATCCCAAACCGGCTTGGTCTCCTGTCCATGTTCCGCGAAGATCTCCTTGAACTTAGTAATTGTGGCAATGATCGACTCGGCGTCGGCGCCCGGGGCCAAATAGCCGTGGAAGTTCATAATGTCCGCGTATTTACCGCCCCCACCAGCAAGAAAGCGAGCCATCCATGCCGGTCCGTACCCACCTACAGGAGATGGCGTCAAGACCATTGCGCCGGGGTCGATCGACTTGATGGTTTCGTAGGCCCGCCGCTGCAGCTCCACCAGGCTGGAAACGTCACCACAATAGAACTTCGAGTCCGGGCTTTGCGGCTCATTCCAAGTCTCCCAGAATCTGATCTTGCCGCCAACATGGATGGTCACGGCCCGCAGGAATTCGTCCCAGTATTGGATGTTCGCCGGCGGAGCACACTGCCCTGGGCCATAGGGTGATTTCGCGTCTGGACTTGCCGAAGCCCACCTAGGGGTTCGACCGAGGGTAAACACCAGATCTACTCCGTGCGTTTGCGCGAGGTCGATCAGTGCATCCAAGTTAGACCAAATGTAAGTATTCGGAGCCGGATTAATTTCGGCCCAGGTTACCGCAGTGTCCCAAGTTCGCAAAGATGCGATCGGAATGGTCGGCCATGGCGTCGTCGTGCTGTAGTTATGCACCGTCATCCCAAAATAACTGCCAGGGATCGCCTTGGGCGTCGGGATGAGCATCGGACGTGCGGAGAAAGGATGCGGTCGCGAGACGGCAAAAATTACCGAACCACTCAATAGGAGTGTCCATAGCAGGATCGTTCGTACGATCAGACTTCTCATATGGCCTACGCTAAATCCAATGCAATCTGGACACAACGCACTCTATCGCTTCGGCGTGCAGTCCAGCGTCTGTCGCGCCCTCCAGGCGGCGCCGCGCCAGACCTTCCACGCGCGGGCAACGCTTGACCGACCACAATAGCGAGCAATAAAGGACAAAAGCGGCCTCCTGTAGGCAAAAAGGGCTTTTGTACTCCGGGGGCCGCGATCCTAGATGTAGTAGCTCGTCAGTGACTTCGGCGATTTAGAGTCAGCCAGGCGATTTCATGGACGCAGTCATCGCGCGTAACAAGATTACGTCTTTACTGTCTGTAGCCATGGATCGTAATGTGCAGTTCTATTTTGGAGAACTTGGAAATGCAGTTTTCCATTGTTACGCCGAGCTTTCGCAATTCGCGGTGGCTCAAGCTCTGTATCGCCTCCGTGGCCGACCAGCAGGGTGTCGAATGCGAGCACATTATTCAGGACGCGTGCTCGGATGACGGAACTCAGGATTGGCTGCCACACGACCGGCGCGTTCGTGCTTTCATCGAAAAGGACGCCGGTATGTACGATGCCATCAACCGGGGATATCGGCGTGCGCAAGGGAAGATCCTCGCGCATCTTAATTGTGACGAGCAATACCTGCCGGGTGCGCTGCGGGAGGTGCACGCCTTCTTTGAGCAGCATCCGCAGGTCGAAGTGGCTCTTGCCGGAACCATCGTGGTGGACGGGAATGGAAGATACACGTGTCACCGGCACGCGATGGTGCCTAAGGCTTCGCATATCTGGTTTCGATTTCCCGTCCTTACCAGTTCGCTATTCATCCGCCGTCGTGTGATCGAAGAGCGCGGCATCTTCTTTGATACACGTTGGCGCGATTTGGGTGATCTGCATTGGGTGCTTACGCTCCTAAAGCACAATGTTCCGATTGCAGTTTTCGACTCCTTTACTTCAACTTTTTCCGACACTGGCGAAAACATGAATCTGAAGCCCAACGCCATCCGAGAGCTGTCCGATACTTTAGCAATGGCGCCGCGATGGGCACGGCTGCTCCGGCCTGCACTGATTGTGCATCACCGCCTCCGGCGGATCGCTGCGGGTCATTTCTTTCTCAAGCCGACGAAATATTCGATTTACACTTTGCAAAGCCCGGATCGCCGGGTCGAATTCGACGTGCAGAGGCCCACGGCGGTCTGGTGGAACCGTTATTCTCGACCTAGGGAAGCGCTGCCGAATGGCTAGCTCGCCGGAGTTGGGCCAGCGTGTCGTTGACGCGGTCGAATCTGGTGCGTCTCGGCGTGAGGCTTAACGCCAAGTCGGGGCGCTATTGCACTTTACAAACCCAAACGGCCTTGATGCCCTTGATTTATAAAAGTGAAACAGGTGTCATCGTCAATTCGATTTTGTCCGCCAAGGTTACGCAGTCCAAAGCCGCCGGCCTCGCGTGGGTTGAGGTCGGTGTGGGTCGCAAGGTCCGGTTTACCCTCAATTGCGGGGGGTTCGACTGGATCGGCAAGATGGCCGGTAAAGCGACCCGCATTGGCCTCTACAAGTGCTACCAGTGCCGCAAACAGTTCACCGTGAAGGGTCGGTACCGCTTTCGAAGACAGCTACGTCCCGAGCGGATTTACAGCTCGCGCGCGAGTGACGGTCCTTTTACGCGCTGTTCATCAAACCGGGACATGCTTGGTTAAGTTTAGGAGATACAGCTATGGCGATTGATGAACGGCGGTCGAATGATAGACGACGTTCGGGCAAAGATCGGCGGAGCGCCGTTGACACGCGCACCGAAGAGGAAAAGCGGGTGGTCGGCGAAAGGCGGTCAACAATTGACCGTAGATCGGGTTTGGACCGACGTTCGACCGCCGCATCAGTCTCAACTCCCAGCGGCGGTCGGCACGACGTTTAGTTTTTTAACGGCTGCCCAGTGAAGTGCCAATGCGGAGGTGATGGCTGCACTTTACCGCGCGCTCGGCAACGTCACGGATTTTGGATGATTAGTGGTTTGACGTGGCCTGATTGAGCCGCGGATGGCGCCTGTTGCAGGCGCGAATGGGGTGCTCGGCACGACTTTCTATTGTCAAGAAATTCGGCTAGGTTGGCTGCCGAGCTGCCGCAGCGGGAAGTGCCGAATCTTCGTTGATGCGAACGGCAACGCTGTCGGCGGGCATCATCCTGGCCTACAATTTTTGGTCTGTTCAATCAAATAGTACGCACGTGCGCACTCCGCTCTTTGCATCAAAGGAACGATGACATGAACAGCATGTATAAGGTTGGGCTTGCGATGGCTCCGGGATTGCGCTCGGTGCCGCGGCAGTCCATGGCCTGAACGCCCAGGCAAGGCCGCCAGGCTATGTCGTTGCCGAAGTCGCGGTGAAGGAGCCGGATAAATATAAGACAGAGTTCCTCCCGCCGCGATCAAGGCAATTCAAGATGCAGGCGGCAAATACGTGCTGGCTGCTATTTCGATGACGACGGTGCGAGTGCTGGTAGCAATGAGGCCGTTTTGGTCGGTGGCGACGTAGTCGGCGCGCTATGCCTAAACTCGACGAATATCGCACGATGGCTGACGAATGCCTCCGGTCGGCACGAGAGGCTCAGACCAAAGAGGAACGTCTGCTGTATCTCAATCTCGCTCGAGTTTGGCTGGAGTCGCATCGCGTCAAGATGCTGAAGCTTCCCCTGCTCGTTTGCCGCCAGCGCCGGGTCTGAAGGGGTCATCCGCTGACTAACAGTCGGGTGAGCGACACCGATCCGTACCGTTCCTGGCGCCCTCGATCTCACGAACGAAGCGATCGCCTCAGGATCGGATTCGACGGCAGAGGGGTTTGCTCGATAGCGGACATTCGTAAGTGGCCGCGAGCAGCGCCGAATATCCATCGTTTCCGCGCTGGTCATCGAGCCATCCGAGTAACTCACCAACTGCCATGGCGCGACCATTGGATTTTGAATAACATTTGCTCTCCAGTTGTAGCTATACTAACGCTCGGAACTGGGGGCTCATGTGGCGAATTTCGAATCGATAGCGTCCGTGGATCAATCCGCCGCGCTTCCGCGCATTATTAGCGTGAGTACGGAAGGGTTCAATCTGTTCCTGACCGGGTTCCTGGTCCTATTCTTGGAATTGGCGAGTATCCGTTGGTTCGCGGCCAACGTGATTTTTCTTCAGTTCTTCACCAACGTCGTTCTACTCGCCTGCTTTCTCGGTATGTCCTGCGGTTGCATGGCGGCTCGCCAGCGCCGCGATTGGCTGGGCTATTTCCCGCTGCTGGCTCTGGGCACTGTTCTTGCTGCGCTGGCCACGCTGGCGATCTATTATTTCTGGAGAGGCCTCGCCATCGATGTCGGCCACCAGGCGTCGCCACAAGAAATCTTCTTCGGAACCGAATATCGCAATCCTGACGTTGCACAATTTATCGTGCCGATCGATTTGATCGTCGCAGTTTTCTTCGTGCTGATCGCCCTGATGTTCGTGGGTCTGGGGCAGGTGCTAGGCAGAGCGTTCGACGCCTACCCCAATCGCGTCAAGGGCTACACCTTAAACATTGGCGGAAGCCTCGTCGGTATCGGTGTGTTCTCGCTGATTTCATTCGTTCAGGCGCCGCCCGCGATCTGGTTCTTCATCAGCTGCGCTGGCATCGCCTATCTGCTCCGTCAGGTCGGCGGATTGACCTGGTTTCGCGCAGATCGCCGACGCGTTCGCCGACCACAAGAGCTTCTGGCTGAACGAACTACCCGGCAAGAACAAGGACGTCGACGGGTTTGCGGTGCAGCCCGAAACCATACCGGCGGCCGATCGGAAGGACTGGCAGCTAATCGCGCCCACCACGATCGTTCACGAGACCGGAAGCCCGCGCTTTGCGACCGACGATTGGCCGTTCCTTTATCTCCAAGACAAGCTGATCCCCGACCTCAGCATCCGTTCGATGGTCGTCCTCGGAATTTTGGGTGTGGCGATGATCTATCTGTTCCTACCCAAGGGTCGGGGGCGCATGCGCATCGACGGGCGCATGTTCTTCCTCGGAGCGGCCTTCATGCTGCTGGAGACCAAGGCGGTCGTCCAGCTGGCGCTATTGTTCGGCAGTACATGGCTCGTCAATTCGCTGGTGTTTTTCACCGCCTTGATTTTGATTCTGCTGGCGAACCTCTATGTGCTGAAGGCTCCGCCCAGGCGGCTCACATGGCATTACACTGGTTTGCTGAGTCTCTTGGCCGCCGCGGTAGCGATCCCGCTCGATGTATTCCTGAGCGGCGGCATCTTCTGGCGCTATGCCGTTCCCTGCTTGCTAGCGCTAGGCCCGATGTTCTTCGCCGGCGTGATCTTCGCCCGGTCTTTCCGCGATGCCACTGATCCCGACATGGCCTTCGGCTCGAACATCGCGGGTTCGGTTGTGGGGGGCTCAGCGAATCCTTTTCGATGCTACTCGGCTTCCGTTATCTGCTGCTAGTGGCGGTCGCCTTCTATCTCTTGTCTGCACTGCTCTCGCGCCCTCCCGGACGGACGGCAAGTTGAGAGTCGTGTCGCTTATCCATCAGCCGACCATCGGAGTCCTGATGTCGTCTGCAGTTGGGAATCCCCGGCGCGAGCGGGCGAGAGACGAGACGGGGTATTGATCTGGCAAGCTTATTAGCCGCGATGTCTGTTGTTGACCGATTCTGTTGACAAAGTCGCAAGTCTATAGTCGTTGGCAGATCTGCTAAAATACCAACGACATCTTCGATTGACGTTTATTGCCGGCGCAGATCGAGTTAGAACTCGCTCCGTTGAGTCTGAGGTGGATGATGAGGGCCCCTGCGTCCGAATCTAAAAACCGCACCCACGACGCTGAAAAAATTGGGCAGAGTCAATGCTTCGACTTTTTCCAACAGAATCGGCCCAAAGCCGACATCCCGGCACGTCCGCTATTTCTGTCGTTATCGGGGTAAAAGCAGACATCGAGCAAAGCTCCCTCAGCAAGCTCGATTTATGAGTCCACGCCCCACACTAGCCGACGAAAGCAGGCGGGCGAACAATCGGATTGATCAGTCGCGAATTAGTTTCCTGTTTGATCGGACCGCGGCGCAAAGGTCAATTCACATATGGCGGCAAGGTTGTTCGAGCCCAGCCGATCGTCGCGCGTTCCGAGCAAGCTACGACAAACGCTCTGGTCTCGTCGGCATCGGTTGCCTCCCATGCAGCCAATAGATAATCTTCCGATTGCGTTGCGGCGTGCGGCTCGGGGCCGGCTTTGGAAACGTGGCACAAGCCCTTGGGCAGCGTGAAAACCGCATAATCGAAGGGAACTTCGGACTTGTATAGCGCGACAATCTTGATGAGAATGGCGCGGCAATGAGGATGAGAAGCCGGCGGCCGAGAGAATAGGAGTAATTGCGCTGAGCCTGGGCCGATGCAAGCCCTTTGTGCCGTCCTGGGAT
>Ga0181536_10004461_pt1 | contig 14794 bp, 7 predicted proteins | sample PEATcosm2014_Bin_41_FD_121105 | JGI IMG/M metagenome (GOLD analysis project Ga0181536, IMG submission 121105) | Peatland microbial communities from MTU Mesocosm Facility, Houghton, MI, USA - PEATcosm2014_Bin17_60_metaG | ecosystem: Environmental > Terrestrial > Soil > Wetlands > Peat | place... | reverse complement strand
GCGCGTTCGGCCAAGCGGACCGCCTCGGCCCCATTGCGTAACTCGTCATCGGGACTGGCAGCCAGCACCCACGCCAGATTGTTCAGTGCTTCGGAGAAATTCGGATTGATCTGGATGGCCTTGTGATAGTTCTTGATCGCTTCATCAAACCGGCCCTGGGCAGCGAGAGCGATGCCCAGATTGTTCAGCACTTCGCAATCGTTCGGATTGATCTGGATGGCCCTGCGATAGTTCTCGATCGCTTCATCAAACCGGCCCTTGGCGGCGAGGGCGTTACCCAGGTTGTACCGTGCTTCGGAGTTATTCGGGTCGATCTGGATGGCCTTGTAATAGTTCTTGATCGCTTCATCAAACCGGCCCCTGGCGGCGAGAGCAACACCCAGATTGTCCAGCGCTTCGGAGTTATTCGGGTCGATCTGGATGGCCTTGCAAAAGTTCTCAATCGCTTCATCAGATTGGCCCTTGGCGGCGAGGGCGGTACCCAGATTGTCCAGCGCTTCGGAGTTATTTGGTTTGATCTGGATGGCTTTGCGATAGTTCTCGATCGCTTCATCAAACCGGCCCTTGGCGGCGAGGGCGTTACCCAGGTTGTTCAGCGCGTCGGAGTAATTCGGATTGATCTGGATGGCCTTATGGTAGTGTTCCATTGCCTCTTCCATGCGCCCTTGGTTGTAAAGCAAAAGACCCAGATCGCCGTGGGCCATCCAGCAATCCGGGTTTTTGACCAGCGTCGTCCGCCAGAGGGTTTCCTCGTCCGTGTACATTCCGGACTGCCGCCAGGTCAGGAGGGCGAGCCCCGGCAGCACGATGCCGGCAAACCCATAAACCACCGCCGGCGTGCGCAGAAATTCAGCCACCCGCACCACCAACGCCGCCACCAAGGCAAAAATCCCCAGCGCCGACAGATATACCCAGTGATCCCACACAAACGAATAACGCATGCCATACGCGTTCATGAACCCCAGCACCGGAAACAATGTCCCCACATAAAACAACAGCGCCGTCACCGGCCCACGCCCCAGCCGCCCCCGGGCCAGCCAGAGTGTGAACAGGATGCCGAGGGCCGTCGCCGGATAAAGCCATTGCCCCACCGAACCGGGGTCGGGCTGCCAGCGCGGGTAAACGAAGCAAAGGTTCGCCGGCCAGAACAGGTGGCCGAGGTAGAACCAGAACGCCCGGCCGGCCACCAGACCGCGTTGCGGCAAAGTCAGGGCAAAATCCGATCCGGTCGCGCCGACATGGTATTTCTCCAGCCAGGCGGTTACGCCACAAAGACCCAGGGCCAGGGCGAAGAAGGGCAGCGTCGGCAACACGTCCGCCCGCCACCGGATCTGGCCGCGTTGCCACCAGCCCAGCAACAGCATGGCTGCCGGCAGCGAAAAGGTCGTCGTCTTGGCCAGCAACGCACTGAGAAACAGGACAAAAGCCAGACCGTAAAAAAGGGACGGGTAACGTGTGACCGGTGACGAACCGGTGGCGGCGGCAATTTCCACAGTTCCTGTCACCTGGCACTTGCCTCTCGCCACCCCTTGCGCATAGCGCAGGTAAGCCAGGAATGCGCCGAGGTAAAGGACCAGCGAGAGCACATTCTTGCGTTCGGTGATCCAGGCTACCGATTCGACCATGACCGGATGCAGTGCGAAGAGGATACTGGCCAGCCAGGCGCCGGGCACTTGGAGCCGGAGCAACAACCGCCAGAAGAGCAACGCGGCCAGGGCGTGCAGCAGGACGTTCTCCACATGATAGGGTGTCGTCCAGAACTTCCAGAGTTGATAATCCAGCCAGAAGGTCGTGCCCGAGAGCGGGTAATACTGTTGCAGGGCGGTGGGCTGGAACCAGATCAAGCGCAGACCGGAGGTGTCCTGAAACAACGGTGATAGGTTCGTCGTCCACGAGTCATCATCCCATATGAAACCGCCGCACAGGGCGAGGAGATAGGCCAGGAAAACAAACAAAACTATAAGCGTGCTGGGAATGGCCAGTCGCGCCCATGAATTCATTGGTAGTCGCCCTAAAAAATTCTGACGTGACACTCTGATATTATGATCGGAAACCCGGTTTTTCTACACAATTAAAAATCGAATGGCTGTACAACGGGGTTGGCCGTCCGGCTTCATTTTCCTTTGGAATTCCGCCCCTCACCGGGCGCAGTTCACCCCTCAAATCACGCAATGTGTCCCTAATTCATTACGTTTTGGCCTGTTTCTGTTAAATAGTTTACCCGATGACAAAAATGACTTCAGCCAGACTTTTAATTTGGGGTGGCATTTTCTTGAACGTCCTTGCGACGTCTTGTTTCTCGCCGGCACAGGCCCAAGGCATCACCATCACGGTCATTCCCGCCTTGGCACCCAATGTCTATGGTTCGCCCAATTGGAATGCCTGGGTGTCCAACGCTACCACCGCCATCGCCAATGGATATGCTTCGTATGGCGACCCGTCGTCACCAAGCTATTACCAACGGGCGCCCGCTGTGATTTCGGTGACGAATGACATTGTGACCGGTTTCCCATCGTGGGGCGGCGTGGCGGATCCCGGGGATGTTTTCGGCGCGAACTTTGCCCAGGAATTGGGCAACCGGCTCCAGTTCGGCATTGACATTAAAGGCGGCACCAACCTGATCTCCATTTCGCAGTTGTCATTTAGCGCGCATTCCACCGACCCTAGCAATACGCTCGATTTTGCCTTCGCGGAGGGTTCCTACAATTACAGTTCATCCTATGTCGGGATCATTTACGGTCCCGGCGGCACCAACACCTACATCACCAGCGGCCCGGCGACGCAACTGGTCAATGAGATCGTCGGTCGCGGCTCCGGCAATGCGTGGGCGGTGTATGACACGTCTGGCGACATCGCCAGCGAGCAAAGCAACATTCTCGTTTGCGCGTCGCAGATCAGCGACCAGTCCTTTAACTTCACGGGCACCTACACGATTGACGGGGTGTCGGGTTCCAATTCCGTAACCCTCAATCCGGTGGTGACCAATTCCGGACCGGTATTGAGCGGAGACATTACCATCTCGGTTTTCCCCGCGCTGGCACCGAACCGATGGGGCTCGCCCAGTTGGAACGCCTGGGCTTCCAATGCCGTCACCGCCATCCTGAACGGATATTCCTCGTATGGTGATCCGTCGTCGCCGACTTTCTATCAGCAAATAACGAACGCGGTTCCGGTGACCAACAACCTGGTGACCAGTTTCCCGTCATGGATGGGAGTTGCCGATCCCGGAAGTGTCTTTGGCCCGGCCTTCGCCCAGGAATCGGGCAACCGGCTGACGTTCGGCATAGACATCAAGGGCGGGACGAATCTCATTTCCATCGCGCAGTTGTCGTTCACCATGACCTCGACGGATCCCGGCAACACGCTGGATTGGACCTACTCGCCCATTCCTTACTCGTACTCGGGTTTGAACACCGGCAGCGCCGATCCCGTTTATCTGGGAATTATTTATGGTCCGAACGGGCACAACACTTATGTCACCAACGGCCCGCCGACCCAATTGGTCAATGAAATCATCACGTGCGGTTCCGGCAACGCCTGGTGGCCGGACGGCACGTCAGCCGACAGCATTGCCACCCAGCAAAGCAACATCGTCGCTTGCGCTTCGCAGGTTGGCACCCAGTCGTTTTTCTTCATCGGGACTTACACCATTGACGGGATATCGGGAACCGATTCCGTAACGTTCAATCCGGTGGTGACGAATACGCCGCCGTCCCCATCCGGTTCGCCGATGCTGTCCATCCTGCTCACCGATCCGCCGGAGAACACCAATGTGTTGGACAACGTTGTCGTGTCGTGGCCGTCAATCGCGACGGGGTTTGTATTGCAAACCAACTCGGATTTGACGACGACCAACTGGGGCGATTACACCGGGCCGGTGAACAGCAACGGTGGGATAAACAGTGTGTCGCTCAATAAGTCAACCGGTTCCCTGTTCTTCCGTCTAAAACAATAGCCGTCACAACCCCGTTTGCATTTCAAGCCGGTCGTCGTGTCCGAAAAGCCTTGAAGTTAGACGCCAGCAATCAATCTCATTGTGTTTGCTGGTATTTCCCCCAATTGCGAGCTTGAGCGGAACAATCGTCGGGTTTGTTCAGTTCAGCGCCTCAATGCACTTCCATCGCCCTGGCCGGCGCGTGTTTGATTCGTTTGAACAGGAAAATTAACGGGATACCGCACAACGCCAGCAGGCCGAACAGCCGGAAATTGTCCACGAATGCCCACAGGTGTGCCTGATGGTCGAGCGTGTTGTAAATCAGGCTGTAGGCCCGGCTCGTGGCGCGCACGGGATCGCCATGCCGCACGAGCAGGGTGTGCGCGGCGGCAAGCCGTTGCCGGAACACCGGGTCGGTCGGTGTCAGATACCCGACCATGAGCGCCTGATGCGCCTGCGCGCCGCGCGCCAGCATGGTGGTGACAAACGCGATGCCGACGCTGCCGCCGAGGTTGCGCACCAGATTGAACAAGCCGGTGGCATTGCCGATTTGCTGCTGGCGCAACTGGCTCATGGTCGTCGTGGTCAAGGGCACGAAGATGAAACTGATGGCGATGCCGTTGACCACGCTGGGCCAGATGACGCGCATCTGGCTTACCTGCAGGGTGATGTCGCTCAACATGAACGACGACACGGCCAGCATCGAGAAACCGAAGCAGAGCAGCCAACGAGTCCGGATGCGCCCCATCAATCGTCCCATGATGAACGTGGTGACAAACGCGGCGCAACCGCGGGGGCTCATCGCGTAACCGCTTTGCAACGCCGGGTAGCCCATCAACGTCTGCAAAAACAGCGGCAATTCCGCCGTCGTGCCGTAAAGAATTGCGGCCAGTGATAGCATCAGGAGGACGCCGACGGTAAAGTTGCGGTTTTTGAACACGCGCAAATCCACCAGCGGATGCTCGGCCGTAAATTCCCGCGCGATGAATCCAGCCAGCGAAAAAGCCGAGATGACCACGAACCAGCAAATCCAGTTGGATTGGAACCAGTCCTCCTCCTGTCCCTTGTCCAGGGTGATTTGCAGCGTCGCCAGCCAGATCGCCAGCAGGCCGAACCCGATGAAGTCAATGTCCGCCTTCTCGTTGCGCTTGATGTAGGGCGGGTCCTCGACCAGCCATTGTTGCAGGAACACCGCCGCGATGCCGAACGGCACGTTGATGTAAAAAATCCAGCGCCAGGAATAATTGTCGGTGATCCAGCCGCCGAGCGTCGGGCCGAGGATGGGCGCCACCACGACGCCCATGGAAAACGCCGCCATGGCTGCGCCGCGTTTGTTTATCGGAAAACTTTCCAGCAACACCGCCTGGGCAATGGGCACCATCGCGCCGCCGCCGATGCCTTGAAAAATGCGCGCCAGAATCAGCGCCGGCAAATTCCACGCCAGTCCGCACAACACCGAGGCGAACGTGAACAGCACCACGCAGGACAGCAGCACGCGCTTCCGGCCAAAATAATTTCCCAGCCAGCCGGTCATGGGCAGGATGATGGCGTTGGACACGAGATAGCTCGTCAGCACCCAGGTGGCCTCGTCGGTCGTGGCCGAAAGGCTGCCGGCGATGTGTGGCAGCGCGATGTTGGCGATGGACGTGTCGAGCACCTCCATGAACACCGCCATCATCACTGCCAGCGCGATGAACCATGGATTATGGCGCGGATGCCAGTCCTCGTGATGTGCGCCATCGGGCATCGGGAAACTTAATTCGTGGTACAGGCCTCCGGCCTGTGTTTCGGTTGAAATTCACAGGCTGGAAGCCCGTGCCGTTGTTTGATAGGACTCATTGGATTTTTTTATTATTGCGCGCCGTTCAGCTTCTGGCGCAAAACCGACCGGAACCCAATCGCCGCCGCGCCCGCCAGAATAATTGCGGCCAGTGCCAGCGTCCATTCCGGCAGGCTGAAGGAACTGACTTGAACGTCCGGCATGACGGAAAGCCCCGGACCGATGGTGTGGCTGGCGGGCAGCGGCTCGTCGAAAACAATTTTCACCGGCACCCGCTGGACCACCTTTACGTAATTGCCGGTGGCATTTTCCGGCGGCAACAGGCTGAACCGCGCGCCGGTGCCGGCCTGGACGCTGTCCACGTGCGCGGCGAACGACCGGTCGATCGCATCGATGGTGACCGTCGCGCGCTGGCCGGGTTTCATGTGTTTGAGCTGCGATTCCTTGAAATTGGCTACGACCCAGACTTCAGCAGGCACAATGGACATCAGCATCTGTCCCGTTTGCACGTAATCGCCGGCCTCGACTGCCTTGCGGGTCACGCGCCCATCGCACGGCGCGAAAATTTTTGTGTAGGAAAGATCCAGTTGCGCCGACTGCACGCCCGTTTGCGCCTGCCGGAATAGTGCGAGCGCCATGCCAACGCCGGCTTCCGTCGCGTTCAACTGCGCCCCGGCCTCGTTGATTTTCGATTCGTCCGCCGCGGCATTTTGCTGGGCGGCATTCAGGTTCGCTTCCGCCTGTTGAGTCGCGGCCTGAGCGCTGTCAAATTCCTGTTGTGAAATTGTGTTTTGCCTCCGCAGTTCCTGGCTGCGCTCAAAATCCGCTTTCGCGCGCGCAGCGGTGGCGGCCGCCGCGGCGGTGTCGGCCTTGGATGCTTGCGCGGCGGCCCCGGCGGTCGTCACTTTTGCGCGCATCAACTCCAACCCGGCGAGCGCGAGTTTGTAACTCGATTCCTGCGCGTCCGCCGCGGATTGCTTCTGCGCAACGGACATCGTGTAATCCGCCGGGTCAATTTCCACGAGCAGGTCGTTCGAGCGGACGAGTTGGTTGTCCAACACGTGGACCGCCAGAACCTGGCCGGCAACCCTCGGCGCAACGGATACGACGTGGGCTTCGATGAACGCGTCGTCGGTGGATTCGTGCGTTAAAAAGCTGTTGAGATAAAACAGTGCAAAATACAACAGCACGATGAGCGCAACCGTCGCCGGCCAGAGGAACAGCGGCGAATTCAGTCGGGCCAATTTTGCGCCATTGCTCTTGGGGGCGGCGGACGATGGATCGGTCGTTGGCGGATTTGCATTCATGGGAGACCTGTTTGTTCAACGGGCGTTTGTTCTTCCCCGGCGTGTTGCCGGGCGATCAAAACGTAGATGGACGGAATCACCAGCAGGGTGAACAGGGTGCCGAAGGTCATGCCGGCCACAATCATGATGCCGATGGAGTTGCGTGCTGCGGCGCCCGCCCCGGTGACGAGGACGAGCGGGATATTGCCGGCCACGGTGGCCACGCTGGTCATCAAAACCGGCCGCAGCCGCAGCAGGGCGGCCTCGCGCACCGCTTGGATTTTGGTCCGGCCCTGGCGCTGAAGCTCATTGGCAAACTGGACAATGAGAATGCCGTTTTTTGAGACCAGCCCGACGAGGGTGACGAGTCCGACCTGCGAATAAATGTTCAGGGTGGTCGTCCAACCATTGGTCCAAAACACGATGTTGGGATTCGGCATCTTGAGAAAACAAAACAGCAGCGCGCCAAACATGGCCAGCGGCACGGACCCCAGCAAAATGATGAGCGGGTCGCGGAAGCTGTTGAATTGCGCCGCCAGCACGAGAAAGATCAAAATCAGCGCGAGCGTGAAGGCGGGCAGAAATTTGTTGCCCTCGGTGCGCAACTGGCGGGATTCGCCGGTGTAATCCAGTTTGTACCCCTTCGGCAGGATTTTGGCCGATTCGGTTTCCAGGAATTTCAACGCTTCATCGAGCGGGCGGATGGCCACGCCGCTGATGGTGACGGCGTTGATCTGTTGAAAGCGGTTGAGCGCGCGCGGCGTGGTTTTCTTATGCAACGTCGCAAAGGTGCTCACCGGGACCAGCTTCCCGTTCGGCCCCTGCACATAATTGTTCTCCAACTGGGCGGGGTTCAGGCGTTCGATGCGTTTGAGCTGCGGGATGACCTTGTAACTGCGCCCGGAAAGGTCGAAGCGGTTGACGTAATTTCCGCCGACCAGCGCCGCCAGATCCGCCCCCACCGTCGCCATGTCCAACCCCAGCGCGGCCACCTTGTCGCGGTCCAGCATCAGTTCCACCTCCGGCTGGTCAATCTTCGTGTCAATCATCGGCGGGAACGCAAACATGCCGTTGGTCGCGGCCTCCTGTTGCAGCCGCCGGGCGAACGACAAAATCTGTTCCGGCTCGGCGGTGGAGGACAGGATGAATTCCACCGGGAAATTTCCGCCGCCGGGCAGCGCGGACGGAGTGGCCATCGTCGTGCGGATGCCGGGAATGTCATTGGCCAGGGCCTGCGCCTCCGGCAGAATCTGGAATACGGTGCGCTTCCGTTCGCCCCACGGCTTGAGCACCAGGCCGCAGAATCCGTTGTCGGGGAAGGTGATTTGGAATATCTGCTCCTTTTCAGGCACTTTGTCCAACTGCCGGGCCAGCGCGTCGGTGTAAAACGTGGTCTGGTCAATCGTCGCGTCCGCCGGGGCCTCGACAATGCCCATCATGAAACCCTGGTCTTCCGCCGGCGCGAGTTCCTTGGACGACATCATGAACAACGGAATCGTCAGCAGGGTCAACGCGACCCAGATGGTGTAAACCGCCGGCCGCGCCGCCAGCGTGGCGTCCAGCACCCGGCCGTAAAATCTGCGCAGGCGGTCGAAATCATGGTTGATGCGTCCGACCAGGCCGTGTTCCTCGCGCTCGGCGCTGAGCAGCAGGGACGACATCACCGGTGACAGGGTCAGCGCCACAATGCCGGAGATGAATACCGCGCCCGCCAGGGTGAGGGCGAATTCGCGGAACAGCGACCCCGTCAGCCCGCCTTGAAACGCAATGGGCGCATAAACCGCCGCCAGCGTGATGGTCATGGCAATCACCGGGCCGACGAGTTCCCGCGCGCCCAGCAGTGCCGCCTGCGTGGGGTTTTTGCCTTCGCGCACATGGCGCTCCACGTTTTCGACGATTACAATCGCGTCGTCCACCACCAGCCCGACGGCCAGCACGATGGCCAGCAGCGTCAGGAGGTTGAGCGTGAACCCGAACACCTGCATCAGAAACACCGCGCCGATCAGCGAAACGGGAATCGCCACCAGTGGCACGAGCACCGACCGCAGCGAGCCGAGAAACAGGAAAATGACAATGGCGACGATGATGAGCGTGACGACCAGCGTGTGGACCACCTCGTGGATGGCGTCGTCAATGTATTTTGTGGCGTCGTACGCGATGCCGCCGGTGAGGCCGGTGGGCATCTCTTTTTTGACGGATTCCATTTCGGCGCGCACGCGCCTGACCACGTCCAGCGAGTTGGCGTTGGGCAGGGCCCAGATGCCCATGAACACCGCCTTCTGTCCGCCAAACCGCACTTCGGAATCATAATCCTCCGCCCCCAGCACCACGTCGGCCACGTCACTCAGCCGAACCAGCTGGTCACCGGACTGGCGGATGACGAGATTGCGGAATTCCTCGACGGAGCGGAGGTCGGTGTTGGCGGTCAGGTTCACCTGAATCAGCGAACCCTTGGTGCGGCCGACGGCGGAAAGGAAATTGTTGTTGGCCAGCGCCAGGCGGATCTGGTTCGGGCTGATGTTGAACGCGGCCAAGCGGTCGGGCTTGAGCCAGATGCGCATGGCAAAGGTGCGCCCGCCCAGGATGTCTGCGCGCTGTACACCTTCCAGCGCGGTAAGCCGGGGCTGGACCACGCGAACGAGGTAATCGGTGATCTGGTTCGGCTCCAGAATGTCCGAGGTGAAGTTCAAATAGCAGGAGGCGAACTGCGAATCGGCAGATTCGATGTTGATCACGGGCACCTCGGCCTCCGGCGGCAGGTCGTTGCGGACCTGGTTCACCTTGGAGCTGATTTCGGACAGCGCCTTATTGGCGTCGTAATTCAACTTGAGCCGGGCGGTGATGGTGGACAGGCCCAGCGCACTGCTCGATTGCAGGTATTCAATGCCGTCGGCGGCGGCGATGGCGCGCTCCAGCGGCGTGGTAACGAAACCGCGCACCAGTTCGGCGCTGGCACCGACATAAACGGTGGTGACGGTGACGGTGGCGTTCTCGCTAACTGGGTATTGCCGGATGTTGAGCGAACGGATGGCCTGGAATCCGGCGATCAAAATCACCAGGTTCACCACCAGCGCGAGCACCGGTCGCCGGATGAAAAGATCAGTGAAGGACTTCATGCGCGCCTGGAGAATTCGGCACATTGGTCGGGCGCGTCACTCCGTGCGCGCCGCAATCGTTGTGCGGACGAACGGCGGGCAGCCGCCGTCGCGCCGTAGCGGCGCTTTGGCGCGCCGCGAAGGCGGAAGGACTGCCCGCCCTACCTGAGTTTGTTCCGGTCGTCATTGGGAAATTGTATTAGCTGTCCGAGGGACGGGGTTTCTCGACGGCCTTGGGCGCCACCTCGTTGTTCTCCTGCACGTTCATGCCATTGCGGAGTTTGAAAATGCCGGCGCTGACCACGCGGTCGCCGGCCTTCAAACCCGTTTCCACGCTGATGAAATCGCCCCGTGATCGGCCGGTGCGGACAAACTGCTGACGGGCCACCAGTGTTGAATTCGTCGGGTTGGATTCAATCACGTAAACCGAATCGCCATACGGCGCGCTCAAAATCGCCGTCGCCGGCACCGCCAGCACGGTTTGCTCTTCCGGGAACACCACCTCGACGCGCACGAACATCCCCGGATGCAACCGTTTTTCGGCGTTTTCAAATGTGGCCTGCAACCGCACACTGCGCGTGGTCTGGTCGAGATCGGGATTGAGGGCGGTCAGTGTGCCTTCAAACCGCTGGTCGGGGTAAGTGTCGGAGGAAACCCGCACCGGCAACCCGGTCCGGAGTCGCGCCAATTCCTGCTGGGGCAATGAAAAATCGGCGTAAACCGGCGACAATGACTGCAGCGAAACGATTGGTTTGCCCACGTCCAAGAGTTCGCCGAGATTGACCAAGCGGATGCCCAGTTGGCCGGCGAACGGCGCCCGGATGTTCTTCTTTTCAATGGTGGCGCGGATCGCATCGGCATTGGCTTGATTCTGTTTGAGCACCGCTTCCGCCGCGTCCAGTTCGGATTGTGAAAGCGTATTGTTCGCGCGCAACTGGCGGTCGCGTTCGGCGTTGAGCCGCGCCAGTTCTACCTGTGCTTCAATGGCCCGCAGTTGCGCCTCTTCCGACGACGTATCGAGCCGTACCAGCAAGTCCCCCTTGGCCACGACCACGCCGGATTCAAAGGCGATTTCGCTCACCTTCCCGGCGATTTCGGGCGAGACGGTCACGCCCTGCACCGCGTTGATCGAGCCGATCGCCGTCAGCGTGTCCGGCCATTTCTCCTCATGCACGACGGCGGCGGAAATCGTTTCCGGCGGCGGAGCGAGCGCCTGGCCGGCGGCGATGAGCTTGTGGAACTGCCACGCCTTCACCCCGGTCAGTCCCACAACGACTGCCAGCACGGCGAGGACGGCAATGATGTTGTTTCGTTTCATTATTTTGTTCTCCTTGAAATTCCAGCCCGCCGTTTCTTCTTGGCGCCCGCGCCGGTCAGGAACAAGTCCACAATGCGCTCCGCCGCGCGGTGGTTCAGGCGATAATCCGGCATCAAAAAATGCGACGCAATATAAAGGTGCGCCTGCCCATAAAAACCATAGGCGAGGTCCCGGGCATCAAAATGGTCATCCAACTCGCCGTCCGTCTGCGCGCGCCGGATGAGCGAACGAATGAATTCGAGATTGCGCTGGCAGCGGTCCAGATAGTTCAATTCCGGCGGCACCTCGCCCGGCGCCGCGAACGCCGTGGCGAAGGCGATGCGCGTCAGGTCCCGGTTTTTGTGAAAGTAATCGAACAGCGCCGCGAGAATTTCTATCAGTTGTCCGCGAACATCTGATTTGCGGGTCGCGGCCTGCTGCACCACCTGCAACCGCTCGTCGTGCGCCTCGCTGACGAGCGCCTGGAACAGACCCGCCTTGTCGCGGAAATAATAATACAGCGCCGGCTTGGACACCTTCGCGTCGTCGACGATTTGCTGGACGGACGTGGCTGCGTAGCCGCCGTTGGCGAACTGCTTGAGTGCCGCCCGGAGAATCTGCCGTCTGGTTTCGGGGCCGTGTTTGGACATAAACCTACCGAACGGTAGGTATAAATCGGCTCGTTGTCAAATGATAATATTCGCCGCCGACCGGAACCACCGGATTTCACTGCGGGTCGGTCGTTTTCCCCATCAAACCATGGTGCAGCTTGGAATGGCGGTGGCCATAGGCAAGGTAGATGACAATACCGATGAGAAACCACACGAGCAGTCGCATCCAGGTCATCAGGGGCAGGTACAACATGAGCGCAAAGGCGGAAAGAGCGCCCATGGGCGCGACGAACCAGATGGCCGGGACCTTGAACTTCCGTTGCAATTCCGGCTCGCGCACCCGCAACACGAGCACGCCGACTGATACAATCACGAAGGCCAGCAATGTGCCGATGTTGCACAGGTTCCCCGCGTCCCGCACCGGCAGGACGGCGCCAAAGAAGGCCACGACGATGCCGGTGATGATAGTAATGAGCCATGGTGTTTTGAATCGGGGATGAACGCGGCTGATCAGCGGCGGCAACAGCCCGTCGCGCGACATGCTCCAAAACACGCGTGTCTGTCCCAACATCATCACCAGGATGACGGAGGAGAGGCCGGCGATGGCGCCCAGCTTGATGATGCGCGCCATCCAGCCCAGGTTCGCGTGGTCGGCAGCCAACGCAATCGGCTCGGGCACGTCCAGCAGCCGGTAGGGCACGACACCGGTGGCAATGCCGGAAACCAGAATGTAAAGCACGGTGCAGACCAGCAGCGAACCGATGATGCCAATGGGCACGTCGCGCCGGGGATTTTTGGCTTCTTGTGCGGCAGTACTGACGGCATCAAATCCAATGTAGGCGAAGAAAACAAGACTGGCGCCACGCATGACGCCCGACCAGCCGAAGGCACCCCACTTGCCGGTGTTGGCGGGGATAAACGGATGCCAATTGGCGGGATTGATGGCCCTGGCCGCGCCAACAATGAAGAGCAGCACGACCGCAATCTTGAGAAAAACAATGAGGTTATTGAACCCCGCCGATTCCCTGATGCCAATGACCAGCAGCACAGTCACGATGGCGACGATGATCACAGCGGGCAGGTTAAAAATCGCCGTGACTTGATGCAGACTTGCCGGATCTGTTCCAGCGGCCTGGATCTGGTTCGCCAGTTCGCCGCCAAATACCGTCCAACCCACCTTCATTTTCAGGGCGGCAGCCAGGGCGGCGGGAAGGTCAATCAGGTGGATGCCGCGGGCTGCGGAAAGTTCCGGAGGGATTTGAATCCCAAAATCCCTGAGAAACGAAACCATGTAACCGGACCAGCCCACCGACACCGCGATGGCGCCCACCGCATATTCCAAAGCCAGATCCCAGCCGATGATCCAGGCGAACAGTTCGCCCAGCGTGGCGTAGCCATAAGTATAGGCGCTGCCGGACATGGGGACCAGCGAGGAAAATTCGGAATAACACAGCGCGGCGAATGCCGAGACAATGCCCGCCAGCGCAAAGGAAAGGACTACCGCCGGTCCGGCGTTTTGGGCGGCCGCCGTGCCGGTCAGCACAAAAATGCCCGTGCCAATGATGCAGCCGATGCCCAGCATGACCAGATTGAGTGGTCCCAGCGCGCGATGGAGACTGTTGTCGGTCAGCGCCTCCGCTTGCAGGTCGGTAACGCTTTTTCGGCGAAACAAATTCATGCGGGGAATTTCGGCTCGTTTTGAGCCTGTTTAATGAAGTGCCGGCCAGCGGAAGTCAAGCAAACCTCACCGGTTCCCCAGGTAAAATGGGCTGGCATTCCAATTACACTGACGGCGGCGATTTCGGTAGGAGCCGGGAAATGATGATCAGCAGCACGACAATCACCAGCGCGAGAATGCCCCAGAACACCACACCGCCCTGGCCGGGGATTTCATGCTCGCGCCATGACGATTTCCGGAGTTGCTGCTCGGTGCCGGGCGAAGTGATGGCCTTGTCTGCCGACAACAGTTGCCCGGCAACCAGGCTGAGGTCGTATCGCGGCGCGTCTGCGCTTGGATTGCCGTAGTACAGGAAGAGTTCGTCGTCCGGCCCGGCTTTGAACAGAATGCGGGTCGCGGGATAAAAGAGCTGAAACTTCTCCAATTCAACGGACGGGTTGTCGCCATTGTGCGTTTCCAGAAACAACGTATCGCTTTGGGGCGGGCTGTCGAGGGCCAGGAAAAATTCCCGGCTCTTGCGGTCGGGCTTTTGCACCCAGGAGGCGCCGCCCAGATTGTGCCGGTATTTTTCCCCGCGTTCGTCGGCCAGTTCCTCGTAAAGCGTCAGGTCGCGCTGGAACAGCGCCGTTCGGGTGACGCAACTCAGGCGGGTGACGGGCAGGCGGGATTGCGGCGGCTTGATGATCCAGCGGCTGAGTTTGGGATCTTTCGTATCGTTGGTGGCGGTCACCGCCGGCGCCAGCAAACGGCTGATGGAAGTGTGTTCGAGGATGTAAGGCACCTGGTTGCTGCCGTGCAAAAGCCGCAAGTCCTGAAAGCCCGGTTGGGCGTGCGCGAGCACATCCGGCTCAAGCTCCAATTGCTGCGCGCCGTCGCGGGCAATTTTCACCGGCTGGCGGAATTTCCATGCCGTCACGTCGAGCGCCGCACCGGTTGCCTCGATGCCGGGCAGAACTTCCGGCGGGCGATAATCCGGGTTGTTCACCGGCAGCGGGAGCTGGATCGGTGCGACCGCGACGGATTTGAGGTTCATGTCCAGCGCGGCCAGGTCGTAACGCGGCGCGGCGCATTGACCGTTGCCGGTCAGCAGATGATAAGTGCCCGCCTGTCGCG
>Ga0181536_10004458_pt1 | contig 14804 bp, 13 predicted proteins | sample PEATcosm2014_Bin_41_FD_121105 | JGI IMG/M metagenome (GOLD analysis project Ga0181536, IMG submission 121105) | Peatland microbial communities from MTU Mesocosm Facility, Houghton, MI, USA - PEATcosm2014_Bin17_60_metaG | ecosystem: Environmental > Terrestrial > Soil > Wetlands > Peat | place... | reverse complement strand
TTCGACGCCCTCGAGCTTTACCGTGTAGACACGAGCCGGCGTGAAGGAAGCCCCGGAGATCCGGACGGAGCGCGCGTCGGCGGCGGTAAATGCCACCTTCGATGTGTCGATGGTGCCGGAGGGTTCTACGAAATGAATCGGGTCCGCATTCTCGTAGAGTTGATGGGCGGCCACACTCCACGGCGTGCAGCGCGAACTCGCGGCCAGCGGGGAAACGACGAAGCCTTCGTGGTCGACAATGACCCGCAAGAGATCCGGACGCGCAGGTTCGCCGATCGCGCCGCCGCACTCGGCGACTTTTGCTGCGTGCCAGGCCACTGATTCGGGATAGCCGTTGGCGAGCGGTATCGCGGAAAATATCGCCGAGTCGGTAGCGCGCCCGGCGAGGACCACGTCGGCACCGCCTTTGAGGGCGGCGATGAAGGGCTCCGCGCCCATCACGCCGGTGATGCGGGAACTTCGGGCAACATGCTCTTCCGTATACGGAAGCTGCAGTCCCGACAGCGGATGGAGCAGCCCGTCGCGGATCTTGCCGCAAAGGTAGTTTCGGTCGATCTCGGAATAGATGCGCGCGACACGAAACGGCGCGAGGCGGGATTCGCGTGCGATCTCCCGGACCATACCGGCAAACCAGTCCACGCCTTCGTTTCGGCCCGATCCACCGCACGACCCGATGACGAGAGGTACGCGCATGTCCCGCGCCGCGGTCAACGCTCGCCGCAGATCATGGCGGCAGAGTGCCTCGCTGAAGATCGTGCCGCTTCCGGCAAGCTGGTAAGGCCCGACGTCGATCGTACCCGCGTCGGCACCGATGAAAGCGAGATCGAGTGACTTCGCCGAGGCGAGCGACTCATCCGGAAATCCGGCACCGACAAAGAAGCTGAGGTACTCCAATGTCATTGAAGCCTCTGATGCCGTGGGCGGCTCATACGTGCCAGTCTCAACCAGGCTTGATGATCGGACCCGAATATCTTCCTATGTCGCCAGGCTTCAAGGGTCGTTTCGCGACCTCGTCGATCGGCGTCGAACATCCCATGTAGACGGTCTCGCCGATCAGCCGCAGCTCGGAATCAAACGGCCAGATGACCATATGATGAGCGTCCTGCAGATAGAATGTATTCGGATCCGCGGCGATGCCTGCCTTGATCAGCGTGGAACCCTTGACCGCGTTTTTCTGCTGTCCCTCGGTGATGACCGCGTGACCGTCGACCATGCACAACACGATGTCCCACTCGAGATTGGCGTCGATCGTGTCGAAGATCATGTCGTAGAAGTCGCGTTTGATCGCTTGCCTACCGGAGATCGTGACCGGCGGCTTGGAGGCGTCGTAGATGATGTATTGGGAGTTAGGGGCCAGCCTGGCGAGCGCTGAGTCGATGTCCAATGCGGCCTCGACGGCAATGTGGAATCGGACCTCCTCGAGCATGCGCCGGAAGGCCGGATTGGTTTCGTCCTTGAGGCGCACGTCCACGCCCACGGGGTTCTTGTTTGGATCAATCAGTGGCATCGCTTTGTTGCTCCCCAAAAAACGGCCAGGTCTTCGCGTACTTATGAGATCGATTCGGCACAGCCAGAGAGGCTGAAGTGCTTCGCGGGGCTAAATAGCCTTCTATTTGAGGATAGCTAAAGCCGCTTACCGCTGTCAAGGTGGCGCCTGATTCGTGGGGGCTCTCTTGATGGCTGCAAAGGCAGGAAGGCATCCAACTCGCTGGATTCGCCGAAATTTTTGGAGTATCAAGGGTATCCGATGGGAGCAAGACGATGCAATTCAGCCGCGATACCGTCGCCGCAATCCTCCCGCCTCAGCGCGCATGATTTCACTCGGACGACCGGGGCGTCCGGTCAAATGCGCGCAATACATGGGTATTTTATAGGCGGAACCGACGTTGTAATGCGAAAAATTCCGTCCAATGTCCCACTATGAGCGGAAAATTTGCATATATTAGTAGGCGTAACAGGCCAAATTGTCTTGCACTTGGGCGTTCGGCAGGATATAGACTAAATTCTCGGCACCACGGCATTGGAGATCGCGCGCAATGCGAGCGGCGCGCGGATGGACGACGTCGAGCGGAGCCGTGACGTCGCGGCCGCAAGCGATTTTCCCCAATAGCATCGCGAGTAACCGACCCCCCCGCGGGAGGCGTACGCAGTGAACGACATGGTAGGCAAGGTTGCACTCATCACGGGAGCCGGCAGCGGTCTGGGCAAGGCCATTGCGCGCATGTTCGCCGCCCGGGGCGCAAGCATCGTCGTGGCCGAAATCAACGCAGAGTGGGGATCGACGGTCGCGGAGGAAATTCGCGCAAGCGGCGGCGAGGCGCTATTCGTGCGAACGGACGTCTCCAGCGAAGAGGATATGCGCGCCGTCGTGGAAACCACGATCTCGACTTTTGGTCAGCTCGATTTCGCCGTCAACAACGCCGCCATCGAAGGCGATGTCTTGCCTTTGGTGGAGCAGCGCACCGATATGTTCCAGCGTGTGATTGCCGTCAACCTGGCCGGTGTGTTCTTCGGACTCAAGCACCAGATCGCGGCAATGGTGAAGCGGGGCGGGGGTGCGATCGTCAATGTGGCTTCGATCGCCGGCGTGCGCGCTCATCCGGGACTGGCTCCTTACGTTGCCGCAAAGCATGGCGTCAATGGGCTGACGAAGACGGCCGCGATCGAGTACGGTCCCAAGGGTGTACGAGTCAATTCAGTGTGTCCCGGCGGAATCAAAACGCCGCAGTTGCAGCGATATCTCGACTCCGCGCCTGAGCTGCGGGCGGCCATCATCGATGCCAATCCGCTGCGGCGCCTCGCGGAGGCCGACGAGATCGCCGAGGCGGTGGTCTGGTTGTGCTCCCCGGCGTCCTCGTACGTGAACGGCCACGAGTTGGTGGTCGATGGCGGCAAGATCGTGTCGGATGTGTAAGCCGCTTTAGACCGACGCGTGGGCACATTTGATTCCCGATCGCCGGGTTCACCGGACCGATCCTGCACGGGCAATGGTTCTGACCTGCGGGAAGGTCCAGCTTCGGTCGCTCCAGCGCGACTTTCGGCCTCGCAATGCGCGGCTGGCGCTGCCAGTCAATCCGGCGGGGCCCAACACTCGTCAGATCGCTTGATGTCAAATAGCCTTCGGATTGGCCGCAGTTTGATGGAAAGTGTCTGGCAAGGAACGAATGAGCCTCCCTGCTGGTTTCCGTAGGCGGAATGCACGCATCGAGGTGCCAATATCGGCAAGACCGAGGATAAAAACTCCAAAATTAGCCTTGGGACCCGCCTGAACTGCAGGAATTGATGCCCATTGGCCCATAGCGCCGGAAGAAAAAGAACCCTATTGCATCATCGGCCTCACCCGAATCGTATGCCAAAGTGGCTTCTTTTATAGGCGGAACGGGGCGGATTGAACCCGCGAACTCGGTTCGGCGGCCCCCTTTTTGCCAATAATGGGCATTTAATAGTAGGCGTAATTGCGTTAAAGACTTGCGCTCGGTCAGGAGTGCGGCTATAACGCTCACAGATAGCCTTCCGTAGCGGCTACTGACCGTCAAGGAAGCAGTAAGGGGGTCTTGCATGGCTGAAAGAAAGCGTCTGGATTGGCTCGTGTCGTGCGATGACCACATTATGGAACCGCCCAGTCTTTGGCAGAACCATGTGTCTGCCAAATTTCGCGAGCGCGCCCCGAAACTCCTGCACGAAGGCGATAAGGACTTTTGGGTGTTCGAGGACCGTAAGACGCCCATGCTCGGACTGCTCACAGCCATGGGCAGGCCACGGGAGGACTGGACGCCTGAGCCGACCACGTACGCCTCCATGCGCCCCGGTTGCTACGACGTCAAAGAACGGCTGAACGACATGGATCAAGGCGGGATCCTGGCGTCACTGTGTTTTGGGACAGTAACCGGGTTCGCTGGTCAGATGTTCCTCAACGCGACCGACAAAGAGCTTTCTCTTGCATGCTTGAAAGCGTGGAACGACTGGCTGTTCGAGGAATGGGTATCCGCAGCGCCCGGTCGATTCATTCCTTGCATCCAAATCCCGCTCTGGGATGTGAATTTGGCCGTGGCGGAAGTCGAGCGCTGTCTGCCTAAAGGCGTCCGAGCCATTACGATTCCCGAGAACCTGGGTGCCAACGGCCTGCCAACGCTGAATGACCGCAATGGATATTGGGATCCGTTATGGGCGGTCGCCGAAAGGGCGCAAATAGTGATCTGCATGCATCAAGGCACTGGTGGCAAGCGCATGCGTACCGCGATCGATACGCCGGAAGTGGCGACGATGGCATGGGCGATCGGGACCATGAGCAGCGGTTGCATGCTCGACTGGCTTTTCTCACCGGTGTTCCATCGCTTTCCCGCGCTGAATATCGCGTTGTCGGAAGGCGGCATAGGCTGGATGCCGTATTTCCTGGAGCGCGCGGAAGAAGTGCTCAATAACCATCGGTCCTGGGCATCGAAAGGCGACCGCCGCATCGATCACACCACTCAGAGCCTGGGCGAGGCCACCGAGAATCTGGTGGACTTCAATACGCTCGATATCCGCAAGTTGTTCCACCAACACGTGTCCGGGTGCTTCATCAAGGACGAGGCGGGACTTGCAACGCTCAATATCATCGGGGAAGACAACGTCTGCGTCGAAACCGACTATCCGCACTCTGATTGCAAATGGCCCAACAGCATCGAGCATGTGCTCAATCAAATGCGTGGGCTCAGCGACGATGTGAAGTACAAGATCCTGCGCGGCAACGCCGAAAGAATTTACCGATTCACGCCGTCAGAGCCGCCGTTCGAACGGCGAATCTGACGCGAGAGCCGCAGCGCTGACCGCATGATTGGCACCCAGCGCGTTTAGCAGAAACTTCGGGGACTGAGCAGTAGTAGGTCGAGTTAACGAACCAAGCAAGAACGTCTGACAATAAAATCTGGCCGAGAATTTGGGGGAGTCATGATTCATAAAAAATGGAAACTCGTCGTCGCCACTACCATCGCCTGTGCGGGGTGGTCTTTGCCGCAGACGGCCTCCGCGACGGAGGCAAGCAGTGGGGCGCTCGACGAAATCGAGGTGACTGCGCAAAGGCGTACTGAGAAAGAGGTCGACGTTCCCATCTCGGTGACGACTCTCTCGGATTCTGCGTTACGCAATAATGGCATCACGAGTATGGACGGCCTGGCGCAGGCGGTGACCAGCATGCACATTGATGCCACCGGCCCTTACTATCAACCTTCGATACGCGGCGTGGGTACTGCGGTTGCGGGGCAGGGTGTCAGCCCGAGCGTTGCAACGTATATCGACGGGATCTATCAGCCGAATCCTTTGTCAAACGACTTCGCGTTCATCGATGTCGACTCGATCGAGGTGCTGAAAGGCCCACAAGGCACGTTGTTCGGTCGCAATACGACCGCAGGTGCCATTCTGGTTACAACCAAGGGGCCGACTTTCGACCCGCAATTCGAGGCCCGATTGGACTATGGGAGCTTCAACACGGCGATGGCCAGTGTGTTTGCCGCGGGCGCTATCAACGACAAACTCGCGGTCAGTCTAGCCGCGGGATATACCCGATCCGATGGGTGGATTACCAACCTCGCGAATGACAGTAAGGCCAATGAAAGCGACACCTACACGGTGCGCGCGAAAGTGCTGTTCAAGCCCAACGACGCCATGAAGTTCACGCTGACCCTCGACGACGAGAAAAATAATGATCCCACCGGCTTCGCGGCCGGTACTTACAATGGGTACACCTCAGGGACCGCGTTTTTCGGACTTCCCAACGTCAGCAACAATCGGTCGAATATTCTCATTCAACCGGGAAGCTTCGCGCACGTCATCAGCGGCGATGGCCTGCTGCTGAAAAGCGAGTTCGATCTGAATTTCGCCACCCTAACTTCCTTGACTAGCGGGCACCGTGAGGGCGGTCACGAGGAATCGAACGAAGCGGCCTCGCTATACCCCGCCAATGGAACGCTGCCGGTGCAGCCGTGCCCGACGCTCGCGACCTGCAGCTATCTGGCAACCGGTGGCTACTCCTTTCTGGACAACGTCTCTTACTACCCCACCGAGATCACTTACTCGCAGGAATTCGACCTCAATTCCAAACCCGGCGGACCATTCGAGTGGGTCACGGGGTTGTATTTTTTCCATGACCGCACGTACTACTCGCCGGAAAATCTCGGTATTTACGGGCCCTTCGGCGCGGGCGGCGCATTGACGGGGGCGCTGCCCCCGTGGCCCGCCGGCTCTTACGTGCAGTTCCCGTTTACCTACATCGAAGAGGCGGGCACCACCGCGGAATCCGCGGCCGCCTTCGTGGATGCCACGTATCATCTGGGCGACCTTCACTTTACCCTCGGCGGCCGCTACAACCACGATCGCGCCGGCGTCTTCTATTCCGCGTCGCCCAATCTCGCCGACGGCTTCAAGGACTACCCGCTGCTGACCGGTTCCGACGATTTCAACAGCTTCACGCCCCGGGCGGTCATTCGCTATTCGTTGACCCCGCAGTCGAATGCCTATGTGTCCTGGAGCCAGGGACAAAAGTCTCAGGTCTACAATTCCTCGGGTTTCAATTCCGAAAACACGGTCATTCAGCCCGAAAAGATTACCGACGTCGAAGGCGGCTACAAGCTATCGACCCCGAACACGCAGGTCGATTTCTCCGCCTTTCACTACAACTACAAAGATCTCCAGGTGTCGACCTATCAGAACGGCATCGCTCTGATCCAGAATGCGCCGCTTTCGAAAATGTGGGGGGCCAACCTCGATGTGCAGCAGCGTTTGTCGACGAACTTCCGGGTGAGCGCGGGCATCGCGTACACGCACGCCCGCTACATCGATTTTCCGAACGCGGCCTATCAATCCTTCAGCACGGCGACTGGCGTGTCGAACCTTACTGCCAATGTCGGCGGCGGTACCATGGAACGAACTCCCGCCGTGACCGCCATCCTCGGTGCCGCCTACTCGCATCCGCTGTTCAATGGGATGTTCGACCTGAGCGCGAACTATTGGCGTCAGACGAAGGCCTCGTTCGATTTCCCCGGCACCATCGTACAAAGCGGCTATGGACTCTTGACGCTACGCGCCGCGTGGACCGATCCATCCACCCATTGGACCGTTTCTGTCACCGGCCGGAATCTCACGAATGAGACCTACTTGACGCAAGTGTTGCCGGATTCAGGCGGATACGGCGCGGTGTACGGAGCGCCGCCCAATTACCTGCTGGAGCTGGCGTACAAGCATTGAGAGAAGCGCTGAGTCGGACGCGGGTTCGGCTCGGCACCTGTCGCTCAACCATCGGAGAGCGTTCATGCTCGGGGTTTCTTTCGAAGCGCTGGTCTCGTTCGTCATCATCCTGACCGCTCAGTTGGTCGGGGTTGCCCTGCTGCCGAAAACCAACGGCTATACGAACATCGGTGTCTCGTTGGCGCAGATCGCGATGTTTGCGATTTCTTTCGCCGTCATGGCGCGGCTGATCAAAAACGGCGTCCACCTCGGCATTTTGATTCCCTTGTTATCGACGGCCATGCCGCTTGCGAGCGTGCTGATCGGCATTTTGTTCTTCAAAGAAACCGCCTCGTTGCCGCGCGTCGCGATGCTGATCGTTGCGTGCGTGCTGGTAGGGCTGGCTTCGCGCCATTGAGCCGACACGTGAATACTCGTAAAGAGGCCTTTCGCCCGTGAACATGCGGAATCAGGTGATGGCGGCGTGGTGTGTTCCCGTTGCCATGGTTTTGTTCGGTCTTTCCCTCGTATCCCTGGCACACTTCGTGCCTCCGCTGGCCCCCACGCTCAGCGCCGAAGACGTCGCCGCCTTTTTTCGTGAGCATTCCGTCGGCATCCGGGTGGGAATGACCTTGTTCCTATTCTCCGGAACCCTTCTAGCGCCCATCACCGCGGTATTTTCGGTGCTGATCCGCCGCATCGAGGGCACGCCTCCCATCTTGACCTACACGCAGATCATCACCGGAACCATCGCCCTGGTTCTTTTCATACCTCCCACGATATGCTGGACCGTTGCGGCGTACAGGCCTGAACGAGCCATCTCGGAAATCCTGCTCTTGAATGACCTGGGCTGGTTCTTCTTCATCATGACCGTGCCTCCCGGCATACTGCAAGTGCTTGTGCTCGGAATCGCCATTCTTCAGGACAAGCGCCGCCAGCCGCTATTTCCGCGCTGGGTGGGCTACTTCAATCTGTGGGCGGCCGTCATCTTTATTCCGGGGGGTGTCGTCTCGTTGTTCAAGACGGGTCCCTTCGCCTGGAACGGAATCATTGCCTTTTGGATCCCGGTCTTGGTGTTCGGCAGCTGGTGGTGGATCATGTTCGTGATGTGTCTCAAGGCGATCCGCAGGCCCGACGAAACGATTCCGGCTCCCGCCGCTGCTTAACCTCGAGGCAATCCATGGATCTGGGCTTGAAGAACAAAGTGGCCTTGGTCACCGGCGGCAACTCCGGAATCGGGCGCGCGATCGCGCGCGGGTTCGCGAACGAGGGCGCGAAGGTCGTCATCGCCGCGCGGAGCGCTGCCAAGGGGCAGGACACGGTCAAGGCCATCCGGCAAGCGGGCGGCGAATGCTTGTTCGTCAAAACCGACGTGTCCCAAGCGGCAGAAGTCGGTGCCTTGATCGAGAAAACTCTCGAGACGTACGGACGGCTGGATTGCGCGGTCAACAATGCCGGTATCGAAGAGACCCAGAAGGGCTTTCTACGTCCGGCATCACCGTGAGCATCGATGGCGGCTGGTCTCAGCATTGATGGGCGCCGAGGACGCTGGCGAACTCTTGCCACCCGCGTCGTTGCCGCGGCGGATGCCCGGGGAGACAGGGATTTGGGTGCTGGTCGCGGGCGATTTGGCGGTGTTCAGCATCTTTTTCATCGTGCTGCTCGTGCAACGCTCGAGCGACACGGCGCTGTTCGTCGCGTCACAGCGCTCACTCAATCAAATCATCGGCGCGCTGAACACCTTCCTCATGTTGACCAGTTCGTTGTTCGTGGCGCTCGGCGTCGGCTCAATCCGGTCCGGCTCGCTCGCGAGACGCAGGGCACCCTATTTCATCGCGACCGCCGCGGTGTTGGGCTTGGGATTCGTCCTGGTCAAGGCTTACGAGTGGTCTGAACGCTTCTCTGTGGGTCAGACGGTGGGCACAAACGATTACTTCATGTTCTATTTCATGTATACCGGGATTCACCTGGTCCATGTGGTCGTCGGATTAATCGTGCTGGCGCTGCTCTTCATGGTCTCTCGCCGTCCCTCGTTGGATCAGGGTGCCGTGCTGCTCATCGAGTCCGGCGGCATCTTCTGGCATCTCGTCGATCTGCTGTGGATCATCCTGTTCGCGCTCTTCTACTTGGTGACCTGAGTTGATGGCTCTATTGCGAACTCGGGCGGTGGCGGTGTGGCTGATCCTCGTGGGCGCAACCATCGGCTCGCTGACGCTCGTCGAGGCGTTTCGCTCCCCCACGATGAATCGCACTGTCAGCACCGTGGTCATTGCGGTGGCGTTCATCAAGGTACGCTTTGTCGGTCTGGATTTCATGGAGCTGCGCCGCGCCCCTTTCGCGCTGCGGCTCGTTTTCGAGTTGTGGCTCATCGTGATCGGCGGCACGTTGATCATTCTGTATTGGTCGCAGACGTGAACACCACACTGAGTCTCGACGACGAGGTGCTGCGCTTTCTGTCGTCGAGCCACCCCGATCGCGCGGCGCTGCGTCGCGACCCCTATCCGTTCTACGATCGACTGCGCTCGCGTGCACCCGTTATCAGGGCCGAACTCGGCCCCTGGCTCGTGACGTCATACGATGCAGTCAACCGGCTGGTGCGAGCCAATCGCTGGACCCGGGAGTCGTCTGTTCCCGAGGAAGATCTGAGCGTGGCGGAGCGGGTATTCTTGCGATCGCTGGTCTTCCGCGACCCGCCGGCGCACACGCGTTTGCGCCGTATCCTGTCGCCGTTGTTCACGGCAAGCGTGATCGAAAGACGACGGCAGCGCACCCGTGCCATCGCGCGAGAATTGCTGGATGATCTTCGCAGCCGCGACACGTTTGATTTTCGTCGTGATTTCGCATCGGAGCTGCCCGTGCGGTTGATTTGCGAATTCATCGGTATGCCGCTCGATGCGAGACAGCAGTTCGAGGGATGGGCGCATACCGTCCGAGATCTGCAGGAACTCGCGCACGAAACAGAAAGCGCAGAGCAGTCCGCTCGTCGCTCGTCCATCGCGGTCCCAGCCCGCACGGTCGTGTTGGAACGGGCAAACAAGACCGCCGCGCAATGCCTCGCCTACTTTGAGGCGCTACTCAAGGAGAAGCGAGCCGCGCCCGGCGAGGACATCACGTCGATGCTTCTTGCAACGAGTGAGTCCGACGAAGCGCCGCTAACGACGGAGGAAATTGTCGCCACTCTCATAATCCTGCACGTGGGTGGGCACTCGACGACGACGGACGCGATTTCGACGGGCCAGTACACGCTCTTTCGGCACCCGATGGCCCAAAACAAGTTGCGCGCGGATCCCAGACTGGTTGAACGCGCGGTGGAAGAGATGCTGCGATTCGATCCACCGGTGACGGTAGGGATTCCGAGATTCGCCCCCTGTGGACTTCGAGTTGTGTGGGGTCACGATCCCGCGAGGAGATTACGTCTATCCGGTGCTCGCTGCAGCGAATCGGGACCCAGGTCGATTCGCCGAGCCGAACGTGTTTGACATCCAACGAGAGGACAACGACCACATGTCGTTCTCGAAGGGGATCCACTTCTGCATAGGGGCGTCACTGGGCCGCCAGGAGGCACAAGAGGCGTTCGCTTTGCTGGCGACGCAATATCCCCCACTGGCGCCTGCGGCTTCATTGGACGAGCTCGAGTGGCAGGACTCGTTGCCGCATCGAGGGCTCAAGGCGTTGCCGGTTCGTTGGGCGTCTTTACGGTAACGCCGCGGTTTCGCCGCGCCGCATCGGGCTTGCCTCGCTGCGCTCGGGTGTCGACCGTAGGGACCCAGGAAACGGGGCACGAAACCCGGGATCTCCCGGGCAAGGTCCATAGCGCGTATTTTGCACTACGCCTTTGTCACAGACCCCGTTATTGATATGTGCAGGTAGAGTCTCCCTCCACTCATCCTGAAACCAACCCAAGGGCCACAGCGTAACGGTAGCGGGTCCCCACGTGGCCAACTGGACAGCTCCATAGCACGCAAGGAGAGTGACGGCGGTGCGCTGCCTGGGGCTATAGTGGTCCATGCCGCGCTCGAGGACGTTTCGACCCTTGTCGTCGCGGAAATAACGCAAGCTGACCGGTATCGCAAAGAACAACCCAAATGCGAAGAGCTCCGGAAACAGTGGATAGCGGTAACCATGCCCCATGGGAACACCGTGCGGCACTCCCGGCCAATCCCAGAGATTGAGCGGTATCGCTACCAGGCTCTCAAATGACGCGAAGATCATGCCGAACAGGGCGAGAATCCCGAATTGCTGCGCTATTGAGATCCTGGGCCACCTTCTCTTCACCGCTTGCATGATGGGTTCCATCAGCATTGCAGCACCCAGGACGGCAAAGGTCTCCATCGCAAACAAGAAATAGAATGGGTCGGGAACGATGCCGGCCTCGGGGTTGACCACGAGGGGGATGTAGGCCATGACACTGTTCAGATTGATGAAATACGAACTCGGCTGCCATAGCGGAACGAACCAGTTGCAACCTTCGTTAGCCCAGAAGATCGTGGCCCCGACCAGGCAGAACATCACATCGAAAGTGAAAAATCGGCGCTTCCGGCGAATGTCGCGGATCAGATGGACGATGACCGCGATGCTGATGATCGTAATGACGATCTCCATCATCTTGGCGGCAAACCACGGCGAGTTATGGCCATCCCGGTACTGCGTGATTTGATGCGGACCGTCCCACAGCCACGCGCTGACGGCGTAAATCTCTATAACCAGGAAAGGCGTGCCGGCTACCGCCAGCCATTGCGGCCAGCTCCATGAGCGGCCAACCAAAGTGCCCCTTTCATTCAATGCCGCCTCGCCCTTCAACGTCAGATTCATAATGCGTCCTCGATTTAGGCAAAATCTGTTCGTGCATCGAACTCGAGAAGTCCTCAGTTCAATTCAATCTTCTCAACGAAGAGTCCTGAAGAAGGTGCGCAATTCCTTAATGTAGGTGTCGGGAACTTCGGCTGGGGCAAAATGGCCGCCTTCCGGCAACACATTCCAATAAACGAGGTTGGCCGCTTGCTCGCAGATCTTGCGCGGCAGAAGGGCGACTTCTTCGGGATAGACACCGATTCCCGTCGGAGCGTCGATTCGTGCTGGCGGCGCGGCGCCGGTGTAGTTGTCCGCGGCGGCGGATCCCGCCCTGAATTGTTCTGCATACAGCTGCATCGAGGAAGCAATGCTCTCGGTGAACCAATACAGACACACGTTGGTCAGCAGAAAATCGCGGGAGTACCGCGAGTACAAATCGCCGTGACAATCGCTCCAATTCCGGCGGCGCTCCAGCAGCCAAGCCGCGAGTCCCACGGGCGAATCGTTGAGTGCCCACGCCAGCGTCTGATGGTCTCTGGAATGCACCGTCAGGTGCGACACGGCGGTCCGCCATTTCCGATGCGTCTTTTCAAGCCAGCCCGCCTCGGTAGCCGCGTAGTCTTCACTTCGAAGATTTTCCACACCACCGGCATGCCATAGCGGCGGAAACGAGAGATACACCCCGGTCATCGATGCCGTGTAGCGTGTGCCCAGTTCCCAGGTGACGAAGCTCCCCCAGTCGCCGCCCGCGGCAGCAAAGCGCTTGTATCCGAGGACGTCATGCATCAGTTTGTGCCAGAGGTCCGCGACTACCGGCGCGGTGATGCCCGTTCTCGACAGCGGCGTCGATAGGCAAAATCCGGGCAGCGACGGCACGATGACATCAAAGGCATCTGCTGGGTCGCCCCCATAGCTTGCGGGGTCGCTCAAGGGACCGATGAGCTGATGCCAATCCCAGAAGGTCCAGGGCCAGCCATGGCTGAGTATGATGGGCATCGGAGCGGGCCCCTTGCCGGGCTCCCGGATGAAGTGCACCGGAACTCCATCGGCGAGCTCGAGCCGATAGTGCGCATAGCGATTGATCTCGGCTTCCTGTTTGCGCCAATCAAAGCCATGTTGCCAGTACTCGACGAGATCTTTGAGAAATGCGCCGTTGGCACCGTACTCCCATTGAGAATTCTGAATTTCAGGCGACCATCGTGTCCGTCGCAAGCGCGCCATGAGGTCATCGATGGCGCTTTGCTCGATGCGGAGCTTGATCGGTTCGGGGAGCTGCGACATCGCTTCGCTCAAGCCACAGTCGATCCCGAGCGCTTCTGCTCGGCGATAGCGGACGTACCGGTCAAAGGGTCGGGCGGATCAACCGGGGATACCGTGGACTGTTCGGATTTGGGGGCCGCGCTCGCAGCGACGCTGTGAAGATAATTGCCCATGCGCCGCTGAGCCAGCGGCGCATCTCCACCCTGGATCGCTTCGGCGATGCCGATGCGCATTTCGCTTGGCCCACAATATGATTGGCCTCCACTGCTAGCCGCGATAAAGCGGTTCAGGATTGACGCGAAGAGCTGCAAGACTTGATTCCGGCCCAGGGTCGAAATCAGTGGCCAGAAGTCTTCCGAATCGCCATTCGCCTGGCTTTGCGTGAGCGCAAGCAAATCCTCCCTCTCCTTGTGCGTGCTGCGCTTCGCAGCACTGCTCGCCATTTCCTGAAAGATACAGCGCCGGGTATTGACATAGGCATCGATCGATATCGCGGTGCTCGTTTGATACGCAAGCAGATAGGAAGTCGCCGATTCGATCGTTTGTTCGGGCGACGGCCGGCCGATGTAGAGGCCGCCGCCTTGCCCGCGGCGTACACACACGATGCCAGACGGCTCCAAGATCCGCACGGCCTGACGCAACACCCACGGGCTGACGCCGTATCGGCCCGGCAGATCAGCTTCATCGCCCAACCGCTCCCCGGTCTGCCAGCCCATCCGGGCGATGTCGTCGCGAATGGCATAAGCAATCTTTTCGGCCAATTTATTCGGGGTTTCCCGCCGCAGCGGTCCTCCCTCGAGCAAGGGTTGGGCAACCGCGAGTTCGTGGGCGCGGTGCTCGCGCCGATCGACATCCAAGCGAACGTAGTGTGCCGCCAATGCGCCGTTGCCGGCGACAATGGCCTCGACAATGCCCGACAGATCGGCCGCCATTCCGTGCTCGAATTCCCGGTCTCGATAATGAGTCCGCAAGTCGGGTCGGACGTAGTGGGTCAATACGCGGACGAGGGACCGCATGAACAACAACACTGATCGGCTGCCGCTGGCCTCGGCGATTGCGAGACGCAGCTGCATCGCGGCGCGGTGCAGGCCCAAATTGTCGTCACTCTTGGTGACGTCGGCCGCGGCGGATCTGAGTGCGACTATTTGATCCTCGGTGACATTTTCCGCCGCCAAGCTCACGGCTTCCGTTTCAATGAGTCGCGTCGCTTCGTATTGTTCCGCCAACGTCACATTGGACAATTCGAGATAGGTGGAGATCGTGCGGGAAAGGGCTGCGCGGGCCGAGTTGGTCACGACCAGGCCGCCGCCGCTGCCGCGACGCATCACCGCAGCGCCGTAACGCTCCACCTGCCGCACCGCCTCCGTCATGGTGGCGCGACTGACATTGAAGCGGGCCATCAAGTCGGACTCCGTGCCGAGGGATTCACCAACCGGCCAGCCCCGACTGCGAATCTCCTCCATCAATTGGGCGGCGACGATTTCGCTCAATTTTTTGGTCCGCGGCGCGTCTTTTGGTGTTTTGCCCATTTCCGATCCCTTTAATGGCGCTTC
>Ga0181536_10004456_pt1 | contig 14807 bp, 10 predicted proteins | sample PEATcosm2014_Bin_41_FD_121105 | JGI IMG/M metagenome (GOLD analysis project Ga0181536, IMG submission 121105) | Peatland microbial communities from MTU Mesocosm Facility, Houghton, MI, USA - PEATcosm2014_Bin17_60_metaG | ecosystem: Environmental > Terrestrial > Soil > Wetlands > Peat | place... | reverse complement strand
TCTCCAGAAACGAGGTGACCTTCCTGTAATTCGGCACCATCCACTCGCGGAACATGGCCGGCGACAGCAGCGGGCCGGTCTTATAGCACATGTCCTCCCAGAACATGGCAAAGTCGATGTCCGACACCTCTTCCACGGCTTTGCGTAGCACCCGCCGAAACAGGTCTCCCAGCGTGTCCATCATCTCTCGCACCAGCTCGGGGTCGTCGTAGACCATATAGCTCAAATTCTCGACCCCGATCCAGTCCCGTAGGAATCCGTAGAAACTGCCTCCATCGATGCTGATGACGTAGTCCCGGTTCTCCCATTCCTGCTTCAACGTTTCCCAATGGGCCGGCTCGGGATAGCGGCCTGGCGCATCCGGGTCCAGGCGATCATCCCGAAAGCGTTCCCAATCCCTGCGATTCTTGATCGGGTATTCGAGGAACTCCGTGGAGATCAGGGAACTGCCCGGGTGAGTGAACTGCTTGACGATCACGCCGTTGCCTCCGCGGAACACGGAGTAAGTCTCGTTCTTCTCGTAGCATTCCTTCTCGAACAGCGGCCAGACGCCCGTCTCCACAGGGACGCGCGGCTGACCCCAGAATATGGAATACATTCCGTCAAAACCAAAATGGTCTATGAACCATTGTCTGGCGTCAAACCCCTCCTGGTCGGCCTCAGGGGGAAGCGGCAGTCCCTGCTTGCGCCAGGTTTCCCAGGGACCCAGCCAATCAGCCCAATTCGGCAGTCCGTCCACGGGTTCAAACCGCATCGTTCGCCAGAATCGCTCGCGCGAAGTCACGAAACCACCTTCCTTTTCCTTCAGCCGGATTCAGCTTGAAAATGGTCAGCGCGTACAGAACGAGATGGCGCTGAATGAACAAAGTCAGCGAACTTGCCCTCGGCCTGGACAAGCCGCTGAAGCAAAACGTCGAGGTCGGTCAGCACCGGACCAACGTTTCGGCAGCCTGTTCTTCGTATGGCAGAAAATGAGCGATCAGGCTCCACCCCCAGAACGGGTCGAGTCCATCGCCGTTGCCGGTTTCGGTGTCGTAATATTCCCGGTTGCCGGCCTTGCGCATCAGTTCAAGGGTTCGCTCCGCCAATTGCGACGCCAATTCCTTATACCCGTAATTCTTGAGGCCGTGATAAACCATGTAGTTGGTTGGGATCCAGGTCTTGGCGCGCCAGTTGCACCCCAGGTCCATGGGGAAAAAATCGCTGCTGTACCAGCGTTCGCTTTTTGCCAGGGCGGGAATGGGATACTTGACCCAGAATTCACGCGGATTGAAGAGGTGCTCAGAAACCATGCGCCTCGCCTGTTCAGAAGCGGCTACGCCCGCCCAAAGCGCCGCGAACGAGGAAACCGATTTGATGCGAATCAGGGGACCGGGACTGTTGTTAATGGGGGTCCACCGTCCGGCATGGCGGCTCATGAGGGCTTCGCCAAACCTGGCATTGCCGTCATAGAAAAAGCCATCCGCCTCATCCCACAGTTTTTCGCGGATGCGTTCAGCCAGCGCTTCCGCCTTCTGGGAGTAATCAGCGGCCAGTTCCGTTTTTCCAAAATCCCGCGCCAGTTCGGCAAAAGCGCGCGTTTCGCGCACCAGGTAGCTGTTCAGGTCAACCCCTTCGCAGAAACGGTCGAGCCAAAAGCCGGCTCTTTCGATTTGATTGTCCATTCCCGTATGAGGCGCACTCATCCACTCGGACAAACCGTTTCGGTTTTCGTCCATGTCAATTAGCCAGTAATCCAGATATCGTTTCAGCCGGGGAAAATAACGTTCGTTCAACAACCAATCGGTTTCCCCATAAGCTTTCTTTACCAACAGGGCGACCTGCGCCAGGAAGGGTTTAACGTGCTCCGGGTCGTGATATTCGTTGCTGGGTACGGAACGCGAGATCAACCCGGACTCCCGCTGATTATCCAGGAAAATGAGCACGCCGTTCTTTATGTACTCGGACGGCCAGCCCATGTAAATCTGCACCAGGCTTTCAAAATACTGGTCCCAGTCATACAGCACTTTGTAGCTGTAGCCGCTGAAATATTCGCGCCCCGTGCCTTCGTCCTTCAGGATGCCCTGTTTCATCAGCTGTTCTTCCGCGGCAAGCCGCAGGCGGAGGTTTTCTAAAAAACCGTCGGACACAAGTTTGTTCATTTTTCCTTTCCCATTTATGATCCTGGATTTCCCATCTGGCCGCCCCTCTTAGGACGGCCATCTCCAAACAGCACATTGTAGCCGCCAAGCGGCCGTTGTCAAATTACCATGTACTGCGGGGAGCACGATCACCTGTTCACCACTTATGGCCTATTTGCCCAACGGCACTTTGCCTCCGGCTTTTATCTGTGCCGTAAATGGGGTCGCACCGGCCACGCCGGGCAGTTGCACGGTTACCGTGGCATCGGTGGATGAAGGATTGCCCACCACATAACTGCCATCGGGCAGTTTCTCGACATAGGCCAGGCCCGGCTCGCTGCGCGACAGCGAAGCGCCGCCAATGGTCAGGCTCTTGCCTCCGGCCAGATACAGGGCTTGCGGCTCGTCGCCGTTCATTTGCACCAAAGCTTGGATGGCGTCAGTCTCCAGCTTGCCGATTTTATAATTGCCGGGATGGTAAGAAACAAAGCACAAGTCGGCGCCGTTGACGGTGTTCACTTTGAGCAAGCCATAGCCGGCGTCAAGCCCGCCTTCCTGGCTCAGGCTCTTGATATAGCCGTCCTTTTCCCCGGAGATGTCCACGGCATTACCATACACCGTGGCGGCCTTGCCGTCGCGCCGCTCAATGATGGTCGGCGGTTTATCCGCGACCGTTCCGCGAGGCAACGTCGCATCCACATAACCACCGCCGTCCCCGACAATCACTTCCGTCCCTCCGGCGGTCGTCCCAAAAAACCTCGCCACGTTTTTGCCCCGGGTCAGCGTGGCCGACCATTCCTTGTCGGAGGTCGCCCGCCGCACGTTCGTCAGGGCATTGTAGCCATTGGCCACCGGCTCGGGAAACGGCGCCGGGTTCAACTTGAGATCCGAAGCCAACTCGCCCCGGATGTGCCACGCCAGGTCATACTTGTGCGGTGCATCGGAAAAGGCGCCGAAGAGATCCGCCATATAATGCCGCGTCAGGAACACCGCCCGATCCATAGTCACGCCGGAGTAAGCCGTATCGCTCCAGGCCCGCTCCATGCCCATGCCGGCGGCCGGCGCGAAGACCAGTTGATCGGCATGGGGGTTCGTCACGCCTTTGGGCGGAACGCCGCCATAAGTGATTTGCGATTTCTCATCCACCGTCAAGGTGTTGTGCGCCAACGTGGTGTGAAACCATTTTTCATCAAGTGGATTTTCGTACGGGAAAATCACTCCGGGCACCGGCATGAACACATCGCCAAAAGCAAAAAGGTCAATCCCCAACTTGTCCGGATGCCCGTGCGACGCGCTGGGTCCATAGCAGAGAATCAGATTATTCTGAAGGCCACTCCCGCTGGCGGTCGGGGTGCGCAAAACGCCGAATCCGACTTCGGAATAATTGACGCTGGGCAATTGCGGAACCGGCGCGATTTCTTTGGCCTCAAGGTCGAACAGAAACGAGGGCGGCTCAATTACTTCGGAGTTAAAACTGAGCGAGCGGACCCCTTTTTTGTAGAACTCCTGGCGCGTCGCCGCATCTGGCTGCGGGTTTTTCGCCAGCAGCGCCTCATATTCCCGGACCGCCGGTGAGTTGGCAAAGAGCAGGTACAAAGGATCCCGGTATCGCCGGTACGCGTACTCGTAAAGCTTCTGCGCGTTGTAGACGCTATATAAGGAAGCGCGCGCGGAGTCGTTGAGGGCCGGCGTGGTCATGTCGGGATAAGAGAGCAGGATCGGGAAATCGAACATGTCTCTAAAGGCGCCATTGTTATTACGATACAGATCGACGCCGTGGTGCCAGGCCGCCTCGGCACAGTCCAAGAGTGAAGTGAGCGCATAAAAGGCATAGGTGGGCGAGCCTTCCACCCAGATGCCGCCGGGCATGACCGGAGGACCAAAAAAGGTGTCGATGAGTCCGCCGTCCGGACTCTTGGCGCTGTTGACCGTCCAATCCTTGGGTGTCGGGAATTGTAGAGCGCCGTCCGGCGTGAGCGTCGCGTTGGGGTGAATGCCATACAGGGCCGCCTCGGCCAGCTCCTGGTCGTCGGTGGCATAGCCCGCCATCAGGACGGCGGTCACGGTGTGCGCGCTGCGGTTGTTGAGCATGGACCAGCCCGTGCCGCCGCGGCCGTTCTGCTCTCCGGCCGGGTAAACGTAACAGGCCACGATGGGCCGGAAAAAGTCGTCATGCACCCGCGCGCGTTCTTCCGGCGTCCAGGAAGGCAGGTTACAGATCAGGTCGTACCCAAACGCAAAGCGGGTCATAAAAATGGCTTCGACAAACTCCATATTGCCGCTGATACAGACGCCATTACGCATGTTGAAGCCGGGATGCACCCCCCAGTGCGTGGCGTGGGCGAACTTCAGCAGCAGTTTTTTGGCGTATTCCCCATATTTCACATCCTCGGTCAAGGTATACGCCAGGCCCAGGTTACAGACGTCCTCCGCAGCGCGGTCAAAGGGGACTCGGAAATTCTCCAAATGGGCGCCTTCCTTCCCCGCGATCCACGGCGGAGAATAGTTGCCGGGATAAAGCCATTTTCTGTCCGGGCCTTTTTGCGGAGTCAGGTCATTGATCGGTTCGGCAATCCGCTTATCCATTCGCTCTTTGAGTTCGGCCACCAGGATCTGCAGTTCCCGGCTGGTCTTCAGCATCTCCTTGTAGTGGGCGATATCCTCCTTGTCCCAGATGGTGCAGGGATGCCCCTTGGTCATCCGCGGTTGTCCGAAAACCTTGACGGGTTCGGTGCGCTGGGCGGCCGTGGGCGCGATGTTGGCCGGTACCGGCGCGGCCGGGCACACCGTCGCCTTCGCTTGGGGGACCGTGCCTTGTGCCGTAGCCACCGTCGCCAGCCCGGCCAACGCCAGAATCGCCACAAGCTGTCGCATTCGTGTTCTCCCTATTCGGAATTCCCCATCTGCCAGTCCCCCGAGGATGGCCACCTCTCGCAAGTGACATCATAGTCTCAATCGGACTGTTGTCAATCTTATCAGACCACATGGCCCACTCAATCCGCGGCAGCCGGCCCACCGGCTGGAAGTCCGTCACCGAGCGAAACCGCTCGGCATGATTCATCGAATGGCTCTCCTCAGGGGAGTGTAATGCTGATATGACAGATGCGGTCATCGCGATGTCAAGGTGAACATGCCCTTGCTTAATTGATCCGGTCCGGCCTCGGCGAAGTACCGTTGCACAAATGCCCTGGGATCGTTTTCGAACAGTCTGAGCGCCGAACGGCAGGACTCTTCGGCGCCTTGGTTCTCCATGTCGGCGGTCAGGACGCTCTTGAGTTCGCTGACAAGGCGCTCGGGCATGGCGCGACCAGCCTCCAGCTCGCGGCGAAGGATGAGTGTGAGATTCGTCTCCCGGATGTGGTACACATACGATAGAGCCCTCTTTCTCCAGCCCGACAAATCAGCGACCTGTTTCTTCATGTCGCCGGCCATCGCTGGGGCAAGGGAAGCTACGAGGCGTTTGCCTAATCCGACGGCTCTTTCCATACGCTCGGCCGCGAGATTACAGCGAAGCTGAACGTCTTCGAGCAACCATGGATCAGGCTGGGAACTGTCCGTCTTCATGAATATTGCCCGGCGAGTGGATTCCCAGGAAGGCGTGTGAGCCTGCTGGCCCCGAATGAAGGCTGCGCTCATGCGGTGGACGGGATCGCACCTGCCGATTTGGCGGATGAACCAGGAGCTTTCCCACGGGAACAGCTCCATGGCTTCGCTGCACGCGCGCCAGAACAAAATCATGTCATCCGCGCATTTGCCGTACGGGGCCGCCAACCGCCTGAGCGCGGCCTCTTCCGAAAGGCCCGGGTCCGCAAAGAAGAGCGAGGTCATGGAGAGATTGGCATCTTCGCGGGTTGGGACAGTGCCGTAGTACTCCTTGATGCCGTCAACATCCAACGCGGCGATGGACCGCAGCCCGCGCCACGTCACCAGCGGCCAGGTGAGATACTGAAACGGTTCCACTTCCTCAGTCGGCCCTCCCAGGAAGTGCTCGACCACCACGGGCAAACCCGCCTCCTTGGCCATGGCGACGGTATTCTTGAGCCAGCGGTCAACCGGCATTGTGGCCATAACTTCGGCGATGTTGGAATGGAGCGCCAGGCCCACACAGGAGGGATTCAGGCTTCCGATTGACCGGAACACCTGGCCGGCGGACAATTCCCACGGCTCCCACCAGAGTCTTCCATCAGGATTGAGACGCTGCCAAGTCTCAGCCAGGCGATTGACGAAGGCGCTGACCCGCTCATGGAGCGGAACTCCCAGACATCGAGGGCACAGGCCGAATTCGCTGCACAGCCACGCATCCTGGTCGTAGGTATAGAGCTGAAGGTCGTCCACGCCCGGGAACTGGCCGGCAAAGGCCTCCAGGAGCGCCACATAGAGGCCGATCACGCGTGGGTCGGAAAGGCAGTTCGGCGGCGAATCCCCGAAACGCGCGTGCATATTGTACGGCGCTCCAAAGTGGAACAGCGTCCGCAGGCCGACTTCCTTGCAGCGCGCAATGCGCTTCCTCAGATTCTCGCGACGCTTCCTGATCTCGTCGGGCCTCTGGCCGGATCGAAGCGGCAGGCCTTGCCCGTTTTCGGCCGGCGTCCCGCGCACGTCAACTACGTCCTCGAGATTCAACGGCTCATCACCCGGACGGGCACCCCATGCAATACTCAGCTGCGCACAGTTGAAGCCCAAGTCGCGCAGCTTCTGAAGGTTCGCTCTGTTCCACCGGATATGGAAGTTCGATGGACATCCCAGAAAGGCAATACGATACTTGAATGCGGAGTCCAAGCCTCTCCCCTTTCTTTCCCATGTTGCATGGCAGATGAAACCAAGCTGCCATCAGATCGCAAGCGACATTGTACATTCCATGCAACCGTTGTCAACGCGGTCCGGCAATTCGCGGCACGGTCGTTATCGCCGGCGGAATGGACGCGAGTGAACAGCGCCTCGCTCAGCTAGACAGAAGGGACGACTTCTACGAGCAGAACCTGTACTCAGCTGAAGATGCGGAGCGGTTGCCGTGTTCGGCCAGGGCGATCATCTACTGCCCGACCATCATCGGCGGGCTGATCGCCTTGCAGATCAAGGCGCATGCTCTGGGTCTGCCGTTCAGACGGGAGATTCTATTCGACCTGCCAAGGCTCAAGCTCATCGCGCAGTGATCGACGTCAGCGTTCGGCGGAAGTGCTATTCCCAACCCTGCCGGCCGTCATGCCGAATGCATGCCGTGGCAGCCGGCTGGGTTCCTCTTACCATTCCTGGGAGAACTCGTCATACAAAGGTTATGGATCCTTGTCCCCCGTCCTCATGCTGTTGTTCCTGATTGCCCGCAGTTGCTCCATGAGGAGAGACAGTTTCATGCTCAACGACGCAGTGAAGGCCAGGGTCATCGCGAGCCTGGCGAAGATGGCGACTGCGCTCGTTTTTCTGGGCGGAGCGGTGTGGGTGGGGGTTTACAGGCTGATTGCCGTGAATTCATGATGTTGCGCGGGGCCGCGGGCGAAGAACCCTTTCTTTTCGACTGGGGAGTAATAAAGACTCTCCACGGTCATGCTGTTATCCGGATCCGAGAAATTTCGCGGCGCCATGTCTATGGCACAATCGGGCGCGTTGTCCCGGAGCATGGTCTGAATGAATTCATGATCCATCCTTCCAAGACCTGATGCCAGGAGCTGAAGCATGCGTCCTTCCCTGTGCCAGACAGGGACAGACATGCCCGGACCTTCCTGTTTTGTCGCATTCCTTATATCCGGATGGTAGTAATGCCAGTGCTGGCAATTATAGGCTTGCGAGCGCATGCCTCTCATCAATCCCGGGGCGCCTTCAATAACGCCTATGTCGCCAACGGTATCACAGAGGAAGAAACTGAACCATCCTGCGTTTGTCTTATCTCCAATCCAGGCCAGGGCGTCTTTTACATTCTTTTGATGGAGTATCGCATAAATTAAAGCATATGCGGGAAGTCCGGGGATAGGCAGATTCCTGTCCCAGAGTCCGCCGCTGTGCCAGGTCAGCGCCAGCCCGTGTTCGTTCATGCCCGTGCAGGGCATGATCGAGGGATAGGAAGAGAAGAGGGTCCTGAAACCCTTGTCATCCTCCCAGTGTGTGATCAGAGATTTGCCCCACATGAGGTTCATCCAGTCCCATGTCTGTCCTACATAGGAGTTGCCGTTCCCTGTCTCGCGCGTGGAAATACTGAAACAGATGCAATGTCCGGGGAGACTGGCGATATGGTCCCGGATTTCCCAGATGCAATTGACTTTCTTTGGCACGCTGATTGCTTAACCTCGCGCATAGGAACCAGTTAGCGGCGTTTTCCGTCACTTTGGCAGGAATGACCTATGGGTGAGGCAAGAAATGGCGGCCTTCGAGTGCGTTTTGACAGCAAGGTGAAGCTGGAATTTCACGGCGCCCGTGTGAGTTCGGACGGCGGGTTGCTGGCGTATCGCGAGTTGGACGAAGCTTTGGGATTGACTGCGATGGCCGATGAGTGGCTCAAAGACTCTCGACCCGGAAGCAACGTGCAGCACAAGATGGTGCCCTTGCTGCGGCAGTCGGTCTATGGACGGCTCGCGGGTTACGAAGACTTGAATGATGCCAAGCGACTCCGAGTGGACCCGGTGATGCGCCGCGTGGTTGGGGGCAGAGCCACGAGCCGCGAAGCGGCCTCGACGAGCGAGATGGGGCGCTTTGAAACGGGAATCCTCGCTCAACCAGAGAATCTCGATGCACTGATGGAGCTTCCCGGTCGTTGGATTGACCGCGTGAATGGACGCACCGAGCAGAAGAAGGTTATCCTCGATTTGGACAGTTCGGAAAGTCCGGTGTACGGCGAGCAGGAAGGTTCGGCTTACAATGGCTATTTCGGATGTGATTGTTATCATCCGCTCTTCTGCTTTAACCAGTTCGGCGACGTGGAGCGGTCATTGCTCCGCAAGGGCAACGTTCACAGTGCCGAGGACTGGCGATCTGTGCTGGAGCCGGTGGTGGCCCGCTATCGAGGCCGTCCGTTGGAGAGGTTCTTTCGGGCGGACGCAGCGTTCGCCAGCCCCGACGTGTACGCGTTCATGGAAAAGGAGCGTTTCGGGTACGCCATTCGCATTCCTGCAAACGAAGTGCTGGAGCGCGAGATTGCCGACCTGTTGATACGTCCTGTCGGTCGTCCGTCCGCGAAACCCAAGGTGCTCTACGCGGAGTGCACCTATCGGGCCGAGAGTTGGGACAGGTTCCGGCGAGTGGTCGCAAAAGTGGAGTGGCATGCAGGAGAACTCTACCCCCGCGTGAACTTCATCGTGACGAACCTGATGTGGTATCCGGCAGAGCGTGTGGTGAGATTCTACAATCAACGGGGCACAGCCGAGCAATGGATCAAGGAAGGGAAGTACGCGGTGAAGTGGACGCGGCTGTCCTGCCATGATTTTCGGGATAACCAGGTCCGGCTGCAACTGTTCGCTTTGGCATATAACCTGGGCAACTTCCTGCGGAGGCTGACACTGCCGAAAGGCGTCGAGCATTGGTCGCTGACGACGTTGCGGGAAAAGCTGGTCAAGATCGGCGCGAAGGTCGTGCGGCATGCCCGGTACATCGTATTTCAGATGGCGCAGGTCGCCATTCCGCGCCGTCTTTTCGCCACGATCCTTCGTCGGATTAGCCGGTTATGCCCAGTGCCGGTCTGACGGTGTGCCGGAGGCAATCAGAAACCGTAAAGCGCGATGAGCCGGAGGAAGGTATGTTTCCTTGCCGCCAAAAAGCGATCCGACAGTCTCCTTTGGCCAGAATTCCGGTCTGACGGAGGGCTTGGCGTGACCGCCAAGACCGAAGAACTGCCGGACCGGGGCTTGACAACGGCTGCTTTGCGGCTACAATGTCACGTGCGGGAGAGGGCCACCCCCCCGAGGGGTGGTCAAATGGGAAATCCCGATTGAAGGCCGACCGCTACGGGCGCGGTAGGCGTCTGGCAAATCCCGGATAAGAAGAAAGGCGATTTCATGAGAGCACTGTGGTTAACTGCCACAGTCATTTGTTCGATGCTGCTTGCGGGCTCATTTCAAGCCGACGCGGATGACTTGAGCCCCAAGGCGCCGGCCGTCTCGGGCAATGTTATTCGCGGTGAAATCATGCAACCGACGGTCATCCCCGGCAATTGGATCTGGGAACAGCCGCCGATGCCGCCGCTGGAGAAAGTGCTCCGCGAGGGAAAGCCCAATCCCTTCATCTACGGCCTCTACGAGTGGCCCGCTGGGCATCTTCAGTATCGCGATTCCATCCGGAAGGTCGGCTGGCGTGCGTGCCGCTGCGGCGGGCCGGTGAGCGACGAGGCGATGCGGGCCTTCGCCGAAGACAACATCGAGGTCATGTACTGCGTAGGCACGACGCCCCAAAAGCTCGACGCCACGCCGCAGGAGGACGAAGATTTCGTCCGGAATTACGCGCAGGTCATCACCGCCCTTCTGATGCGCTACGGCCCCAATGGGACGTTCTTCCGGGACAATCCGAAAATCCCTAATCGTCCGGTCTGCAATATCGAAATCTGGAACGAGCCGAATTTCCAGTACTTGATCCCGCCTGACAACCGCCCACAGGCGAATGTTGAGGCAGCCCGGTTCGCGCTGTACGCGAAGCTCCTGCCCGCGGCTTACGCCGCCGCAAAGGGTTACTCGAAGGACGTGAACGTCGTCGGGTTCGGCGCCGGCGGTGCGGATGCGGGGGATATCCGCTTCATCCAAAGTGTCAACGAGGCCGGCCCCTCAGCGGTCCGCGGCTATGACGTTCTGTCCACGCACCCCTACGTCGATCCGGTGGCACCCGAAGCGACCTCCGTTCGTTCCTGGGGCCGTTACAGCATCGCTTCGAGCCTCGAACAGATTCGCGCCATCCTCGCCGCTCATGGCCGCGCCGAGACGCCCATCTGGTACACCGAAGTCGGCTGGGCCATCTCGAAGAAGGATGGCGGACTCTACGAGACGGCGGGAGTGCAGGTCAGCCCCGATCTTCAGGCGGCCTACGTCTGCAGGCTCTACGCCTTTGCGCAGCGGCTCGGCGTCCGGCGCGTCCACATCATGTTCATCACCGACATGGACAACTACAACTCGGGTTTCTTCCAGCGCGACGGTTCCTGGAGGCCCTCCGCGCACGCCGTCCAGACGATGATCCAACTGATGCCCAGCCCGCGGCTGCTGGGCGCGGTGAGCGACGGAAAGGACGGCTATTTCGCCTACCGTTTCGCGCCCGGGCCGGATGAGAGTGCGGCGCCTGTGCTCATGGCCTGGAACGTCTCAGGTCCGAAAGTCGTGGAGCTGGAGATCAGCTCTCCGCGCGCGACGATCACTGACATGCTCGGCCATGAGCAGACGATCCCGGTCGCCGGCGGTAAGATCCGTCTGGAAATCGGACCGCTGCCGATCTATGTGCGCCGGGAATAGGCCGGTTAATAGGAGCAATTGCTGGGAAGAATTGGAGAGGGATAACTGCCCTGAGAGTCGTTCTGCCTGGCAGAGCTGTTCAGGCTACGAGGGCATGTATGATGGAGTAATCGTAGAATAGCGCCGTAGCCTCGAGTTGCGAAATCGCGTGCGCAGGATAGACCCTGCACAGTCTGTATTTGGGCGCTCGGTCCGAAATGAGAATGAGGTAATCACGAAAGGAAACAAAACGGTGAATAGAGCCAGAATCAGCTTCGCGTCGTTCCTTGTGGCTCTGTTTGCCTCGACGGTCTTGGCGGCGGAGGTCAAGATCACTCCAGCCAACCCGCCCGATCTAACCGTGAGCGTCGCGGCAGGCGAGGCGAGATTGCCCGGCGGTACGACAGTCAAATTCGAGGCGGCGCAGCTCAAATTCGATCCCCCCGAGATCCGCAGTCTGTGCTTCTACACCAGGGCTCCTCGCAACTTCGCTTCGTGGTACGAGCCCTGGGAGCCGTGGCCGAGCGGGGATGGGCATCCCGGCGGTGTGAACACCATAGACTTGAAGCCCCACGTCGCCAAGGAGCCGGCAGGCGCGGAAAACGACCGATCGCGCGATGGCAACTTGGACGCCGCTATGGATGAAGAGGGCACGATGATCCTCGGCGACATGTTCCGCCAGGTCATTGCCGATTCGGTTGTCGTCACAAGCGCCGACGGCAACAGGACTTTTAGGATGAACGAGGATTATAAATACAACGCCGAATGGGGCCAGATTGCTAATCTCAAGGGCGGCCTCGGCGAGGAATTCAAAGCCGAACTGAAGGTCGCCTGCAAGTATGCGACGCAGCGGCTCGATCTCGTCCAGGTCGGCCCCGACGGCCGGCTGAGCGTCAAGAAGGGCGCGCCGCGCATAGTCTGCCCGGAACTGCCCGCGCCCGATGCGAGCTGCATGGGCCTCGCCGGCATCTACATCGCCGGCTGGACAGCCGCGGACAATCCTAACTACGACGCTGCCGGCGGGCTTAAGGCCGCCGGCACATACGCCATAACGCCGCACGAGATCTTCCCAATCCAGCCCGCGCCGCCGGTGACGCCCGTTAACAAGGAGGCCCTCGCGCGGAGCGTCAGGAAACTCGCCGCCGGCGGGGAGCTCAAGATCGCCTTCATGGGCGCCAGCGTCACCGTCGGCGCCGAGGCCCCGGCCTGGTGGGCTGACCTCTGGACCGAGAAGAACTTGGGCTTCCCGAGCCGCGTGGTCGTGGGCCTGCGCAAGCGGTTTCCCAAGGCCACGGTCACGCCCATCGCGGCCTTCCAGGGCGGCACGCAAACCAAGTACGGCCTGGAGGTGATGGACAAGGTCGTCATCCCCGGCAAGGCCGACGTGCTGCTCATTGACTTCGGCGGCAACGATGTCTCGGGGCCGATTGGGGGAAAACCGAACAACCCGCCCGAGCAGTTCAAGGAAGATATGCGGGCCATGATTCAGAAGGCCAAGAATGCCGGCATGGAGGTCCTCATCGTCGTCGGCGAGCGGTCGAACCCGTGGCTCAAGCCCAACGTGTTCGAACGCTGGCCTGCGTATCGCCAGGCCATGCTGGACGTGGCGAAAGAGGAGAACGTCGCTGCGGCGGATGTCTGGACCGAGTTCGCCAACCAGGCCTCGCGCGGCATTCCGCCCATCTCGCAGCTTCACAACTGGCTCAACCACCCCGGCAAGAATGGTCACAAGATTTACGCCGATGTGATCCTGCGGTGCTTCGAGTGATAATAGAGGTCCGGACACGCATTCAGGGTACGTTACAACATTTTCGATCTCTTTTCCCGACATGCGTCACCACGCTTGCGGATTCAGAGAAGCCTCCCCTGTCTGCCCCCTAAGGCGTTGAGTCAGCGAAGCGCACCGCAACCCACACCGTGACCCAGACAGCCGGAGCAGAGGCGTTCTTTCGTCGCGCGACTTCCCTTGACACGCGGAGTTCTGAGGGTCAGAATCCGACAATTGATGGCTGACCGTCACGGCCGGACAGATGGCCGAAGGGCCATCGAATCGTTGCAGCGGGTTCACTTCGAGGTCTTTCTTCACCTGGCCGATCTGCGATGGTAGAGTTCCTCGTGGCAGATGCTGATGAGCATGTCTTCAAGGCCAAGACCGCTGTATTTGGCAGTACTTTCTATTTCGGCAAGCAGTCCGGGGACATGCTTTTCCAGTGAAGGCTTACATGACATCGCATATTGGGACATCTGTTCGCGAGACAGGCCCTTTTTCAGGAAATATTCCAGGACATTGTTCTGGAAGAACTCGGGCAGGACTTTCCCCAGATTTTCCGCATAAGCCTTGCCTCTCTGTTCAGGCGTGCCTTTTACATGGATTTCATTGTATATAGATTTCTGCATTATATCCCCTTCTTAGCTAAACCTGGATTTGCCATATGACCACCATACACACGGCGATCAGCCATCAAATGGCGCATTGTGACCATCAGAATCCCGCGTGTCAAGGGTGTCGCACCGCGAAAGAAGGCGCCTGCCCTTGCCGCTGGGCTACAGTCAGAACGACATGTTCGTCTGCCTCACGCAGACGCATTGTAACAATCACCCATTTCAGCCTCTGAGTAAACTTGAATGTCCGGTCACGAATCTCTGATTCTTACAAGGTATCGGGATCGCTCAGGGCGAGGATGACGAGGCAGAAGGCTCAGGTTTGAGTCATGGGTGGTCGATGCTGCCTTCCCGTCGAACCGGCCCGTCGTGATGGTCAACCTGTTCCTGATCTCCCGTGGCGACCGAAGCCCCTGTCCTGATTTCCCCGGAACGTCATACGCTGTAGACGGTTAGTGAAATCATGGACAAACGGCGAATCCGCCACACGTTTTTACCTGACGTTGCCTGCCGCCCCTGCGTCCCGCACGCCGCTTTGGGGATGTTGCGTCACGGCCTCCCAGGCCACTTCCTGCAGCACGCGAACCGTCTCGGCGCCCCACTCGACCTTGTGGGCCTTGGCCAAAATCTCCGGCATCAGCAGGCCTACCGGACTGCGACGGTAAATGACCGCATAATGGCAATACGCCACGAGCACTTGCAGCGGCACCGTGGGGTGCCCGATGCCATCTGAAAACAATTCGGACTGTGCTTTCAAACCGCCGGCCTTTCCGGCGAGAATCCGCTCGCGCAGAGCAATGACCGCCTGGCCGGTCGGCACAATGAACAGCACCTGCTTGCCGAACTTCTGATTCAGTTCTGCGACGTGGTCATCAATGCTCTTAAAAAGTAGCGCGTGACGCTCCCGGAGCTC
>Ga0181536_10004455_pt1 | contig 14809 bp, 11 predicted proteins | sample PEATcosm2014_Bin_41_FD_121105 | JGI IMG/M metagenome (GOLD analysis project Ga0181536, IMG submission 121105) | Peatland microbial communities from MTU Mesocosm Facility, Houghton, MI, USA - PEATcosm2014_Bin17_60_metaG | ecosystem: Environmental > Terrestrial > Soil > Wetlands > Peat | place... | reverse complement strand
GTGGTGGTGTTGGTAAAAGGCGTTCATCGTTATCCTCCAAGGTCACTACCTGGAAGTTTATGCGATGAACGCCTCCAGACACCACCAGGGATACCAAGGGCGAAGCCCTTGACTAGCTTGCCGGCGCGGACTTCAGTCCGCGCTTTTGGCGTCCGCCCTCAGACCGACTGTATATGATCCGATGCGATGCGACAGTTTGCGGGAATCCGGAAGCCGCGCTGCGGCGCGAGTGGCTGGAGACCAACGGGCTGGGCGGTTTCGCGTCGTCCACCATCTGGGGCTTGAACACCCGCCGCTATCACGGCCTGTTGGTGGCAGCCACGAAACCTCCGGTGGGCCGCATGGTGCTGCTGTCCAAGATGGAGGAGACGCTGGTGATCGATGGCCGCCGCTACGATCTGTCGGCCAATCGTTATCCGGGCGTAGTGCATCCGCGGGGGTATCGATATCTGAAGGAGTTCCGGCAGGATCCATTCCCCGTCTTCGTCTACGGCCTCGAAGGGCTGGAACTCGAGAAATCGGTCTTCATGGTTCACGACGAAAACACCGCCGTAATTCAGTACGAATTGCGCGGCGCGATCCCCGCTCGATGCACGCTGGAACTGCGGCCGCTGATCGCCTTCCGCGATTACCACAGCACCACCCACGAAAATGGCGCCCTGGATCCGCGCTTCGAGATCGACGGTGACGCCGTGAAGGTGGCGCCCTACCAGGCTCTCCCGTCACTGTACTTGACGCACTCCGGAGCGGATGTGCAAAAGGCCGGAAACTGGTATCGCAATCTGGAATACGACGTGGAGCGCGAGCGCGGCCTCGATTACCGCGAGGATCTGTTCAACCCGCTGGTCCTGCTTTTTAACTTGCATCGCGACGCCTGCGCCGATGTTCTGGCTTCCATAGAGCGGCAGGGGACGCGCTCGGCCGCCGAGCTTCGCGCCGCGGAAATGGAACGGCGTAAGGCGGTTCTGGCATCCGCGCCTTCCAACCAGCCACTGATACAAATGCTGGCCGCCGCCGCCGGCCAGTTCATCGTGCGCCGCGGCGGCCAAAGCACGGTGATTGCCGGCTATCACTGGTTCAGCGATTGGGGACGGGACACCATGATTGCCCTGCCGGGGCTTACGCTGGCGACCGGCCGTTATGACTTGGCCAAAAGCATTCTGCTGGCTTTCGCCGCGCACGTGGATCGGGGTATGTTGCCCAACCGCTTTCCCGACGCGGGAGAAACACCGGAGTACAACGCGGTGGATGCCACGCTTTGGTTCTTCGAGGCGGTGCGGGCGTTCGCGGCCTGCACGGACGATTACGAGTTCGTCCGCGCCAATCTCTATGAGGTCCTCTCCGATATCGTCTCCTGGCACGAGCGCGGCACCCGTTACGGCATCCGCGCCGATAGCGACGGGCTGCTGAATGCAGGCGAGCCGGGCATACAGTTGACCTGGATGGATGCCAAGGTCGGCGACTGGGTGGTGACGCCACGGCGCGGCAAGCCCGTTGAAATCCAGGCTCTATGGTATAACGCGCTGCGGGTGATGGAAGACCTGGCGCACCGCTATGGCCGCGATCGAGACGGCGCTCGCTACGGCAATCTGGCCGATCGCGCGCGAGACAGCTTCGTGCCGCTGTTCTGGAACGAGACGGCGCAGTGCCTGTACGACGTCGTCGCCGGGGACGCCCGGGATGCTTCCCTGCGCCCCAACCAGATCTTCGCCGTGAGTCTCTTCCATAAGATGCTTCCGCCGGACAAAGCCAAAGCCGTGGTGGACGCCGTCGAGCGGCATCTATTGACACTCTACGGCCTGCGCAGCCTGGCGCCCGGCGATCCGCAATATCGCGGGCGTTACGAGGGCGATCCGCGCAGCCGCGACAGCGCGTATCACCAAGGCACGGTATGGCCCTGGCTCATGGGTCCCTTTATTTCCGCATACCTCGATGTGAACGGCCGCTCGCGCGCAGCCCGCGAACAAGCAGCGTCGTGGCTGTCGGAGTTCCGGCGATACATCGAGCAGGAAGGTCTCGGCCAGATTCCTGAAGTCTTCGATGGCGACCCGCCGCAGCGGCCCGGCGGCTGCATCGCGCAGGCCTGGAGCGTCGCGGAACTGTTGCGAGCTGCCGGCATTGGGAACGACGTAACCGGAAGTTGGACCGGCCGCCTCGTCCCCCCGGCCTGACTTCCGGATGCGCGACGAATCATTCCCCCTTTCCGGAGGTGCCACTTCAGCAGGATGCAGCGTTGGACTGCCAACAGCTCATGAAGAGGCCATCGGATTGATACCATGATTTTCCCCCTTTGTGTGTGCAAAAGTGTCCCCAAACGCTTACGGAGTATGCCCCAACCGCCTTACGCGTCTGTTCGGTCTTGCGCATGCCGAGGGCGCGGATGGTCGTGCCGAACGGGCCGTCGCCCTTCAGGTGTTATTACTTGGTGGTCATGTAGCGTACGCGATCGAGGAAGTCGCGGTGTCCTTCTCTGTCCACCAGAGAACGAAACGCGGCGCCGAACATTGGCGCCTTGTCGAAGGCCTCACTAAGCGCCTTGTCAACTTTGTCGAGCGCGTCCGCGTCGGGCGTGGTGAAGTAGAAGATGGCGAGCCCGATCTTCTGGGTGTGGAAGTCTTCGGTATCCAACGAGTATGAGTTGACCACGCCATCCGCCAACAGCTTGTCAAACACCGGTATCAGGGTGCTCTTCTCCAGTTCATTGAACTCGCGCATATCGCCCGGCTTCACTTGCCACTGGCTGCCGCTAAGGTAGCCGCCGCTCCATGTGCCGGGACGGGAGTTGTGGATGCGGCTCACCGTGATATAGTCCCAGTGCTTTGAGGCGGCCAGCATTGGTGAGGTGAGCCCCGGCCGCGACCACTGCGCTTCCAGGGCCTTCGCCAGACGGCCCTCGGAAGTAGCGCTCATCCAACTGCCATGTGTTGGCTCGCCCTCCTGGTGAATCAGGTTGACGAAGGAGCCGTAGGCGATCAGCGTGCCATCGGCGACGGGCTTGTCCAACGTCGATTTTTCCTCGTCGTCGTTTTTGAGAAATTCGCCCCATTGGGCCCGCGGAGCGGTCCACTGGGAAATGTAAGTGTAGACGGGCGGCTTGCCTTTGTCGTCCTGCGCGCGCAACGTCGTGAGCGCCGCCATCGCCAGAAGAGCCAGCAACCCACCAGCGCGGATTGTGCGTTTGAGCATACGTTTTCCCCCCAGATAGTATTGATCCGTTCGTTCAAGCTGACGGGTCGTAACAGAGTACCGTGCCACTGGTTCGAAGTCAAGCTGCGTTGGCCGGCCTGCCAGACGCATCACCAAACCCGGAAGGTGGCCGGTTTTTCTGTCGGCGGAGGAAGGGGCGGTGGTGGCACCGCGCCAGAAAGTAGGGGAAGAGTGGCCGACATTACCGGCCAATCTCTGCCCATTCTCAGGGTGTGGAAAGTTTTCGGGCTTCGGTCGTGATCTTGGTAAGGCGATTGGTGAGCCGATCAAGGCAGGTGCGTGAAGCACCGTTGGGCAAGGTGCGGCGAAACATTTCGAGCACATGTTGGGCGGAGAGCAGTGCGTCGATGACGCCGTCCAGGCCGGCGCTCAGTGAGGCCATCGGCATTTTGGGCAGGGGAACAAGATGGCGGGGCTGGACGGGGTGGCCAACAAGACGGACCCGGGCGAACCGCTGGACAAGGACATCTACGATCTGTCGCCGGAGGAGATGCGCAACGTGCCGTCGATGCCGGCATCGCTCGATGAAGCGCTGAGTTGCCTGGAAGACGATCACGGCTTCCTGATGAAGGGGGACGTGTTCACCGAGGAACTGATCGAGACGTTCATCGACTACAAGCGCAAGAACGAGGCGGATGCCATTCGGTTGCGGCCGCATCCCTACGAGTTCGCGCTCTATTACGACGTGTAGGGGCGTCTGGCTGGTGATGCTGTATTGCTACCGGGCTGCGACGCAAAGAACTGGCGCAATTGAAAGTGAGCGATATCGATTGGACGGGCATGCTGAATCACGTCCATCGAGGCAAGGGCCGTCAGGAATCGCGCCGTCGTCCTTATCCCGAGGTTGCTCGAAGAGCTTCCCGATTATTGACTGCGGACGAAATCGAATCCCGAAACCTTCCTGTTCCCCGGTGGAGGCCCCTGCTCACGTGAGCCGATGTGCCGCTGAGCGCCACGTGGCGTCTTCCGCGGGTCAAACACGCTGCCCAGCGCGCCGGCTTGAGGTAACAGAGCTGATAATGAAAGAGACTTAATCGTTTCCCAGTTCCGGTTTGCAATACTTCCGAACAACATTCATCCGTCGGTAGCGGTTCTAACTAGACTCACTACCCATCCGCCTCCGTGTCCGCCGCCTCTCCCAGACATCCCAACGGAATCATTATTGTTCCCTGACAACTTCTTTATGCCTCCATATCTATCGTGTAAAGAGGCACACAGACGCACGGCAGAATTATGTCCTTGCGCGACAGCCCGCAGTTTCCGCTGGCCGAGATCGAGCGGTCGGAACGCCCGCTCGAAGTGGTGGTGCCGTATACGAATCCGGCGCCGACGGCCCGAGCGCTGGCGGTGGCGACCGAACTGGCACGGGGTTTCGACGCTGCGGTCACGTTGATGGCCGTGCATGTGCTCCCGTATCCTTCGCCGTTGGAATGTCAGGAGGGGATACGGAAACGGCTGGAAGCCGAACTGACCGCTGTGGCGCGTACCAGCCCGGTCGCGATCCGCGTCAAGCTGGTCTTCGCGCGCGATCGCGAGGATGCCTACCTTGGTCTGCTGCAGCGCCAGTCGCTGGTCGTGATCGGTACGAGAGATCGCTGGTGGAGAACGCGAGAGGAACGCCTGGCGCGCAGACTAACCGCCAGCGGCCACAGCGTCGCCGTCGTTAAGGTGAGATAAAAATGCTGAATTTGTTCTTCGTGGTGCTCACTATTTTTGTTTTTCCTGATCGCTTGGCTTGTGCGGCCGCTGGAGCGCCTGGTATAACTATGCCGGCTCGCTGCTGGCTTTCAGCTTGATGCTACTCACTTATCTGATCCAGCGGATACAGGAAATCCTGCCGCTCAATCCCCAAGACTTGCTCGGCAAATTGATTACGCCCGACCAGGCCCTTCATCACCGCCGTTAGTTTCGGCACTAACACCAATTGATAGGTCTACACGCCCGAAATACAGTCAGTTACTTCACGCAAATGGTAGGGCTGGCCGTGCATAACTTCACTTCGGCGGCGGCCGGCATCGCCACCGTGATCGCAGTCGTGCGGGGATTTTCGCGGTGGCAGGCGAACTCCATCGGTAACTTCTGGGTAGGAAGGCGGCGCGCAGACCATCGCGCAGGGACCCGTCGCCTCGCAGGAAGCCATCAATGCCGTCTTTTGCAAGCTAAGGCTCACATTCCGCTCACGGCGACCGAACCTACCACGACAGCGGCGTTACCCTCGGGCAAAGTGCCGCGCCGCAGCGTTGCCCGGATGCGCGCCAGCAGTTCCTCCATGCCAAAAGGCTTGGTGATGTAATCGTCGGGGCCCGCATCGAGCGCGGCCACCTTATCCTTCTCGCTGTTGCGCACCGAAAGGATGATGACCGGCACGTCCGATCCGAGGCGCAAATTCTGGCAGGTTTCCAACCGGCCCATGCCGGGCATGTCCATGTCCAGCAGGACGAGGTCCGGCATTTCTGCGGAGATCCTGGTTAGAGCTTCGCCGTTGCGGGCCTCGATGACTTCGTATTTGTGCCCGACCACTAGGTTGGCTTGGTGCCCCGCGGGGCGCAGCCGCGCGATGATCGAACGGGCCAGGATTTCGGAGGGCATCTCCACGTACTTACTATAAGCGCAACCGCTCCCTTACGGTCGCGGCTCGGTAACTCGGTAACAGTTCCATGTTAATCGGTAACGGTCCTATGTTAAGATGTTTGCTAATTCTGCATACCCCGAGCACCCTGGCATGACCCAGCCGCAACGGCCGCGTGCCGTTAATGTCGTAGTCGCAACCACGGTCATGCTGTCGTTCATCTCGTTCTGGAGAGCGGCAGCTATCGTGCTCAGCGATCTGGCTTCCTCGGCGTACTACGTGGGGGGCATCGCCGAGCAGGCCATCGGCAAGGCTGCGCCGTGGTTCATCCTGGCGATCATGTTGTTCTCGTATGCGGTGCGCGCCATCTACATCGAAAGCTGCAGCATGTTTGTGCGCGGCGGCGTGTACAAAGTCGTGCACGAGGCCATGGGCGGCACCCTGGCGAAGTTCTCGGTCTCCGCGCTGATGTTCGACTACGTGCTCACCGGCCCTATCAGCGGCGTAAGCGCGGGCCTGTACCTGGGCGGGCTCATCAACGAGACCGGCGAGTACTTGAAGATCCCTGGCATGCACGTATATCCGCCCTATTTTGCGGCGGTGTTTGCCGCGGCGGTCACCATTTATTTCTGGCGCAAGAATATCATCGGCATCCACGAATCCAGCGAGAAGGCCCTGCGCATCATGCAGGTCACCACAGTGATGGTGGTCATCCTGATCGGGTGGTGCCTGATCACGATCTTCAAGAACGGGTACCAGCCCGTGCCGCTGCCGACCCTGGCCAATCTCCACTTCAGCAAGGAAGGGCTGGGTTGGCTGCGCGGAACGGCGGCGCCCTCGATCACCATCATTGCCATACTGGTGGGCCTCGGCCATTCACTGCTGGCCATGAGCGGCGAAGAAAGCCTGGCCCAGGTGAATCGCGAAATCGCGCACCCCAAGCTGAAGAACCTGGAGCGCGCCGGTTTCGTGATCTTCATCTACAGCATGCTGTTCACGTCGCTGGTCTCCTTCTTCGCGGTGATGATCATCCCCGACGCGGCACGGCCCAAGTTCCTGGACAACCTGATCGGGGGGCTCTCCATGTTCCTGGTGGGGCCGATGTCCGTGCGGCTGCTGTTTCATGCCTTCGTGGTGCTGGTCGGGACTTTGATCCTATCCGGAGCGGTGAACACGGCCATCATCGGCTCCAACGGCGTGCTCAACCGGGTGGCCGAGGACGGCGTGCTGCCGGACTGGTTCCGTCATCCCCACCACAAATTTGGGTAGTGGGCTACTTTGGTTTTCCACAGGCTTGACGCGAAGCGCCCAAACGTGCCAAGCTTGAGATGTATGCAAAAGCGTTCACGCAATGAACCAGAAGACGAATTCCAGGCCGGGATCATGGCCGTTAACAGGCTCACTGGCGAAAAGCCAAACGGGCAACCCAAACGGGAACTCCCCAAGCTAACCAAATCCGTCGTGTCGCAACTCATGGCCCAAATGGGCCGGAAGGGCGGCAAGATCGGCGGCAAGCGCCGCGCGGCCAACATGACCGATGAACAGCGCAGCGCAGCCGCTTCGATGGCAGCAAAGGCGCGTTGGGCCAAACAGGCGTAACTGTGGAGATTAACCAATCTCTTTTGCTCCGCGCACTGGTGAAGTTGATCGCGTCCGTACAGGCAGACCGGGCCGCGTCTCTGAAGCTTTCAAACGAGGTCGCCGCGTTGCGGAAGGCTTTGCGGGACGTACAAGGCGATGACTTCCTTCCGCTTGTAGATCAGTACGGCAGAGACCTCGACCAAACATTAGGTCCAGCAATGGCTGGCGACGTTGCATCTCTCGCCGAAATTCTTCGTTTAATAAAGCAAGCGCTGCCCGACAGCGATCCGTAGTGCTTTTCATTGGAAGCTCCAAGCGACCTGAAAATAATTTGAAAACATATCACTAAAACGCTTGACAATGCGTAAGCGGTAATGCATAATAGAAGCATGAACCGCCTCACTTCCGAACAGCGTGCCAAGGTCATTAGTTGCTTGATTGAAGGCAACTCCGTGCGCTCCACTGTCCGCATAACCGGCGTGGCGAAAAAGACCGTCATGCGGCTCGTGTATGAAGTCGGCACCTTCTGCGCTCAATACCAGGATCGGATCTTCCAGAACCTCAAATGCGAACGGATGCAGGTTGATGAATGCTGGTCCTTTTGCTACTGCAAACAGAAGACCGTTACGGAAGATATTGCAGCAAAGAACCCCGGCGCGGGCGATGCGTGGCTCTGGGCCACAATTGACGCCGATACCAAGCTGGTGCCGTGCTGGCTGATCGGCAAACGCGACCCGGCAAGCGCGCGTGACTTCATCGAAAGCCTTGCGGGGCGGTTGGCGAATCGTATCCAACTTACCAGCGACGGGCTGAAAATGTACATCACGGCGGTCGATAAGGCGTTTGCAGGCGACATCGACTATGCGCAACTGGTGAAGATTTACGGCCTGCCGGAAGAGCCTGAGAAGCGGTACAGCCCGGCCGTTTGCATCGGCTGTGAGAGTCACGCTATCATCGGCAACCCCGACCCGAAACACATCAACACGAGCTACATTGAGAGACACAATCTCAGCGTGAGAATGACGGTACGTCGGTTCACCAGACTGACTAACGCCTTCTCGAAAAAGATTGAGAACCATATCGCTTCCGTTGCGCTTGGGTACTTCGCCTACAACTTCATCAAGATTCATCGCACCCTCCGCACGACTCCCGCGATGGCCGCCGGGGTGACAGATCGCCTATGGGATGTAAATGACTTGGTTGCCGCGTGGGAAGCGGAAGAGAGTCAACTAGCGGCCTAGAAATAGGCATCTGGCCTCTCCACAATCCTGTGCAGATTTCCCAGCTTAGCTACCAACCCTTGGTAACAATAACGCAATGACCCACTAAGTGGAAAGGTTCTACCTGGCAAAAATATCGTATTATCCATACCCACATCTGGGGTTAACTGCAAGAACGCGGATACCGCCCGCGCGGAGTAAGCCATAAGAAGCGTGGATGTTTCATCTGTCCATATTCGGACAGCCTCTATCCATTGTCCTTCAATGACTTCGTTCTCTCGATAGTTAGCCACGATGTCGGGTACCGTGGATTGTAAATGTTGACCTTTCGCAATTATAGTAGAAACTTCAGACACTCGCTTGTCAAGCGCGGAGTGGCGTCGTTTCTTAGCACAGCGCTCTTTTATGCCGATTAGTACCTCGTAAGCAATGAGAGCTAAGACTAGGCTCTCAATGACCAGCATCGTGTAGTCTATTGGCCGACCCCCTTCAAAAAGGATGCGTTTAAGCGTATGCCACATAAAAGCCACAGTGATGAATGCGCACGCCAATATGCGGATGGTTCTGTGCGTCATCGCAGCCACCGCGCAACGAATCCAGTGTAGCACAAGCGCTTACGCATGCCGAGGGCGCTGTATGATATGCTGTCCCAATGCCCCCTGATCTTTCCCCAAACGAGAAGGCCGCGCGCACACGCAAGCTTCGCGCCCGTGCCCGTAAAGCCGTAGCAACCAAGAAGCGCATGAACGCCTTTACGAAAGTCCGCGCTGCTGAAGCCGCCAGCAAAGAAGCTTTGCGCGCCTATTGCGAAGCGCACAAGTGGCGCGTGGCCTTCTTTGAAGGCAAGACCGGCGCGGCACGCACGGGCATCATTGACGCGATCATTTTCCGCATCAGTCGCCAGGATGCCGATGTCCTGGACCTTCGGCTTGTCCAATTGAAAGGTGGTCGTGCGGGCGCTAGTGGAGCGGAAATAGCACGGCTCAAGAAAGCCAGTGGAGCGGTAGTGGTCAATTGGCTGATTGCCGCCTTCGATGGTGATACACTCCACTTGGTGCCAGAGCCAAAGTAGCCCACTACCCAAATTTGGAACCAGCTCGCGCCTCATCAACCTGATCGTCATCCTGCAACTGATCACCATCGTCATCAGCCGCGGCGATGTCTACATGCTGGGTGAGGCGTACGCCTTTGGCGTGGTGTGGAGCTTCGCCATGAAGGCACTGTCGGTGCTGGTGCTGCGTTATAAGCAGCCGGGGGGCCGCGGATGGAAGGTGCCGCTGAATTTCCACATCTCGGGCACGGAGATTCCCGTCGGGCTGATCCTGATCACGATCACGCTGTTCGCGCTGGCCTTGATCAACGTGGTCACGAAGGAGATAGCCACCATCTCCGGTGTGAGTTTCACTATTGCATTCTTCATCGTGCTCGAATTCTCCGAAAAGTACAATCGCCTGCACACGGCCGCGCACTCGCAGGAGTTGGAGAAGTTCAACCTGAACACGAACGACGACGTGTCGGCGGACGCCGCGCACGTGCGGCCCGGCAACGTGATCGTGGCGGTGCGCAACCCGAATCGCATGGAGCACCTGCAGCGCATTCTGGAGAAGACCGATACGCGCCGCATCGACATCGTGGTGCTCTCAGTCCGCCAAGTGACGCAGGCGGCTTCCGGCGAGCATCCGCTGGATGCCAGCCAGATTTTTTCAGTGGATGAGACCGCCGTCTTCACCAAGGTCGTGAACCTGGCGGAGAAAGCCGGCAAACATGTCGAGCTGGTGGTGGTACCGGGAAGCGATCCGTACGCCGCCATCGTAGCTACCGCGCAACGCCTGCAATCCTCGCGTATCGTGATGGGACTGTCGCCGAAGTTGAGTCCGGCCGAGCAGGGCGCCACGGTCGGGCGCGAATGGGAAAACCTGCCCGAGCCGCGGCCGTCGCTATCGCTGGAAATCGTGGTGCCGGGCGATGAAGAATCCATCTTCTACAACCTTGGCCCGCATCCGCCCAGGCTCTGGCCGCAGGATCTCGACTTGCTGCATCAGCTTTGGCTGGATCTGTCCGCCAAAGGGCCCGGCGCGAAGCTGCACCATCGCGACATCGTAGGCGTGGCGCTCCGCCGTATGCAGGAGGCGCTCAAGTCCGGGCATGCCGACGAGGTTTTGGCGGATGTGATGCGGGAGATTTCGAACGGGCCGGCGAAGCCACCGGCGGCGACGAAGAAGTCAGAGGCCAGCGCTCCCTGACGGTCCGAGGTGGCGTACGGGATCTGGAATTGGAAAAAGCTGTGGAAAGAGTGCGGGTCGTCTGGTGGCCTCGGCTACGATTCTTAAGGAATCGCTCAAGGGCACAGGCCGACCGGGGATCGGCTGCGATGGTGGAGCTGGATTCGGGCGCCCGCTCCTGACCGCTGCCGCAGCCCGGAGCTTCGACAACAACCCCAACGGCTGGGGCTCGATGCATCTTGATTATAAAGCGCCTGCGCTGACAACTTTGGTGCAAACGGTTTGACCGGTTATTTTTACGATAACCGGCCAATCGCTACCTTTTTCCCTTTGTTTTATTTCGTCTCGTGCGAGTCAACGGCCCCCGCTTGATCTCGTCGCGCCGCCTCGCCCCTCACCCAATCTGTGAAGTGGTACAAATGGCTGGCGCTTCGCGCATCCTGATGCCGCCGGCCCGTTCCGGCACCCGCCGCCCGTCTTCCCCGCCGCGCGCACCAGCTTGCGGATGGGGATGCGCGCCGCGCGGAAGGCGCCCGCGTCCATGATTTGCGCGGGGCCGGGCGGGGGAGGGCGTATTATTTTCGAGTGCGCCGTGATTCGAGAACGTCGGCGAGCGGCCACTTCACCGGGATGCCCGACGCGCAGCCATGTGCCTGCACGCCCGTGGCATAGTTGCGCCGGGGGATAACTTCCGGATGACCGTGATCCGGGCGGAAGTTTAGCCGTTGAATTCTCTGCGGCAATCAGCGGTGTTTAGAACGTCTTCACGAACGGGGTGGCGTTGATTGTGACTCTTGGCTTATCACGTTGGTTCGCTACTTCTATGCTTGCCTCGAAGACCTTCCGTGACATGCCATTCCTGACCGCATCGACACGGTATTGGATCTCCTTCAGGCGAAGCGTACGAGGATGCGTTTCTGTGGTTGTGCTGAGCCATAGCTCCGTATCCGCTGGTTTGAGTGCGACCAACTCACGTAAGTAGCGCTCGATCCCGAGACGTTGGAACTGCTGATTTACTTCTTCAGGCGCATAGCGAATTGCATTGGGACTTTCGCTCCCTGTCCCACTACCTTGGCTATGGGAACGCTGCCACCCGGCCAACCCGACCTCAATACCCGGGAACATTTGCCGTTCGAAACCCTGGCGGCCGGGTGCCGGCTGTAGGCGGCTCTGGATCACAGTAGCTCCGAAGACATCCTTAAAGGTACGCTCGCTAAATTGCATTCTACCCTCCTCTTCTGCGCGGCCAGAGTGCCGTCGAACCTGTGTTTAGGCCAATAGGGCGAGCCGGCGGCGGTAAGTGACACGAGGTAGCCCCAAGCCCTTGCCTGACTAGTTCGAGCTACGGTTAGCCGAACACTCACTGGGCGCAAGCCTTCTGCCAAACCCGTACCAATCGGATGTGTTTGCGCAAGCCGCTGATAATCCAGCGATTCCGAACCGGCAGCGGAAACGCGCGGGCGCCTGCGCCCAAATCCCCAGGTGAATCCAGTAACCAAAAAGTGAACAATTCCATGAACCCAGCTAAGTTTTCCTGGGGGTTGGGACTCGTTTCGGAACCCCCAACGGTGACCCAGAATTGATCGCCGCGGCCTCGGACGGTGTCGACCGGGCCCAGTAGCATGGCTGGCGCTTCGCGCATCCCGATGCCGGCAGCCCGTTCCGGCGCCCGCCGCCCGTTGCCCGTCGCCGCGACCGCCAGCGCACGGATGGGGATGCGCGCCGCGCGGGAGGCGCTGCGGCCATGATGTGCGTGGTTGCTCAATGTTGCACTGAGTTGATCCAGGGGAACCCCATGCTCCGCGCCGAATTACCGAGAGTCGAGAAAAACAGACGCGCCCAGCTTAACACCGGATGAGATCCGCAGACTCCGGGAGGCCTGCCGAGGCGATAGGACGTTCGCTCGTGGAAACGGCGCTTGCCACCGCCACCAGGCGCTGAGAATTGCTCGCGCTCCAGTGGGCAGACCTCGATTGGAGTTCGGGAGTGTTGACCATCAGCAAATCGCTGGAACAAACGAGGGCGGGCCTTCGGATGAAGCGACCGAGAAAGTCGCGACCGTGCCAACTGCCGCAATCCGCGCTCGTCGCGCAGCGGTTCCATAGGGAACAGCAGCAGGAACACCGCAGGCTTTACGCAAGCGACTACAAAGACCTGGATTTGAGGCCGCGAACGCTTGTGCTCTGAGACTTAAGCTGTGAACGAATCCTGCTCGCGTTCCTCGGTAAAGAACATCTGCACGTGCGCAACATCGCGCTGATCTCTGGCGTGCATCTTCCCGTCTTTGCACGCCAAACAACGTGCCCTGGTGTATGTAGGCCAACGTGCCGGATCGGCTTGAGGTGGGCGCGTAGCGGGCAAAATAGCCGCCCCGCTCCACCACCTTCACCTGGCCGGTCTTCAGCGACAGCACGTAGATGGCGGCGTTGTCCCAGTCTCCAGCAACGGTTGGACTGCCGCTAAACAGCACGGCCCTGCCTCCCGGCAGGATCTGCGGCCAGCGATGGCTCGCATCACCTGTATCGCCGGGCCTCGAGAGCGCTTGTGGCGCTCCTCCCGAATCCAGAACACGGGACAAGCCGGTGCCCGAGATTGCGTTTAGCTAAACGACGATACTGCCGTCCTCGCCCCAACTGGCGCCGCGGGCACTGGGCGCATCGCACAGTGTGACCGCCGCGCCGCCCTGAACCGAAATCTTCTTCATCTTGCGCCCGGCGAAGAAACCGATCCATTGGGCGTCGGGCGAAAAGAACGGATCGGCCGCGCCTTCGGTCCCGGCGAGCGCCGTTGGGTTGGCCTGATCCAGCAGCCGCGTGGCGAGTTGTTCCTTGCCGTCCGCTCCGTGCGCGACAAAGGCAAGACCGCGAAGGAGCCTCATTGCTGCACCGTAATCAAAGTGGCGGAGGGCGACTGCGCGCCGAAGACCGTCGCTACCACGGGGTAATCTCCATTAGCCAGCGAGGTTGGAATCTGGATGGCCACCTGATACAGCCCTGCGAATCCAGGCGAAAGGGCCGTTGCATAAACGGTGGCTGGCGTTTTTCCCAACGTGACCATCACCTCGTTGGCGGTGTAGTAGGTAGTGCTGGACGGCACGTTGACGCCCACTGGCGTAGACGGGTTCGTCGGACCAAAACCGGTTCCCCAAAGAATGATGACATCGCCAGGCTTGGCGGGTACTGTCAGTAGCCCGGAGATGGTGCCGTTCTTCACGGCTAGGCTGTAATCCTGCCTGGTGGCTACCACATAGCTGCCCCATTTGAAGAAGGCTGGCTGGACCGGTTGGCAAACAACGGCGACTGCCGGGCTCGTACCGGTCGAATTCGTTACTGTCACCAACACTGTTCCCGTTCCCACGTTGGGGACCAGTGCATTTATCTGTGTAGGGCTTATGTAAGAAACATAGGCAGGCTGTCCGCCGACGCTTACTCTGACACCGTCCAACTGCGTTGGCAGGTTGTTCCCCGAAAAATCCGAACTGTTCCAGCTTCGCGTGGTGGCAGATAGGTTCGTGCCCTCGATGGTGATCCAAGTCCCTGGTGCGATTCCGGGCAGGAAGCTCGCACCGTTCACCACGCCGCCTGAAGCGATGGAAGGTGCAGAAGAGTAGGCAGACGAAACAAACACCCACGCCGCCCCAACGTGGGCGTTGAAAGAAACGCTGTCGTCATCGGGTCCCCCCACGATGGCCGTATTGCCGTCGGACGATAGCGCCACCGAAGTGCCCTGCTGTGCACTCCCAGCCGCACCGGTCCCAACCATTTTGCTGCCCTGCTGGGTCCACACGTCTCCCAAGCGCGTATACACCCATGCCGCTCCCGCTCCGCCGTTATCATTCGGTCCACCCACGATGGCTGTGTTGCCGTCGGACGATAGCGCCACCGAAGTGCCCTGCTGTGCACTCCCAGCCGCACCAGTGCCGACCAGTTTGCTGCCCTGCTGGGTCCACACGCCTCCCGATCGTGTATACACCCATGCCGCTCCGGCGGTGCCGCTGTCAGTGGGTCCAC
>Ga0181536_10004452_pt1 | contig 14814 bp, 14 predicted proteins | sample PEATcosm2014_Bin_41_FD_121105 | JGI IMG/M metagenome (GOLD analysis project Ga0181536, IMG submission 121105) | Peatland microbial communities from MTU Mesocosm Facility, Houghton, MI, USA - PEATcosm2014_Bin17_60_metaG | ecosystem: Environmental > Terrestrial > Soil > Wetlands > Peat | place... | reverse complement strand
GTCTACGCCGGCAAAACCGTTTAGAGGGCGCCTCTGCCGCACGCGAGGGCCCTCCCGTCGCGAAGGCCTGCGCGCCCGTAGCTCAGCTGGATAGAGCACCAGACTACGAATCTGGGGGTCGGGAGTTCGAATCTCTCCGGGCGCGCCATTAAAATCAATGGCTTGCACAAACGTCATCTCGTCCGCGCTTCCCAGAATTACAATTGGGAAGCACATGGGAAGCAGCGGCAGATATTTCTGCCGCGGGCTTCGCGCAGTCGGCGTGCAATCCTCCAACTGCCGCAGCGCCCGCGCGCTGAACTGGGGCGTGACCAATCGCCGCTGGCCCATCGCTGAGGCGAGCGTGGCGGATACCCATTCATCCGGCGGGGCAATCGGCGCTCGTCTATCGGGTCGGCCGCGGCCTGGACGACCGATCAGCCTGGGCTATTTACCATCTGTCGAGCATGGCCTTGACAACGCCGACGAACGATGCGCGACGCCGCCAAAGCGCGCGCCCGTGGAGGCAAAGAAGGAATTCTTTTGGCCCCAGCAGCCCCCGGGAGGGGGGATTGAAGGTCGAGAGGGGGGCCTTCACATTTCCCCGCAGAGAATTTTCTAGAATTTCGGCACATTGTACTCATATTGCACGTGTAATATTCGCGCTCGCCTTGGTTTTGATTCGGGTCCATATTGGAGCTTATGCGACTTCGAGGCGGGAGAGACCGTCACCGGCTGCCTAGCCCCGGAAGTCGCGCCTTGTGTAGCCTCGCTCGCGGAGACCCGGCGGTCCCTTATCTGCGATCAATTCGCGAAAATGCGCCGCCTGCGTTTCATAGTAGGCAACCGCTTTCGCGATAGCCTTTCGGCGCTCTTTGTTTTCTGAACTCGTTGCGGCGAGTTCTCGCCTATGCGCCCGCAAACTGTTTTCTATCCGGCTGATCGTTCGCCCCATGTCGTGTTGCTTCACGCGCAGCGTTTGCGGATAAACTCCCGTCACGACATACGGACGGCGCAGCTCGGAGTCGTACACTTCCCGCTGACTGGACCAGAGCGCGTGCGCTATTGGTTTATCGTGGTGCCGTTCCAGCAATTTTATAATTACTTCTTCGGCCTCTGCTTCCGTTACCGGAAATAATGTCCCTATGTACGCGCGTGCGTTGCAGAACGTGAATGTCTCAGAAAGTCTATGCCACGAGACGCAGGCGTTATTTATCACTATCGGCGAGCCGCTATTCGCCAATGGTTTTGGAAGTAAAATTAAATTGTGATCGGCCATTTTTAGAGCAGCGGCACCTAATACGCGTTTGGCGTATTCTTTCAAAGTTGGTTTGAGTTCATTGTCTTTGTCTCTAGTCATTCGCATAAAGTCAATTATCGCTGTTCCTACGTGCAATTGTTCTTTTGCTTTTCTGTCCAGCCAATCCACCCCGTCGAGCGACACAAACCGCAGAAATTGCGTTACACCCAACATATTCGGTTCATCTGTGCTCCCGACGCTCAGCGCGATATCAACAACCAAACGCCGCTCGCGCCCCTCAGAGTCCTGATAGTCATATGTCCATCGGTGGCCGTCGGGGTCGCCGCAATGGGTTGAGATCACTACGAGATCATAGGGCAACCATTCCAGCATTTCGCCGACGTCGCGAACATTTGCACCTTCGTTGCGATACGTGCGGACGAATGCACCACGCGGCGCGAGCAGACGTTCTGCGGCCCTAATTTCGCGGGCCTCGTCTTCCTTGTTCGGGTCTACTAGACAAACGAAGCTCATGCCCGGTTCTTTGGGCTGTTCCGCAGCGAACCCGTTGAGCGTCGCAATCCCCATGTTAGGGTAGCGATATATATGCGTAGACGGCACATCGGAGACGCCGAAGCCATACGGCAGGCCGCCAGTTACGAACGTGATGGACCCCCTCACCGGAATTGGCAGCGGTCCGCAGAGCGCCAGCAGTTCCGCTTTCAGTTGTCCCAAAAGATCGGTTAGCGGCGCATCGCGATTCTCGTACACGGCATAGAATTGTTCGAGAATTTCGTCGCGTAAAGTTTCATCGACTTCGGGGACTAGGCACAGTCCAGCCCCCAACGCATACGCATAGTTTGCGGCAATCACCTGTGCGATGTCGTTCCCCTCCTCGCACACCACGAGATGCGGCGCTTTCGACGCCACCGGGTCGCGCGGCGAAGGGCTGTCATTGAAATGCATGTCGCAACGTGCGCGGAGTGCTTTGAGCAGCCCTAACCCGATATGCTCGCGGCCCCATTGTAGCGGCTCCTTTGGGCGCGATCCGTAAATGCGGTCGATATCATCGTTGCTCTGGATCAATCGGAGCGTGGGGCGCAGTCGCGGCGCAAAGTTCGCCGTGAGGTACGCCGACGTTTCGGCAGGCATCCCCGCCAAAAACACCGTTTCAGCTTTTCCTCTGCCCAGCGCGTTGTTCAATCGGATTGCTTCCGCTTCCCGATCCGCTCGCATCATGCGCGGGCCTTCCAGAACCGGGACATACTGACCGGGCGCGGCCAAGGCGCACGACATGCGAGCCGCGAGCTGGGCGTCGTCTGTAATCACCATCGTGCGACAAAGCGTCGGACAGCGCATGGCCCCCCCTGTTCCTATGCCTACTTCCACTGTTGCATAATTCAAGATTTTTGTGCCGGGGGCCGCCTTCAATGAAATCAATGAGTTATGCGGTGCAGAAATTAGGCGCATAAAGGTCCGCTCCCCGCCCAACGCAGACGGTTAGCGCCCACGGGCGCGCTCCCGCCAATCGCCGGCTTTTCATGACGACGAATCCCGATCGCTCCAGGTGCTCCACAAGCCGCTTGGCGACGATCCGCGCCATCATCTCGGCGGCGTCCTGCTTCCGCTTGCGCCCGTCGAAGCGCAGCGCAAACGCGAGGGCGTCGGCGAGGTCTTCGGTTGAGGCGGGGCGAAGGTCGTCGGACATGGTGGCCAGGATAGTCGGCTTGTGGGAACAAATAAAGAACATAGACCGTTATGAATCTGCGTCATAAAGGCCGCGGCATCGACCACGGATTGTTGCCCACTGCGCGGAAAAGAGCGAAGTTGTTCAAGAGGTGACGGCGGAAGGGGGGGCCATGTCGAAAAGGGTGTTGTCGCGGGCCGCTGCGATCGGATTGCTGGCGGTTTTATCTGCGTGTTCCGACTCAGCCGACGTATTCCCCCTTAATCCGGCCGCCCGGGAACTTGGGCCTGTTAAGGCGTCATTCGTCCGCACAGGTGTTGGGCGCGGGCCAGTGACCGTTACCATGGCCGACGGCGAAGTGCTGACAGGCGAATACCGAGTCGCGTTTGGGACCAGCGAAGCGTTCGCGTTTTCGGGAAGCCAATCGGCAAGCGCGATCGTTATAGCCGATGGTCCCGTGCAATTCGTAGTGACGGGTCCGAAGACACAACTGCTTTGCCGAGGAACGAGCAATGTAATGGGCCACGGCAGCGGACAATGTCAGAATGCGGAAGGGGCGGTTTGGGCGATCAGTTGGTAGGTCGCCAGCCACCATATCGCGAGGAAGGTTTCGGCAAGGGGTAAGCCCCGCTCGTGTTCCGCGTTCGGCTTAGGTGAGGATGGCCCGCGGGTGACGAGCCCTCGCCGATCTGGAACGCGACGCTTTCGCGCAATGACGAAGCCCGATCGCTCCAGATGCTCGACAAGGCGCTTGGCGACGATCCGCGCCATCATCTCAGCAGCGTCGTGCTTCCGTTTTCGGCCATCGAAGCGCAGCGCGAACGCGAGGGCCTCGGCGAGGTCATCAGGCGTGGCGGGCGTGAGGCGATCTTGGCTGTCGATCATGCGGGAGACCGTAGCGCGGCGAAGCGAACAAGACAAGAACGCGTTGTGCGGCGTGCGGCGCAGAAGCATTTCGGCGCTCAGGAAACAGACGTGAATATCCGCAACGAAATCTCATGGGGCGGTTTCTCGGCTGTGCTTTTCGTGCAATGCTTAATGGTGATCGGAGCGTACACGATCCATTTGCATACGAGCTAAACTCGACACTCGCGGGGCCGGGTCGCGCATGTCACAGTGGGGCAAGAGACCAAGCTACGTACAACAGCGCCGCAGCGCCTCCCGCTTGGACAAAGAGCGCGATAAGGATGGAAAATATCTTGTTGCGATCAGCCGCATAGCTGATGCACTTGAAGGAACAAAGACTCAAGAGCAAACCGATGATGACAAGCGCGCCTCTCGTGAAAAGCTGACGATCTGGTTGCTTGTGTTCACGGTTATTTTCACTGGTCTCGCCGACGTAATTTTTTACGCTACTTTGCGTGATTCCCACGAAAATTCTATGGAACAATTGGGTAGGTTGGACAAACAGCTCGGGCTGATGGCTGACAGTTCCCGGCAGACCGACGTTCAAATTGCCGTCAATAAGGACCTCGCGGCGGCGGCGAAAGACCAAGCTGACGCCGCTCGACAAGGCGCTGCGGTGGCTCGTGATAATATCGTCGCCGGATCGCGCGCTTGGGTTGGCCCAAATGGAGCTACCATCGAAGGGACTCCGGCTATAGGCAACTCTGTCGACTTTGTGATCACTTATCAAAATAGTGGACGGCAACCCGCCACTGGTTTCGTACCTGCTGGGGACGTTTTCACTTTGACGACGGACGATGCAGGTCGTTCCGTTTCTAAAATATCGGAAAATGTCGAAAAGTGTCGAGCGCAGCCGCCGATTGCAGGGGCCGAAGTTGTCTACCCGTCGACTGGATTCAGCGGCAATCAATATCGAACGACAGTTGATAAATCCTTAATTGACGACGAAGTCGTTAAAGGAGATAAACTGATAGTCATGACAGGTTGCTTCGCTTACATCACTTTCGATACGGCACATCACAGCGCATATTGTTTCTATTTCCGAAATGGAACCACAAAACCGCCAAATCTTAGTTTCTGTGTGAATGGCAGCTACGCCGACTAAACAGCCTGTCACAATTAGTACTCCTAACAGCGCGCGCCTGATCACGGCGCTTACTTATCTTCATTGATCATCCAATTTATGTGGGAATCCGGCCGGCGAGGGCTTGTGGCGACTGCGTCAACAGACCGCGGATTACCGGGGCGAAACTCGACAGCAAGTTGATCATCGACCGGCGCGATGGAGACCCACCACACAGGGCGACAGCATGTTCGCGCGTTCAAATTTATGACGCCGTCGCGGCCGACGGGCTTGGATAAGGATACCTGAGAATCGCCCTGGGATTGCTTTCGGTTGTGACAATCTCCCACTGCAAGGCAAAGGCCTGAGTGCCGCTTGGAGTCACGAATTGGCCGGCCGAACCCGAGCTGCGGGCGCATATTAAGCCAGTGACGACATCGACGTAGCACGGGGAAAATAGGACCGGCTGACGGGAAAAATTGGCTCGAAAATACGTGCCTTGCTCGGTGACGAGGATGCAGTGAGTATCGCGGGGCGGTGATGTATCAAGCCATTCCTTCGGTCGAACTGGAAGGCGTAAGACATACTCTTTTCCAAAGGAGACTACGGTTGTTCCATTTGCATTGATCAACGTGGGTCCAGTTACATCAACGGGGAATTCCGGGCCTAACGGCAATGCAAACTTTTCACCGCCCGGGGTTGGGTCTTCTGCAACGATTGCGACACATGCACCTAACCCGTGCCGCCAGAAGAACAAATCGCCCGAATTCAGCTGGGCAAATCTAGTGATTCTCGGCGCGGGAACGATCTGCATCGCAACGTCTTTCCTATGAACGGTATTGGGTTGATCGCACTCCTACCGCTGCAACGGGCCCACCAGGATGGCCCAGTAATATTCTGCCGCGCCTTGCATTGTCAGGTTCCCGTCGCTTGAGACATTGCGATGAGCCTGCATGCCCGCCGGACGCAAAAATAACGTCTCGCGATCGTCCCCGACGGACATCATCTCGTTGCAGCTATTGTCGGTGCCAGCATCATTCATGGAATACATGATCTGGCTTGCACGGGGACCGCCGTACCCGCCCAGCCAAATTCGGCAACGGGCCACCGCATTTCCGCTTCGATAGATTACGGCCGAGAAGTGATCGGCATCGATCCGCCTGAACGTGAAATCGATGTCGCGGTGACGATCCTTCAGTTCGCTCAACGACCCCTCGAAAAGCTTGGCAATGTAGTTAAAGCTTTCCGTCAAGAAGGTGTCCCGATCACGGTCGTTGAACTCCTTCGCTATACGAAGATTGCTTGAACGCACCACAGGCGATTCATTCGTTGTGGGCCGAACGGCGGAGTTGCTGGCTGACGGGGCGGGCTGAACCGGGCGCGAGACGCTCGATTTGCCTGTTTCGAGCGCGGAGCGAATCGCCTTAGTGATATCCAAAAACGCGTCGTCCAAGTTCGGCCACTTGGTAACGGGCTTGCCGTCTTTTGGCACGGCCATCAGGCCGCGGAACGGTGTTCCGTCCTGCCAATCGCAGGGCCGTAAAACAACGGGGATCACCCGAGCCACTCCAGCGATATGCCGTTCCATTGCGCGTTTGACTTCAATATCGTAGCAATAGTCGGAAGCCAGAAAATCTGGTGACAGCAACAACAAGATCACGTCGGCTGCATCCAGATTCGCATCGATCTCCTGAACAAACGGTGCTCCTGCAACTATCCGACGATCATGCCAAGTCTCCACGACACCTTGCCGTTTTAGCATAGCTAGGTGTACGTCTAATTGGTCGCGAAGGTCTTCGTCTCTATGGCTGTATGAGAAGAAAAGTTGCGCCACGGTTCGATCCCTTGGAATGGCGTGGTTCTGAATTGGATTGAGTCGAAAGGCACAATGGACCGCGCCGGACGCGATTCCAAGATGATTCGCAACGCTGGCGGCGCGTCGTTCGCGAGAATTTTGCCGGCTGAAATGTGAGGACGGTCGCCGTTTATCGTTGCTTCCCTGTGCGCGAGCCGTTTGGCTTCGGAGCCTTTGCGTCGGCGAGCGCGTCTTGGCGTCGGACGCCAGCGGGCATCAAAGAACCTCTTCGTTACGGAGCCTAGCAGCGATCGTTTCATACTGAGCGATAGCGCGTAGCAGATACTCAATCTGCCGTTGGGTCGTATCAGTCCAGGGGCCGTTACCCTTGCGCTCTCCAAGGCGCATTTCACCGGATACCAGCGGGTCTAATTGAGCCCGCAATTCGGGAAGACGTTGCTCTTGGATATCGCGCAAGTAGTCGAGTAGAAACTGACGCCGATCGAACATGGTCGCCACTCCTTTGAAGGCAGCATAACGGAAGGAGATGTCACGCGCGAGGCCCGCAGGTCGGTCGATGTCTCGTCTTTGTCGGGGGGCATGTCGCGGCCGACCGCGGTCACGCGGGCGAATCCGCTCAAATGGAGAGAGGTCGCGGCGCAATTTGCCGCTTGGTGGCTATCGCGTGCACATACGACGTCCCAGCAAAGTTTGATCGTGTGTGTAGAGTAGCAAGCGCAGACGGTGGCCGAGCGTATGTTGGGGCCGCGCCGCGCGCTGCTCGACCAAATGTTCTTAAGCAGCGTGACGATGTTCGCGGTGGCTGCCGCGCGCGCGGCCTCGGGGATAACCGGATAGGTCAAGTGCCGAGCATGCCACCGAGTGACTCGTCGAACGGCTACGGACGCTCAGAGGCGGCCATCTAATTTGGCGAAGGGTTCCCAATCCTTTCCAGCGCTCTTGGCCGTCTGCGGCGGGCGGAAGGCCCGGCGCGGGGCTGTCCACCAGCGATGGCGATGATCGGGGCGCTAGGGGCAGCCTTAAGCACGTTGGCCGTTCCCCGCCAGTTCGGATCGCCGTAGGCCGGCTAGGGCTCCTTACGCCAAACGGCTTGAAAGCCGGCACCGCCACGCCATCGCCGTTCCCGCCGGTAACCAGCCCGACGCAGCGCCGCGCCCAATTCGCCGGGATGGGCATGCCCTCGCCAGCGCCGGCGTAGCGAAGCCTGAAGAGTTGGCAGCGACAGCCCTTCGCGCTGCACGTCGAGATCGTGTGATCGAAGTTGATGGTCTGGCACCCAGTGCCGGGCTCTGCGTTTACGGACGCTCAAGGGTGGCCTTCTAACTCGGGCATGCATTCCACCCGCCCCCGCGCTCTTGGCCATCTGCGGCGGGCGGGAGGCCCGCCGCGACCCACTCGACGCCATGCTCAACGAGGCGACGGATCGACGAACCAAATTCGGGAACTCGCTAACCGTGCAAGCAGGTCGTAACGGTCGTAACTCGCCCGGATTCCCGGGCTTTTTTTCGCTGTAACTGGCCAGTTTCGACCGCTTTGGGGTTACGACCTGTTTGCCCAGGATTTCCGGGCCAGTTACGACCGTTACGACCCTTTCGCGCTTTCAAAGAGCCCTGCAAGAGAACACTCGGTCTCACGCCTCGCCGAAGGAGGGTTTCGGTTCTAGCGAGTGAGATACCACCGGGTGGCGAACCCACCGCGGCCACCGCGACCGGACCAGTCTCGACGCCTCTCGAAATGGAGATTCCTCAGCGCTTCGCCAAGCTCGCCGCAATGCGCATTCCCGCCTTGTCGACCCCGAAGCAAAATCCGCAGGGAGGATAGCGAGAGGCCCTCGCGCTGCGCCTCGATGGGGATGGTCGCAAGAAGTTTCTTAAGCCTGTCGTCGAGCGACGTAAGACGATTCAGAGCCGCTTGCTTCGCGACCTGCGCCTCTTCGTCACGGCGGGCCTGCTCGCGCACCACAGAGGCGTTCAAGTCAGAGATGTAGCTCATTCAAGCCTCCCGCATGTTCGTCGGCACGGCGGCCGTTCACGATCCTTGTTGTGGATTGTCGGCAAACTCGCCGAGACGGCAACAAACATACAATTCGTTTTCTCGTTGTTGCCCCCATCATGGCCTTCGCTCCGCGTTTCTTTTCCAAGTCTCTCTAAGACCGCGTTTAGGTCGTAACGGTCGTAACTCGCCCGGATTTCCTGGCTTTTTTGGTCGTAACCGATAGAGCCCTAAACGCGACCGGTTACAGCCCGCTTTCCCCCGGATTTCCGGGCCAGTTACGACCGTTACGACCTCCATTTTCATCATCGTCACGGACCGCTGTCGCGGATGGCTGCGGTCAGAACGTAGGCGCGGGTCGGCCGACCGCCGAGCTTGATGACACACGTCAGGTTCTTGGCGTCCTGCCTGCGCAGCATCCCATGCTTGTCGAGCGTGCGGGCGACGTAGGTGTGATCGAGGCCGGCGCAGACCTCTGCCTTCCAAATTTCGGGCGGCACGAACCATTCCCGGTTCGCGTCATTGCCTTTGCGCCAGCCGAGACGGTCGCGGACCTTGCCCTCCTCGGCAAACCCATAATCCGCGACGAGTTCGAACCGGGACTCGCCATGCTGCTCAATGATGAGCCGAACCTGCTCGATGGCCTGCCGCTCTTCGTGCGACCCCGCGCCGCCTCGCTTCTCCACCCAACGGCTAAATGCCGAGATCGCCGCTTCTCTCGCCTCGCCTTTGCACCACGGGGTGACGCCCATCCTTGTCGCCAATTCGCCGGCGAAGGCGATCAGCGCAAATTTCTTGGCCGCGCGAACAACTTGCTCGGAGGCCCCCCGCTCGACCACTCGATCAACGAACTGCCCGATGAACTTCCTGCCGGTGTCGGCTACTTTCTCGACGCCGTACGCAACAATGCGTCGGATAAATTCGGGCCCCGCCGTCCCATAGGCTGTGACCGCGGCGCTCTTGATGGCGTCGGCCAGTTTCCCCGCATCGCCGAAACCTCCCGCATGATCGAACGCGCCGAAGCCGAGACCGCGATCGGCAGGAATGTCCAGCACGCGGAGGAGCTGACCGGCGCGCGCCCTGCGGCCCCGATCCTCGCCCAGCTTGGCTTCAAGGGGAAGCTCGCCACTGGAGAGCACCGACACCCGCCAAGACTTCGGATCACGCAAGGAGCCGTCGCGCGTCGCGCGCGCCTTGCCCTGTCCGTTCGCCAGCGAATAGACGCTCGCCGCGACATCCCGAGGTTCGGCAAGGCCGAGCTCGTCGAGAACCAGACAGGTGTCAGTCGCGCTGGCCGCCGCGCCCTCAAGACCGTTCGCTGTCGCTCGCCACGACCGCACATAGCCACCCGTGTCACCGCGCCCCCAGACGGACGCCGCCGCCTGCAGCATTGCTGATTTGCCGATGGAGGTGTTGCCGAACACGTGGACGCCGCCGCCCTCCGCGCCAACAAGATGCACCAGGGGGCCGGCGAGCGCCGCGCTCACCATGAACACCGGCAGCGCGTGGCCGGACGTCAGACCGCCGACGCCCTGTTTCCAGTCGTCAAGCGAGCCCCGCGCCTCGTATGGTCCCAGCGCCGCCGCGTCGATAATGACGCGCGCGCCGTCGCCCACCCCGATGGCCTCCGACGGCAGGGCGAATACATGCTTCCCGCCGATATCATGCCAGCCCGTGCGATTGACGACCGTGACGCGCCCGTCGACGGAAAGGCTGCTCAAGTATTCGGCAAGCCCGCGTTGCTGCAAGGGGCTGATCCTCAAACCCGCGTCGGCGAGGTCAGCGCAGAGCTTGGGGAAGTCGCCCTGCAAAGCCGCGTCGGAAATGTGCCGGTCATGCGTGCGGCCGTCAGCGTCGCGGAAGCGAATCAGCTTGCCCCACGAACTACCGTTCGGGTCTCGGCATGCGCCAAGGATTTCAAACGGGGCGCAAATCCAAGTCGAGTCGATGGTCGGTTTCTTGCCGTACGTTTTCACGATTTCCTTGGTGAGACCATCGCCGGCATCCATCGTGAAAGGATAGCGCGAGACGTAGCCTGACGCGGCCGTGAACATTTTGGACGGGTCTGCCGATACGGGTCGCGTCGCCAACCCGAAGGGGAAGCCCGCATCCTGAGCGGCTTTGATGACGGTTCCAATCGTCACGTCCCCGGCCCGCGCTTCTGCGGCGAATGACGCCCATTGCGTCGGCGCGTCAGTACGCGCTGTTTCGTCAACATGCGTTGACGCCCACAGATCGAAACCGGCGTCAGGATACGCCAACTTCAGGGCCATCCCGCATTCGCGCCAGCCGAGTTTGACTATCCGGGCGTCAGCGTCCTTCACAACGCCGTCGCGATGTTCGAAAGAGTTCTTGGCTTTGAGAAATTCGAGCAGGGTGCGCATCGTCTCGACAGGCGGCGGCAGTCCGTTGAACGCCGTGTTGGGCTCCAGATCGAACTTGCGCAAATTCTCCGGCACTTGATCCAAGATGCCCAGGACGTCGCGAGCGCCGCTGTCTGCCGGCACCATGTCTTTCGGCTCTCCCTGCGCACCGCTCGCCGCCGTGTCCGTCTCGTCTGCCTCCCTCGCCTTCGTCTCAATGAAATCGAGCAGCCCTGGCGGCAGTTCGGCGGGCTCCGCGTCATGCACGATCTCATAGCGCCCGCCGCTCTTGTGCAGGCTCGGCGGCAAGACGCAAAAGCCACCGTCACCCCGAACGTCGACCTTGATGTTCTCATTCGCCGTGGTCTTCACCTTGTGGCCCGGATGCCGGAAGTGCCGATGGAATCCACGCTGGCTGCCACTTCGGATTATGAGAGTCTCGGGAATAGGTCCATGTTCGTGCTCAAACAGGTCGAGCACCGTCTCGCCTGCCAAGCCATCGGTCTCAATGACGATCACGTCGCTGATAGCGCCGGTGATGAAGCCCACGCCGTTCGTGAACATCGGCTTCCACTGCGCCAACTCGGCTTCCGTGACCTGGTGCGTCTGAAATTCCCGCCACTTCACGCCCGGGTACTTCTTGTCGACAGCCTTCCGCGGAACGACGTTGTATCCCCGGTGTTTCCACTCAACCGCGGCTTCATAATTGCTTGTCATCGGCCGCGCTCCGCCGCAGTTCTGCGATGCTGCGCCCGGTTTGGACGCGACGCGCGGATAACCTCGCGGAGCGCGTGCGCGCCCAACGGTTCAATGCCGGCGACGTGATTCATGAGCTTCACGGTCGCGTCGAATTCGACGACCGTGAAATCGGGGAAGGGCGATGCGCCCGCGGCGATCATCATCCTCGCCAGGGGGACGAGTAGTTGGAATTGCTCGGCCGGCGAGAGTTCTTGTGCCGGCTGGCGAGGCGTGTCGTTTTCCCGTTCCATTTCAAATCTCCAGCATGCCGATCGCGTCGGAACGCACGAGTTGGGAGTTTTGCGTAGTGGGGTTGGGTTCAGGCCGTGTCGGCGCGCGATTCGATGTGGGCTAGCAAGTCCTTGGCGCGCCAGCCGAGCCGACGCTCAGAGAGCCGGATAGCGGGGGGAAGCCGTCTAGCCCAATGTTGACGACGAAATGTTGCCACGCTGATACCGCACAACTCGGCGGCCTGCCTCGCGCTCAGAACGCGCTCCTGCCCCAAACCATCTGGGAGCGAATTATGGATGGGATTTTTCATGATCTAGCCCTCGGTAGCGGCTCAAAGAAGCAGCATTCGACGGCAGGTTAGATCACAACGCTTAGCAAGAATCCTTCCCCGTAATTCGCCGAATTACAGGAACAATTCCGCGTGCAATGTCCTTCGCAATCCGGGCCGCGGTCGCTTCTCGCGAGCCCTCAGCATGATCCTGGTCGTGAGCCAGCTCATGCTCAATCTGCCCCCCGAGCGCAGGCAGGCTTGCGAGCGCTCTTTTCAACATCCTCTCGGTCGTGTTCACGTCCTTCGACGAGTACCGTCCTATCCACCTACCGAGATCACTTTTCTTGTATTTCTTCCGCTGAATCGGATCGAGTGTGGCGCGCCACGCGAGCAAGTCGGCGAACTGAACGATCCTGACATCCGCCCATGTCCAGAACTTGGTTTTGTCAAACTTACTGTTCCGCGTGCGTTGCCCAGGTTTGGCGACGTGTGGCTTGATCTGCTTGCGAACTTCCTCAAGCCACCGCTCGAACTCGGCACAAATCATTGCGTCGGGCATGTTGACGTTGACGACAAATGTCGCGAACGGTCCGCCAATATGACCTATCACCGCCCCACCGGCTTCGGGAATGACGATAATGTTGCGGTCGATGCTGTGCAGTCCGAGGTCGTGGTCGACAGACAGCTTGTAGAGCCTCGTAATCTCGGCGTACCACCCTTTGACGTCGAGTTGGTATAGGCGATCAGCCGTTCCATTGAGGAAGCGGTTGACCTCGTCCGGCGCGTCTAACGTTGGCTTTGGGGTTCCTGGTTCCCTCGCGCGCTTCTGCATCGTCAGTCTCCCCCGTCAACCAGCATGCGAACATGCTCGCCCCAGAGCGTTAACGCAGCGCGTTTCTCGGCCGCATAGGATGCGCGGTTATAGATGCCCGCGACGCCCGCCTTGTGTCCCGAGACGTGATTGAGCACCGCCTCGACGACGTGAGGCAGGACGCCAAGGTCCGCCATCCGAGTTGCGACGGTCCGTCGAATGTCATGCAGCCTCCATGGCGGCATTTGTGAGCGCTCGTCCTTCTTCCGCAGTCGCCTGGCCACTCGCGCGTCGAGCGCGTTCTTGGCGTTGCTCCAGCCTTGGAAAGGGCCATCCCCCGCGCCAAATACCCGATCACGGCCGTCACGCCGATCGAGGGCGCTCAGGATCGTAACAGCGGGCGCGGACAGAGGCACATCGTGCGCGAGGCCGTTCTTGGTCCGCTCGGCTCCTATGCGCCACACCGCGGCTTTGAGGTCGATTTCCGACCGGAGTATCCCGCCTACCTCCTCACGTCGCTGGCCGGTTAGGATTAGAAGACGGACAATCGCCGCATAATCGCCCTTGCCGGCCTCTCGCCAGACGAGTGATAACTCCTCGGGCGAAAGCACGCGATCCCGCGACACCTCTTCGGTCGCCTTGTTCGTCCCGATGACCGGATTTGCATCGGCCAGGCCTTCCCCCATCGCCCATGAGAAGAGAGCCGATAAAGCGGCGCGCGCTCGGTTCGCGGCGAACAGACCGTTTTGCTTCGCGATCTTGGCGACCTGCGCGGCCACGTCGGCGCGCGCCACTTTCTTGACGGGCAGTTCGGCGAGCGGCGACCAGTGCTTGCGTAGGTGGCGCTCGACTTCCTCCAGGCTGCGCGTTTTCAGTCGGCTCGCCGCTCGCTCGTTGATGTATCGATCGACTACGGTTTGCAGCGTGCTCGACGCCTGCGCCCGCGCTTCGGCCTTCTCGATTTGCGGATCGGCCCCCAGATGCACTTTCGAGAGAATGCTCTTCGCGCGCTTGCGCGCCTCCTCCGCCTCGGTTGTTTCGACGGTGCCAACCGTCACGCGCCGTTGTTTCGCGCCGACCCGATATTGAGCGATCCACGTCCGCTTGCCGCCATCGCGAAACCGCAGGCCAAAGCCCGGCAGGTCGTCGTCGAAGAATATCTTGTCGCGTGTGCCGGCCGGGAGACCGAGTCGCGCGATGCTTGCCTTCGTCAGCTTCATGGATCACCTTGGGAAGCATATGGGAAGCGGCGTTGTGACGCTTCCTGATGACGTATGCTTCCCAATATCTGAGAGTACCAACCAAATTGCAAGGGCTTACGGAACGCATGATCGCTTATGATGCGTTGTGGTTCTTTGTCGCCTCAGACTACGAATCTGGGGGTCAGGGGTTCGAATCCCTTCGGGCGCGCCAATTCCAACACCGTTGAAATTGCAGCCGTCGACGAGGGATCGGTTCAACCGTGGCGCGGACTTCGCGCTTCACTCGTGCGGGGCGAATATAGGGTGTATACATCCCATTGTCGCGCGAAAGACAATCCGCTTCAACGCTCGGGCGCTGCGGAACTCCGACGATCAGGACGCCAGCCGGCCCGCCGCTCGGCGCAGAAGACGGCGGGCGACCGGAAGGGCGGCCGTCGCCGTCGCTCATCCCTCCAGCAATCAGATTCATCAGTTCGCGGTGGGGCGACCCCGCGCGCCGACAGGTCCGATAAGCC
>Ga0181536_10004448_pt1 | contig 14823 bp, 16 predicted proteins | sample PEATcosm2014_Bin_41_FD_121105 | JGI IMG/M metagenome (GOLD analysis project Ga0181536, IMG submission 121105) | Peatland microbial communities from MTU Mesocosm Facility, Houghton, MI, USA - PEATcosm2014_Bin17_60_metaG | ecosystem: Environmental > Terrestrial > Soil > Wetlands > Peat | place... | reverse complement strand
GTCTCGGTCCATGCGGAACGGGTTGAAGGCACCGTTCGGCGTGTTGTAGCCGGCGCGCCCGGTCGACACCGGCCAGGTGTAGAGCAGCTCGCCGTCGGCCGAGACGGTCATCTGCTGGACGCTCTTGTCGATCTGGATCAGCAGGTCGGCGCGCGCGGGCGCAGCGATGGCGAGCGCGGTCAGCACGGCGAGCGCGGTAGCAAGGCGGCGGAGACGCATGACGGACCTCCCGAAGCCTAACCCACAGCCAGCATAGCAGGTTCCGTGCGACGCGATTATGGCAAAACCGGCCGTTCCGGGGCGCGCCCTAGTGCTTCCGGGCGTCCACCCGGAAGCCGACGATGGTGGTCTCGCCCAGCGCCTTGGCGGCTTCCAGCCGGTGCAGGCCCTCCACCAGCACGAAGCGCGCGCCGTCCGCGCGCACCAGGATCGGCGTCTGCTGGCCGTCCTTGAGCATGCTCTGCGCGATCTCGTCGACGCGCTTGGGGTCGAGCGTCAGCCGCCGCTTGATCGGCACGTAGATATTGGCGACCGGGAAATTCTCGCGTTTGAGCATGAAGGGGAGGCTAGCACGGCTTCGGCGCCAGCGCAGCTCAATGCGTTGCGAGGCGGCGCGCGCGCTTTCCCTCTCCCCTTGTGGGAGAGGGGAAGAAAGCAAGCTAGTTGCCGAGTTCCAGCGCCCAATAGCGCCGGCCGTTGGCGCCGGTGGCCGAGGCGATGCCGTAGGCCGACACGTCGCGCAGCAGCATGTTGGCGCGATGGCCGGCCGAGCGCGCCCACATGCGGATGGCGCAGTCTTCCGCGTCACAGCCCCAGGCGACGTTCTCGGCGTGCCGGCCGCCGGAGAAGCCGGTGCGCTGGCGGAAGCCGTTGTGATCGAGATGGTTGCGGCCGGCCATGCTCTGTGCCTGCTCGTAGGCGAGGCCGGCGAGCGACGAGCTCATGGCCAGCGGCGGCAGGTGGTGCGCGCGGCGGAAGCTGTTGATGTCCTCGGCGCGCGTCGGCGCGGCGGAGGCAACGGCGAAGGTGGCAAAGAGCGCGAGCGTTGCGGCGAAACAACGAGGCATGGCGGCGGCTCCGTTGGAAGCGAAGGTTGGTCAGGCTCTCCTGCAGCAGGGCAACGAGCTTCTCCTCACCCATACGCTGACGCCAGCGCGTCAATGAGAAGCGATCGAAAACCAGCCGATGCTGGAAGAACTCCTCGCCGCAGAAAAACTGAAAATACGGGTTCTCGATCCATCGATCGCACAACGCCTCGTCAGAGAGGTCGTGCATGTGCTTGAGGATGGCAAGCCCAGCCGTCAGCCGCGTTGGCAGCGGCGGACTGCCGGGACCGTCCGTGTAAACCGATCCGAACCGCTCTTCCAAGAAGCGCCAATCAATTACCCGCGCCAACTTCACCGGTGCGTGGTTCAGATCGATGATCTGATCGAGCCGTGAACGGAACAAATCCTGCTCGCTCGTCTCTCGCCGCTCCCGTGGTCGCATGATCCGGTCTCCGCTGCGCTCACCTCAAGCGCAGAGAAACACGCCTTCAGATTCGAGGAAATCTCAAAATCAAATTTGCAAGAAAATAGCGTTCCAGACCCCAAAACTCGGCAAATATGATTTGTATGAGGAGCCGCATGTCAAGAGCGCAAATGGAGACCCAGACTACTACGGTCCGCCCGTTTACTACGGCCCGGGCTATTACTACGGGCCGGGGCCTTATGCCTACGAGCCTCCGCCGGTCTATGTCCGGCCGATGCCCCGCTATAGTCCGGGCGGCGGATGCTGGATCGTCACCGATAAGGACCGCGGCTACGGCTATTACGGCCCGTGCCGGTGAGTTGACGTCGCACGATCGCAATTCCTGCGACAACAATCGAATGATGACGCGGGGCCGCCTTGGTTGGCGGCCTCTCGTCGTGATGGCGACTCACACCCGCTCCACAAAACTATCCACCACGCGCTTTTCGCCCGCCTTATCGAAGCGGATGGTCAGCTTGTTGCCGTCCACGGCGGTGACGTTGCCGTTGCCGAATTTCTGGTGAAACACGCGGTCTCCGGCTGCGAACGACGAGGCGGTGCCGGTGGATTTGGCCACCAGCTCGCCTTCGATCGTTAGTGGGATGTTGGGCTTGCGGGCAGTGCCCTTAGGCGGTTTCTTCGCCGGGGTTTCCGCAAATTCCTCGTCTTGGTCAAACACCCCGTCCGGCACATAGCGCGGCTGGCCATTCTCATTAAATCCCCCGCGCCCCTTGCGCGCCTGGGCGCGCTGCCAGCCGGGCGTGGTGTAGTTCGAGCCGAAGGAATTCATCTCGTCGAAGCGCGAGGCGCCGTAGCCCGACATGCCGAAGCCGCCGCTGCCGCCCGCCGGCTCCTTCACCTCGACATCCGCCTCCGGCAATTCGTCGAGGAAGCGCGAGGGCATGGTCGAGGTCCATAGCCCGTGGATGCGCCGGTTGGTGGCGAAATAGATCTTGGCGCGCTTGCGGGCGCGCGTGAGCCCGACATGGGCGAGGCGGCGCTCCTCCTCGAGCCCCGCGCGGCCGCTCTCGTCAAGCGCGCGCTGATGCGGGAACAGGCCTTCCTCCCAGCCGGGCAGGAACACGGTGTCGAATTCGAGACCCTTGGCCGAGTGCAGCGTCATGATGTTGACCGCCTGCTCGCCTTCGGCGCTGTCGCGGTCCATCACCAGCGAGATGTGCTCGAGGAAGCCAGCGAGGTTCTCGAACTCCTCCATCGAGCGCACCAGCTCCTTGAGGTTCTCCAGGCGGCCGGCGGCGTCGGCGCTGCGGTCCTTCTGCCACATCTCGGTGTAGCCCGACTCGTCCAGCACGATCTCGGCCAGCTCGGTGTGCGGCATCGAGTCCTTGCGGGCGCGCCAGCGCTCGAAGTTCGCCATCAGCTCGCGCAGCGCGAGGCGCGGCTTCGGTTTCATCTCGTCGGTGGCGGAGAGCGCGGCGGCCGCCTCGGTGAGCGGAATGCGCTGTTTGCGCGCGTGGTCGTGCAGCATCTGCACGGTGGCATCGCCCAGGCCGCGCTTGGGCACGTTGACGATGCGTTCGAAGGCGAGGTCGTCGGCCGGCTGCGCAATCACGCGCAGATAAGCCAGAGCATCCCTGATTTCAGCGCGCTCATAGAAGCGCGGGCCGCCGATCACGCGATAAGGCAGGCCGAGCTGGATGAAGCGGTCTTCGAATTCGCGCATCTGGAACGAGGCGCGCACCAGGATGGCGATCTCGTCGAGCGGATGATCGAGGCCCTGCTCGCGCGCATCGCGCTGCAGTTGCTCGATCTCCTCGCCGATGCCGCGCGCTTCTTCCTCCGAGTCCCACGCGCCGGTGACCTGCACCTTCTCGCCCGGCACATCCTCGGTGCGCAGCGTCTTGCCGAGCCGGCCTTCGTTGTGCGCGATCAGATGCGACGCGGCCGCAAGGATGTGGCCCGTGCTCCGGTAATTTCGCTCCAGCCGAATAATCTTCGCGCCGGGAAAATCGTGATCGAAGCGCAGGATATTATCCACCTCGGCGCCGCGCCAGCCATAAATCGACTGATCGTCATCGCCGACGCAGCAGATGTTTTTCGGCGCCTCGTCGCCGCTGCGTTGCGCCAGCAGACGCAGCCACAAATACTGCGCCACGTTGGTGTCCTGATATTCGTCCACCAGGATGAACTTGAAGCGCTGCTGGTACTGGCGAAGAATTTCCGGCGACGCGCGGAACAGGCGGATGTTCTCCAGCAGAAGATCGCCGAAGTCGGCGGCGTTCAGCGTCTTCAGCCGCTCCTGATAGGCCACGTAGAGCTTCTTGCCCTTGCCGTTGGCGAAGCTGGCGGATTCCCCCGCGGGCACCTGATCGGGCGTCAGCCCGCGGTTCTTCCAGCCGTCGAGCAACATGGCGAACACCCGAGCAGGCCATCGTTTCTCGTCGAGCTTCTCGGCTTCTAAGAGCTGTTTGATCACGCGGATCTGGTCATCGACGTCCAGAATCGTGAAATTCGACTTCAAACCGACCAATTCCGCGTGCCGGCGCAAAATTTTCACGCCGATCGAATGGAAAGTGCCCATCCACGGCATGCCCTCGACAACCTGCCCGACCATCGCGCCGATTCTATCCTTCATCTCGCGCGCCGCCTTATTCGTGAAGGTGACGGCGAGGATGTCGGCAGGCCGCGCGCGGCCGAGATTCAAAATATGGGCTATCCGTGTTGTAAGGACACGCGTTTTTCCGGTTCCGGCGCCGGCCAGAACCAGCACGGGGCCGTCCAAAGTCTCCACCGCCTCGCGTTGTTCTGGATTTAAGCCTGCCAGATAGGCCACACCTCTGGCCCCCATCGCGCGCGCAGCGATGCCGCCGGGCGCTGGTGGCGCCAAGTCGTTGTGAGCAGACAGCTTTTTCGGTTCGGCCATTTTGATCCGGATGATTCCTTCCACTCCAAGATGGCACTCATGGGCGCCAATTGGGAGGCCTGTCTTGTCGCCATTGGTCTTCGGAACTAGCGTTTGGCAATCGGCCCAACAACGCCGAACTCGCCTGTGTCCATTCCCGAACTCGGTCTTCTTCTGACAATTCTGGAAAGGAATGTTCTGTGCGCCTGAAAGACAAGATTGCCCTCGTCACCGGCGGCGGCCGCGGCATCGGCCGCGACATCGCGCTCGCCTATGCCCGCGAGGGCGCCCATGTCGTGATCAACGACGTCGACCCCGCCACCGCCGATGCAACGGCAAAAGACGCCGCCGCGCTCGGCAGCAAATCGCTCGCCGTGGTCGCCGATGTGGCCAAGGCCGCCGATATCACGCGCATGGTCGGCACCGTCATCGCCGAGCGCGGCCGCATCGACATCGTCGTCAACAACGCGATGAAGATCGTGCCGGGCAAACTCGAAGCGCTGCCGGAAGCGGCCTGGGACACGACGATGAATATCGGGCTGAAAGGCGCGTTCCTGGTCAGCCAAGCCTGCGCCAAGCATATGATCGTGATGAACACGGGCTGCATCGTCAACATTGCGTCGATCGCCGGCCTGTTCCCGTACAACTGGGCCGGCGCCTATTCGGTGGTGAAGGCCGGCCTCATCATGCTGACCAAGCTGCAGGCGATGGAGTGGGCGCCCTACGGCATCCGCGCCAACGCCATCACGCCCGGCTATATCCGCACGCCCGGCACCGAGGCGATGTATGCCGATCCGGAGATCTACGAGGGCCGTCGCAAGGGCGTGCCGATGGGCCGCGTCGGCTCGGGCGAGGACATCGCGGGGCCTGCCGTGTTTCTGGCGAGCGACGACGCGCGCTACACCACCGGCAGCGTGGTCGGTGCCGACGGCGGCCAAGCGGTTGGGTATTTCCTGAGCGTGCCGGGGCGGAGGTTTTCGGGCGGGAGGATTGATTGACCGCCGCGCCCGCTACTGCGGCTTGTACTCTTCGCGCTTGCTGTTCGCGATGTTGATCAGCGCCTCGGCCGCCTTGCGGTCCTCTTTCAGGAACGTGGCGAAGCCGGCCGGCGTGGTCGTTGCCGGCACCACCGCCTCCTGGTCGAGATACGCCATGAACTTCGGGTCGCTGAACACTTTCACGAAAATCGCATTGACCTTGTTGACGATCTCCGGCGGCGTGCCTTTCGGCGCGGCCAATCCCCACCAGCCCTGGCCGGGATAGCCGCCGAGGCCGGCTTCGGCGAGGGTGGGCACGTCCGGCAGCAGCGGCGAGCGCTTGTCAGCCGACACCGCGATCGCCTTGACCTTGCCGGCCTTGATCAGCCCGAGGAAATTTCCGATGCCGAAGCGCGTCAGCTGCACCTGATTGCCGGCGAGTGCCTGCGCGGCCGGCCCGCCGCCCTTATAGGGCACGCCGACGATTTTGGTGCCCCACTGATTGTTCATCCAACGCAGAAACAGGTCCGGGAACGAGCCGTCGCCGAGCGTGGCGTAGTTGAGCTGGTCGGACTTTGTCATTGCCATCGCCTTGAGCTCGGCGACCGTGTTCACGCCCAGGTCGGCGGAGACGAACAGCCCTTCGTTGAGAAAGAACAACCGCGTCACCGGCACCAAGTCGCGGTCGGGATCGTAGGGCAGGTGATCGAACAGCAACGGATTGTAGGACATCGTGCTGTGGTAGATCACGCACAGCGTATAGCCGTCGGGCGCCGCTTGCGCGCAAGCTTGCGCCGCGACGATGCCGCTAGCGCCGCCGCGGTTTTCGATGACCAGCGGCTGGCCATTTAACAATGGCGTAAGCTCGATTGCGGCTGTTCGCATGATGACATCAGTGACGCTGCCGGCGGCGATCGAGACGATCAGCCGGATCGGCCGATTGGGATAGGTTTGTGCCTGCGCCGATACCGCCCCGCAGGCGAGCAGGAACCCGAAGACGATGCGTCCGATTTTTGTCATGACGTTTCCCTTTCCTGAAGTTTCGCTTTTATAATTGTCCGGCAAAGGCGGCGGTCACGAAGTCGTCGATCATGTTGTAGCTCTGACGCGCGGCGCCGGCGTCGTAGCGGGCTATCCCCGGCACGTCGGATTCAATCTCACAGAATGAATGCAGCAGTCCGCCGAACACGAGCATCTGCCACTTCGCCCCGGACGCTTCCATTTCGGCTTCGAACACATCGCGGTCGTGTTTCGGCACCACAGGATCCTTGGAGCCGTGCAGCACGCAGATCGCCGCTTTGACGTCGCCGGGCTTGGCCGGCGCGGGGGTGAGCAGATCGCCATGCACGCAGATGACCGCTTGAATGTCGGCGCCGGTGCGCGCGAGTTCCAGCACATTGCCGCCTCCGAAGCAGAAGCCGACCGCCGCCTGCCGCTTGAGATCGCCGATCTTGCGCGTGTCGCCTTCGCGGCGGAGCGCATCGAGCGCGGCCGCGATGCGGCGGCGGCGTTCGGGCGCGTCGGCGCGCAGGCCGTTGGCGAGCGGCGCCGCTTCGGGCGGACCACACGGGGTTTTGCCGCCGCCATACATGTCGGCCACGAAGGCGATGTATTTATTCCCCGCAATCGCCGCCGCGCGCTTGATGGAATCTTCGGTCACGCCGAGCCAGTTCGGCGCTATCAGCAGTAGTGGCCGGCGGCCGATCACGCGCTCGTCATAGACGAGGGCGCCATTGCACGCGGCATAGCCCGCTTTGTATTCGATCCGCTCGACTGCCACCGCTTCCCCCAAAAATTGATTGTTCAGTCGAGGATGATTTCCCCGATCAGCCCGGCATCGTATTGCGTGAAATAGAGACGGCCGTTCGACAGCACCGCGATGCAGCGTGCGCCGCTTCCCGGCGTCGGAATGTCGTATTCGCCGATCAGCGTGCCGTCCGACGCCATGCGGCCGATCTTGTTAGCGAAGCTTTCGGTGCACCAGAGATGGCCGTCCGGCCCCACCGTAATGCCGCGCAAGGACGCATTCGGCGTCGGAAACTTGAATTCGCCGAAGTTGCCGTCGCGGCCGAGGCGGCCGAGCGCATTGGCGCCGGTCTCGACGAACCAGATGCTGCCATCGGGATGGGTGACCATGGCCCGCGGCTGCGGGTCGACGCCCGGGATTTGAAATTCAGTCACCGCGCCTTGCACCGTGATACGGCCGACGCGGTTGCCGGCGGCTTCGCTGAACCAGAGCGCGCCGTCGCGCACCACGATCGACAGCGGCTTGCTGCCGGGCGAGATGCCGGTTTTGAATTCCGTGATCTTCCCATCCGGCGTGATGCGGCCGATCTGGCCGGCTTCGGTTTCCGAGAACCAGACATTACCGTCCGGCCCGAGCGCGATGCCGTCGGGCCCGGCGCTTTCGGTCGGCAAGGTAAATTCACTGAGCGCGGCGGCCGGCGTGATGCGGCCGATCTTGTTGGCCTTTTTCTGCGTGAACCACAAATTGCCGTCGCCGCCAAGCGCTATTCCGATCGGCGTGGCTCCGGGCGTCGGCAATGAGAATTCGGTAAAGCTGGCGCTGCGCGGATCGAAGCGGCCGATCTTCGCGGCGCCGCTTTCGCAAAACCACAAATTGCGGTCGGGCCCTTCGACGCAGATGTAGGGTGCGCTATTGGCACTCGGAATCCGATGCTCGCGGATTTGTACTGCGCCGGCCGTGCGCTGACACGACGTCGCCTTTCCGGCATTCGCTGACATGTTGGCCCCGTACCGCGATCCAGTACATCCGCATCGCGTGTCAGGAATGCTATGGGCCGAAATCAAAACGTGTCAATCGCAACGTCGCGCTGCGACAATACAAATGTGATCAATTCATTCCCGGCATCTTGACGCTGCGCCCCGCGCGGTCGGACGCTGGAAGCACCGCGTGCGTCTTCTTCATGCTTTCGAGTGCGCGCGTCACGCGGTCGGGGAACTGCGCCGACGGCAGCCGGCCGGCCGGCTATTTCGTCAGCGTGCCGAGTTTTTGGCTCAGGCGGATTGACGAGGCCGTGAGCGGCCGTCCGAGGTCTTCGTGTACAAGATGATCGAAAACCGCGCCGCAAGGGTAGGCGTTGATTGCAATGAATGAACCATCCGCTCAAACCGAACGCTCCTTGACGTTCGTCACCGGAGCCAACGACCGATATTTTTTCATGTGCGCGATGCTGTTGGAGAGCCTGCAGAGCTGTTTTCCGGGCGTCCCTTGCCTCGTCATGGATTTCGGATTGAGCGACGCGCGCAGAAAATATTTTGAAGAGAAAAAGCTGTTGTTGAAATTTCCGGCCGGTCTGAACAACACCGATCATCCGTATAAACTTAAAAGCTGCATGGCGTCGTTTTTGAACGACGAGCCGTTACGAATGCTGATCTGGATCGATTGCGACATCATCGCCGTCAAGGCCGGATACAAACATCTGCTCGATCTGGCGAATGATCTTGTCGCGCAAAACAAGCACATGGCCATTTCAACCGACGAGGCCCCAACAAAACTCCGGAAGCCGTCTGCAAAGTCTTCGGCGAGGCGAAACTGCGATCGGCCATCGCCGACAATCCGCCGCTGAAAGAGTCCCGCTATTTGAACGCGAGCCTCGTCGTGTTTTCGAATCCCGACATGGTGCGAAACTGGCATGCGGCCGCGACCGCGCAACAAGGCGACCTGTTCCCGGATCAGAATGCGCTCAATGTGATGTGCTATCGCGATCCCGATCGCGTGACGATCCTGGATTCGCGTGTCTGGAACGTGCACGGAGGGCTGCTGAAAGCCGTCACGGCGGTCGACGGCGAAATCTATCGCGAAGGGCACAAGCTTATCTTCGCGCATGCGACGTCGGCGTATCCGGGCGATCTATACGGCGGCACGATGCCGATCTCGGCGAAAGACTGCGGCTGCGAAGCGCTTCTGCGGTTCTTTGCAAACGATCATCTCAGAGCGCTGCAGGAGCAGTATCTCTCGGCCTTCTTGCGCAATAATTTCGAAACGCTGCGCAATTTGGGAATCCTCAACACCATCTCCAATGCAAGACGAAACGATCCTTGTCCTTGCGGATCGGGAAAAAAGTTCAAACACCTTCATGACGCCAACGCCTAGCCGCACGGTGGGCGGGCGCGTCCCGCGACGTGTGCTCAGTTGAACTTCAGCCCTGCCGCCTTGGCGAGATTGATGTTGGAGACAATTTCCTTGGCGATCATGGCGTCGAATTCGGCGGGCGACAGCGGCAACGGCTCGACGCCTTGCGGCGCGAGCTTGGCCTGCACGTCCGGCAGCGCCAGCGTCTTCTGCACCTCGGCGTGCAGCCGTTCTATGATCGGACGCGGCGTCTTCGCTGGCGCCAGCATGCCGTTCCAGAAGGTGTAATCGGAATCCGGGAAGCCGGCCTCGATCGTGGTCGGCACGTTCGGCAGCGCCGGCGAGCGCTTGGTCGTGCTCACGGCCAGCGGCAGCAGGCGGCCGTCCTTGATCAGCGACATCGAGGAGGAGATGCCGATACAGCAGAAGTCGACGCGGCCGGTCATCATTTCGGTAAGCGCCTCCGGTCCGCCGCGGAACGGAATATGCGTCGCCTTGAAGCCGGCGGCGAGGATGAAGCGCTCGGCCGCCTAGTGGGTGGGGCTGCCGACGCCGGCGGACGAATAGGTCATGTGGCCGTCCTTGGCGCGCTCGGCCAGTTCCTTGGCGGTCTTGATGCCGCTCGCCGGCGCCACCATCAGCACGTTCGGCACCACGCCGAACATGGCGACGGCGGCGAAGTCCTTGGACGGATCGTAGGCGATGTGCGGATAGGCGGCCGACGCGGCGGAATGGGCGGCGGCGTTGACCAGGAACGTGTAGGCGTCCGGGTCCGCCTTGGCGACGGCGGCTGAGCCGATGGTGCCGCCGGCGCCGCCGCGATTTTCCACGATGATTGTCTGGCCGATCTGCCGCGCCAGGGGATCGAGCACGACGCGGCCGATGATGTCGACGGTGCTGCCGGCGGAAAACGGCACCACCGCGCGGATGATCTTGTCCCTCGGCCAGACGTCGGCAAAGGCCCGGCGCGACAGCGCGGGCGTGGCCAGCACGGCGGAAGCAAGCGTCAGAAAGCGGCGGCGGTTGGTCGTGCGCATAAGATGTCCTCGCGGCGTATCGCGATCCAGTCCAGCCGGACCGCGGCGGCAGGATGCTATCGGCCGGGATTCAAAACGTGTCAATCGCGCCGGGCAATTTCCCCGCGCGATCCATGCCGGCTCGACGACGCGGCAAACGCAGCGCGGCGTCGGCGCCCAATCTCAAACCGGCAGTGAGAAGAACCTGGTCGCCGCGTCAGCGCGCGTCTTCGGCAATATGCTCGACCAGATCGACGATCCGGCGGCGCAGTTTGCTGTTCTTGATGCGCATGAACGCCTTGGTCAGCGATAGACCGTCGGAGGTGGCGAGGAAATCCGACACGTAGGCCGGCGAGGGCGCTTCGCCCATGCCGTTGGAATGGCCCGAGCGCGGCGCGCCTTCGAAGAAAAACGAAATCGGCACTTGCAGGATGCTGGAAATATGCTGCAGGCGGCTGGCACCGATGCGGTTGGTGCCCTTCTCGTATTTCTGCACTTGCTGGAACGTCAGACCGAGGGCGTCGCCAAGTTTTTCCTGACTCATGCTCAGCATGATCCGCCGCATGCGCACGCGCGCACCGACATGCTTATCGGTGGGATCGGGAACTTTCTTTGCCGTCATTGCCATTATTCGGAGCTTTCTCAAGGAGAGGGGTCAATTTGTCGAAGCGGCGGGTGGCGTTAACCATCCGGGGAGTCTTGGGCCCGGTTGTCGCAATGGGAGGTGGTCGTCGCGCAACCGAGATGTGACCGCATACCGGTTGCTACAACCGCGCCGGCACGCTGGCAGGTTGTCCTTACGCGCCGCGCTGGCAGTCTGTCATTAAAGTGTAACAGCCGATTTATTCGGCGGCATCTAACAACCGGAAGAGGTGCCAACGCCGCATAGCGCCGTATGGATGCGCGGTCAGCGCGTGCCCGGCATCTTGACGCTGCGCCCGGCGCCGTCCGGCCGCGGCAGCCCGGCATGCGCGGCCTTCATGCGTGCGAGCAGGCGCAGAACACTGTCGTGAAACGGCGCGACCTTCTTGGCCGTCATGTCGACGCTCAAGGTCATGTTTTCCGAGGTCGCCGACACCCAGTTTTCAGTCGCGTGCCTGAGCTCTTCGAACAAATGGATGCGCTTGGCGTCGTAGTCGAGCAGCTGCACGGTCACGCGCACCGGATCGTCCAGCTTCAGCTCGCGCAAATATCGCACATGCGCTTCGACGACCATGGTCGAGTGCTTGTGACGTTCGAGATAGGCCGGTCCGAGGCCGATGAGTTCGTAGACCTCGTCCACCGCGTGGTCGAACAGTACGTTGTAATAGGCCACGTTGAGGTGGCCATTGTAGTCGATCCATTGCTGCTCGATCCGCATCACCGAAGATACGAACGGCGCGGCGAAAACCGGTTCCGGATCGGGGCGGTCGGGCATGTCAAACCAAGGCGCTCAGCGGGGCTCGCTATCATCATCATGGCCGGGACGGGCCCGGCCATGACACGCAATTATTCGCGATATTTTTAGATCATCACGCCGAAATTGGATACGCCGCCTTCTCGCCGCTGAGCACGCGCGCGACGTCGGCCGCGCACTTGGTCTGCAGTTCCTCGAGCGCCTCGATCGAATAGAACCCGGTGTGCGGGGTGAGGATCACGTTGTCGCGGCCGAGCAAGGGTGAATCCTTGGCCAGCGGTTCGGTCGTCACCACGTCGAGCCCGGCGGCGCCGATCTGGCCGGCATCCAGGGCGGCGATCAGCGCCGGTTCGTCGATCAGCGGGCCGCGCCCCGTGTTCACAATGTATGCGCCTTTCTTCATCTTGGCGAACGCGGCCGCGTTCATCATGCCGCGCGTCGCCGGCAGCAGCGGTGCGTGCACGGAAATGTAGTCGGAGGTCTTGAGCAGCGTGTCGAAGTCGACGCCCTCGACCTTCGCCGCCTTGAACACGTCCGGTTTGATGAAGGGGTCGTGCGCGATGACCTTCATGCCGAAGGCTTGCGCCTTCGGCGCCACCAAGCGCGGGATATGGCCGAAGCCGACCAGGCCGAGCACCGTTCCCTCGAGCCGCCGGATCGGCACCACAGCCGGCATTTCCCAGCGGCCGGCCTGCACCAGTTTGTTGGACAGCGGGATCTTGCGGATCAGCGCCAGCAGCAGCGCCATGGCGTGGTCGGAGACCTCGCGGATGCAGTAGTCCGGCACGTAATTGACGGCGATGCCTTTCTCCTTGGCGGTGGGCAGGTCGATATTGTCGACGCCCAGGCCAAAGCGGCCGATCGCCTTACATTTGGTGAGCTGGGTGAGGATGTCGCGGGTGAGCTTGGCATAGGTCACCAGGATGGCGTCGGCATCCTTGGCGACCGCCAGGATGTCATCGGCACTGGAGCTTTTCGATATGAGAAATGTCGGATTGAGCCGAGCGAGCGCCGCCTTGGCGGGGTCGAGGGTGGGGAACACGCTATCGGTGACAGCAATAACAGGACCGGCCATGGGACAGCTCCAAATTCGGTACAGCAGGGTGCGGCGGAAACTACGCCAGCGAAGTTTGGCAGTCTATTGCCAGCCCGGGCGGGCAAATTGATACGTATCAACGACTTGGCCGCATTAACCAAAAATTAACGATAGTTGCCCGCGCAGGTCTTCCTTGGCTATTCTGAAAAAAAGCCAAGGGAGGCAGGGCCATGTTCGGACGGTTGGCGCGCGGAGCATATATGCTCATCGTCGCGGTGATGATCGTGGCTTGGGCGATATCGGCGAGCAAAAGCAGCCCGGCCGAGCCGAAGAACGATCAAGTCATCGATACTTGGTACTGCTGACCCGCCGGCGCGAAAGCCGGCGGTAATCCGTTCCACAACACGCATAGATCTCCGGCTTGGCGGCGCGCTTTGGCCCCGCGTTCCGGGCGCTTGACCTCGCGCGTCATCCCCGCCACGTTCGCCGCCTATATCCGGAGCAACAGATGGCAGGCACGGCGGCCGCTCAGAAATTGGCATCTGCGCAGACGCGCGATCCGTCCGCGATCGCGGCGGCGGTGGCCGCGCTGACGGCGGCGTTCGGCAACCGCGTCGTCACCTCGCAAGCGGTGCGCGAGCAGCATGGCAACACGCTGACCTGGGTGTCCAACCAGCCGCCGGACGCGGTGGTCTTTCCGCAGACCACCGGCGACGTGCAGGCCATCGTGCGCATTTGCGCGGACAATCGTGTGCCGGTGATTCCGTTCGGCGTCGGCACCTCGCTCGAGGGCCATGTCAACGCTCCGGCCGGCGGCGTCTCGATCGATTTCCGCGACATGAATAAGGTGCTGGCGGTGCACACGGAGGATCTCGATTGCGTGGTCGAGCCCGGCATCACCCGCAAGGCGCTCAACGAGCAGCTGCGCGACCAGGGCCTGTTCTTCCCCATCGATCCCGGCGCCGACGCCTCGCTCGGCGGCATGGCGGCGACGCGCTGCTCGGGCACCAATGCGGTGCGCTACGGCACCATGAAAGACAACGTGCTGGCGATGAAGGTGGTGATGGCCGATGGCGAGCTGATGACCACCTCGCGCCGCGCCAAGAAGTCGTCGGCCGGCTACGATCTCACGCGGCTGATGGTCGGCTCGGAAGGAACGCTTGGCGTCATCACCGAGCTCACGCTCAAGCTGTCGGGCATCCCGGAAGCGATCGCCTCCGGCGTCTGCCCGTTTCCATCGGTCGATGCCGCCTGCGAGGCGGCCATTCTGACGATCCAGCACGGCATCCCGATCGCGCGCGTCGAATTGCTCGATGCCTTGCAGATCAAGGCCGTCAACGCCTATTCGAAATTGTCGCTGCCGGAAGTGCCGACGTTGTTCGTCGAATTCCACGGCAGCGACGCGGGCGTGGCCGAGCAGTCGCAGCGCTTCGGCGACATCGTCGCGGAACTCGGCGGTGGTCCGTTCGACTGGGCGACCAAACCGGAAGACCGCACCCGACTCTGGCAGGCGCGGCATGACGGCTATTGGGCGGCGCGCCATCTGCGGCCGGGCGCGTCGGCCTTCGCCACCGACGTCTGCGTGCCGATCTCGCGGCTGGCCGAATGCGTCAAAGCCAGCCAGCGCGCGATCGCCGAGCTCAATCTGGTGGCGCCGATCCTCGGGCATGTCGGCGACGGCAATTTCCACCTGGCGCTGCTGGTCGACATGGCCGATGCCGACGAAGTCAAACGCGCCGGGGTCCTGATGGAGCGCGTCGTCGAGCTGGCGTTGGCGATGGACGGCACCTGCACCGGCGAGCACGGCGTCGGGCAGGGCAAGATGAAATATCTGCTGGCCGAGCACGGCGCGCCGGCGCTCGCCGCCATGGCGGCGATCAAGCGCGCGCTCGATCCGCAGAACATCATGAATCCGGGCAAGATCGTCGCG
>Ga0181536_10004446_pt1 | contig 14831 bp, 15 predicted proteins | sample PEATcosm2014_Bin_41_FD_121105 | JGI IMG/M metagenome (GOLD analysis project Ga0181536, IMG submission 121105) | Peatland microbial communities from MTU Mesocosm Facility, Houghton, MI, USA - PEATcosm2014_Bin17_60_metaG | ecosystem: Environmental > Terrestrial > Soil > Wetlands > Peat | place... | reverse complement strand
TTGCACATTGCTTCACTCCATGAAAACAAGGTACTTACCTCTGCCTCGATTCCGCGCACTCAAGGACGAGAGGCCGCCCTCGCAAATCGCTTTCTTCCGCGCCTTGTACCCAGAAATCACAGCCACTTTGCGAATGGGCCACACTTTGAAAGCAGTCCATCAGAGGCTCATTGAAGACGGTGTTCAGGTTTCGTATTCGCTTTTGCGGACCTACGTTAGCCGCATTCGGAAGGAACAAGCTCCGGCTGCACGTTCTACACAAAGCTGGAAATCACCTCTGCCGCCGGTCGCTTCAACTCGGACCACAACCGTAACGGAAGACCCATTGGCTAATGCCATGAGGACACTCAGCAAACCGCGATACATCGTCAAAGAAGCGATGTGCGACGGAGACCCCTCGAAAAAAAAGTTGGTTTGATTGTCAGATTCCTGCCTCTCCCATTCCCTTAGATATAGAGGGACTAGAACGGCGAAATATCAATGCGGCGGTGAAAGCAATCAAAGAGGCACGGGCTCAGGGTTCTGCAAGCAGAAGGGCGGGAGAGCAGCCGAGGCCACATGCGGGCTCTAATGCCGAACGAAGGATATGGAGAACGCCGCGAGGATTTTGAGCATCATCGGTCCCTCTCGTTTTCTGTACTGTTCAGGCTCATGTACCGAAGCTCCCGGAGCCACAAGTGTTCCGCGGCTAGCCACGTGAGCATGGGGCATCGCAAGCTGGCGCGCGAGAATATGGCTCGAACGGTGGACGGAGGTAAACGCAGTAGTCTGACTCAGAGGTGACATGGCGACTCATTACCTGGACCCGCTTGCCGCCACGATAAGGGAGCTTTGCCGCGGTGCCGAGCTGGTAGTGATTGAGGGCCTGAGTTTCGGCTCGAACATGCCAAGTGCTCAGGAACGCGCGGGATTGTGGTTTCTCGCGCCTCGCGTGCTCTGGAAAGCCAACATCCGAATGCAGAGCGTGGCGCCAACGGCCTTGAAAAAGTTCGTATGCGGCAAAGGCTCTGCGGAGAAAAGTCTGATCCTGCGGGAAGTCTTTCGGCATTGGGGAATCGTTGCGGATGACGACAATTCTGCCGATGCCGCGGGCTTGCGTCGCATCGGCTTGGTGCTAGTCGGCGCGGCCAAGCCCGAGACCGAGGCGCAACGCGAAGTGATTTCTGTGTTGCTGAATGGCAAGGCGAAGAAGACGCGGCCACGAAAGGTTGCGGCCTGATGGCGCCAGAACGGCTACTTACGCCTAAGGAGGTTGCGGAATTACTCGCTGTGTCCGCCGCATGGGTGCTCGATCACAGCACCCGGCGCCGTCCCTTGCTGAAATCCGTAAAGCTCGGAAAAGCTGTCCGATTCCGCCGCGAGGACGTTGAGGACTTCATCCGCGAGTGCGGGCGCATCAGAGGGGCTGTGGCGTGATAGACTTTCGAGTTGCTCCCCCGATGAACCTGAAAGGAATTGGTGCGCACTTGCCAAGGCCCCGTTCACAACGCGGAGAACTTAGCGAATACATGCCCAAGCGTGGGAAACTGGCGCGCGGGCGGTATTGGGCGCGCTGGCGGGTTTACGGTCGCCAGGCTGATGGAAGTGAAAGCGCAAAGCGTGCCGAGAAGATCATTGACAGGGACGTTGCCGAGCAACTCGGGTTCACGCTCGATTATGCCGGTCCGCTGACAAAGACAGACGCCAGAAGGGCGCTCGACAAATTGATCCGGGACAGCAACGCGAGACCGGCGGCGTTTACGTCGCGGGTCACCTTTGGAGAACTCGCGCAAGAGTACGTACACCTCAACAAACCCAACTGGGGCGAAAACACCGCGCGCGCGAGTGAGAACCTGATTCAGGTTCACCTGATCAACAGTCTGGGTGCGCGCCCGGTAAAGGAACTGACCGACTCGGAACTTCAATATTTCATCAACGGCTACGTGGAAAGGGGATCGAGCGTATCGGTACTTTCCAAGCTCACGATGTACCTTCGTGCCATCCTGGACGCGGCGCTTGATCGCGGGTTGATCGAGCGCAATCCCGCGCGGAAGCTGAGGGCGAAATCCAGAAAGCGCGCATCTAACCTGTCGCACACGGCGGAAGAGTGCGGCGCCTTGTTCGCGGCGGTATCGGGGCGTGACCATGTCGCCGTGCGCATCCTGGTACAGCTCGGGCTGCGCTCCGAGGAACTATTCGCCCTTCGAAGGAATGACGTCGGAGCAGGGGAGCTGATAATCGACGAAGCCGTCGTAAACGGACGCACGAAAGAGCCGAAAACGTTAGCCTCGGCAAGCGCAGTTTACCTTCCATCTGACCTTGAAATCGAACTGAGGCACTATCTCGAAACGATTGACAGTAGCCGGACGGCCTGGTTGTTCCCCGCTACTCGCAAGACTGTACCGATGCGGCCTGGGAATTTTCTCCGACGCGTACTCAAACCGGCGGCCATCCGTGCGGGTGTAGCAATCACGGAAGACGAAAAGGGTAACCAGACAACGGGCCTAAACTTCCAGTCCCTCCGGCGAACGTCATCCACGCTGTTCGGTGCCAGGGCAAAGGACCCAAAGTCCACCCAGGCGCATATGCGACATGCGGACCCGCACGTGACCTTAAGGCACTATCAGCAGGCGATCCCGTCGGAGGCAAAGGCAGCAGCCATTGCGCTCGAAGCCGAACTGCTCACCCATCAACGTGAACAGCTGCAAAAGCGTCAGAGGCTCCTCGCGGACGTGTCGACCGCGCATATCGTGTGAGGTTTTGGATGGGTTTTGGGTGGGCGCCTCCGAGGCCAGTGTCTGTAAGTTACTGAAAATATGGAGCTGGCGGAGGGGCTTGAACCCACGACCCTCTGATTACAAATGAGAAGCTGACGGCGCTGAAACAAATTGGCCTGAGTTGGCGTGGTTTGCCTAAAATTTTGCCTAAACCATTCATTTCACAGTATAATAACGGGTGATGGGCGGTATCTGACTGAGGCCGTTAAAGGTCCGCGCCAGAGGGGTGAAACCGTTTGGAATCCGTTTTAAAACGGTCGGCCTGCGGGGAACGGAGATGACACAATGCCGCTGGAAAAATTGACTCAGGAACGCGTTGAGCGCGCCGCGCCGGGTGAGTTCCTTTGCGACGAGCGTGTGACAGGGCTGATGCTGCTGTGTGGGAAGCGCGTCAAGACTTGGGTAGCGCAACGCGAGGTGAAGGACCTGTTGCCAGACCCGTTGACTGGGAAGTACAAGCGGAAGACCGCGCGCGTCACGCTCGGGCACTTCCCCGCCATGAGTGTTCAGGAAGCGCGAGACCGTGCCAAGGATGAACTGCGCCGAATGGAGTTGGGGCACAATCCTCACGCGGCACGGCAAAAAGATCTCACCGTGAGGGCTGCAATTGAACAATACATTGCCGGTGCCCACGATCTGCGCCCGCGCACGCTCACAGGCTACCAATACACTTTGGACCGTTACCTTGCGACAATTGCCGACATCCCGTTGTCGGACCTCGGCAACAAGCCGACCATCGTCCGTAACCTCCACGCGGAACTGACCAAGGAGCGGGGGAAGGCCACAGCGAACGGCGCGATGCGGACTATCAGTGCCGCGTACAACGGGATGCTCGCGCTGGCTATGGATCTACCACCTAACCCCGTGACCCGGCCCGGCGTCATCCGATGGCACCACTTGCAACCCCGCGCCCGGCGCATTGCGGAGGACGGTTTCCCGGCGTGGGGCCGGGCGTTGCAGCGGGTTGACAACCCCATCCGCCGTGCGTTCCGACTATTCCTATTGCTCGCCGGCCAACGCAACGAAGCCGCCCGCACCATGCTGTGGGCTGATGTGGATTGGCACAAGGCGAAGATCCACTATCCGTCGCCGAAGGGCGGTGAAGCCGCAGCTTTCGATTTGCCCATCAGCCCGCCGGTCCAGCGCGTGCTGGAGTTTGCCCGCGAATTCTCCACTGCGGAGTGGGCCTTCCCGGGTAGCCCTTGGGTGTGGCCTGCTCACTCTGAAACTGGCCACATTGCCGAGAGCAAGGAACCTCGCCACCAGGATCTCTTGAACCCGCACGCATTGCGTCGAACCTTCATTAGCGAAGGCTACGAAGTCGCCCCCAACAAGTATGTCAGCTACATTGCCAATCATCGTGTCCACGACTCGATCACTGATGAATATTTCCAACCAACCGTCGAAAGCGTTCGCCGCGCGCTTACCGCAATTGACAATGCGATCTTGGAACGGATTGGCACGCCGCTGGACCAGTTACTTGGCCCTGCCGTGCTAAAAAACGGTCAATTTGAGGCGCGCCCGCCTAACGGCCCGAAAGTAGAGTAAAATTAGAACGTCGCCTTCCCGCGATCGAAGGCGCTGCGAGTTTCGGTGGAAGGCCCACGCGGCAGGCGTGAGTCAGGCCCGGTAACAGTTGGGTCCCCAAGTTAGGCTCGCAGTGGACGTTCGATCATGAAAATCAAGGCGACCGGCATCGATGCCTTTTCAGGCTGATTAAGTGCCGTGGCGGCCCTTTGCGCCAGAATCAGGCCTGGGTTAAGCGGCGTGTTGCGCCCGCGTAGCGCACACACATGCCCGTCGCACAAGCAATTGACCTTGTGCACGGGCGCGTTTTTAACCCAGGAGATTTTGCGCAATGTCAGCATCAGCCGCCGTCACCGCGACGCCGCGTCGAGTGGTCATCGAACCCACGCCGCGCCGACCGGTAGTTATCGCCCCCATACCGCGACGTTATCTAACGCCCCAAGAAGCTGCCGAGTATCTCCGCGTTGGCTACTCCACACTCAACATTCACCGCCTCCAGGGCACCGGGCCCGCTTACATTCAATGGAGCCCAATGAACGTTCGCTACGACATCCAGGAATTGGACCGCTGGTTAGCCGCCTGCGTGAAGCTTCCTACGCCCGCCGCGCCCTGCGCGGTGAAACGTCCACGCGGACGCCCACCCAAGCAGCAGAGCGAAACGGCCCGCCTGAGGGAGGCACGGCGCGCTGGAAAATGAAACGGCGGGTGGGCTATGCCCCAGCGCCTCCGCCGCCGCCCCCATAAGGTCAAGGCAGGTAAAAAGAGATCGAACCTTCTCAATTGTACCTTGACCGGGGGCGGGTGGCGACGCCGGGCGGCCGCCCACACGCGCCAGTTTCGTTTTCCTGCGCAGCCAGGAGAATGAACCATGAATAACGACAAGATTGATGAATCCTGTGTGGTTCAAACACCCGCCAGCAAAACAGCGCTGCAGGGTAAACAGCCTCCGCCACCGCCGTTGGACGCCCCGATGGAGGAATGGGCTGTGTACTACGCGCAGCACCGGGGATGGTACGTGTTCCCGGTGTATCCACCTCGGGACGGTAAGTGCACGTGCGGGAATAAAGACTGTAAAAACCCCGGTAAACATCCTTGCATCGGTAAGCGCAAAAACCATCCTGAAGACCTGACGTTCATCGAACAGGCTTCCCGCGATCCGGACCAAATACACTCATGGTGGCGCCGCAGGCCGTCAGCCAACATCGGGTTTATTCCGGGCAGGAGCGGAACGGTGGTGTTGGACATTGACACCAAGAAGGGCGCGCCTGGCCGCGAAAGCTTGGCAGCTTTGGAACAGGAGTACGGACCCTTGCCTGCGACCCTGCGCGCACGCACCGGCAGCGGCAACGGCGCGGAGCATCGATATTACCAGTACACAGGCGAACCAATCCACGGCAGGCAAGGTTTTCGTAAGGGCATTGACATTGTTGGCGAGGGCGGGTCGCCCGCCTACGTCAACCTGCCGCCCAGTATGCACAAGACAGGCAAGCGCTATGAATGGATTAATCCGGGGACACCCATCGCGCAATTGCCCACAGCTTGGGCGCGACTGCTGCGTGAGAAAAAAACCAAGAAGAAGCCTAAGAATGCTGAAAAGGAAGCGCACCAGGAAAACAGAACACACACCGCGGAGCAATTGCGCGACTTGCTGGCGTACATCCCTCATGCCACCGCTAAAGACACGGACGACCCCCGTGATTGGTGGGTCAAGGTTTGCACCATCATTAAGGGCCTGCCGTATTTGTCTGACGAGGTGCGGTACCAGTTGGCGGATGAGTGGAGCGCGAGGGGCGATAAGTATGACCCGGAGGAACAGCGAAAAACTTGGGACTCTTTGAACCCTGAGAAGCCCGGCTGGGGCGGTAAACCGCTCAGCTTGGGCACGCTGGTTAGAGAAGCCAAGCTGAACGGATGGCCAGGGTGGGACCCGGCTGCTTCGAAACGGCTCGAAACGGATTGGGTCTTTATCCTGGGCACTATGCACTTCCGCGAGCGCGCTGGAAACCACGAATGGAACTGCAAACAGTTCGACGCTAAATTTGCATACCACTTTGAACGTAAACCGAGCGAAGGCCTCTTGAAAAACCAGCAATTCGAACGTGTTGACTACCCTACCTACTTTCCCGGCAAACAGGAACGTGTAGTGATGGATCAATTGCAAGAGGGCACATTTAAATGTTGGAATTGCTGGCAGCCTAATCCACTCCAACCCGCCGTAGGCGACGTGACAAAGTTCCTGGATCACATCAGCTACATGCTGCCTAACCCCGAAGAAGCTCACATATTGCTGGACTACTTGGCGTATCAGGTGAAGTACCCTGGCGAGAAAGTGCATTGGGCAGTGCTGCTGAGTGGCAAACAGGGCATTGGCAAGAGCTACTTAACGCTGGTTATGCAATTGGCATTAGGCGTCGCGAATGTTAGGTTAGTAGATAACAAAACCATCGCTGAACATTTCACAGGCTGGCAGCGCAATACTCAGTTCATCATCGTGGAAGAAACCAAGCTGGGCAGCTACGTGAACATACGTGAGGTGATGAACAAATTGAAACCAATGATCACAGAGCCATGGTGCTCTATACGCGAGATGTATAGCTCCCCATACGTGCAGCCCAACCGTTTCAACTTTCTGTTCTTAACCAATAACTCGACGGATGCCTTGAGCTTAGATGCTGATGACCGTCGCTATTGTGTGTTGGCTAGCCCGGCTGAACCTCGGGAGCCTGAGTATTACAAGGAACTATTCACATGGACCCACAACTCTGGCGCAGCCTTACTGCATTACTTCGCAAATCGCCAGTTAACTGGGCGCACAGATGCAAAAGATTTCCAGCCCATGGCTCACGCCCCTATGACCGGAGCTAAACATGAGCTGATCCGAGATAGCATGCCCGCGCTGCACATTTGGATTGATGAACGCGTCGAAGCGCAGGAATACCCTTTCCAATGTGACTTAGTGAACGCTAGCGACGTGGTGGATGTGATGCTGAGTCCTGAGTTTCGCACAGGTTTACCTCATACAAATGCTAAACAAATTGCTGCAGCTTTTCGGACGTTGGGTTATCGGCCCTTGGGGCGGAAACGGTTACCGGCTGCCAACAACCCACCTACAAGCATTTGGGCTGTACGAGGGAATTTTGAAGAGTATGAACAGATGAATGGCGAACAGCTACGCCAATGCTACATAAAGCAATTCGGTCCTGCTCACCGTGACGCGAAACCGCGCCCGGCAGCTGTTGAAAATATGGTGGCTAAAGATACCGGTGCAGGAATGGAGGATATGGGTAAGTGTGATAAAGTCCGCAACCTGTTGCAAACGGTCAACAAACCCCACAACCTGCTCAAGGATGACGGACCAATCTAGGCGCGGCCGCTGCGCCAGTAACGCGTTTTTTAGCTACGTGGAGGCACGCGTTTCTGAAAAAACTGGGTTTTTGCTCCGCCGTTCCATTAGGGGAATGGAACGGAACGCTTGAAAAATAACCTAATGGAACGCCTTATCGTCATGACCTGTAAAGGGTTATTGACGCCGTTCCATTAGACGCCTTAAAAACCGCCTTTCTCCTCTCTCCTTTTCTTCTACCCCTTCTTCTTCTCTCCTCTTCTTCTACCCCTTCTTCTCTTCTTTCTTCTTATTAAGAATTGAATTCAGAAAAGGAATGGAACGGACACACAGGGGCCCAATGTTTTCAGGGTCAAAACCCGTTCCATTAGGAATGGAACGGCTAATGGAACGGATCAACAGGAATGGAACGGAGCTTTGTTTACATGGGTTTCCCCCGTTCCATTCGTTTTTTCGCCGGTCATTACACAGGCCAGGTTCAGGCCCGGGTCAGTGGCAAAACGGTGCCGCAGCGCGGCCAGCTCCTGCGCGGGGGCACCTTAGGGCAGCGCGTCGCGTCAAACCGTTAGCTGGGGGGCCATCGGGCCGCCCTGGCCGCCTTCCCACGCCGCCGGGCGCGTAACAACGCGCTTCCCGCGCTGCCGGGCGCGAACCGTAACGCGCTCCCGGGGCGGCCCCCTGGTAGGCCGCACCCCCAATCAGATAACCCATTTAGAATCAACGATCAAAGCTTATTCTTGAGAATACACTTTGATTTCAGGCGGCGCGGAGGGAAAATTAGGCTACGCCCCCTTGGAGGGTGCACCGATGATTGACGCCTACGGCTACCTCCGCGTGAGCGGCCCGAGTCAACTGACGGGCGACGGCTTCCCGCGTCAACGCGAGGCCATCACCCGGTTTGCCCAGTCTGCAGGGTATCGAATTGTAAAGTGGTTCGAGGAACGCGCAGTGCCGGGCGCGGAAACCTGGGAACGCCGCCCGGCGTGGCATGAGATGGTCACTAACCTGAACGGCGTCCGCACCGTCATCATTGAGAAGCTGGACCGCTTGGCGCGCGAGGTATTCATTCAGGAATACATCCTGCGTGACTTGAAGGAGCGTGGGGTAACATTGCTCTCTGCGCTTGAGCCTGACCTTTATGGCGACCCAACGCGCGACGTTTTTCGCCAGATGATGGCCGTCATAGCGCAGTATGAAAAGGCAATGCTTGTGCGCAAGTTACGTGGTGCACGTGAACGCATGCGGAGCAAGACTGGCCGCTGCGAAGGGCGCAAGCCCTATGGCACCCGCGCGGGCGAACCTGAGGTGATCAATCGCATGCTCCAGTTACAGCGCGAAGGGTTAGGCTTTGATCGCATTGCTGTGGCATTGAACCGAGCGGGCATTAAGCCGCGCTCAGGCCGCGCTTGGTACGGGCCGGTGGTCAATCATATACTGCGTCGCTTGGAGGTTCAGCCATGACTCAGCGACAGTCACTGCAGTTAGCCTACCTGCTGGGTGTGCAAAGGCAACACAGTGACATATTGTTAAAGTTGTCGCACGCCCGTGATGACGTTGATGAGTGGGCGCGCGAGGTTTGGCCTGCTGGTTTTCATGGCGACATGCCGTTAGCCCTTTGGCTAAGCAAAGTTGTAGATGCAACCTTAAGGCAGTGGGCGGAAGAGGATAGCGACACTGCGATTGATCTTTGCCGGTGGTGGTGTCTTAATGATTACCGAACGCTGCACCCTGTGGTGTTCCGTGTGCCGGGCTTCCACATGCAACTGGAACCGGACAGTGACATGTGGTGTGCCTACTTTGCCCATTACCCCAGTTTGGACGCCGTTCCACAATGGCGGCGGCAGTTTATCGATGAGCGCGGGCGGCAGGGTAGGCTCACAAGGGCTGGCACCCTGGACCAGTTAATTAGACGTTTGGTCGAGGTCAAGAGTCAGTTAAAAACTGATCAGGGCGCGCGTGAATTTTTAGGTTATGACCGTGCGCTGCCGCCCAACGCGGCACCCACGCGGCACGTGCAGATGGTCCTCGATTTCATGCACGCGGGCGTAACAGCCAACGCCGTTGCCCGCCGCACCCGGTTTGGTCGTCAACATGTGCGCAATATTTTGAAGACGTACCTGGCAGCGCTCGAAATGAACCCTGCGCGTGACCTCCGCGAGTAAGTAAAATTTTGGCCACCGTTTTCCAGACGCCATTTTAGCGTCCCCACAGTAACCTTAGTTCGTGACCAACGCCGCGCCCGCGCCGCCGCCCTCCCCCGCGAAGCTACCCATCATTAAACCTGACACTCCCTGTCCGTTTTGCCGCCACACCCGCTGGTACCGTCATCGGCGTGGCGGATACGTTTGTGGCGGGTGTGGCATGAGGTACGCCAAACAGCCATGAAACAACCAAGGCGCGGCCATCGCGGGCAGTTCCTCCCGGGGGCGTCAGGTAACCCCGGAGGAATCGCGAAAAAAATCGAACCGGGACCGAATTTAGCAGACCTCATCCGCGCCGAAATAGATCCACGCCGCGTTCTGGCGCAGTTGAAGAAGCTCGCCTGGAGGGGAGATCGCTATGCACTAGAAATTTTAGTGACCCACCTCGCGGGGCAACCACCCAAGACGCCGCCGCAGAGTCAGACGCCCCCCTCGCAAGCATCGCTGAAGAATTTGACCTTAAACGAATTGCAGAACTTGCATGCTCTCATTGAACTGGGTAAAGGCAATCCAGCACCCATGGCAGCTTTCTTAAAGCAGGAAGAGCAGTTAAAGGAAAGAAACAGTGACAGAAACATCTACCGAGATACAGACGATACAGACACCGACCGAGTCAACTGACGTGCCACCGCCCGCAGTGACGGCGGCCATTGAGCAGTACCGCACTGCCCGCCGCGCATTAGAGGGCGCCGAAGCAATCCTGGTCGAATTGGAGAACCGGCTTGATGCCGAACGAGACCGGCTTGCCACGCGTGACGCCGACACGTTAGCCGGAGGCAGCTCCGTGGCCCCCCTGTGGTCAGATGACGTCACCTACGCCTCAACGCTCAGCGCCACACAATCGGCGCGCGCTGTAGTCCGCAAGTGTCGAGAGCAACTTAAGCACGCAGCCGCCACAGCCCGAGCCGCACAGCAAGACTTTTTCGACGCCCGCCGCGCCGCCGCCAACACAGCCATTGCCGGGTGGCGTGAAAAATTCTGGCCCACAGTGCTCGCCGCCGCCGCCGAAGGTAAGCTGCTGGAACGAACTTACGAAGTGGACATTGACGAATTAGATCACTTGCCTGAGGTAGCAGCGCCCGCCGGTACCGCTGTGGTCCCGAATGCTTGGGGTCAAGCAGCGTGGGACCTTGAAAAAATAGTCAAGGCCGCTGCCGCAATGGACGCCGCTGCGGGCCGGTGGCGCGCCGTCAGCTCATTCGAGTACGGGGAGTTCGACGTAGCAGCAGGTCAGATTTTAGAAGAAGGTAGTTTGCCAGATAGCGTGGTACTGAGGCTGGCCACACGCGGCGTATTAGTCAGTTGCGACCCTAACAAAGACGAGCTTCGCGTCAATGTCATTCAACGCCCAAGGTCCGGCGTTCCGCGCAGTGCGCCCGAACCGGTAAAAATTGATGACAGTCTCGATCTGATTGGTGGGTTGCAACGCGGTGCACAGACACCTAGTGGTGAGAGTTGGGATTCAACCGGTCCGTCCCGGCGAAGCAACTTTGAGGGGTAACTAAACATGGCAACACAACCAAGCAACACCATCGCATCCGCCTGGGGCCGTGACTGGTCCCTATTCCCGGTTGATGGGCATTACATGGTCCTGAAGCCGTTCACTGTATCGAACTACACGTTCCAATACGGTGATGTTTTACCTGCCGGATCGTCGGTTCGGCAGAATCAGAAGCTCTTAGCACAACTGGTGGAACAGCGCCGTCTGCGTCTCATGACGGACGCAGAATGGAAGCAACTCGTAGGAGGTACCAGATGGCAATCAGTGAGCAGATGGCAGCAGAAGACTTAGCCTATGCAACGGCACAATTAGCTGAGACCATCGCCAAGGCAGAGCGTGGTGTTACAGCCATGGAGAAGCGTGCCCGTAAGGCCCAAGCCGCTCTCGATGATGCGGAAGACGAAGACGACCAGGACGACGAAACTGAAGCAGAGGATAACGCCGAGGATGAGTCACCGGCCAAGCGTCGAGCCAGGAAGACCCGGGATCTGAACGAAGACTATCAGGACACGCAATTGAATCCTGGCCCTGATCACGGGGAGCCTCATCGTTCCGTGGGTAAAGATGACGACGAGGAACCGGATTCGCGCCGTGCTTCCCCGCGTCAAAAGCAACCTGGGCCATTGAACGATTGGAACAAACCGTATCCGCCGACCGCAGCCGGTGGCGATGTATCAGCATTGGCCAGATGCAAATCGTGCGGAAAGCGCGCAGCAAAATGCAAATGTGCCGGACTCGGTGGAGGAGACAGTATGAAAGGTAAATTGCGTAAGTGTATCGACAAAACGGCTGCCAGCGATGCCGCTGTGATAAAGTGTCTGTTATCCGTATCGAAGGGCGCTGCCTTAGAGCACTCTCAGCGCTCCTACGAGGTTGCGCTCGACGCACTCGCATCGGCAGTCCAAAAGAAATTTGGATTCAGCTATGCCGAATCGTACAGTAAAGTTTTGGATAGCCCCATCGGAGCTACGCTGTTTTCAGGTTACTGTGACTCCAAACCAGCGACGGTCTATACTGGTCCTGCCGTCGATCCCTACATCAGCAAAAGTGCTCCCAAAGCACCGCTGACCTCAGACCCGGCGGTACTCGACAATGTTCTGGCTGCACTCAACAATGGACAGCAGGTTGGTAAACGGGCCATAGAAAAGGCGCTGGACCAACTTGCACTCAGCTCCGTCAGTAAGTCAGGTGGCTCGTTTTACGACAACTATTCCCGCGTCCTCGACAGCGAAGTAGGTAAGCGACTCTACCGCGAGTATGATCGCATCTGTAGGGAGAGCGATTGACATGGCTGCCACAATGGGTTGGACCGCAGATCCGTCATACGAGTACCGGATAATCCGGGACTGCAACATCGACGGTATGGACTATCATCCCGACGATCATCCAGGGTTACAAGCCTGCGACCTGTTGCCATGGACAAGTTCCTTGCGACAGGACTCGGCACGTTTGAAGCTCCTGCTGGATCACCACTATCTGGAGATCGCTGGCTGCCTACGATTTGTCGGTCCACTGGAACATACCTAGAGGTATCATGCAGCTACTCATTGCCTTGATACTAGTAGGATCTGGGATCTTATCAGCACAAACGAATCTACTCTCCAATGGCTCCTTCGAATCAGGCTTGATAAATTGGAACATCGTCACTCCTCCGGTCACCATCGATACCACGTATGCCTACGACGGCTTTCGCAGTGCCAAGTTCACCGGCAATGCAGTCTTGACGCAGAACTTCTGGGCACAGGCGGGTGGTACCTGGACGGGTAATGCCGTTTTTATGGGAGCGTCCGATTCAACCGACGGTACCATCTCGATTGCCATCTGTTTCATGAACAATGCGGATGCCGTCATTGGATCATGCCCCACGATTTCCAGTCCACCGGCAGCCTTGGCTTGGGACCTGATACCCCCGGTTGTAGCGACGGCACCGAGCGGCACAGTATATGGCGTGTTCAAGTTATCTGTTGCCGGGAATACGGCAGGCTTTATCGATTTTGACGCAGCTACATTAACCGGTCCCGGTGGATCGGCACCCTGTCCACAATGTTTTGCAATGACTGATTCAGTTTCCCCACGTTTCTCTTCCCGTTCCGTGGGGACCGCTGTGCCTGTCACCCACTGCGGCACGTGGCGGGATGGATTGTCGCCGTTGCCCTCCTTTGGCTCTGGCTTTTCACGTTTCCCCAGAGTCTCCGGCATTCCGTCCCGCTACCACTTTTCCAGTTTCCGCTGTGTCCAGGGACCACAGCGGTGGTGTCCCTGTGTTCAGGGAGCAGGGACAAAGGCGGGCCGGTGTTGTCTCTTAGCCGTCGAGTGCCACCTAGCACACCGACGGTTTTCCCGGCAGCCGGTCCGCCACAATCAAGAGATCAGATGGAGAAGTCCGACATCTGTGTTCGAGTGTGGCAACATCTAGTTTGTTCAGGCACACTGGGGAGCCATCCGTAGTCCCGACCTCCTCGGGTGATGGCTCCCGATTTTTCCATAAAAAAGAAGGGAAAAATTCGACGGAAGTAATCAACCTGCAGCGAGCTTTGGAGCGGTACCGAAAGGGGTGAGGCGCGCGTCATGCCTGTCATCTTGCGGGCCGTGCCGAACAGATGCAAGACCGGATTTATGCGGTCCGCTAATCGAGATGAGGGGATATCTTGAGGTGACCCATCAGGAAGGTCGTTGAAGAATTGTCCCTTACCGGCCCTTCTGGGGGCAGTCCTTAAGAGGCTCTAAACGCTGAATTTTGATGGTTTTGGCGCTATCTGTGGGGCCGGAAAGGTGGCGGAGATCCCGTGGCAGGAAATTCCCCGCTGATCCGTTTTAAAAACCGTTTTAAACGCTTCGGTAGCAGTCGCAGCCCATATTTCTCTCCTCGTTAAATACTTGATTGTAAAGGTTTTAAAGTGGAGCTGGCGGAGGGGCTTGAACCCCCGACCCTCTGATTACAAATCAGATGCTCTACCAACTGAGCTACGCCAGCGTTCTCCTTTGATTTTAATGAGATCCCGCTATCGAAGGCAAGCCATGTTGCTCAGATGCTCCCGGCTCGGTTTGGTTCGTGTAACCTATTGACATCTCAAGCGCTTATGGCATCTAGAACGGCTTTTGAAATTGCGGACATTTTGAACCCATCTTATATGGCGACTAAGTGGCTTATTTGCAGCAGTTTACCCATCTTGAATCGAATGTCAGAGAATCCTGGGTAGTTCAAACCGGATTGAGACAGCGCGGTCGCGATGCGCGGCGAAGAAGCAATACATAGGCGATTTGTCCGTGGCGTAGCGGATCATCCTCGATGTGGACCTACGTTTGGGGGGCAGGGCAGGCTGGGGGGAGTCGTTTCTCTTGCAAATTTATCCACGAAATTCCGTACGACCCGATCCGTATAGTTACTTCTATGAGAAGGTCGTAAAAGTCAAGGCCGACGTAGCCTAGTGTGGCGAATCGTAAATCCGTTGAATAACACTGAGCATGATATCGGCGCGAATCTCCCCCGCGGTTTTGAGGTT